>Ga0213840_1002501_pt1 | contig 11415 bp, 8 predicted proteins | sample SWPATP22_FD_160132 | JGI IMG/M metagenome (GOLD analysis project Ga0213840, IMG submission 160132) | Coastal seawater microbial communities from Marineland, Florida, United States - SWPA TP2 #2 | ecosystem: Environmental > Aquatic > Marine > Coastal | place: USA: Florida | collected 2016-08-14 | reverse complement strand
GCTGGAATTAAGCCAGACTCAGTTAATACCTTCTTACTTACCTCAGACTCTTGCCAAATAATGGTGTCATTTTCATTTGAATTCAGCTGAATGTCGTTGCCCGTCGATGCCTTCTTGGAAACAAAGGTATCTATTCCAGTTGAAAGCACTTGGTCTCCACGCTGCGCTTTTGGAGCGATGGGGGCTTCCTTTATTACTTGAACAACAGGCGCTTCGACGACTGTGTTGTTCTTTTCTTTATTTAACGAATAAACCAAATAGCTGCCCGCTACCACGGCGGCAGATGTGAAGATGACGCGTTTAATCATGCTTTTCTCCAAACTTGTCGTTATTGTTGTCTTGTAAAAAAGCAATTAGAGAAAAAAGCGGAAATTCTGATGTGTAGAAGGATGCTATTGACGCTAATGCTTACTAAGCAGCTCAGTACCATCCGTGGTGATGTTTTTTAACAATATCAGTTAAATAACAGTCGTGAGGCTCAAAAAATACGCACCTTAACGGTTTTTTGACCATTTGGCCCAGTTTTAAGATGTAACAAAATATAAATGCAGTGTGATAGTGTAACAATATGATTTTGTTAAGATTATTGGTGTATTCTGCTTCAGGTCACAGTATGAAAGGGCTTTAGAATGTATAGTGAAAGGGCGATTGTAGAGTTATAGATAAGATGAATTTTTGAAATAAGCGCGTAGCATAAACTATGAAATAAGGGCGGCTGAGAAGGAGCAGCCGCCCAGAAGTCTATTTGACGTATGAGGTTAGGCTAATCTATTGATAATAGATGAAAAGTCGATGCCTGCGTTACCTTCTGCGCAGTGAGCGTCAAACCATTTTGCCGCTAGCTCACCCATAGGCACCTGTGCATCAACGCTTTTCGCTCCCTGCATAGCAAGGCCAAGATCTTTCAGCATTAGTGCTGAGGCAAAACCGCCAGCAAAATCGTTATCGGCAGGGCTTTGAGGGCCCACACCTTTAACCGGGCAGTAGCTGGTAAGTGACCATGTTTGACCTGATGCATTAGACGCGATATCGAAAAACACTTGCGGATCTAGACCAAGTTTTTGTGCCAGCTGTAGGCTTTCACAGGTTGCGATCATGGTAGCGCCTAACAGCATGTTGTTGCATATCTTTGCAGCTTGGCCTGCACCGTTGCCGCCTGCGTGAACAATTTTCTTGCCCATGGCACCAAGCACGCCTTGTGCTTGATCGAATGCTTCAGCATCGCCACCCACCATAAAGGTAAGCGTGCCGCCTGCTGCCGCTGCAATACCTCCTGATACGGGGGCGTCGAGCATTTTAAGGCCTTTGCTTGCGGCAAGCTCAGACACCTTATTCGCCGTTTCAACATCAATGGTTGAACAGTCGATAAGCAAGGTGTTTTCACGCACGTTATCAAGAATTTGTGACGTGTAAATATCCATCACATGCTTGCCTGCTGGCAGCATGGTAACCACGATATCGGCGTCTGAAACAGCTTGTTCTGTAGTATCAGCAATATTGCAGCCTGCTTCTTTCGCTTTTAGCAATGCCGCATCGCTCAGGTCGAAAGCAACTACGTTAAAGTTGTTTTTTACCAAGTTGTCGGCCATGCCTGAGCCCATATTACCCAGGCCAATAAATGCAACAGTTGTCATAATTAACTCCTAGCCCATTGTTGGGATAACAAACGCGTTGTCGTTGGTGTCTGAACCGTCAGGCCAGCGCTGCGTGATAGTCTTAACTTTGGTCCAGAATTTCACGCCTTCCATACCATGCTGGTTGGTGTCGCCAAACGCAGAACGTTTCCAACCACCAAAAGTGTGGTATGCCACAGGCACAGGAATAGGTACGTTAATGCCAACCATGCCAACGTTTACGCGCTGAGCAAACTCACGTGCCGCGTGGCCGTTACGGGTATACATTGCAACGCCGTTGCCATACTGATGATCGCTGGCTAAGCTTACTGCTTCATTGAAGTCTTTAGCACGCACCATTTGTAGTACTGGGCCAAATATCTCTTCTTGGTAAGAACGCATTTCACTTGTAACGTGGTCGAAGAATGTTGGGCCAATGAAATAGCCGTTACTGTCGGCTGGAATCTGGCTGTTTCTGCCGTCATAAACAAGCTCGGCACCTTCTTCAATGCAAAGGTCGATGTAGCTTTCTACGCGAGCTTTATGTGCTGCAGTTACTACTGGGCCGTAATGGGCGTTAGGATCTTCGCTATTGCTTACCATTATCTCTTTGATAGCTGGAATAAGCTTAGCTTTTAACTTTTCTGCCGTTTCATCACCTACAGGAACTACAACCGGCAGTGCCATGCAGCGTTCGCCAGCTGAGCCATAAGCAGCACCAACTAGGTCGGTAACTACTTGGTCTAAATCGGCATCAGGCATAACAATGCCGTGGTTTTTCGCGCCACCCATGGCCTGTACGCGCTTGCCAGCACGAGCGCCACGCTCGTAAACATAGTTTGCAATGTCAGACGAGCCTACAAAGCTCACCGCCTTAACGGTTTGATGGTCAAGAATGCCGTCTACGGCTTCTTTATCGCCGTGAACAACGTTTAATACGCCGGCAGGTAATCCAGCTTCCAGCATTAATTTAGCAAGCTCTACAGGTACCGATGGATCGCGCTCAGACGGTTTAAGAATAAAGGCGTTACCGCAAGCTATGGCTACGCCAAACATCCACATAGGTATCATAGCTGGGAAGTTAAATGGCGTTATACCCGCTACAACACCTAAAGCCTGGCGCATTGAGTAAACGTCGATACCAGGGCCTGCGCCTTCGGTGTATTCGCCTTTTTGAGCATGCGGAATACCGCAGGCAAATTCAATCACTTCTAAACCACGTTGAATATCACCTTGCGCATCTACCAACACTTTGCCGTGCTCACTTGAAAGCAAAGCGGCTAGTCGGTCTCGGTTTGCTTCAACCAGTTCCTTAAACTTAAACATAACGCGAGCGCGTCGCTGAGGGTTGGTTGCTGCCCACTCTACTTGTGCAGCTTTAGCGGTTTCAATGGCGTACTCTAACGTAGCCTGACTTGCCAGACTTACTTCGGCTTGTACTTCGCCTGTATTAGGCGCGTAAACCGGCGACGTACGTTCGCCGTTTTCTTCAAAATCTTTACCTGCAATAAAGTGAACAATTTTTCTCATGACAAAGCTCCTGTATTTTTAACAATTTTGAAACCTTGTGTTTGCAATAGCAATACATATACTTGCAGCATGGTGCTGTAAAAATGCAGGTGATTGTGTGAATTGGGATGACATGCGCTTATTTCTTGGTTTAGCAAGGAATGGTCGTGTAGCTATTGCTGCAAAGGGGTTGAAAGTCGATCCAACAACGCTTATTCGGCGTGTAAAAAAGCTGGAGGATTCACTTAATTGTGAGCTTTTTGAATTAACAAATAAAGGTTATGTGCTAACGTCGCAAGGTAGTGAGCTTGTCCGTTATATAGAAAAAGCCGAACACTACTTTTTACAAGCACAAAATGAGTTGGGCGATGAGCGCTTGCACATGGAAGGCAGCATACGAGTGAGCGTTTCTGAGGGCTTCGGTAGCTGGTTTTTAGCCCCATTGCTCCCCGAATTTAAAAAGCAGTACCCAGGAATTGTTATTGAGCTAGTGGCCACAAGTGGTTTTCTGAATTTGAATAAGCGTGAAGCCGACATGGCAATTTTGCTTGAGAAACCCAGCAAAGGCTTATTGGTTACCAAGAAACTTACCGACTACAACTTATATTTATACGCCCATAAGGACCTAGTTGCAGATAATGTGACAAACGGAAGGTTAACGTCACTGCAATCGCTTAGTGACTTCACCCTTGTAAGCTATGTACCTGATTTGGTTTACGCGCCGCAGCTAAAATTTATTGAAGAAACCGCATTATCAAAGCTTAGTGCGCTTAGAAGCACGAGCATAAATGCACAATATCAAATGCTAGTGAATGGTGGTGGCGTTGGTATTCTCCCCAAATTCATGGCTGAAATGCGCCCAGGACTTGTGCGGTTGGTTGAAAATGAAATTCAAATAAGACGTACTTTCTGGTTGGCAAGTCATAAGGAAACACATTCACAAGCGCGTTTTCAAGCATTCACTCACTGGCTACACGAAAAAGTAAGACAGTATCAGCACCGCTTTGTCGATTAGAGCTGCGTGTTTTGTGTGCGATGAAGTAGGCGAAAACACCGGCTATGTTGCATTGCACCAAAATGTTTTTAAGTGATAGTTTTAAGCTTTCACAACCACCCAGGCACTATTGTTTATGAGTTTTTCTCACATTTTTCGTCGTTCTTTCTGTCAGTATGCAGGTGTAACCGCTGTGCTGCTGGGTTTATCGTTTTCTGCTGCTGGTGAATCTGATGTACCTGAAGATACGCGCCAGACAAAACAGGCGAAGTGGGAAAATATGGCTGCATTGCCGTATCGCGTGCAAGAAATTTACCCTGTCGTTTTTCGAAATCATATTATTGTCGCTGGTGGGTTATCACCGGATGTGAGCGAACGTGACATTGATGTGTCTGACCGCGTTGTTATATACAACATAGAGAAAAATACATGGACAGAAGGGCCGAAGTTACCTGAAGCAAGACATCACCCTATGCTTGTTAGTATAGACGATAAGCTGTTTGCGTTTGGCGGTTTTACGGTTGATAACAAAGGTATTTGGCACAACAGCGCTGACATTCTAGAGCTTACTTTCGATAACAACACAAGCAACAATAATGATAGCGACAAACATAACAATGAAGTCGAGGAAAACATTTTCACCCACGCGCAGTGGAAAAAAGTAGCAAGTCTACCAGCGCCGTTGTCTGAAACGCTGAGTAGTGTAAACGGGAACGTTGTTCATCTGGTCTCAGGTCGCTCACCTAAAAGTGATACTTTAAATAGTCAGTGGATTGACCAAATTGACGTAGATACGCATTTAATGTTTTTCCCAGAAAAAATGAATTCAACTGATGCTGAACCGGTACCCACCGCGCGAAATAGCGCCTGTAGCGTAACGCTTAATGATCAGATGCATACCATAGGTGGAAGAACGGTATCGGGAGGCAACTTAGCTACCCATGAAGTATTCAACTTCATAAGTGGGAAATGGCAAATAGCCAAGCCGCTTCCTGAAGCGCAAGGTGGGCTAGCATGCGCAACGTTGAATGGCAGTATTTATGTGTTTGGTGGCGAGTATTTCGATAACGGTGGCGGTGTTTATTCTAAAGTGTGGCAGTACACAATAAGCAGCGACGAATGGCACGAAGTAAGCGCAATGCCTTTTCCACGCCATGGCCTAGGCGCAGTTACAATCGGCGACAGTATCTACGTTATAGCAGGCGCGATGGAAGCGGGTGGAAACAAAACTACTTCAGTGATGTCACGCTTTTCCATTATTGACTAAAATGAATCGCCTTCTATCAGCCCTTGTTTTTGTTTAAGTGCATCAACGAGGAATTGCATCAACAGCTGCACTTTTGGTTGTTCGCGCAGCTCGGGGTGAGTGAGTACCCAAATGTCATAAGATAGGGTAGGCGTGCTTCCAGGCAATCTGACTAGCGCTTTGTTGGTGTCTCCCATAAAGCATGCTGCTCTTCCCATTCCTACTCCTGCAGCAATGGCATGATAGCGAGTGACAATTTCGTCAATCACAATACCGATAGGCACGTTAGGATAGGGAGAGGCGTCTAGCCATGCTGGCCAAAGCGTATTGTCACTAGGTGCAACCCAGCGCCAGTCTTGTTCTGGTACATCGTTGCAATAATCTTTGTGTGCATAAAAGCATAGGCCTAACTTACACACACGCCGACCTACCAAGTGCTCTGGTAATTTATTTGCACCTCTTATGACTACATCTGCTTCGCCTTTATCGAGGTCGGCAAACTCGGTTGAACTGTTTATTCGAAGCTGGATGTCAGGGTAGGCTCGTGCGAACTCTCCAAGTTCCTTCACTAATAAAAATTGCGACATAGGCTCGCCCAAAGACAGCGTGATTGGGCCGCTTAACGTATTAGTAGAGGTAAGGTGTAGACGCTCCGACATCATCACAATGTCTTCCATTTTCTTAGCGATAGCAACCAGTTGCTCACCAAGCGACGTTGCGCGATAGCCTCCAGGTATTTTCTCAAATACGGCAGCACCACGGCGTTTATGTAGCAAGGCTAAATGCCTTGCTATTGTGGTGTGAGTAGTGCCCATGGTTATGGCCGCACCACGAAGTGTGCCTGCTCGGTGAAGCGCTAAAATAAGTGCGTAGTCATTCCAATCGTTCATGGAACGATAATGCACCAGTGTGATGAAAAAACAAACCGTGTTTTGCGAAAAAAGCGTTGATAGAGTGGAAATTCAATTAACTCTACATCGTAAAATGTAATGCCAATGAAAATTTTCGTTCGTACTGCTTTAAATAAAGTCTCTTTAAAACAGCTGTTAACACCAATGCTTTTGTTATTGGCTTTTCCCAGTGTTGCACAAGAAGCAACCAAAGCTCTGACGGTTCAATATGCACCAGGTATGGTTGTTCAGCTAATTGCACCGGTCACCGACCCTGAAAAACGTCATCTACGTGATCTGTATTTCCAAAAAAATGCAGAAACAGCACAGCGTCACGGCTATCGACAAGATGGTGTGTTAATTGTTGATGAAACGTTAGTTGGCAATTTTAAACCCAATGTTTTTGTTGTAAGTCACTGGCCATCACTAAAAGCACAGAAAACGTTTCAAGCTTTGCCACTATTTTCTGGTGTTAAGTCGCTTAGAAGGGAAGCGTGGGAAGCACTGAAACTATACGACCATGAATTAGATGTTCCGCTTGAGATGACCTTCACAGAAGATAAGTCTTATACGGTAGCATTGGCATGGACTAACCCTTCAAACCCCAGTGATTACTACGAATACATGGCAGCACTGCCACCACTTGTTGAAAAAGTAGGTGGGCGTTTTATGCACCAATTTAACGATGTAGTGGTGAGTGCACATAACCCTGATGAACTGGCTCCGCAACAAATTACATTTGTTGAATGGGACTCGAAAGACGGTGTTGAAAAGCTTCAAGCGTTACCAGAATTTGCCGAACTTGCTAAAAAGCTGCAGTCAGGCACAGTTCGGTTTGAACTGCATCGCGTTACGCCACGGTTGCAATAGCAAAATGTGTAGCCAAGTGTAGAGGAGAAGGCTTAAAGAAGAAAGGTTTAAAGAGGCGCTTATTGCGCCTCTAGTGCTTGCTGTATTTGCTTCTCTATTTGTGTTTTGTGAAGTAGCTTTGAATAAAGCGATGTAATAGGTTGTTCACTAATTAAACCCATAATGGCACCTAACACAAACCCTCGGTGCACGTTGTCGCCACCCACATTGGTATTGGCAATTAATGCGCGCTTCGCGTTATCTCTATATCGATAGGCAAAATATAATACGCTTGGCCATGAATCTGAGATGTAGCAAGCTGGCGAGTACAGTCTGCCAACTACCTCAATGTCGCTTTTCTTTTTCGCTACCAGCTTTTCAAGTGAAAGCGAGGCAGAGCGTTGAGCAATATCTTCTAAAATGGTTGTTGGCGATTCACTATCACGCCTTAATAAGCGATATATGAGTTCAACGAAAGCGTCGCACACTTCGGCTAGTTCATCACTCGGGTGGGTTAACATTAGGTGTGTGCGGCAAGTATTTTGTATTTCTAGTAATGACGCGTCAGTGCACGCCAGTGTTATTGCAAGTGGCGTAACGGAAACCAGCCCGCCTATTGATGCAGTATCGTGAGTTACTGCGCCGCATTTTTGTGGTGGTTTGCCTAGCTCAAGATTGGCAAAAAAGCCTCTGTGGTAAGACTCAGCGTATGTATCTGGATGCTGTACTGGGTCGGCGCACATCATAGCTATGTAATTGTCTAGAAATGCATCTGCAGAATAACCACTGGCAATGGTGTCTAACAGCACTCTAGCGCAATAGGCATTAAGCGTGTTTTCGCCAGCTTTCATACCGTGATGATAATGACGATTTGACCCGCCCCAATACTCACGCTTACCTTTTAATATTACGTCTCCCACAATTTCTTTTTGCGACGTTGAAGCAAGGTTGCTTCGGCCACCTTGCTGCGTTGAGTGAAGCGACATAATAGAGGATGGATGAAACTCAGGTGCGTCTTCGAACTGCTCAATACCTAATGGAAACGCTTTTAGAATGTCAGCAGGGTTGTAGTACCAGTGCACCGGCATCGCAAGTGCATCGCCAATAAATGCATTTTTTAGCGCCGCTGTTGCCCGTGCGACAAACAATGTGTTCATTCAATTCCCCTCTTGTAAGATAAGAGTCTTCCTTTTAGATAACACTATCTACGAGAGGAATGTATATTGTGATTAGTGAGTTATTCTTAATGCGTTAATGAATAACTGAAGGCGTGTTTGCAGGAGTATTGGCAAGAGCATTTGCAGATGTGTGCGCATTATCGCTATTTGTTGCTTTCTTAGTTTGCGGTGTTTGATCTAACCCTACAGTACCTGCTTCTTCAACTAACGCTGTCATGGCGTCAATAATATCTAAAAAGTGGGTAAGCTGGCTGGGTGATAGGTCTTTCGATAAGTGCTCAATTTTATTGATCAGCTTTTGAGTAGGTAAACGCATAGTGTCAAAATTCCGTTACTCGTTGATTGCAATATAGTCTTATCTATGTTGCTTTCAAATAACTTGCCAATTGCGCAAAAGCGTTTTTATATGAGCTTGAAAATCTATCTCAGCTATCAAAAAACGCTTGTTATTTTAAATCAAGTTCAAGTACTTCACTTGCAGGGATGGGTTTAGAGTAATAGAAACCTTGTAAGTATTCGCATCCTTGGGCTTTGAAAAATGACACCTGTGCTTCGGTTTCAATGCCCTCGGCTACACAATCTATATTCAAACTCTCAGCCATTCTTAATATGGCGAGAATAATACCTTCATTGGCGCTATTAAGCCCTATATCTTTGACAAAGCTTTTATCGATTTTGAGAATATCGATGGGAAAGTCTTTTAGATACTTCAAAGAGGAATAGCCAGTGCCAAAGTCGTCGAGTGCAATAACGAACCCCTTATCTTTCATGCTGGCAATGGCCTGCATAGCTGCTTCGTAGTCCGACATTAGCGCACTTTCGGTAATTTCAAAGCGAATGGCGCTGGTGGGAATATCATGCTCGCGCAATAGATCCACAATTTCGTCAACTTTTACGCTTTTAGATATATGAAGTGCACTTAGATTTACCGACAGGTAAAACCCGCTTTGTTGCCACTGTGTTTTTTTAAGCATTGGAATAGCTTGTTCAATAAGCTGAACAGTCATGTCTTCAATTAAGCCAATATCTTCTGCAACGGGTATGAATACGTCGGGCGGTATCATGCTTCCTTCAGATGGCCATCGCATAAGCATTTCAAACCCAGCAACTTTCCCTGTTTGGCAGTGGATGATGGGCTGATAATAGCCTACGAATTCACGCATGCTATGAGCCTGCTTTACTGCGTTTTCCAGCTTAAGCTTGGCCTGGGCCCTTTCATTCATATGCTCGGTAAAGTATTGGAAGTTGTTACTACCCAGCTTTTTCGCATGATACATCGCAATGTCTGCGTTTTTTAAAAGCTCAGTAGGTGTTAACGCATCTTCTGGATAAAGCGCAATGCCAATGCTGGCTGAAACGCTTACTACTTGATTATCCAGCGTTACACTCTCGGAAAGCGATTTAATCATCTCAGTGGCAAGGTGGCTGATGTCGCTTTCAACCTGAACTTTTTCAATCATGACCACAAACTCGTCTCCTCCAAGGCGAGCAACCGTGTCTGACTTACGAAGCAGGTTTTCGAGACGTTTACCAATTTCTTGTAATAGCGCGTCACCCGCATCGTGACCTAAACTATCATTGATTTGCTTGAATCTGTCTAAGTCTATAAAGAACAAGCAAATGGAGGTTTCATCACGCGAGGCTTGGTCGAATGCATGCTGAATTCTATCGAGCAGCAAGGAACGGTTTGGCAAGCCCGTGAGGCTGTCATAATTAGCCAGCTGTAGAAGGGCTCCTTGAGCATCTTTTTGTTCAGTAATATCAGACAAGATAACAAGATAGCGGCTTATATCTTGATCATCTCTTGGGTTGCTTACCGCCGTAATTCCTATGTTTACGGTGTACTTTGCACCTAGCAAACTGTGAATTTCTGCTTCGCCATGCCAATGTTCATTTGGCGTTAATTTTCTCATTTTGCAGAGAGCTTCAATGAGGTTGTTTTTTTGGTCTGAAAAAATTTGAGTCAGCTGTGACGATATATCTTTGCTAGGGCAAAGGCACAATGCTTCTTTAAACGCGTTGTTGGCAATAATAGGATCGAAGTTGGCATCGAAGATAACCACCCAATCTCTTGTGTGCTCAAAGGCTTCACCATAAAGCTGTGCTTTTGTTTGAGTGTTAATAGACTCGGTAATGTTGGAATATGTACCTGCTAACTTAACGGTATCGCTATTAGTGACTAACGCGCCTACATCACGATACCATTCGTATTGCCCAGTGCTTGCTAGCAGACGATAGGTGATGTCTATGTTCCGACGTTTTTTCTCTACTACGTCATTCCATTGCGAGATGTAATTCGCTCTATCGTGTTCGTGAATAAGTTCGAAGTGCTGGTCGAAACTAAAGGATTGGCTTTGATAATTTAGCTCTTTTATTGTTCTTTCTTGCTCAATAATATTGGTCGATTCACTCCACTCCCAAACGCGTGTGTTACTTGCCGTGAGGGCCATGGAAAGCCTGTTCTTATTTTTCACGACGCTTTGATGGGCAGCCCTTAGTTTGTCGCTATTGAGTTTGCGGCGCCACAAAATAATTAAAATGAAAGAAGCGATGGCAACTGCATAAAGAAAGTAGGCAAGCGGTGAAAAAAATGGGGGGTAGCCTACCGTAATGTATAAAGATGACTTCTCACCAGATTCATTGTTCGCAATATCGAATCGACTGACATGGAAAACGTATTCACCTGGCTTTAATTGAGGAAAAGAAATCTCGGTTGATCTAGTCGGCGGATAAGATATGTCAATGTCACCAGAAAGGCTGTATTGGTATTGATGTAAATTGGTGTTGTCATATTGCATATCAGAGAAATCAATGGTTAATCCGATGTCATCGTGTGCAAGCGATAGTTGTTTTCCGCTTTTGTCGCCCAAGCCCAGTGAAAGCTGTTTTGATATAAGGCTAACATCGCTTATCAGGGGCCGCGGAAAAGCGCTCTTACCGTCGTTAAACTTATTTGGGTTAAAAACGGTAAACCCTTTTTGAGACCCGTAAACTAAATCTCCATTGCTCAAAGGTGTTTTTGAGCCCCATTTAAATTCGTTGCTAATTAACCCTTCCTTTGTTGTGTATTGTTTAAGGTTAAGGGTTTTGGGATCTAGTTGCAGTAAGCCTTTATGGCTTCCCATCCAGATAAAGC
>Ga0213840_1002500_pt1 | contig 11425 bp, 9 predicted proteins | sample SWPATP22_FD_160132 | JGI IMG/M metagenome (GOLD analysis project Ga0213840, IMG submission 160132) | Coastal seawater microbial communities from Marineland, Florida, United States - SWPA TP2 #2 | ecosystem: Environmental > Aquatic > Marine > Coastal | place: USA: Florida | collected 2016-08-14 | reverse complement strand
CGACGAAGCCGACGCGGACGGCGACAACTGGACGGTCTGCGGCGGCGACTGCGACGACACGAACACCGGCGTGAACCCCGGCAAGGCCGAAGCGAACCACGACTGCGTGGACACCGACTGCGACGGCACGATCCCCGCGGCGGAGACCGCGGACAGCGACCTGGACGGCGTGCAGGTCTGCGCGGGCGACTGCGACGATACGGACCCGACCGTGCAGCCCGGCGCGCCCGAGCTGTGCGACGGGAAGAACACCGACTGCGATGGCCCCCTGGACACCGATGGCCTCTTCACCGGCGAGACGGACGACGACGGCGACGGGTACGCCGAGTGCGAAGGCGACTGCGACGACGACCAGGACGACCAGTACCCGGGCGCGCCCGAGGCCGGGGACTCGGTCGAAGACCTGAACTGCGACGGCGTGTTCGGGCAGGGGACGGACGCGGACGGCGACGGCAGCGCCACCGACGACGCCGTGCCCGACTGCGACGACGGCGATCCCGCGCGCTATCCCGGGGCCGAGGAGCTGTGCGACGGGATCGACAACGACTGCGACGGCCTGGCCTGGAGCGAGACCGCCGACGGCGACGGCGACGGCTTCGTGGCGTGCCTCGACTGCAACGAGGCGGATCCCTCCATCCCCACGACGGACACCCAGAACCGCGAGGTCTGTGACGGCTGGAACTCCGACTGCGACCCCAACGGCTTCCCGGATCCGGACACCGAGGACTACGACCTCGACGGTGATGGCGTGGCAGCGTGCGAAGGGGACTGCGACGACGCGGACGCGTCCATCAACCCGGACCTGCCGGAGGTGTGCGGGAACGGGCTGGACGACGACTGCGACGGCAGCGTCGACGAGGACGTGGACGCCGACGACGACGGCGTGACCACCTGCGGCGGCGACTGCGACGACGCGGACGACAGCGTCTTCGAGGGCGCGACGGAGGTCTGCGACGGCGTCGACCAGAACTGCGACGGAGCGGCGGACGAGCCCTTCGACGCAGACGGCGACGGGGTGGGCGACTGCCTCGACTGCGACGACGCCGACGCCAACACGTACCCCGGCGCCCCGGAGCTCTGCGACGACGCCCGCGACAACGACTGCGACCCCGCCACGCTGCCGTTCATCGACGGCGACGGGGACGGGTTCGCGGCCTGCCCCGACGGCGACTGCGACGACACCAGCGACGCCGTGTCCCCCGCTCACGACGAAGTCTGTGACGGGATCGACAACAACTGCGACGGCCAGGTCGACGAGGACCTCGACGTGGACAACGACGGGCTCCTCACGTGCACCGGGGACTGCGCCGAGGGAGATCCCACCGTGCGCGCGGGCCTGCCCGAGGTCTGCGACGACGGCATCGACCAGGACTGCGACCAGCTCATCGACGACGGCTGCGACGGTCCCGGGACGCTCGAGCCGCTGGACATCGTCTTCCCCGCCGGCTGCGTCTGCGACAGCGACGGGCCCGCGGGCCTGCCGGGCGCGTTGGCGCTCCTGGCGCTCCTCGGTGTGACGGGGCTGCGCCGCCGTCCCTGATCGCACGGAGCGCGGTCCAGCGATCGCCGTGCCGCCTGTGTGACACCTGTGCAACAGCCCGAGACCCGGCTTGACGCCTTCGTGCGGGTGGGCGAAACAGCGCCGGATCCTTCGTGGAGGGACCATGAGAAGTCTGTCGGTGTTGTTCGGTCAGTCGCCCTTCGGCCCGCTTCAGGAGCACATGCGCTCCGTGCTCGCCGCCTGCTCCCTGCTCCCGCAGATGGTGGACGCCGTGTTGGCTGGTGATGTCAGCGTGGCCGCCGAGCACCACGACGCGCTGGAGGCGCACGCGGCGAAGGCGGACGCGATCCTCCTGGAGCTCCGCGAGCACCTCCCCCGCAAGCTCTTCCTCCCGGTCGACCGGCGGGACCTGCTCCAGCTCCTGCGCGCCCAGAATGCGCTCGTCAGCTGCGCCCGGGACCTCGCCGAGCGTCTCACGGAGCGTCGCTGGACGGCGCCCGCGGACACCCACGCCGCCATCCGCGCCCTGGCGAAGGCCAGCGGGGACGTGGTCGCGGCCAGCGCCCGCGCGATGGAGCACCTCGACGAGCTGGTGGAGGTCGGCTTCGCCGGGCCCGAAGCGGACGTCGTGCGCCAGCGCATCGACTCCGTCGCCCAGCTCGAAGACGTCGACCGCGCGGCCACCCGGACCGCCCGGGCGGCCTTCTTCGCACACGAGGCGGACCTGCCCGCTCTCGACGTCATGCTCTGGCTCGAGCTCCTCTCGAAGCTGGGCCACCTCGCATCGCTGAGCAAGGCTGCGTCCTCGCAGCTACGCCTCCTGATCGCCCACTAGCCCACTAGGGGACCTCGTGGAATTCGCGCTCCCGTTGATGATCATCGCCGTGCTGGCGGGCCTGTATATGGCCTGGGCCATCGGCGCGAACGACGTCGCCAATGCCATGGGCACGTCGGTCGGATCTGGTGCCCTCACCCTCAAGCAGGCCATCGTGGTCGCAGCCGTGTTCGAGTTCGGTGGCGCGATGATCGCCGGCGCCTCGGTGTCCAAGACGATCCGCAAGGGGATCGTCGATCCGGCCGGCTTCGAGAGCGCACCGGAGCTCCTGGTGTTCGGGATGATCGGATCGCTGCTCGCGGCCGCGATCTGGTTGAACATCGCGTCCCGCCTCGGCTGGCCGGTCTCCACCACCCACTCGATCGTCGGAGCCATCGTCGGCTTCGCGTGCGTCGCCCTCGGTGTGGACGCCGTGAACTGGGCCAAGGTGGGCACGATCGTGGCGTCCTGGGTCACGTCGCCTCTGCTCTCGGGCACCACGGCCTTCGTCCTGTTCTGGGGGCTTCAGCGCAGCATCTTCCGGTCCGAGGACCCGCTCGCGGCGACGCGCAAGTGGGCGCCGCTGATGGTGTTCGGCACGACCTTCGTCCTCGCGCTCGTGACGCTGTTCAAGGGCCTCAAGCACCTCAAGCTCGACTTTGGCCTGGGCACCTCGATGGCCATCGCGGCCGCGGTCGGGGTCGTAGGAGCCGTTGTCGGCCAGGTGCTCTTGAAGCGGCTGCGCACCGATCCCGTCGATCCCGAGAAGGGCTTCGCCCACACGCCGGTCGAGAAGATCTTCGCGATCCTCCAGATCTACACCGCCTGCGCGGTGGCCTTCGCCCACGGCTCCAACGACGTGGCCAACGCCATCGGCCCCCTGGCCGCCGTCGTGGCGACCATCCAGACCGGGGCGGTGGCCGCCAAGTCGACCGTGCCTCTGTGGATGCTCTTCATCGGCGGCGTCGGCATCGTCATCGGCCTCGCGACCTACGGGTACAAGGTCATGGCGACGATCGGCGAGAAGATCACCGAGCTCAAGCCGTCGCGCGGGTACGCCGCCGAGTTCGCCGCCGCGGTCACGATCGTCCTGGCGTCGCAGCTGGGTCTGCCCATCTCGACGACGCACACGCTCATCGGCGCGGTGCTCGGGGTCAGCCTCGCGCGCGGCATCGCGGCGACCAACTTCGCGATGGTCGGTCAGATCGTCCTGAGCTGGATCATCACGATCCCAGCCGGCGCAGGCCTCAGCGTCCTCTTCTACTTCATCCTCAAGGCCATCTTCGGGTCCTGAGGGGCCCCGCCCGCTATCGTCGGGCCGATGGTCGATGTCCGCCCCATCGCGGTGGTCCGCGACGTGCCCCTGGCCTTGCCGCGGTGCGAGCTCACCTGGATCGATCGGGAGCCGATCGACCTCGACCGCGCCAACGCCCAGCACCGCGCATACCGAGACGCGCTCGACGCTGCCGGACTGCGCGTGGTGGCCCTGCCGGCGACCCACGAGCTGCCCGACTCCTGCTTCGTCGAGGACCTGCTGCTCGATCTGGGCGACGTCCGGATCCTGACGTCGCCAGGCGCGGACTCGCGTCAGCCCGAACGGGAGGCGATGCGCGCAGCGTTCGAAGCGGGGGCGCCGCTGGCCGGTTGCGGTCCGCTGGTGGAGATGCCCGACGGGCTGCGGCTCGACGGCGGTGACGTCCTGGCCATCCGCGATCTGGTCTATGTCGGGCTGTCCACCCGGACCGACCGGGACGCCGTCGAGTGGCTCGCCCAGCAGACGGCCCGGAAGGTGCTGGGCGTTCCGCTCGAGGGGGCGCTGCATCTCAAGACCGCGGTGTCGGCGCTGAGCGAGAACGTGCTCGTGCTCACTCCAGGCGCGGTCGAAGAGCGCTGGTTCCCCTGGTTCGACCTGATCCGCACCCCGGCCGGCGAGGAGCCCGCTGCGAACGCGCTCCGGCTGCCCCCGCGCCTGGAGGTGGTGGACGCGAACAACCGTGACGAGCGCGCGCTCATGGACGCCCGGTGCACCCGGTCGATCGCCTGCGCCCGGCGGTGGGGCATCGACGTGACACCCGTCGACATCAGTGAATTCGCCAAAGCGGAGGCGGGCCTGACCTGCCTGTCCGTGATTCTCGAAGGAGGGGCTTCGTGAGCGAGAACAAGGGGCACTACGTCCACCTCGGCTACCACAAGTGGATGCTTCAGGACGAGGCGCGCATGGCCGCGCTCAAGGCGATGGTCGAGGCGCTCGTCCGGCCCGGCGACGTGGTCGCCGATCTGGGCACGGGGACCGGGATCCTCGCCGTGCTGGCGAAGCGGGCGGGGGCGCGTCGCGTCTTCGGGATCGAGCTGTCGCCCATCGCGCGCCTCAGCCAGCGCATGGTCGATCACAACGGCATCGAGGACGTGGAGATCCTCGAGGCGGACATCACCACCGTCGAGCTCCCGGAGCCGGTGGATGTCGTGTTCAGCGAGTGCCTCGGGAACCTGGCGTTCGGCGACCGCATGTTCCGCAAGGTGGGGACCTTCGCCGACCGATGGTTGAAGCCCGGCGGGCGGCGCGGGCCCACCGAGGTCCGGATCTTCCTGCAGCCCACCGACTGCCGGCTCTTCGGCGACCCGCGGCCCTTCTGGCGCCGTCCGTATGACGGGCTCGACCTGTCGCCCTTCCTCCCCGCGGTGGAGAGCCAGGTGTCCGTGGTGGACGTCGTGCCTTCGTTCCTGCACGCCGAGCCGGCGATGGTGCAGGCGTTCGACCCGTACCAGCGGGCGGACCGCTACACCTGGAACGCGTCCTGGGCGCTGCCGGCCGGCAAGACCTGCAACGGCCTCGCGTTCTGGTTCGACGTGGACTGGGCGCCCACCGTGACGATGTCGACCTCACCCGATCACGAGAGCACCCACTGGGCGCAGGCGCTGCTGCGGGTCCCCGAGCGGGTGATCAAGGAGGGCGATCGCCTCGAGGTCCAGGTGGACGTCGACTTCGACGAGGAAGAGACGCCCTCGTATCGCTGGAGCGGCTGCTACCGCACGGCGGACGGGACCGAGGAGCAGCGCTTCCGTCGCCACGGCAACGATCCGTACTCCGTCGAGGAGTAGTCAGAGCACCGACTCGTTGGCCTCGCCTTCGCGGATCAGGCGCGCGTTGCGCTGGAAGCTGAGGTAGCTCCAGGCCCACTGCACCAGGACCATGATCCGGTTGCGGAAGCCGACGAGCGCCATCAGGTGCACGAACAGCCACATGAGCCAGGCGATCAGGCCGCCAAAGCGCAGGCCAAACACGTCCGCTACGGCCTTGCTGCGCCCGATCGTCGCCATGCTCCCGAGGTCGGTGTAGACGAAGCGGGGACGCGGCTGGCCGGCGCGATCGGCGGCCAGGCACTTCGCCACGTGCTTGCCCATCTGCAGCGCCGTCTGTGCGACCCCGGGCAGCGGACGTTCTGGAGCGGGGCCATCGGCCTTGGGGGCGTGCTGGTGATTCGCCAGGTCGCCGATGACGAAGACCTCCGGGTGCCCGGGGATGCTGCCGTCCGGCTCGACGATCACGCGGCCCGCCCGGTCCTGGGGCGCGCCGAGGCTGGTCGCGAGGGGGGCGGCGCGCACGCCCGCGGCCCACAACACCGTGGCCGCCTCCACGCGTGTCTGGCCGAGGACGACCCCGTCGGCGTCCACCTTGGTCACGCGCTCGCCGAGCCGCACCTCGACGCCGACCTTCGCCAGCTGCTTCAGCGCGCTCGCGGGGATGGGATCGCGAAAGGCGGGGAGCACCTTGTCGCCGCCCTCCACCAGGAGGACGCGGGCGTCGCTCGGGTTGATGTGGCGGAAGTCGTGCCGGAGCGTGTGCTGGGCGATCTCCGACAGGGCGCCGGCGAGCTCCACGCCCGTTGCGCCGCCGCCGACGACCACGAAGGTCAGCAGCTTGCGGCGCTCGTCCGGGTTCGCGCACCACTCCGCCTGCTCGTACGCCAGCAGGATCCGCCGGCGCAGCTCGAGCGCGTCGTCCAGGGTCTTGAGGCCCGGCGCGTGCTCGGCCCAGGCGTCGTTGCCGAAGTAGTCGTGGCTGACGCCGGCGGCCACCACGAGGGCGTCGTACTCCATGCTCCGCTCGGCGAAGTGGACCTTGCGCGCGTCCGTGTCGATCCGGCTCACCTCGGCCAGCAGCACGTCCACGTTCTCCTGGTCGCGCAGGACCCAGCGGATGGGCGCGGCGATGTCCCCTGGCGACAGGACGGCGCTGGCGACCTGGTACAGCAGCGGCTGGAAGAGGTGGTGGTTGCGGCGGTCGACCAGGGTGATGCGGACGGGCGCCTTCGCGAGCGCCTTCGCCGCGGCCAGGCCGCCGAACCCCCCGCCGATGATGACGACGTGGGGGCGTTCTTCGGGAGGGTCTCCGTCGGTGCGGTTCATGCTGCCTCCGGGAACGAACGTGGGGCTGCGACTGACCTGGGTCAACCCGGTTTCGGATCGGGACTTGACGAGGCCGGCAGGGCGTAGCGGAGGCCGACGTAGGCGCAGACCAGCGCGAGCACGAACCACAGCGAGGCCCACGCGAACCAGGGCACCAGGAGCAGCTCGCCGACCGTGCGCGCGTCGGTGGACGAGGGCTTGCCGTTCACCATGTGGCTGCTGCCGAAAAGGGTCTGGATCGAGGTGACCGCGTCGAGGGACGTGACCGTTGCGAGGAAGGTGTAGAGCCAGCCGGACAGGGCGTCCGGCAGCTTCCAGCCGGCGAGCAGGAGGGCGCCGCCCAGAACCGCGATGGCGGGCGTCCCGAAGACGTTGCGCACCCAGAACACGCTGCTCAGCAACATCGCGACGCCGAGCAGCGCGAGGCCGACGCGGCCAGCCAGGGCGCGCCGGCGAAACAGCAGCAGGATCGCTCCGCCGATGGCCGTCCCCGTGTAGCCCGCGCTGGCGACCACGGCGTGCTTCAGGTGGCCGCCGGGGCGCGTCCACGCGAGCCCGCTGGTGTCGGCGAACACCTCGATCTGGTCCACCGATCCGCCCACCAGCAGCGCCGCGAGCGCGTGGCAGATCTCGTGCACCCAGGTCCCGAACAGCGCGAACGGGTACAGCACGTAGTTGCCGTAGGGGACGTTGAGCAGCACGAGGAGGACGGCCACGGCGAGCAAGAGCCGGGACTCGTCGCGCAGGAAGTTCGAGGACGGTTCGGTCAGGGTCGTGCTCCGGGGCGTCGTCTCCTCAACCCCAGAGCCAGCAGCAGCAGTCCGGCGACGGGTGAGGCCGTGCCGGCGATCGTAGCCGCGCTGCAGCCGGTGCACCCCGCGCCGCTGCAGACCGCGTCGTCCCTGTCCGTCAGGGAGTTGCAGTCGTTGTCGATGCCGTCGTCGCAGATCTCGACGGCGTCGGGGCCGAGCGACGGGTCGGTGTCGTCGCAGTCCTCGTCGCACGGTCGGTAGGTGTCGCCGTCCGCGTCCAGATCGGTGCCGTCCAGGTCCGTGTCGGGATCGCAGTCGTCGTCGATGCCGTTGCAGATCTCCTCGGCGTCGGGATGCACGAGCGGGTCGGTGTCGTCGCAGTCCGTGTCCGCGACGACGTAGCCGGGCTCGGGCTGATCGCAGTCCAGGCCGTCCGGGTGGGGCGCGTCCATGTCGCCGAAGCCGTCGCCGTCCGCGTCCAGGTACCAGAGGAAGGACTCGACCTCCGCGTTCGTCTCCGGGGCCCCGTCGCAGTCGTTGTCGATGCCGTCGCACAGCTCCGGGGCGCCCGGGAAGACCATGGCGTCGGCGTCGTCGCAGTCGCCGTCGCAGACCCGCGAGCCGTCGCTGTCGGCGTCCGTCTCGTCCTCGCCCGTCGTGACGTCGCAGTCGTTGTCGACGGAGTCGCAGAGCTCGACGGCGCCCGGGTGGGTGAGCGCGTCGTCGTCGGCGCAGTCGCCGTCGCAGATCGTCCAGGTGTCTCCGTCCGCGTCGTCGTGCTCGTCGGTCGTCGGGTCACAGTCGTCGTCGACCAGGCCGTTGCACACCTCCGCGGCGCCGGGGTTGATCGCGGGGTTCTGCTCGTCGCAGTCGCCGTCGACGGGCGCCATGCCGGCGGGGCAGGTGGCCTCGTGGAGCGTCAGGTTGCCCGCGCCCCAGCCGTCGCCGTCTGGATCCACCCAGCAGGACACGGTGTCGGCGCCGCTGCAGTCCTGGTCGATGCCGTCGTCGGGCTGGTCGATGGCGCCGGCGTAGATGGTGGGATCGGCGGGTTCGCAGTCGCTGTCGTTGTCGACTCCGTCGCCGTCCAGATCGTCGTCGGCGCAGTCGGGCAGGCCGTCGCCGTCCAGGTCCGCGTCGCCATCCACGAGGTCGCCGTCGCAGTTGGAGTCGACGGCGTCGCACGTCTCGGTGGCGCCCGGGTAGGCGTTCGGATCGGAGTCGTCGCAGTCGGTGTCCACGTCGGATTCGCCCGCATCGAGGCAGTCGGTGTCCGCCGACGCGATCACCGAGGTGCTCCCGAAGCCGTCGCCGTCCGTGTCCGCGAAGCAGTCGCTGGAGTCCGATCCGTCGCAGTCCTGGTCGATGCCGTCGTTCGGGATCTCCGTGGCCGACGGCGAGATGGTGGCGTCGTTCGGGTCGCAGTCCACCGCGTCGGGCCAGCCGTCGCCGTCCGTGTCCTCGGACAGCATGTGCCAGAGCCCGGCGAACACCTCGTCCGCGCCGGTGGAGACGCCCACGGGCTGCAGCTGGCCGACGGTTCCGACGAGGGAGTAGGACGCGCTCGCGCTGCTGTTGCCGCCGGCGGACGCGCCGCCGAGCTCGAGCACGGTCTGCGCCTGCGCGGGCAGCGCGAGGAGGAGGAGAGCCAGGGTCAGGAGGAGGCGCACGCCGGCTCCTCAGCGGATCCGCATGATCTTGAGCAGTCCCACCCAGGCGGGCCGGTTGTCGTGTGCCGGGTTGCCGCCGTCGCCGGTGGTGGCCGCGGCGTTCGTGCCCGTGGTGTCGCTGTGAGCGCCGGTCTGGGAGGACGTCGCGCCGCTCGTCGTCAGGGATCCTCCAGACGTGCCGGTCACCGTGAAGCTCTGGAAGTTCCCCTGGGAGTTGATGAATCCGATGCCTCCGGTCCTTCGCGCGGTCGTGGAGAGCGAACCCGTGGAGGAGGACGCGGCGCCGGTCCCGTTCATCGCGCCTGACGTGTAGAAGTACTCGCTCGATTGGGCGGAGGCCTTCGCCAGCGTCGTGGTCCCACCCCCCGTCTCGTCCATCTCGTTCCCGTTCAGGGTTTCGTTTGCGGACAACTCGGTGTCCGAGGCGCTGCTGTTGTACGTGTCGAATCGGTCCGCGCCGCTGCCCACGAAGCGACTCCAGCGGTGCCGGTGCGGTGCTCCGGTGTGGCTGTGATTGTGCTCGTGAAGGTGCGTCATCGTGTGCTGGTGATCGCTGATCGTGTGGGTGTGTGCGGCCCCGGTGTGGGTGTGGCTCGGCACGCTGTGGCTGTGCGTCGGCGACGCATGCTGGTGCTGGAGGTTCACGCTGTTCGCGCCGCCCGTCGTGCCCGTCGCGCCCGCCGTGGCCACGCCCATCGCGAACGCGTCCACCAGGTTCGGCAGCGTCTCACCCAGGAACGGGCTCAGCGGATCACTGATCGCGCTGCCGTCGCAGATCGCGTATCCGTCGGGCACGGGGTCGCTCGCGCTGAACGCGTACCAGTCGATGATCCCGCCCAGCGGCACCTGGTACGACGCCGGCGCCGGGTCGTCCGCCAGCGCATCGGCTGTGGCCGCGTTCAGCGCCCAGGGCACCGACGTCAGCTCCTGACGCGGCGTGAGCGCCGTCCCGTTGACCTCGATCTCCAGCCAGAGCGGCCCGGTGGCGAAGTCCGCCGGGTCGAGCGCGGTCGTGGCGCCGAGCACCACCTCGAACACCCCCGCCGTGGGCGTGACGGTCGTGGACTCGGACCAGAGCATCGCGCCGCCGGTGTCGGCGTCCCAGATGGAGAACACCACCGGGGTGGCCACCGTGATCGGCGCTCCGGCCGCGTCCCGCAGCACCCCCTGGTAGTTCATGGTCCCCGGCGGGCTCGCGAAGGCGGTGATCGGAGTGCAGAGCAGCGCGGCCAGGACGAAAGCGGACAAACGGGACATAACGACCCTCCCCGGGACAGCCTATCCGGGGGACTGCGCGGGTCAAGTGACAGAGGTCAATGCGTCATCCCACCAAAAGCGACCGCTGGGAAGAGCGTCGATCCGTCCGTGTCGCTGCGGCTCGCGTCCATGACGGCCACCACGTGGTGGTACGGCACGTCGTCGGCGGGAACGAGGATCACGCTGTCCTCGGCGGGGAACGCCTGCTTGATGGTCCGGAGCTGCTCGGTCAGCCCCTGCAGCCCCGCTGCGTCGTCCACGGCGCCGCTGACGTACAGGCCCTCGGGAGGGAGCCCGAGCGTGGGAAGGGCCGCGGACGCCGCGCTGATCCGGTAGCCGCTGGGGTCCACCGCGACGGTGAGGTGGAGCCGCTCGGCGGGAGGCTTGCTGGTCTCGAGGCCCACCGCCGGCGCCGACGCGTCGACGGTCGCCAGGGAGGCGAACTGCGCGCTGGCGAGCAGCAGGGGGATCAAGAGCAGCATCATTCCGGCGAACGGCATGGTGTCGAGGTCGATGGGGTCGCTCAGCTTGTGACGGGACATGAGCCCTCCTGGTGAGGGCGCTCCTGGTGAGCAGACTCCGTCGAGTCCGTCCGGTTCCCGATCAGTCGGGTGTCAAAGACCCTCGAGGATGCCCCCGATGATCTCGCCCACGAGCTCCAGGAGGGACCCGCCGGCGTCGGCGACGACCTCGAGCGCATCCCCAGCACCGCCGTCCAGGAGCCACTCGCCCGCAGCCCATCCACCCTCTGCGGCAAGCTCGACCGCAATGTCCGCGCCGAGCCCGGCCTCCGACCCCGTGAAGCCCAGCGCACCGACGTGGTTGCGGCCGCCGCCGACCTGGGGCCGGGGCTCCAGGGCAGCGCCCGCCGCGCGCGGCGCCGCCAACAGGCTGCTGACCTGGGGCAGCGACTGTCCGTCGATCCAGGTCCCGCCGCAGTACTGACAGAGGTGCGCGGCCACGAGCGCGCTCTGGAAGACGAGCATCGGTCGCGCGCAGCCGCAGCAGGCGACGTCCGAGCGCG
>Ga0213840_1002496_pt1 | contig 11431 bp, 10 predicted proteins | sample SWPATP22_FD_160132 | JGI IMG/M metagenome (GOLD analysis project Ga0213840, IMG submission 160132) | Coastal seawater microbial communities from Marineland, Florida, United States - SWPA TP2 #2 | ecosystem: Environmental > Aquatic > Marine > Coastal | place: USA: Florida | collected 2016-08-14 | reverse complement strand
TCTAGGCCAAGCGCACGCTTAACTGGCTTAAAGCTCTTACGATGTTGTTCAATCACACCGTGTTGCTCGATAGCCTCAAAATGAGCCTTGGTCGGATAACCTTTATGCTTGGCAAAGCCAAACTGTGGATGAAGTTTATCTAACTCTTCCATCTCTTGGTCACGAACCACTTTAGCAATAATCGAAGCGGCACTGATTTCTGCGACACGTAAGTCACCTTTAACCACCGCTTGAGAATCCATCGGCAGCTCAGGGCAGCGGTTACCATCGATAAGCGCCAGATCTGGCTGAACCCCAAGCCCGGCAATTGCGCGCTGCATGGCAACCATGGTCGCTTGCAAAATATTCAACCGATCAATTTCTTCAGGCGAACAGCGCCCGACTGACCATGCCAGCGCCTTCTCTTTAATCTCAGGTAGTAAAGCGAGACGCTTTTTCTCAGACAATTTTTTCGAATCGTTCAAACCTTCGATCGGGTTGTTTGGATCAAGAATAACAGCGGCTGTCACCACATCACCAACCAGTGGTCCACGCCCTACTTCGTCTACACCTGCAACTAACTGATAGCCTGTAGGATATTCAAACGGCGCAAGTTCTTTCATCTGTTTAGTCATTATCTTTTTCTCTGCCAATCAGTTTAAGTACCGCTTGAGCGGCCTGGTTGTCGGCATCTTTACGAATCCACTGATGCATTTCAGTGAATTTTTCAATCATCTCGTCACCACCATTGTCTATTAGGCGGTTGACTTCGTTAGCAAGATTGTCAGGCGTACACTCTTCTAGCAGATACTCTTTCACCAACTCTTGATCGGCCAGGATGTTAGGCAATGAAACATACTTGGTTTTCACTAAGCGGCGAGCGATAAACGCGGTAATGGCATTAACACGATAGCCGACTACCATTGGGCGTTTAAGCAGCATACATTCCAGAGCAACCGTCCCTGACGCCAGCATCACAGTGTCTGCCGCTGTAATGACGTTTTTAGCGGTGTCGTTAACCAGTTTAAAGTCGAGTTCTGGTGCAATCTCATGCCATGCCTGTTCAAATTGTTCACGACGCTTTTCGTTAACCAGCGCAACAACAAAGCCTAAATCAGGGTGCTGTTTATGAAGCAACTGACACGCTTTGATAAAAGGCTCTGCGAGCATTTTCAGTTCACTACCACGGCTACCTGGTAAGACTGCTAACCACTGTTTATCTTTCTCCAAGCCAAGCAGTTCTCTGGCAGGAGCTTTCTCTGACACCATAGGAATCGCGTCAGCAAGTGTGTGACCAATAAACTCACAAGGTACATTAAATTTATCGTAAAACGCTTTTTCAAATGGTAGGAATGCCAAAACCAGATTGGTTGCCGCTTCAATTTTGAAAATACGTTTTTGGCGCCATGCCCATACTGATGGGCTGACATAATGGACGGTCTTAATCCCAGCCCGCTTTAAATCAAGCTCTAGTCGCAGGTTAAAATCCGGAGCATCAATTCCGACAAACACGTCAGGTGGGTTTTCAGTAAAGAACTTAACCAGCTCAGCTTTAACTTTCAGTAATCGTGGCAGGCGACCGAGAACTTCGACTAAGCCCATCACTGCCAGCTCTTCCATATCAAACAAGGATTGGCAGCCCTGAGCGATCATTTTTGGTCCACCGATACCGACAAACTCAGCATTTGGGTACTGAGCTTTTATCGCACGGATAAAGCCTTCACCGAGCGTATCTCCTGACAATTCTCCGGCGACGATTCCAATTCGTAATGGTTTTTCCATTGCTGAATAACCTATCTGATTGATTGCTATAAAACGCAAAAAAGACCGCAGCCATATGACCACGATCTTTTACAATTCACGCGAACGATGGGTTAGCGAATAACGCCACGCTCAGAAGTTTCCACAAACTCAACAAAGTGTTTGATCGATGGCCAGTCTTTCGCCATCTCTTCAAGAACAACTTTCGCTTCAGCCTGAGTCTTGCCTGCACGGTAAAACTCTTTGTAAGCATTACGTAGTGCACGCAATTCTGCTTTTTCAAAGCCATTACGCTGCAGACCTACAAGGTTCAGACCAAATGGTGTCGCGTGGTTACCTTGAGCAAGAACGTATGGTGGTACATCTTTCACTACCGCCGAACAACCACCAATGTAGCTGTAGGCACCCACTTTACAGAATGGGTGAATCGCAGAAAGAGCCATAACACCCGCGTAATCTTCAACCGTTACGTGGCCGCCCAGAATAGCGTTGTTACCAACGTGTGTATGATTACCAACGATAACATCATGAGCGATGTGCGCATTAACACACAGTAGGTTGTCATTACCAATAACAGTTGTTGCTTTGTCTTGCGTCGTGCCTCGGTGGATCTGTACCGCTTCACGAATGACATTACGATCGCCGATCACAACAGTCGTCGCTTCACCACCATACTTCTTGTCTTGGTTCTCTTCACCAATAACAGCGTGTGGGAAAATGCGATTCTCTTTACCAATTGTGGTGTGACCTTTGATTACAACGTGTGACATCACTTCAGTGCCTTCACCAATTTCAATGTTGCCAGAGATATAGGTGAATGGACCAACAGTAACATTGGCTGCAATCTTAACGTCTCCTTCAATTACTGCTGAAGGATGAATTTGAGCCGTTTCATGAATCATATTAAAACTCTCGACGAGCACATTTTAGCTCTGCAGAACAGACAACTTCACCGTCAACTTTCGCTGTACCTTTGAAGGCAGCAATGCCACGGCGCTCTTTAATAAATTCTACTTCGATCACTAGTTGGTCACCTGGAACAACTGGTTTACGGAATTTTGCGCCATCAACGCTAGCGAAGTAGTAAAGTTCGTTTTCCGAAGGAGCACCAAACGATTTGAATGCTAGCAGACCTGTTGCCTGAGCCATAGCTTCAAGAATAAGTACACCCGGGAATACAGGTAGTTGAGGGAAATGACCTGTAAACTGAGGTTCATTCACTGAAACGTTTTTAATCGCAGTAAGGTATTTCTCTTCTTGAAAGTCGATAACACGATCAATCAGCAAAAATGGGTAGCGATGAGGTAGCAATTCCTGAATTTCAGTGATGTTCATCGTTTTGTTTTCAGTAGTCAAAGTCATATTCCTATGTTGAATGCTAATTTCTATCTGACAGGCATTATAGATGAAAAAGACCCGCAATACGCGAGCCTTTTTTATTTCATCTAGAACTAGGCGTCTTCTTTGTTCTCTAGCTGTTTTTCTACAGCTTTCAGGCGCTTGTTCATCTCATCAATACGATGAACACGAGCCGCAGTCTTACGCCACTCTTTATTTGGTTGTAGCGGAATACCTGAAGAGTACATACCTTTTTCATCAATACCGCGCATCACCATACCCATACCGGTAATGGTTACGCCATCAGCGATTTCGATGTGGCCGTTGATAACGGTGCCACCGCCAATGATACAGTACTTACCAATAGTCGTACTGCCCGCGACAATGGTACCACCAGCCATCGCTGTACCATATCCGATGTGTACGTTGTGAGCGATTTGCAGTTGGTTATCAAGAATAACGTTATCTTCAATAACCGTATCGTCCAGAGCACCGCGATCTATAGTGGTACATGAACCGATCTCAACACGGTTACCAATACGAACGGTGCCTAGCTGTGGAATCTTAACCCACTCGCCTTTTTCGTTCGCATAGCCAAAACCGTCAGAGCCGATAACAGTATTCGCTTGAATCAGACAATCAGTACCAATCTCAACTTTGTGATAAACGCTCACGTTTGACCAAAGTTTCGTGTTAGCACCAATCTTGGCGTTTTTACCAATAAAACAGCCTGCGCCAATGACTGCGTTATCACCAAGCTCAACACCAGATTCAATAACCGCATTCGCACCAACAGACACATTAGTACCTAGTTTGGCATCGCTGGCAATGACAGCAGAAGGCGCGATAGCCTCAGCTGGTTGTGGAGTGGTATCAAGCGCCTGAGCAACCTTTGCAAATGCAACATATGGGTCAGCAACAACCAGAACGTTGCCTACGCACTGTTCACGTTGCGCTTCTTTAACCATCACAACTGTTGCCTGGCAGTCTGATAAGTGTTTTGCATACTTAGGATTAGACAGGAAGGTCACATGACCCGCCTGAGCTTTATCCATTGGTGCTACCATAGTGACGGTCGCATTCGCGTCACCATGTAGCTCGCCCCCGGTAATCGTTGCCAATTCGGCTAAAGAAAGTGTCGCCATAATCAATTATTTTAGTTGTTTAATTACTTTTTCTGTTACGTTGAATTCAGGTTTGCCGTACTGCATAGTTTGAATATCAACAATGATGTCGTAGCCTTCTTTTTCAGCCACTTTTTTCACTGCGTCCTGAATAACCATAAACAGTTTTTGCTTCTCTTGCGCTTCACGACGCGCAGAAGCTTGCTCTAGAGCCTGACCTTTGATCTTGTATTTGCTATCAAGCTGGCCAATTTCAATACGAAGCTTTTCAACTTCTTCCTGACCTAGTAGCTCACCATCACGCTGCAGCTTTTCAATCTTAGTCTTAGCTTGCGCTTTGATCGCCTTCAGCTCGTCAGCCTTGTCTTTGAACTCTTCTTGCATCTTCTGCAATACAACTTCACGTTGAGGAAGTGACTGAAATACTTGAGCTGTATTTACGTAGCCGATCTTTTGTGCCGCTTCAGCAGCATTGGCAAAGAAAGAAGACGTCATCACTAGAAGGCTAAGACCAGCCGCTTTAATTGTTTTATTCACTTTTATTTCCTCTATATTAGAAGGTTCTGCCGATGGTGAAAGTGAAGAACTCTTCATCATCACCTTCGTAACTTTCAATTGGTTTAGCAACGGAGAAGACTAAAGGTCCCATTGGAGACATCCATTGCAGTGCCGCACCATAAGATGCACGGTAATTAGTAGGATCTGAGAAGTCACCGTAGTACGGGTCATTAGCGTACTTAGGATCGTAGACAAATTCGGTATCCCACACACTCGCAGCATCAACAAACACACTGGTACGGATTTGACTTCTTACCTCGTCCGAAGCGAACGGGGTCGGTACGATAAGCTCTAAACTCGCCAGTGCCACTGCGTTACCACCTACAGAGTCATCTGTCGCTGATACACAACTGCTGCTGTTACAGGTATCCGGGTTACCACTTGTTGTGTAAACCGCTTTAGGACCTGCACTGTTCGAGCCAAAACCACGTAGGGTTGTAAAGCCACCTGCATAGTAGTTTTCATAGAACGGGAACAGGTTATCGTTGCCGTCTGTTTTGCCGTAACCGTTACCGTAGCCAAGACGACCACGCATCAGAAGCGTAAACTCATGCTTCTTAGTTAATGGTACATACTGTCTGACATCATATTGAAGCTTGAAGTATTGAGCATCAGAGCTTGGTACCGTCGCTTTAGCAAATGCACGTTGATAGTTACCCGCTGTCGGGAAGTAACCACGGTTAAGGTTATTTCGCGTCCAGGCAATGTTCATATCAAAGTCATTGGTAATGATATCGCCGTCAGGCTGACCGATACTCTGAGCAAAGCGCTGCGCCTGATCGTAAGTCGGTACATTACCAATCTTGTTGTGAGTGTAGCCAACGCCGATCTCAAAGCGGTTTAGTTCGTCAAATGGGAAACCCCAGGTCAAACTACCACCGTAACTTTCGTTGGTATAGTCAACAATACCCGCTTCAGATGCTTCAAACTCGTTGTAGAAGATCTTGCCGCCGAGGCTGACACCATCAAGGTTCCAGTATGGGTCACGGTAATCTAAACTGATGTTTTTCTGGTAATCGTTCATCATCGCGTTGATACCAACACGGTTACCACTACCAGCAAAGTTATCTTGTTGCAGACCAACCTGGAAGCTCACGCCTGACTCAGTACCATAACCGATACCAAAGTTAACGCTGCCTGAGTTAGCCTCTTTTACGTTGTAAACCAAATCAACCTGATCTTCACTGCCAGGTACACGGACAGTCTGGACATCAACCGTTTCAAAGAAACCTAAACGGTTAAGACGGTTTTTACCGGTCTCAATCGATTTTGAGTTAAGCCAGCTGCCTTCCATTTGGCGCATTTCACGACGCAGTACTTCATCTTTAGTCGCGTTGTTACCAACAAAGCGAATATCACGAACATAGATACGGTTGCCCGCTTCTACATTTACAACCAGTGATACAGACTGATTCTCGTCGTCGAACTCAGGCACAGTACGTACTTGTGGGTACGCGTATCCAGCTTCACCAAGCAGGCGTTTTACGCCCTATTCTAATCCAGTTACTGCAGAGCCGTTGTACGTTTCACCCGGTTCAAAAGTGACTAACTTCTCGAACTCATCCTCTTTACCCAGTAGTTCACCGCGGAACTTCACGTCTTTAACGGTATAAGGTAAGCCTTCGTTAAGACCGAGTGTGATGTAAACACCCTTCTTATCAGGAGAGATAGCGACTTGAGTCGAGTCAATTTGGAATTTCAGATAACCGCGGTCAAGGTAGTAAGACTTCAGTGCTTCAATATCACCAGCCAGTACCTGTTTCTGGTACTTGTCGTCAGACAGGAAGTTCCACCAGGCCACATCAACATTCAGCTCAAAACGGCTTAACAGCTCTTCGTCGGTATATTCTTTATTACCGATGAAGTTAATCTGTTTGATCTTAGCGGAAACGCCTTCAGTGAAGACAAACTTCAAATCTGAACGGTTACGAGGAAGAGGAGTAACAACCGCTTTTACGTTCGCATTGTACTTACCAACACTGTAGTAAAAGTCTTCGAGACCTTTTTCAATGGTAGATAGCGTTGTGCGGTCAAGAGCTTCACCGACACGTACACCCGACGCATCAAGGTTTTGTTGTAGTTGCTCTTCTTTGATTGCCTTGTTGCCAGAGAAAGAAATACTCGCAATGGTCGGTCTTTCTTTAACCTGAACCACAAGTACGTCATTGTCTCTTAAGACTTTAATATCTTCGAAGTTGCCTGTCGCATAAAGAGCTCGAATCATTTCAGAGACATCTTGGTTATCAACCGTGTCACCGATTCGAACTGGCATTTTAAGCAGAGCGGCACCTAGTGCAACGCGCTGTAAGCCTTCAATTTTAATATCTTCGAAGTTGCCCGTCGCATAAAGAGCTCGAATCATTTCAGAGACATCTTGGTTATCAACCGTGTCACCGATTCGAACTGGCATTTTAAGCAGAGCGGCACCTAGTGCAACGCGCTGTAAGCCTTCAATTTTAATATCTTGAACTACGAAGTTCTCGGCACCGTTTGCACTCACGCTTGTTGCTAGCAGCGTGGCAAACAGAATATTTTTCATCGCCATATTTGTTTTAGTTATTCCTTACTTCAACCTTTACTCAGCTATAGGCGAGCAAAATCATTGAAAATTGCCACTGCCATAAGAGAGAAGATAATAGCCCCGCCAATGCGGTAGCCCATTTCCTGTACCTTTTCCGGTACTGGGCGTCTGATTACAGCCTCAATAGCAAAAAACAATAGATGTCCGCCATCTAACATAGGCAGCGGTACAAGGTTAATAATCCCTAAGTTCACACTGATTAATGCGAGGAAACCCAAGAAATACACTAAGCCGTAATCGGCCGTTGTTCCGGCTCCTTTCGCGATAGAAATAGGTCCACTTAAGTTATTCAATCCTACATCACCTACTATCAGCTTCTTCAACATGCTGATAGTGAGATTGATTACTTGACCTGTTTTCTCAACCGCTTTACCGATTGATTCAATTACACCAAATTGTAAGTCGAAGCGATAATTTTCTGGCCATTCTGCGACTTCAGGTGCGATTCCCGCAAAACCTATCACTTTATCGCCAGATAGCTCGCGACTATCAGGAATCAGAGTCAGTGTCAGAGGCTGACCATTTCGCTCGACCTCTAGCTCTACAGGAGCATTCGGATGTTGCTGAATACTGTTAACAACCTGCTGCCAATCAGTTATTTCAACCTCATCGATCTTAGTCAGAACGTCACCGACTTCCAGACCCGCTCGCGCAGCCGCTCCCTGCTCAGATACGCTGGTAAGTCGCGGAGTAATCTCTGGTGTATAGGGTCTAAACCCTAACGCTGACATAGAAGACTCTTTCTCAGGGTCAAAGTTCCAATTGGTAAGGTCAAAGTATTTAACTTCTTCGATCCCAATGCCCTCTGCCGGAGCGACCGTCATGGTCAGTTGTTTATCACCAATATGGGAAATCAGCCCCATGTTGACCGATTCCCAATCCGCAGTTTTGACGCCGGAAATCGCTTTTAGTTCCATGCCCTGTTGCAAACCTGCTTCGGCTGCAATCGAATGGGGCGTTACGTGACCAACAACGGGTTTCACCGCCGGAACACCGATCAGAAATACTAACCAGTAAGCAAAGATGGCAAACAGGAAGTTAAATGCCGGCCCCGCCGCAACAATCGCTGTTCGCTTCCACAGCGGCTTTTTATCAAAAGCAAATTGCTGCTCACCCTCGGCCAGATCATCGACTCGGCCATCAAGCATTTTGACGTAACCACCTAGCGGAATAACAGACACACTGTACTCAGTGCCATCTTGTCCCACTTTACTCCATATCGATTTACCAAAACCGATAGAAAACTTTTCGACTTTTACACCACAACGACGTGCTACCCAAAAGTGACCAAACTCATGGACTGCAACTAAGATGCCTAGTGCAATAATGAAGGAAACAAAGTTCCATAAAATACCGGTCATAGCTTACGCTCACTCACCCAATTGGTGGCTAATTCTCTTGCCATTCTATCGACCTCGAGAATGGTTTCCAAGTCGCTACAGTGCGACTGATTGGTATCAGCGCAGACTTTGTTCAGAACCTGCTGATTTACTTGCGCAATATCGGTAAATGACAGCTGTCGATTTAAGAAAGCAGCCACCGCGATCTCATTCGCAGCATTCAGTGCAGTAGTGGCGTGCTGACCTTCATAACAAGCATCGATCGCCAGTTTTAAACATGGATAACGAGCGTAATCAGGTTCGAGGAAGGTCAATTGGCCCACTTTCGTAAAATCAAGTGGAGCAACCCCGGCAGAAACGCGCTCAGGGTAAGAAAGAGTCAGGGCAATGGGTGTCGCCATATCCGGTTCACCCATCTGCGCCAATACTGAACCATCCTTGTACTGAACCATAGAGTGGATAACAGATTGAGGATGAATCAATACCTTTAATTGTTCACGCGAGGTGTTAAACAACCACTTCGCTTCAATGTACTCAAGACCTTTGTTCATCATGGTCGCAGAGTCGACTGAAATTTTTGGCCCCATCGACCAGTTAGGGTGCGCGATAGCCTGCTCCGGAGTAACACTACTTAGCGTATCAATATCACTGTATCGGAAAGGTCCACCAGAACCGGTTAACAGAATGTTTGAGATGCCATGTTGGGTTAAATCACAACGACCTAAATTGGTTTGAATATCACTTGGTAAACATTGGAATATTGCGTTGTGCTCACTGTCTACTGGCATAAGCTCAGCACCATGCTGTTTTACTGCATCAATAAACAACTGCCCGGACATAACCAAGGCTTCTTTGTTCGCCAGCAATACGCGTTTGCCAGATTTAACAGCAGCCATAGTAGGCAGCAGGCCGGCGGCACCAACGATAGCCGCCATAACAGTGTCGACTTCATCGAGCGATGAGACCTGACACATAGCATCGACACCGGAGAGCACTTCGGTTGAGATTTTCAGTTCTGCTAATTGTTTTCTAAGCAATAGCGCAGCGTCATCACTGGCCATTACCGCATACTTAGGCTGCCACTTCTGACACAGCTCGCGCATCTTCTCAACATTGTTTCCAGCCGCTAGTGCGACAACAGAAAACTGCTGCGGGTTTTGTTCGATGACTTTAAACGTGCTTCCACCGATAGAACCAGTAGCACCCAAAATTGTTAGCTTACGCATAGCAAGAAACCGATTTATGACTTAGGCAAGCCGAAGCTCGCCTAGAAAATGAAGTAAAGAAATGCAAAAACAGGGAATGCCGCTGTTAAGCTATCGATGCGATCTAACACACCGCCATGACCAGGAATGATATTACTACTATCCTTGATTCCTGATACGCGCTTAAACATGCTTTCAACCAGGTCACCGAGCACTGAAATCACCACGGTTACTAACGTAATCGCGATCATGACCAGTGGACTAGTGAATTCGATGTCGAACCATGCAGCTGCACCCCAGCCGATCAATACCGCAGTGATGATACCGCCAATCAATCCTTCAATGGTTTTGTTTGGACTTACATGTGGTGCCATTTTACGTTTACCCATGCTCTTACCAGCAAAGTAAGCGCCACTGTCCGCAGCCCAAACGATCAGACAAACATAAAGAACCAGTTTTGCCCCGTGATAAGCATCTGTTTCGATGCCCTCTGCGCGCAGTAACAAGACACTCCAGAAGAAAGGCAGCAAAGTTAAGATGCCGAAAGCGTGACGCAGGAGTGTCGAGTGTTGCCATAGAGCGGAAGACTTAGGGTAAGTAATGGCGAGTAAACTTGAAACTATCCACCAAACACAGCCAACAGCTAGCATGATGTAATGGGGCTCAACAACTTGATTGAGACTCACAACGTCAAATGGAATCAAGGCCATGCTTAGCGCGCTGACCAGCACTGCTGGAATCAGAGCCATCCAACGAGATTTTGGTTCTACAAACTGAGTCCACTCCCAGTAACCAATCATCATTACAGCAGCAATAGCCAGTGTAAATAGTGGCAATGAGAGTTCAAAAATGCCCAAAATCACCAAAGGAGCAAGGATAAGCGCTGTTATAATTCGTTGTTTCAAACTTAGGTCCTTTATTCGCTTTCCATCAATGCTTTAACTTGTTCACCAGTACAACCAAAACGTCGTTCACGATTAACAAACCAAGTCACTGCTTCAATTAAGCTGTTTTCATCGAACTCAGGCCAGTAGATCGGCGTAAAGTACATTTCTGCATACGCCATTTGCCACAGCATAAAGTTACTGATTCGGCATTCACCGCTGGTTCGAATCATTAAATCAACTTCAGGTAAATCTGCCATGGTCAGGTGTTCAGTGATCAGCTCTTCGCTAATCTCGTCACAATTTAACTCACCAGCGGCAACCTTAGCTGAAATTGCTTTTGTCGCCTGCATAATATCCCACTTACCACCATAGTTAGCCGCGATATTGATAACCATACCTGTGTTCGATTCAGTCATCGCTTCTGCCTGAGCAATTTTACTCTGCAAGCGTTGATTGAAACGAGAGGTATCACCAATCACGCGAAGGCGTAAGTTGTTCTTATGCAGTTTTTTAACTTCAGTTGAAAGAACCGTGATAAACAGTTCCATCAAGACCCCGACTTCCTCTTCAGGTCTTCTCCAGTTTTCGCTACTGAAAGCAAACAGCGTTATCGCTTTAATACCAAGCTTTGCTGATGTCGAGATCGCTTTTCTTACCA
>Ga0213840_1002491_pt1 | contig 11444 bp, 10 predicted proteins | sample SWPATP22_FD_160132 | JGI IMG/M metagenome (GOLD analysis project Ga0213840, IMG submission 160132) | Coastal seawater microbial communities from Marineland, Florida, United States - SWPA TP2 #2 | ecosystem: Environmental > Aquatic > Marine > Coastal | place: USA: Florida | collected 2016-08-14 | reverse complement strand
TGTTTTATCAGCATTGCATTTTAGCGTATGGTGGAGGTCGGTGAAACGGGAAATAAGGGCTGAATTGTCACTTTCGAAGAAGTTAAGAAGTTGACTGCTCATATTATCGGCATTCACTTCTTCTTGTAGTAGTTCGGGAATAATCGCTTCGTTTGCCAATAAATTAGGCAAGGTAAAGAAGGGGGCTTTGTATAAGCGCTGCATTATTTTATAGGTTAATGGCGCTAGCTTATAAGCAGCCACCATTGGCCTTTTACACAGCATGGCTTCAAGTGTAGCGGTGCCCGACGCCAATAGGATAACGTCGCTGGCTATCATGGCATCTCGCGCTGTTCCCTGAGTAACGGTGATAGGTAAGCGCTGCTCAGCGTTATCGGCTTCTTTGAGTAAACGCTGAATTTGCTCAAGACGATGTACGTTTGCTGCAGGAATAACAAAATGAATGTCAGGCCGCTGCTTATGAATAAGCTCAATAGTGTCGAGAAAAACGGGAAGTAAGGTATCAACTTCGCCTCGTCTAGAGCCAGGCAACACAGCTAATACTTTACTGTCTTGGTTAAGTCCAAGGGAAAAACGTGAAGCGCTTTGGTCGGGTTCAAGGGCGATAGAATCAGCCATTGTGTGACCCACAAAGGTGTAAGGTACATTGTATTTGTCGTACACCTGCTGTTCAAAAGGAAACAGACCTAATACGCGATTAGCAGCTTTTGCGATTTTGTGGATTCGCTTTTCACGCCACGCCCAAACGGTGGGGCTAACGTAATGCATCGTTTTAATACCCTTAGCCTTGAGTGCCTTTTCAACACGCAGATTAAAGTCGGGGGCATCAATACCTACAAAAATATCTGGGGGGTTTTTCTCAAAATGTGCAAGAAGCTGCTTTTTTACTTTTAGGATGGCGGGAAGATGAGACAGTACTTCAACCAATCCCATCACCGATAAAGTTTCCATATCAAATAAACTATGAAAACCTTGCTCAATCATATGCTGGCCACCAATACCCTCGATAATTGCATCAGGGTATTGACGTTTTAATTCAGCCACCATGCCGGCTGCAAGAACATCGCCAGAGGGCTCTCCGGCAACCATGCCGATTCTTAATGGCTTTGTCATGACTAGCGGATAATGCCTCGCTCTGCATTTTTCAAGAAGGTTACCATGCGTTCAACGCCTGGATATTGAGCTGCAGGCTCAGCAAGCTTTGCTAGCGCTTCATCAATGGTATTGCCTTCACGATAAATCGCTTTGTACGCGCGTTTTATAGCCATCACTTCATCTTTAGCAAAGCCGCGACGCTTTAGCCCTTCCGAATTAATACCCTGCGGAATATTTTTCTGGCCACTTACCATTACGAATGGTGGTACATCGCGAAGAATAATGCCGCCTGCGCCCAAGAAGGCGTGCGCGCCAATTTTACAAAACTGATGAATGCCAACAGCACCGCCCACAATAACGAAATCGTCCATGTGAACATGCCCTGCTACCGCAACATTGTTGGCAATAATAATATCGTCGCCCAACACACAGTCGTGTGCAATATGTGCATTTGCCATAAATAAGCCTCTAGAGCCTATAATGGTAATGCTATTATCTTGAACAGTACCTCGATGCACAGTGACACCTTCACGAAACTCATTATCATCACCGATAACCAGCTCGGTAGGTTCGCCCGCGTATTTCTTGTCTTGGCAATCTTCACCAATAGAAGAAAATTGATAAAACTTGTTATTTTTACCAATACGCGTGGGGCCGCGCACCACCACATGTGATTTCAGTATACAACCGTCGCCAATGGTGACGTTGTCGTCTACCACACAAAATGGGCCTATGGTGACGTTGTCACCAATGATTGCAGTTTCAGAAACTACAGCAGAAGGATGGATCACGTTATGCTATCTCTCTCATCGCACACATAAATTCTGCACTGCATGCTATGTCGCCGTCGACGCTTGCAGTACCTTTAAATTTCCAAATCCCTCTGCGTTCTTTCACCAAAGCCACGTCAAACTCTAAGCGATCACCCGGCACAACCGGACGCTTGAAGCGCGCATTATCAATCCCTGCATACAAATATAGCTTATCGTTCTTTCCCATGGTTTTAAAACCTAGCACACCCGCAGCCTGTGCCATTGCTTCTAGGATAAGCACACCAGGAAAGATAGGCTGTTCAGGAAAGTGGCCCATAAAGCAAGGTTCATTAATAGTAATGTTTTTATATGCCTTGATAGACTCACCCAGCACATAATCCGTTACACGATCAACCAACAGAAATGGATACCTATGAGGTAACAACGCCAAAATTTCTTGAATTTCGATGGTATTGAGTGAATTGGTCAAAAACTTTCTCCTATATACAAGCATGACCCACAACTGATTTATGGTCAAACTCGCCGTGAAAACTGAAAACGGCGGCAACCATACGCTGTTAAGCGTGAAAAACAAATCAGACCAACACCTTTTGGGTGTTGGTCTGACAAAATAGTTTTTGTACTACCAACCTTGGTAGAAAATTAGTTTGCTTTGCTAACCTGATTTAGTACTTGCTCAGACAGGTCATGCTCTTCTTTAGCAAAGGCAACCGCGCCTGCATTTAGTACTACGTCGTAGCCTTGTTTCGCTGCTACGGTATCAATAGCTTGCTTGATAAGACCAAGAAGCTTGTTACGCTCTTCGTTGCTACGACGTTGAATGTTCTGCTGTAAAGGCTGGCCTTTCTTAGAAAGCTCTTCACGAACTGTAAGAATTTTTTGCTCTAGCTCTTTTTTCTCAGCATCGCTCATTGTTGCAGCATCACGCTGAAGGCGCTCTGCATAGAACTGACCGTCGCGCTGAAGTTGATTTACTTCTTCAAGCTGGTCTTTAAATTCAGCCTGAATGGCATTTTGGATTTCAGCAGCCTGAGGCATTGCCTGAAAAATGCCTTGCACATCGACTACGGCAATTTTCTGCTCCGCCATTACAGACGTACTTACTAAAGCGCTACCCAACATTGCACCTGCAACGATATGTTTAACCAACTGTTTCAAAAGGAACTCCTTTTTGCGTCTTTTTTATGAGGCGCGTTTTTCTTGCGCCCATTTTAATATTTAGAAAGTTTGACCGATATTGAAGGTAAAGAATCGTGCGTCGTCACCTTCTCGCTCTGTAATTATTTTAGAGAAACTGAATACCATAGGTCCCATTGGTGAAACCCACTGAACAGAAACACCTGCGGAACTACGATACAGACTCCAATCAGAATAGTCCAACAGCTCATCGCCGAAGCGCTGATTTGGATTAACCTCAAGTTGACTGTAACGGTCGAAATCGAACTCAGTATCCCATACGTTACCGATGTCCACAAACAAACTTGTGCGAACTGAGTTATCCATTTCTTCTTCAACGAATGGCGTCGGTACAATTAACTCTACCCCACCAAGCGCCATAGCATTACCACCAAGGCTTCGCTGAGACCATGATACGAGTGCGTTGTTAGGGTCGCCAGGGAACACTTCGCCATCAGGGCCGGTTACACCGCCCGTTGTAGCTAGTGAAACGCCTCGCGGACCTACCGTGTTGTTTTCAAAGCCACGTAGTGAATCTGCACCACCAGCAGTAAAGTTTTCAGTGAACGGAAGGATTTGCTCGTTACCGTTAATATCACCGTAACCATTACCGTAACCTAAACGAATTCGAGTAAGTAATGACCAACGTTGATTACGTGTTAACGGGAAGTACCACTTACCGTCGAATACGCTTTTGAAGTAATTAACGTCAGAGTTTGGTGTAGTGATGCTAAATGAAGCACGCTGCGTTGAACCCGCAGTTGGGAACAAACCGCGGTTTAGCGTTGAACGACTCCAGCTAACACTTGCTAGAAAACTGCTATAGCTGATAGCTGCATCAGGATCTGCACCATTGGTGAATTGGTTATAAAAACGCTCTGTTTGCTCGAAGAACCCCCTATTGAAAAGTTCTACGTCGCTGTACGTTAGACCAAAGTTGATACGGTTGAATTCGTTAATTGGATAACCAATGTTGGCGCCCAAAGAATAACGCTTCGAGTTGTACTGAATAACGTTAAAGTCGGAACCATCGAATTCACTGTATCCAATTGAACCACCCAAGCTGATGCCATCAATGGTAAAGAATGGATCGTTGTACGTTGCCTGGATCGATTGTTGGAACGCGGTTGTATTCAAGTTAATACCAACTCGTTTACCGGTTCCAAGGAAGTTGTCTTGCTGAATACCCGCTTGCAGGCTTAATCGCGTTCTATCACCATAGCCGATACCAGCATTGAACGAGCCAGATGGCTGCTCTTTTACGCTGAAGTTAACATCAACTTTGTCTTCAGAGCCAGGAATTCGAATCGTTTCAAACTCCACTTCTTCCATATAAGTTAAACGAGACAACTGGTTTTTTGAAGACTCAAGAAGACCGTTAGATAACCATGTGCCCTCCATTTGACTTACGTTCTGACGAAGCACTTCATCTGCCGTTACTACGTTTCCGTTAAACTTGATACGGTTAACATAGATACGCTTACCTGGGTCTACCGATAGCGTAAGCTTTACCGTTTTATCTTCATCGTTAATATCCGGCACTGTCGTTACCGTTGGGTATGCATATCCAAATCGACCAAGATATTTACTGATAAACTCTTCGGTGTACGTCACTTCCGCTTGGTTATAAAGCTCGCCAGACGTAAGCGGCAACACACGTTCTATATATTCTTCGTGACCCAGAACATCACCCACCAACTCAACTTCAGAGATAGTGTACTGTTCACCTTCTGACACGTTCATCGCAATATAAATGCCTGACTTCTCAGGTGTCATTGACACTTGAGTAGAGTCAACATTAAAGCGCAGATAACCTCTATCTAAATAGAAATTACGTAACGTTTCCATGTCACCTTGCAATGTTTGCTGCTGGTAACGGGTTTCTGAAAGGAAATCCCACCATGGCGTGTCGTACTGAAGCTCAAAAGCCTCCATAAGCTCAGCGTCAGAGAAAAGATTATTACCAACAATATTGATCTGCTCAATCGCTGCCGCATCACCTTCTTCAAACAGAAGTTTAAGATCCACACGGTTACGTGGTAATGGCGTAATAATTGCCGTTACATCGGCGTTGTATTTACCGATGCTGTAGAAGAAATCTTTTAAGCCATTTTCGATTGACGTTAATACGGTTTTATCAAGCGGCTCACCTAGTCTTACACCATTGCCATCTAAGCTCTCTTGAAGCTGTTCATCTTTGATGTCGTCATTGCCTTCAAAGATGATATTACTGATGGTCGGGCGCTCAGCTACGCGAACAACTAGCGTATTGCCATCACGTAGAATTTCTACGTTCTCAAAGTGAGTAGATGAGTAAAGCGAACGAATAAGTTGCGTTACCCTAAATGTATTTAGCTCGTCGCCAACTTGTACGGGCAAGTATGTTAACGCTGCACCAAGTGCAACACGTTGCAAGCCTTCTACACGAATATCTTCAACAACGAACTCACTGTCTTGCGCCGCAGCATTGGCAAAGCTAGCACTGGAAAGAATGGCTCCGGCTGCTACTAACTGTTTTAACTTCATCTATTTTTCTTTTCCTGGCCGCGTTTTTATATTTACTGTTTTGTACTTCCTGATTTCAATCAGGTTATGCGAGCAATATCGTTAATAATAGCGATACCCATAATCGTAAACAGAAGCACGCCACCTATTCTGTATCCCCACTCCTGAACCGCTTCGGGCACAGGTTTGCCAGTGATCAACTCTGCGGTATAAAACATCAGATGACCACCATCAAGCATGGGCAAGGGTAATAAATTTATAATGCCTAAATTCACGCTAATTAAGGCTAGAAAACTCAAGAAATACGCGAGTCCGTAACCAGCACTTGTTCCCGCTCCTTGAGCTATTGAGATAGGCCCGCTTAAGTTCTTCACCGATACATCGCCGGTTACTAGCTTTCCTATCATCTCGACACTAAGTGTCATAAGACGCCATGTTTTATCAAGCGCCTTTGTTATTGCCTCTATAATGCCATATTGATGTGTAAACACATACCCCTGTGGCCAAGGCTCAAACGTTGGGCTTACGCCAAGATAACCACTTTGCCCTTGTGGCGTATCACGGCGCGCTATCGTGGCACGTAGCGTTTGTAGTTGTCCATCCCTTTCAACATCTAATGCAATTGTTTGCCCAGGGTTGTCTACAATGTAATCAACCAGTGCATTCCACGATGCTAATGCGTTACCGTCTAACGCGACTAACTTGTCTCCAGGTTGAAGACCTGCTTGCGCTGCAGCACTCCCCTCTCCAACAAATCCAACGGTTAGTGTTGGGTCAGGTCTAAACGGTGTAAGCCCCAAGCTGCTTAATGGAGACTCGATATCTGGGTCAAAGTTCCAACCATTCAATGTAAATGTCAGCTCTTTTTCGACATTTGATGCATTTTTAACCGTTACTACCGCAGTTTCACTGCCTATGTTAGAAACCACCTCTAGATTAACGGCTTCCCAATCAGGTGTGCTTCGACTGCCTACTTTAATAATTTCATCGCCAGGCTGAATACCCGCAAGTGCTGCAATGCTTTGAGGCTCAACCTCTTTTACTACAGGCTTTACGGTTTCAAGACCTACCAAATACATTAGCCACAACGCAAAAAAGGCAAAGACAAAATTAACACCTGGCCCAGCAGCAATAATTGCCATACGCTGCAACACGGGCTTATTGTTAAATGCCTTGTCCGCTTTATCAGCCGGCACGTCGTCAATACGTTCATCCAACATGCGAACATAGCCACCTAGTGGGATCATAGCGATCACGTATTCCGTACCCGACTTACTTAACTTGCGCCATATGGGCTTTCCAAAACCAATTGAAAATCTCTCAACCTGAACACCGCAGCGACGCGCTATGTAAAAGTGCCCCCACTCATGAACAGCAACTAAAATACCAAGGGCAATAATGAAAGCGCCCAAACTCCAAAAGAATGCTAGCACTGGAATTTACCTCGAATGATTTCGTTAGCTTTCGTTCTTGCTAATGCGTCTTGCTCGACGATTTGTTGTATTGAATTTACAGACACCGATGCCATAGCATTTAATGTGGCGTCGTTCACATCTGCGATATCACAAAACTGAATATTGCCTAACAGAAAGTGCTCTACCGCCACTTCATTAGCCGCGTTTAAACGCGTTGTAGCACATTGACCTTCGCGACAAGCATCAATAGCCAACTTAAGGTTTGGGTAGCGCTCAAAACATGGGGTTTGAAATGTGAAGTCAGAAACCGCTGCAAAGTCGAGCGGCGAAACGCCAGCATCGATACGCTCTGGATAAGCCAAACCATGCGCAATGGGCGTGCGCATATCTGGGTTCCCCATCTGCGCAATCACAGAACCATCAACGTATTGAACCATCGAGTGAATAATACTTTGAGGATGAATAACCACATCGATATCTTCTGCACCTGCGCCAAACAGCCAGCATGCTTCAATAAACTCAAGCCCTTTGTTCATCATAGTGGCAGAGTCGATAGTAATTTTTCTTCCCATGGACCAATTTGGATGAGTGCTCGCCTCATCAATAGTTATGGCCTTGAAGGTGTCGAGAGCACGAGAGCGAAAAGGTCCACCAGATCCCGTCAGCAGAATTTTATGTATACCTGACGAGGCAAAGTCGCCATATTGATAGTCATGCGGTAAGCACTGGAAAATAGCGTTATGTTCGCTGTCTATAGGAAGTAGCGTGGCACCACTTTGGTTGGCGGCTTCAATAAAGAGCGCGCCGGACATGACGAGGGCTTCCTTGTTGGCTAACAGTACCCGTTTGCCTGCTTTCACGGCTGCGAGGGTTGGTAATAACCCAGCCGCTCCAACAATGGCCGCCATAACAGAATCGACTTCAGGCGCACTAGCTACATCTTCAAGTGCCTGTTGGCCACACAATACTTCTGCAGCAACCCCCATTTGCTTAGCGATGTCACAAGCGTCTTGATAAAGCGATTCATCGGCAACCACAACATAGCGCGGTGCAAATTTAAGCGCCTGTTCCATCAAAAGTGTAAGCTGTGAGTTCCCTGTTATCGCGAAAACGCGATATTTTTCAGGGTGTCGACTTATAACGTCTAGTGTATTACAACCAATGGAGCCTGTAGCTCCTAACACTGTTACTGTTTGCATTACGCCATCCACGTTACATAACAAAACGCGAAAACAGGGAATGCCGCAGTTAAGCTGTCAATACGGTCTAAAACGCCGCCGTGACCTGGAAGGATCTTACCGCTGTCTTTAATTCCTGCACAACGCTTGAGCATGCTTTCATTCAAATCGCCAAGCGCTGACACAGCAACTGTGACGCCACCAATGGCAAGGTGCAACCAAATGCGTGAAGGTTCAACTTGATAGTGCAAAGCAGCAAACGCAATAATAGCAAAAGAAGCGGCAATACCGCCAAGAAGCCCTTCTAGGCTTTTTCCTGGTGATACATTAGGACGTAGTTTGTGGCGACCAAATTTAACGCCTACAAAAAACGCACCTATATCAGCAGCCCAGACTATACCCAGCACGTAAAACATCAGTGACGCGCCATAGAAAGGGTCAACGTCATGCAAACTAGTACGTAGCGCAACAACCGCCACCCATGTTGGAATAAGTGTTAACGCACCAAAAATAGTTCTTACACTTTTACTATCTCGCCAAAATTTTGAGTACTTTGGATAAGCAAGCACCATAAATAAAGACGCTATCCACCAGAAAACAGAGAGCGTTAAAATGGCGCGATAAAGGCCGTGCAACTGGCCTTGATACCATATGGTTTCAGCATCGACAATGAACGAGAGTAAAATACAGAAGAGAAAGGCGCCGGCCATGTAGAGAAGCTTTTTAGGTCGTTCGCAAACACCTGACATATTTGCCCATTCATAGGCACCAATACCTACAACGCCAGCAATGGCAATTTCGAACCAAAAAATGGGGAGAAATAAAATAGCGTAAAGCGCCAACGGCGCAAGAATTAATGCAGTTATTATTCGTTGTTTTAGCATAGTTTGCCCTTGGCTAGTGTTACCAGGGCAAGCCTGATAATTGCCTGCATGGTCTTAACCATCGGCTTTGACAACCTGTTCACCGGTAAGGCCGAATCGGCGTTGGCGAACTTTGAAATCGTCTACGGCTTGTTGAAACACGTCTTCGTTGAAGTCGGGCCATAGTACGTCGGTAAAATAGAGTTCGGCGTACGCACATTGCCACAACAAGAAATTGCTGATGCGATGTTCACCACCAGTTCGGATGAGAAGATCGAGTTCTGGCAACTCGGCTGTAGACGTAAACGAGTTAAACAACTCTTCGTTTATGTCAGCCTCTTTGACTTCGCCCGTTTTCACTTGTGCGGCAAGCTGCTTAGCTGCATTTACGATATCCCAACGGCCGCCGTAATTTGCTGCAATGTTCAGCACAAGTTCGCTGTTGTCCTTCGTCATTTCTTCTACTTTGTGAATTTTTTCGACAAGTTTTGCATCGAAACCATTCACATCGCCAATGACTTTTAATCGCACGCCGTTCTTATTTAGCTTTTTGGCTTCACTGTTTAACACTAGGTTGAACAGCTCCATCAATACACTAACCTCCTCTTCCGGGCGCTTCCAGTTTTCACTAGAGAAAGCAAACAGCGTTAGCGATTCAATATTGTTTTGACGCGCGAAGCGAACTACTGCGCGCACAGAATCAACACCGGCCTTATGGCCAAATGTACGAATTTTCCCTTTCTTTTGCGCCCAACGACCGTTGCCATCCATGATAATAGCAACGTGCTTAGGGCCAGCAGTTTCCGCTGGCGCCTTCGCTTCGGTTGGTTTGGTCGCGTTAAACAACTTTCCAATCATACTAATTACTTATACTTCCATTAACTCTTTTTCTTTGTCAGCAAGCATGCTGTCAACTTTCTTAATGAACTCGTTAGTAATTGATTGGATGTTTTCTTCAGCGGCGCGACTCTCGTCTTCACTGATTTCTTTTTCTTTCAGCAGGTCTTTTACATCACCATTGGCATCACGGCGAATGTTACGGATTGCAACGCGACCGCCTTCTGCTTCATTACGTACAACGCGAATTAGGTCTTTACGACGCTCTTCGGTAAGTGGAGGAAGTGGGATGCGAATTGAACCACCTGCACTCATCGGGTTAAGACCCAAGTCAGACTGCATGATGGCCTTTTCAACTGCTTGAATAGCGCTTTTATCAAATACAGTTAGTGCTAGTGTGCGGCTGTCTTCAGCAACTACGTTAGCAACCTGCTTTAGCGGAGTATCAACACCGTAGTAAGGCACCATAATGCCGTCTAGAAGGCTTGGGTGCGCACGACCCGTACGAATTTTGCTGAATTGGCCCTTAAGTGAAACTAGGCTCTTTTCCATACGCTCTTGCGCATCTAATTCAATTTCATCAATCACGATTTGTATCCTATTGTTCTTAATTAATCGTTGTCAGTGTGGCGGATAACAGTGCCTTCTTTTTCACCCATCACTACACGCTTAAGACAACCTGGCTTGTTCATGTTGAATACACGAATAGGTAAGCTGTGGTCGCGTGCAAGAGTAAACGCTGACAAGTCCATTACTTTTAATTCTTTTTCCAACACTTCTTGGTATGACAGTTCATCATACAATGTTGCTTCTGGGTTTTTAACAGGGTCATCGCTGTATACGCCGTCTACTTTTGTTGCTTTAAGCACCGCGTCAGCTTCAATTTCGATACCGCGCAAACATGCGGCAGAGTCTGTTGTAAAGAAAGGATTACCTGTGCCTGCAGAAAAAATAACAACACGGCCTGATTTAAGAAGGCTAATAGCTTCTGCCCAATTGTAAGCATCACAAACGCCGTTAAGTGGAATAGCAGACATCATTCGTGCGTTAACGAACGCTCTATGAAGCGCATCGCGCATCGCTAAGCCGTTCATTACGGTTGCAAGCATACCCATATGATCGCCCACTACGCGGTTCATACCCGCTTTTGCTAGACCTTCACCGCGGAATAAGTTACCACCACCAATAACAAGACCAACTTGAACGCCAAGTTCAACCAACTCTTTGATCTCTTGCGCCATTCTATCAAGCACTTTAGGGTCTATGCCAAAGCCTTCTTCACCCATAAGGGCTTCACCGCTAAGTTTTAACAGAATGCGACGGTATGCTGATTTTGGTGTGATACTCATAATTTGGAATGTCCTCGTAAACCCAGTTTGTCCTATATTCTCTCAAAATATTGCGTTAGAAAACATAGGACAAGCCGTTTTAAAAGCCTTGTTACTACTGTTGCACAAGATTAGCTTCACATTGATATAAAGCAATGGCAACAATAATGACAGACAGCTATAAAAAAGCACCTCCGAAGAGGTGCTTTGTAGTTTATCTAACTATTGCGTTATGCAAAAGATAAACGCTCAATTATTTCTTAGCAGCTTCCAT
>Ga0213840_1002490_pt1 | contig 11446 bp, 9 predicted proteins | sample SWPATP22_FD_160132 | JGI IMG/M metagenome (GOLD analysis project Ga0213840, IMG submission 160132) | Coastal seawater microbial communities from Marineland, Florida, United States - SWPA TP2 #2 | ecosystem: Environmental > Aquatic > Marine > Coastal | place: USA: Florida | collected 2016-08-14 | reverse complement strand
CTCGGCAATGTGGAGCAGGTGGTCGATGCCGGTGCCCGGCGGATCGTCGTGGTCCGGGCCATCACCGACGCCGATGATCCGGCCCACGCCGCGGGCGCGCTGCTGGCGGCGCTGGACGCCGCGGTTTCCTGAGCAGGTTTCCGACCAGCACTCCCCCGGCTCGACCCCCGGAGGCGGTCCGGCCGGCGAAGCTAGCCGGCGAGCCCCAGCCCCGCCATCCGGCGGGAGTGGTTCGCCGCGAGTTCAGCCGTCAGGGCCGCAACCAGTTCCCTGGCTCCGGCTTCGTCCAGGCCTGACAGTCCGCCCAGGAACGCGTGTTCCAGGCTCACCCGCTGGGCCTGGGTCAGGGCCTCGCCGAGCAGGCGCCTGGCCCACAGCGCCAGGCGCGACGCCAGCCGGGGGTCATCGGCAAGGGCCGCCTGGAGGCGTTCCTGCAGCACGGCCGTGGACGCGTCAGCGGACTGGATCTGCCCGATCAGTTCCCGGGTCCCGGCGTCGACATACCGGGCGACGGCACGGTAGAAGTCCGCGGAAACCGTGTCGATCACATAGGCCTTCATGAGCGATTCGTACCAGTCCGCCGGGCGGGTGCGCTCGTGGAAGTGGTCCACGGAGGGCTGGAACGGCAGCATGGCGGCCTCCGTGTCCAGGCCCATGTCCTCAAGCCGGGCCCGGACAAGTTCGTAGTGCTGGAACTCGACCACGGCAATCCTGCCCAGCACCGCACGGTCATGCAGCGTGGGCGAATACCGGGCATCCGAGGACAGCCGTTCGAACGCCGACAGTTCGCCGTACGCCATGACTCCCAGCAGATCCGCCAGGAAGCTGTTGTAGCGGGCAGGGTCGCCCGGGATTGCGCTCATATTCCAAGACTAATCGCGGAAATCGGGCTACCCTGATTTTCGTGTCACATCATCGCCTGACCCCGAGCGTCCACGAGCAGCAGAACCAGCTTGCCGAGGCTCTCAAGGCGTTGCGCACCACGCTGGAACTGCCCGGCCCGTTCCCCGAGGACGTGCTGCGCGACGCGGAAGCGGCGGTGGCCGAGCACAAGTTGCCGGACCTGGACTTCACGCATGTCGAGTTCGTGACGGTCGATCCGGCGTCGTCCACCGACCTCGACCAGGCCCTGTTCATCGAACGGAGCGGCGAGGGCTACAAGGTGTTTTACGCCATCGCCGATGTCCCGTCCTTTGTCGCTCCCGGCGGGGCGCTCGACGCCGAGACCCGCCGCCGCGGCCAAACGTTCTACACCCCGGACGGCCGGATCCCGCTGCATCCGGAGATCATCAGCGAGGCCGCCGGCAGCCTGCTCGCCGGGCAGCTGTGCGCGGCGTTCGTCTGGGAGTTCGAGCTCGACGCCGCGGCCGAGGTGACCTCGGTGCTCGTGCGCCGGGCCCAGGTCCGCAGCCGCGCGAAGCTCAGCTACAAGGGCGTCCAGGCAGAGCTCGACGCCGGTACCGCGGCGCCCGTGCTGCAGCTTTTGAAAGAAGTCGGCATCAAGCGGGTGGAGCTGGAACGCAAGCGGGGCGGCGCGAGCCTGAACATGCCCGAACAGGAGATCCAGCAGCTGCCCGACGGCGGCTACCGGATTGTGGCGGCTCCGCCGCTGCCGGTGGAGGACTGGAACGCCCAGATTTCACTCATGACCGGGATGGCCGCCGCCGCGCTGATGCTCCAGGGCAAGGTCGGCATCTTGCGCACCATGCCCGCACCTGACGAGGCGTCGCTGCGGCACTTCCACCGCCAGACCCACGCCCTCGGCAAGCCCTGGGACGGGCAAATGCTGTACGGCGAGTACCTGCGCACGCTCGATCCCACGGACCCCCGGCAGCTGGCCATTGTGCATTCGGCCGGCATGCTCTTCCGGGGTGCCGGCTACACGCCCTTTGACGGCACGGTTCCGCAGGCCGCCGTCCAGGCTGCCATTGGCGCAGCTTACGCCCATTCCACAGCGCCGTTGCGGCGGCTGATCGACCGCTTCGTGCTGGTGATCTGCGAGGCCCTGAGCAACGGCACCGAAGTTCCGGCCTGGGCCCGGGCCGCCCTGCCGTCCCTCCCGGCCATCATGGCCACCTCGGACCAGCTGGCCGCAAAGCTGGAGCGGCTGTCACTGGACACCGTGGAGGCTGCGCTGCTGGTCAACCATGTCGGCCAGGAATTCGACGCCGTCGTCATTTCCGGCGCCAAACCGGCCAAGGGCGCAAACGCCGGCGTCAGCAGCAACGGGAACGGCGGCAAGGCCAACGGCAACGGGAACGGGCCCTCCGGGATCGTCCAGATCGCCGAGCCCGCCGTGACCGCACGGTGCCCCGGCGAGCTGGAACCAGGTACCCAGGTCCGGGTCCGGGTGGTGTCCTCGGACATCGCCACCCGAGAAATCCGGCTCGAGCTCGTGGGCCAACGATCCGCTGCCGGGCCCCCTCCCGTGGCGTGATCCCGGCTTTAGTCGAGGATCGGGGCTATTGCCAGCTAGACTGGAGAAGTAGAAATGGATGCCCGGTCGTTGATTTCCATGATTTTCGAATTCAACAAGCCCGCCCCTACGCGATCTTGAGATACACCCGTTGGTCCCCAGTGCCAGCATTTAGATAGCCCGCGATCGGCTTCCACTGGTATTGCTTGCGCCCCTGAGCGTGCTCCGGAACGGCCACCATGGCCGGCCCCGTTGAGCAAGCAGCGCAGCCCAAAATGAATAAGGAAACTCACCTGTGAGTGAATTGCACACGCACCAGCTTCTGACCGATGAGTCCGGCACAGAGACCATCGAGCCCGAAGAGACCATCATCTCGGACGAAAAGCCGCACGAGATCGCCGAAAAGACCTTTGCGGACTTCAATGTGCGCGCCGACATCGTGGAGTCCCTGGCCGACGCCGGCATCACGCACCCCTTCCCGATCCAGGCCATGACGCTGCCGGTCGCACTGGCCGGCCATGACATTATCGGCCAGGCCAAGACCGGTACGGGCAAAACCCTCGGCTTCGGCATCCCGGCGCTGCAGCGCGTCGTCGGCCGTGACGACGCCGGCTTTGACAAGCTGGCCGTTCCCGGCGCACCGCAGGCCCTGGTGATCGTGCCCACGCGCGAACTCGCCGTCCAGGTGGCCAAGGACCTCGAAAACGCCGCGAAAAAGCGCAACGCCCGCATCGCCACCATTTACGGCGGCCGCGCCTACGAGCCGCAGGTCGAAGCGCTGAAGAACGGCGTCGAGGTTGTCGTCGGCACGCCCGGCCGCCTGATCGATCTCTACAAGCAGAAGCACCTGAGCCTGAAGAACGTCAAGATCGTCATCCTCGACGAAGCCGACGAGATGCTGGACCTCGGGTTCCTGCCGGACGTGGAAACCTTGATCGCCGGGACCCCCGCGGTCCGCCAGACACTCCTGTTCTCGGCCACCATGCCCGGCCCGGTCATCGCCATGGCCCGCCGCTACATGACCCAGCCGACCCACATCCGCGCCGCGGACCCGGACGACGAGGGCCTGACCAAGCGCGATATCCGCCAGCTGATCTACCGTGCCCACAGCATGGACAAGGTGGAGGTAGTCGCCCGCATCCTGCAGGCCCGCGGCCGCGGCCGGACCATCATCTTCACCAAGACCAAGCGCACCGCCGCGAAGGTGGCCGAGGAACTGGTGGACCGTGGTTTCGCCGCGGCCGCCATCCACGGCGACCTCGGCCAGGGTGCCCGCGAGCAGGCGCTGCGCGCCTTCCGCAACAACAAGGTGGACGTCCTCGTGGCCACCGACGTCGCCGCCCGCGGCATCGACGTCGACGACGTCACGCACGTGATCAACTACCAGTGCGTCGAGGACGAGAAGATCTACCTGCACCGCGTCGGCCGCACCGGCCGCGCCGGCAACAAGGGCACCGCCGTGACCTTTGTCGACTGGGACGACATGCCGCGCTGGGGACTCATCAACAAGGCCCTGGGCCTGAGCTACCCCGAGCCCGTGGAGACCTACTCCTCCTCGCCGCATCTGTTCGAGGAACTCGACATCCCCGAGGGCACCAAGGGCCGGCTCCCCCGCGACAAGCGTGTGCTGGCCGGCGTCGACGCTGAGGTCCTCGAAGACCTCGGCGAGACCGGCAAGAAGAACTCCCCCCGCACCGGCGGACGCGACGGCGCCCGTGAAGGCAGCCGCGGCGGCAGCCGTGAAAGCACCCGCACCGGAGCCCGCGACAGCGCCCGTGAAGGCAGCCGCACCGGCGGCCGCGACACGCGCCGCAGCGGCGCCGAAGCAGGCGGACGCTCCGGTGACCGCCGTCGTCGTCCCGCGGACGCCGAGGCCGCTACGGCCTCCGCTGCCAGCGGGCAGGGCCCGGAATCTGCCGCCAGCGCCGCTCCCGCCAAGGCCCCGACCGAGGTGGACCGGGCGACCCGTGCCCGCCGCCGCACCCGCACCCGCCGCCGCAACGGCGAAGTGGTGGCCGGCGGCGACGCACAGCCGAGCGGCGCCGAGGCCTAATCCTCTCCATGACTGAGACCGTCTGGGCGCCGGACGGCAGCAACCTGGTGGTTCACGCGGACAACGCGGAATACCTCCCCACGCTGCCGGACGGCGCCTTCACACTGATATACGTGGACCCGCCCTTCAACACCGGCCGGGTCCAGCGGCGCCAGGAAACCCGGATGGTGCTCAACGCCGGCGGCGAGGGTGACCGAGTCGGGTTCAAGGGCCGGTCCTATGACACCATCAAGGGCGCGCTGCACAGCTACGACGACGCTTTCAGCGACTACTGGTCGTTCCTCGAGCCCCGGCTCGTGGAGGCCTGGCGGCTCCTGGCCGACGACGGCACCTTGTACCTGCACCTGGACTACCGCGAGGTGCACTACGCGAAGGTCATGCTGGACGCGATTTTCGGCCGGGAATGCTTCCTGAACGAGATCATCTGGGCCTACGACTACGGTGCCCGGGCCAAGTACCGCTGGCCCACCAAGCACGACAACATCCTCGTTTACGTCAAGAACCCGGCGAAGTACCACTTCGACAGCGCCGAGGTGGACCGCGAGCCGTACATGGCGCCCGGACTTGTCACCCCCGCCAAGCGCGAGCTCGGCAAGCTGCCCACGGACGTGTGGTGGCACACGATCGTTTCGCCGACCGGCAAGGAGAAGACCGGCTACCCGACCCAGAAACCGGAGGGGCTGATCCGCCGCGTGGTTGCGGCCTCGAGCCGGCCCGGCGACTGGTGCCTGGACTTCTTCGCCGGCTCCGGCACGCTCGGCGCCGTGGCCGCGAAACTCGACCGCAGGTTTGTGTGCGTGGACCAGAACCAGGCCGCCGTCGACGTCATGGCCAAGCGTCTGGCCGTGCAGGCGCAGTTCACGTCGTTCCCGCCGGCCTGACGCGGCCCGCCGCCCCGCCGCCCCGCGGCGCCCCGCCCGTTGCGCTATCACGTGTGGCGGCTATTCCGGCCTCTGAGGGACCTTACGTGATAGCGCAACGGGGTTGAAGGACGGTCGGCCCTCAGCGCACCACGGCGGAGCCGGTGCCGAGTTCCTCGATCCGGGCAAAGACTTCCGGCGAGGTCAGGTTCTCCCCGAGCAGGTTCGGCTTCCCGGCGCCGTGGTAGTCGGAGGACCCGGTGACCAGCAGGCCGTACTTCTCGGCGATGCGGCGGAGGAACACCCTGCCTTCCTCGGGATTGTCGCGGTGGTAGATTTCCACGCCGGCCAGTCCGGCGTCGATCATCTCCCGGTAGGTCTCCTCCCCCACAATCCGCCCGCGGGCAGAGGCAACGGGGTGCGCGAAGACCGGCACGCCGCCGGCTGCACGGACCAGTTCGACGGCGAGTGCCGGCTCCGGCGCGTAGTGCTGGACCCAGTAGCGCGAGCGTGAGGTGAGGATGGAGCCGAAGGCCTCGGCCCGGTCTTCCACCACTCCTGCGGCAACGAGGGCGTCGGCGATGTGCGGGCGGCCGAGCGTGGCGCCCGGGGCGACGTGGTGGATCACGTCGTCCCATGTCAGCGGGTAGTCCTCCGCGAGCAGGGTGACCATCCTTTGCGCCCTCGTGTGCCGGGCGTCCTTGGCCTTGGTGATCTCCTCGAGCAGCCCGGGATGGGCGGGGTCATGGAGGTAGCTCAGGAGGTGGACGCTGATGCCTTCCGCGGTCCGGCAGGAGACCTCCATGCCGGGGACCAGGGCGACCCCGGTCTTCCGGGCAGCGTCGGCGGCCTCAGCCCACCCGCCGGTGGAGTCGTGATCGGTCAGAGCGATGACGTCGAGCCCGGCACCGGCGGCGGCCTCGATGACGTCAGCCGGCGCCTGGGTGCCGTCGGAAACGTTCGAGTGCGCATGCAGGTCAATTCTCACCTCACTAGCCTAGTAGATGGCCGGATCCAAAGCCGCAGCCCGTGGGGGCAGATCTGTTCAGGCCGGTGCCCGGCACCGGGCCCGGCAGCGGTCGCGCGCCGTTGGCCTAAGCCGCGGCGCTGGTGAGACTATGGGACGGTGAACGATGCAGATAACACCCAAGTCTCCGCTTCCCAGCCCCTCGAAGAGCGCGTCAACAACCGCTCGCAGCGGCCCAGCTCCGACGCTTTCAAAGCCTTTATGGCCAGCAACTGGGCGCCAGCCACGCAGCACGTCCCCGAGCGCGACGCCGTCGCGGCCCACGCCGCAACCCGGCGCCGCGCCATTTCAGGCCAGTTCAAAGGTGAACGCCTGGTCATCCCGGCCGGCCCGCTGAAGGTCCGCTCGAACGACTGCGACTACCGCTTCCGGCCGCACTCCGCCTTCGCGCACCTCACCGGCCTCGGCGTGGATCACGAACCCGATGCGGTCCTGATCCTGGAACCGGTGGCGGAAGGCACGGGCGACGACGGCGGCAACCACCACGCCACCCTGTACTTCCGCCCGCTGGCCGGCCGCGACACCGAGCAGTTCTACGCCGACTCCCGCTCCGGCGAGTTCTGGATCGGTGCCCGCCCGACCCTCGCCGAGTTCAAGGCCAAGCTCGGACTGGACACCGAGGACATTGGCGAACTCGAACTCGCCATCACCAAGAACGTCGGCGCGCCGGAGATCGGCGGCATCTCGATCCGGCTGGTCCGCAAGGTTGACGACAACATTGACGCCCTCGTGGACACCGCCCGATACAACACGGCCAAGGACCCGGACAACCTTGACCTGAGCGTCCTCGACGCCTTGGACGAGAAGCTCACCGAGGCCCTCTCTGAACTGCGCCTCCTCAAGGACGAGTGGGAAATCGAACAGATGAAGATCGCGGTCGCCGCCACCGTGGCCGGATTCAAGGAGGTCGTCAAGGCGATCCCGCGGGCGCTGACCCACCACCGCGGCGAGCGCGTGGTGGAAGGAGCGTTCTTCGCCCGGGCCCGCGAGGAAGGCAACGAGCTCGGCTACGACACCATTGCCGCCTCCGGCAACAACGCCACCGTGCTGCACTGGACCCGGAACACCGGCAAGGTCAATGCCGGCGAACTGCTGCTCCTGGACGCCGGCGTCGAGGCCGACTCCCTGTACACGGCGGACGTCACCCGCACCCTGCCGGCCAACGGCAAGTTCTCCGAGATCCAGCGCAAGGTCTATGAGGCGGTCCTCGACGCCGCCGACGCCGGCTTTGCCGCCGCCCAGCCGGGCACCAAATTCCGCGACATCCACACCGCGGCCACCACCGTGCTGGCCGAACGGCTCGCCGAATGGGGCCTCCTGCCCGTCTCCGTGGAGGAAGCGGTGAGCACCGAGGGCCAGCAGCACCGCCGCTGGATGCCGCACGGCACCAGCCACCACCTTGGCCTGGACGTCCACGACTGCGCCCAGGCGAAGCGGGAGCTCTACCTCGACGGCGTGCTCACGCCCGGAATGGTGTTCACGATCGAACCAGGCCTGTACTTCAAGAACGAGGACATCGGCATCCCTGAGGAATACCGCGGCATCGGTGTCCGGATCGAGGATGACATCCTCATGACCGCCGACGGCCCGGTCAACCTCAGCGCTGCCCTGCCGCGCAAGGCGGACGACGTCGAGTCCTGGATGGCGGGCATCTACCTGGAAGTCGACGGCCAGACGCCGTAGCATCCCGCCCGCCGGCTCCTTCTCCCGCACCGGAGACAGCACAGCAACACAGGAGCACAGCAACACAGGAGCACAGCAGGGCGGAAAGATATAGAGAGCAGAAAAGCGAGGGTCCCGGATATCCGGGACCCTCGCTTTGGTGCTGCGTCAACTGGTGCTGCCGGTGTTCGAGGGGATCAGGGAATCAGTGCTGCTGGCTGTCCTGGCCCGGTGCCGGCTTCTCCGTGTCCGTGACCCTGACCCCGTACTGCGGGCGGCCGTCCGGGAGGTCCGGATAGCTTACGCCTGAAACGCGGCCGGCCGGTCGGGCCGCCTCTTCCTCCGTGCCGGGTGCGGCCGCGGCATGGCCCGCGGCGCTGTCCTGCTGGGGCTGGGCGCCCTCATACGGCCCGGCCGGCCCGCTGCCGGCTTCAGGAGCCCTCTGGCCGTACGGGTCATTCCAGCCTGCGGGACGCTGGGGCGCATGGCCGGGCTGCTGCGGGCTGTGCTGCTGGGGTTCCTGATGCCGGTAGTCGTGCTGTTGGTAGCCGGCAGCGGCGGCACCGGACGCGTCATGCGGCGTCATGGGCAGCTGGTGGAGCAGGCGCCTGGCTTCGCCGGCGGCCTCGAAGGAGACCACGACGTCGTAGTTGGTCGCCAGCACCTGGCTGGTCGAGGTGAAGTCACGCTTGCCGCGCTGCATGGCGTAGGTGACGATGCCGAACAGCATGAAGAACGCGGCACCCATCAGCACGGACGTCACGATCGAGAAGTATCCGGGGGTCGTGGAGAAGAAGGACAGCATGACGCCGACGAACAGGCCGAACCACATGCCGCTGAGGGCGCCGGACAAGGCGACGCGCGGGTAGGTGAGGCGGCCGGTTACGCGCTCCACCATCTTCAGATCGTTGCCCACGATTGACACCATTTGCACGGGGAACTGTTGGTCAGCCAGGTAGTCCACCGCCTTCTGGGCATCCAGGTAGGAGTTGTAGGAACCGACGACGTCGCCTCTGGGGACAGCGCGGGCCTCGTCCGGGCCGTTGGGGGCACCGGCCCTGGGAGCACCAAAAATGTTTGACATACGCCCATTCTCACCCATCCGGCTGGTGCGTGGCTGGAAATTCAGCTAAAAGAGAGCAGACTCGGTAGCCTGTATAAGTGAGCACGAATCTTTCGCGTGTATTTGTCGCGCGCCTCCTCGGACTGGACGTCTTCGACCCATTGGGCGACCGTCTGGGACGGTTGCGCGACGTCGTGGTGCTCTCCCGCGGGACCAGGGGCGCCCCGCACGTGGTGGGCATCGTCGTCGAAGTCCCCGGCAAGAAGCGGGTGTTCGTGCCGATGACCCGGATTACCTCTATCGACCAGACCCAGATCATCTGCACCGGGCTTGTCAATCTGCGCCGCTTCGAACAGCGCGGTGCCGAAACCCTTGTGGTCGCCGAGATGTTTGACCGCCGGGTGACCCTCGCGGACGGCAGCGGTGATGCGACCATCGAAGACATCGCGATGGACAAGCACCGCTCCGGTGACTGGTTCGTCAGCAAGCTCTTCGTCCGCCGCGGCCACTCCCTCTCGCCGCTGAGCCGGCTGCGCCGCAACGAAACCATGATCATCGACTGGGCCGACGCCCAGCAGGGCGCCAAGACCGAGCCCCAGGCCGCCACCCAGTTCGTGGCGACGCACGAGGACCTCAAGCCGGCCGACTTCGCCGAAGCCCTCCAGGAAATGAGCGACAAACGCCGCTTCGAGGTCGCCAGCGAACTCCAGGACGAAAGGCTCGCGGACGTCCTGCAGGAGATGCCCGAAGGCGACCAGGTGGAGATCCTCTCGGCGCTGGACGTGAACCGCGCCGCCGACGTCCTCGAGGAAATGGATCCCGACGACGCCGCCGACCTCCTTGCCGAACTCCCCAGCGCGCAGGCTGAGGAACTCCTGCAGCTGATGGAACCCGAAGGCGCCGAGGACGTCCGCCGCCTGCTCGAATACGACGAGGACACCGCCGGCGGCCTTATGACGCCGGTTCCGGTGATCCTGCCTCCGGAGGCAACCGTCGCCGAGGCACTCGCGCACGTCCGCCGGGAGGAGCTCTCCCCCGCGCTGGCGTCTTCGATCTTCGTCGCCCGCCCGCCGCTGGAAACGCCCACCGGACGGTTCCTCGGCGTCGTGCATATCCAGCAGCTGCTGCGTTACCCGCCGCCCGAGCCGCTGGGCAACCTCGTGGACAAGAACCTGGAACCGGTCTCCGACCAGGCCCACATCAGCGAGGTGGCCCGGGCCCTGGCTACCTACAACCTCAACTCGCTCCCCGTGGTCAACGAGGACGGACGGCTTGTGGGGGCGGTGACTGTTGACGACGTGCTTGATCATCTGTTGCCGGACGACTGGCGCGCCCACGAGGACGACGCCCCGATAAGGAAGCTTGGAGGCCGCATTGGCTGAATCCACCGCACCACGGACCTCCAACGTCCGGCCCGGCAGCAGGACCTCCGGCGGCCTCGATACGCCTCTCAGCGGCCGGCAGCGCATCCTGCCCAATTTCCGTCCCGATCCGGACGCCTTCGGCCATGCCACGGAAGGCTTCGCCCGTTTCATGGGCACCCCCCAGTTCCTGCTCTACATGACCGTGTTCTGCGTCTTCTGGCTGGGCTGGAATACGTGGGCCCCGGTGGAATGGCAGTTCGATTCACGGGCGCTGGGCTTCACGCTGCTGACCCTCATGCTGTCCCTGCAGGCCTCTTACGCCGCGCCTCTGCTGCTCCTCGCGCAGAACCGCCAGGACGACCGGGACAAGGTCTCGCTCCAGCAGGACCGCCAGCGGGCCGAACGCAATCTCTCGGACACCGAATACCTGACCCGTGAACTGGCGTCCTTGCGCATTGCGCTGCGCGAGGTGGCCACCCGCGACTACGTCCGCGCCGAGCTGCGCAGCCTGCTGGAGGACATGCTGGAGGCCCAGGAGGAACTGCGCACCCACGATCCTTCCGCCGGCGCCCACGAGACCCCGCGGGAAAAGGTCAAGGAGAAGCTGAAGGAGCGGCGCGACAAGCGCAGCCCCCGGACCCAGCAGATCCCCCGCGTCAAGAGCGGCGGCAAACGCGACACCCCGCAGGAGAAGACGCCCGAGGACACACCGGAAAACCCGCCGGCCAAACCGCCGGCAACCCCGCCGGAGAACTCGCCGGGCAAACCGCCGGAAAGGTCGCCGACAACCCCACCGGAGAACTCGCTGGGCAAACTGCCGGAAAAGTCGCCGGCCAAACCCCCAGCGAACCCGCCGGAGAACCCGCCGTCGAACGCGCAGGAGAAGACGCCGGCGATCCGGTCCGCGGACGCTCCCGACCCCGCCCGCCTGCCCGCACACCGCACCTTCCCCGAAAGCTGAGCATCGCCCGCATGAGCACCCCGCTGGAACAGGCCGTGCG
>Ga0213840_1002487_pt1 | contig 11452 bp, 13 predicted proteins | sample SWPATP22_FD_160132 | JGI IMG/M metagenome (GOLD analysis project Ga0213840, IMG submission 160132) | Coastal seawater microbial communities from Marineland, Florida, United States - SWPA TP2 #2 | ecosystem: Environmental > Aquatic > Marine > Coastal | place: USA: Florida | collected 2016-08-14 | reverse complement strand
CGTCTCTTTGCCGCGAAAGGGCATGATGTCCGGCTGATGTCGCCCGAGTATGTCCGCCCTTACGTCCGAGCACAAAAGAACGACGACAATGATGCGGCGGGGATCGCCGAGGCGGCGACGCGGCCGACCATGCGCTTCGTCGAGTTGAAGAGCCAGGACCGGCTCGATCTGCAGACCCTGCACCGGGCCCGCTCTCGTCTGGTGGCAGCGCGCAAGGCGCTCGTGAACCAACTCCGGGCGATCCTGCTCGAGCGTGGCCATACGTTCCGGCAGGGGCGTAAGGTTCTCGAACGGGAAATCGATCCGTTCCTCGCCGAGCCGCCTTCGGACCTTTCGACCCGCATCCTGACGCTCATCGGGGACATGCGCGCCGAGTGGCAATCACTCGACGAGCGGATCGATGCCTTGAACGACGACCTGACCGAGCATGCACATGCCGATGAGGCGGCGCGCCGGCTGACCTCGATACCCGGCATCGGCGTCCTCGGCGCAACCGCGCTGGTTGCGGCGGTCGGAGACGGTGAGGCGTTCCGTCGGGCGCGCGACATGCCAGCCTGGCTCGGCCTCGTGCCGAAGCAGATGACGACCGGCGGCAAGCCGCGACTGCTCGGCATCACCAAGCGCGGGAACACTTACCTTCGAATGCGGCTGATCCACGGGGCGCGTGCGGCGCTGCCGAGCCTCTCCAAACAGGCGACGCCTTTGGGCGAGTGGCTTCGAGCTCTCCTGTCCCGAGCCCACCGCAACGTCGTCATTGTCGCGCTCGCCGCCAAGCTCGCGCGCATCGCGTGGGCCAGCCTACGGCGCGGCATCAGCTTCGAGCGCGGATGGGGACAGGCCGTGGCGGCCTGATAGGAAAAGAACCGCTGCGACATCCGAATGGAAGCCGCAGCTTGGCGAGGTTGGCGGAAGGAGGCTGATGGCCGGAAGGGTCGAACACCCGCGTCCCTGGAAGCCTGGTTCAAAAAACGGCGCATCGACGCCGGGACTTTTATGAGGACCAGGACGCGCGGATCTCCATCATGGCGAGGGCCAACGCGCCGCTACGCCGGATACGTTTGTGCACGACCGAACAAAGCCTGATGCAACCGACTTGCCAACGGGACGGGCCATACGTTTTTCCGCGTCATGCCGTGGCGCTTGAAGAAGCGGTGCAGCCCCGAGATCGAGACCGCAAAGCCGGTCGCTGAGAGTTCGGCACGCAATTCCTCAAGCGTGATGTCCCGATTAGCTTCCCAAAGCGCAAGGATGTCGGTCGCATGCTCCTCAACGCGATGCGAGCGCATGTCACCTCCCTGGGCCTTCGGCTTGAAGTGACCGACATCACGGCGTTGCGCATGCCATCGGATCGCCGTCGACGGCGCTACGCCAAAGCGGGCCGCAGCTGCCCAACAACTCATCCCGCAATCAATCGCGGCGATGAGCCGCGTACGCAAGTCCATTTAAAGTGGCTGTCCCATCCATGCCGAGCTCCTGCGTCCGGCAGGAAGCATGAATCAGAACCGCGATGATTTGGGAACCCCTGTCGATTCACGACGCTCGAAAACCGCTCTAGAGCATCTTCGATGAACGCGGAGGCGGTTTTTGGATGCATGCGACAAAGCTTGTTTGATTCACTTCTGCTAGTGATTTGCGAGGAGAAGATGATGACGAGGAGTCTAAGCGCTGGTTTGCGTCAGCGGGTGTTTGCGGCGATCGAAGATGGGATGTCGATGCGGGAGGCCGCGCGGCGCTTCCGGATCAGGATTTCGGCAGTCGGCATCTGAGATGCCCGTCTGACGCCGCAGCGTCGAGACGAGATGGCGCTTTGTATCATCGATTGCTCCCTAAGGCGCGGCGATGCGGCCAATCATGTCGCAGATTGCGCCATCCGTTACCATACCCGATGGATTTTTTTTGGTCTGTCGGAATGGATATGAGTCTGGTGTGTCAGACAAGAAGTGGCCCGATCCCATCACTTGACGCGACCGACCAGAGAGTACGGGAAACTTGCGCCCACCTGTCTGCGTCCAGGACTCCACCATATTCTGCCAGACGACCCGCCTTTTCTTCAATCTCATCGCGCGTCAGTGTATTCCCAGGGTCGCCTTTAGGTTCTGCGACGCGGTGCCTTAGAACTGTCCCGTCTTTTACCGTCACAGATACTTTTCCGATCCAGGATGCCGGGTATTTCTTTTCCACTTCGGGATCAAAAACCATATCGATCCTGTTCATGAACGACCTTGCCCGTTCATTTTCAAGGATGCCGTCGAACTCGGCCATGCCGGCTCGCCGGTGGATTGCAATCAATGCCAACGTTGCGGGCATGGAGAACTTCGCCTGATGGACAGTGGTTGGGAAGGTGACTGAGCCCAGTACATCAAGTGCTGCCTGGTGCACATGCGCGGTGACATGCTCGATGTCTTCGGCGTTCAAGTAATTTTCCAGCATCAGCTCAAGAAGAGCATCTGCAGCAGGATGAGTGTGGCGGCAAGATGCATGATACTTGAATGATGTCTCGGCAAGACCCCATCTGACACCCAACCCGGCACTGATCTTCTCCAGGGCACAGTTCGAAGACATTCCAGCGGCCATTCCTTTTTCGCCTTCAAGGATTTGTTTTGCACCCGTGAAACCTCGGGCGGCAAGGCTTGCCGCAATCACACCATTGCCGGCAGCATTCGCAGTATGAAGTTGTTTGGAATCTGCCGCATCTTTAAGAAACTCCCAAAGACCTGCGGCTTGAGTGCCGGCAGAGCCAAGAGCGTTCAACATCTGCTGGGAATCGAGTTTGAGAAGACGTCCTGCCGCGGCAGCCGCAGCAAGCGCTCCTGCAGTTCCAGTCGTATGAAAGATCTTGTAGTGTGGAAGGCCGAGATATTCCCCGATGCGGATTCCGGTTTCGTATCCGGCAACGCACGCCGTTAAAAATTCGGTTCCGCTCGCATTGCAATGCTGCGCGATCGCTAGCCCAGCAGGAAAAACGACCGCACCAGGATGAAACACGGAGCCATTATGGACATCGTCCTGTTCGGAAACATGCGAAGCGGCGGCATTCACAAAAGCGGCAAAATAAGGTGACGTCATGCGGCCTGAGATAAGTACTTCCGATCTCCCCTGATCGGGACCCATTTCCTTTGCGAAATCATCGATAGCAACGATTGCACGATGACGTGCACCGGAAAATGCGGATCCGGCCCAGTCAACATAAAGGTCGACAGCTCGCTCAACTACATGCGTCGGGATATCACCTATTGACAGCGATGAGGCGAATTCGGCCAGCTTCGCGGTTCCCTCTATGGTCGAAGCGCTCCGGTCTGTTCTAGTGTCGATCAAGAATGTCTCCCATGAGCCCATTGGATCCCAAACAATCGGTTTGGCACTCGTTTTGATTGTTGCCGTTCGTACCGGACCGCATGAGCCAGAGAGATGTCAAGTACTTAAATGTGTCCCGCGAGGTCGATCACGTTACAGTATCCGACGCCATTGGGCTTGCTGCCGAAAGTTTACTTCCCCTTCGTCGCACTAACTACGAAACGGCTCACCTCAATGTGACCGAACGCTGGCGAGACAGCTTCTAGCGCCAATCGTTGAATTTCCAATCATTCTAGGAGACATATACCAGTTCGCACGTGCTGTAGGATCAAGGGAGGCCGTGAATGCAGCGTTCGAAACGACGTAGCCTTCCGAACGGTTCAACGAAGCCGAGTGCAGAAGTTATAGCTCCGACAGCAACCGCGTAAGCTTCATGGCTTCTTTAGACGTCAACTTCGTTCCGATTGTGTCGGAGAGAACCCGGGCATAGATGGGCCACATTGCCCGCCGGATGGATCGCCCCTGTTCTGATATAGCGACGATCTGCCCGCGACCGTCGTCCTCACAATCCTGCCGTTCCACCAATCCTGCCTTCACCATGCGGTCCAACAGTCTCGACGTACCATATTGCGGCAGCAGAAGCCGGTTCTTGAGTTCGAACGGGCGCAGGCCTTCTGGGCCTGCCTTCTCAAGTTCTAGGAGCGCATCATACCATGAAAGCGGCGGATGTCCGGCTGATTTGAGGGCAGCCTCAACCGCTTCTAGCAGCTTGCGGCGGGTTGACATCAAGGCCACCCAGGCGGCCTGTATCGCTCTATCAGGTTCGTTCATGAATTAACAATACCATATCGATGCAATTGCATCAACCTTGACAGCGGGTGGCGGTCATGCTTCTAGTAGATGCAATTGCATTTATAAATGGAGTGTGCCCATGTCACAGCACCAACTCACCGTTACCGGCGCTTTCCTGCTCCGCGTGGCGCTCGGGATCATGTTCCTAGCCCACAGTCTGCTCTTGAAGCTCTTTATCTTCACACTGGCCGGTACAGCCCAGTTCTTCGTCTCGATTGGGTTGCCCGGCTGGCTCGCTTACGTGATTTTTGCCGCAGAGGCGGTTGCCGGCGTCCTTCTGGTCCTCGGTGTCCAGACGCGGTGGGTCGCACTCGCGACCGTGCCCATTCTCGCCGGCGCGACATGGGCTCATTCCGGCAATGGCTGGATGTTCGGGTACGAGAACGGTGGCTGGGAGTACCCGGCCTACCTAACGTTGCTCGCCTTCGCGCAAGGGCTTCTGGGCGACGGCCGGTTCGTGCTCAGCCCCTCTATCACGCCTAGCTGGATTGGACATACTACGAAAGGAACGGTGGAATCATGAAACATCCCATCTGCAAGACCGGCGACGTGCCGCCGGAAGGAGAGGCGCGGGTCTTCCCGTTCTTCGGCCGCGAGGTCCAGGTCTGGCGCGTGGGTGCCCGGATCCGCGCGGCAGCAAACGTGTGCCTTCACCTCGGAGGACCGCTGGAGTGCAAGGATGGAGCGTTCGTCTGCCCGTGGCACGGCGCGCGGTTCGACATGACCAACGGTCAAAAGCTCGACGGCCCGGCACCCGCGAGTGCCCGCCTGATGTTCCTGCCGACACGGATTGAGGGAGAGGAACTGCTCTACGTCTGGGGAGAGACACCGTGAGCCTACATCTGATCAGTCACACGCTTTGCCCTTACGTTCAGCGCGCGGCGATCTCGCTTGCGGAGAAAGAGGTTGGAATTCACCCCATATCTGGTCCGGGTGTTATACGACCTTTCGGGTTTCGTTCAGTTGGGCCGCAAAGCTTGGCGATGCTGTCATCACCACGCAGACTATCCAGTACGATGCGGATCTTGTCCTCGACAGAGAAGTGGCGCCGTGTCTGTCGCCGAATGTCCTTCACCGCCCGCTCCGCGGGGGCTTTGTCGACGATTTTGCATTGGAGGATTTGGGTTTCATCTTATGGAATGGACGCCCCTCACTCCCAAACCGATAGTTCTCCGGTCAAACGTGGCACATAAGAGGAATTCATAAGATGCAATTGCTGGCAATAGACTTGGGCAAGCGGTCCTTTCATATTCACGGGATTACCGATGACGGAGAGGTGATTTCAAAGAAGGTGAGCCGAGCGAAACTCGAAGCCGCCGTCTTGGAATTGGCGCCGGAAAGCTTGGCCATGGAAGCCTGCGCCAGTGCGTATCACTGGGGCCGACGGTTCGAGGCCAAGGGATACCGCGTTCGCCTCATTCATCCGCGCTTCGTCAAACCATTTGTCAAAGGTTCCAAAAATGACGCGGGTGATGCCGAAGCGATACATGAGGCTGCCCTTCGCCCGACAATGCGATTTGTGCCGGTGAAAACGATCGAGCAGCAAGACTTGCAGATGCTCCATTGAACGCGCGACCGGCTCATTACGCAACGCACGGGACTGATTAATCATATTCGCGGCCTCTTGGCCGAATACGGAGTTGTCATTCCCGTCGGCGCCTTTCGGTTCCGTAAAAACATCCGTAATGCCGTCGAGCGTGCACCAGTATCCCAATTGGCATCAGAGAACTTCGATGCGCTCATAGCCGAATTCCAAGCCCTGGATGCCCGTATCACCGCGATAGACCGAAAGCTTGCTGCGATCTGCCGGAAGGATGAACGGTGCAAGCGCCTGTCAACACTTCCCGGAGTGGGTCCGGTGGTTGCCACCGCTCTGATTGCCGCCATCGATGATGGTCGCCACTTCGCATCGGGCGGGGCGCTGGCGGCATGGATCGGGCTTGTCCCGCGGCAATACACGACGGGTGGTAAACCACGGCTTGGCGGAATAGGTAAGCGCGGAAACCACTACTTGCGCCGTCAGCTCATACACGGCGCACGATCCGTCCTGATCAGGATCGCCCATCGCAACGATCGGCGCTCACGATGGGCGCAAGACCTGCTCGCACGTGCGGGCCACAACAGAACTCTCGTGGCGATGGCCAATAAGACCGCGCGTACTGCCTGGGCAATCTTGCGCAACGGAGAAAACTACAGGGCGGCTTAGCATCCAAGAGAGACCGCAAAGGTCTTGGATGTGCACAGAATGCGAGGTGAGAGAACGATGGTGTAACGGCAAGGGCCGCCAGTTCACAGCCTGCAAGGAGCGATGGCCATGAAAGGCCGGTCATCTTGAAAGGCACTGAGACGAGCGGATCCCATCGTGGCCGGAAGCCGAAATGCTTCAATCAAAGGCCGGATAGATTCACGCATCCAATGCCGTCAGCACGATCATGAAAAACACCTTGCGCGAGGGGCGTCCATAGATTCGTTCCTTCGTCACTACTACGAAGCCCAAATCCTCCTTAAATCACAACCTCAAATCTGGGTCATAGGTGCTGACGGGGAACAACGGGATAACCCCACTCGCTGTCGTGATAGTCAAGAAACGCCGGTGCCGCTCCGCTCCACCGGCAGCGGCATTTGCCGTCAGGGCCGACATACGAGTTGCCGTTCATGAGCCTTTCTCGATGTCAGCGTCGAGTAAGAACGAAAGACGCTTATCAGTTCGCACCGGGGCCACCTCCTGGATCTCGATGGTGACAACGCTTTCGCGTACGAACGGGTCCGCCGCTACGCGCGCCTCAATCAACGGGCGATCTTCGCCGTGAGCGATGATCGCGCCACCACCCTCCGGCCTGAGACTACCGACAACCAGGAAAACACCATCCTCGACACCGCGCGCGATCCATTCATTGTGGCCCGCCATAAACTCCGGCGCCTTGGCTTTGTTTTCTGCTAATCTCAAGTAGATAATGAACATTCCATAACTCTTTCATCTTAGTGTATAGGAGCGTCAGCCACGGCATCGAGCCACGCCAACATTTCGTCAGCTTCTTGCTCAAGAAATGGCTCATTTGGATATGCGCTTGCGAGTGTCGCCACGCCCTGACTGCGGGCTAAAATGTGGACCGCAAGCCTGTCCGCGTCCTCTTCTTTTCCCATCTCTTCGAACCGACGACGCAGCCAAATTCGAAACAGGTCAAACAACTGCCGCGCGCCTTCCTCGGCAGGATGGTTGAGCTTGGACAGTTCAGAAAACAAGGTGCCGACCGGGCATCCGTAGACGCGTATTTTCTTCTCGTTCATGAGAAGAATACGAATAAACTGTGCGATGCATTCCTTGGGTGACTGACTAGCATCCACCCAGCCTTCGAGCATCCTGCTGCGGTCCTCGATGCGCCGCTTGATCACTGCATCCAGTATCTCGTCCTTGGTCTTGAAATGGTAATAGAAGTTTCCGCGTGAGATACCGACTAGCTCTGACACATCAGCAAAAGATGTATTTTCGAAACCGTGCTCATAAAAAAGCTGGTCCGCCGCTGTAATGATTTGCTCGCGCGTAGAACTGCTAGACATATTTGCCCTCGTCTTCACAGGCTCATGCCGCCGGTTTCAGGTCAATTCTCGCGAACGGATAGTCTGTGTAACCGGTCGCATCGCCACCATAAAACGTAGTTTGATCAACGTTGTTTAGAGGTAAATCTTCGCGGTATCGGCGTACCAAATCGGGGTTTGCCAAGAACGGCGCTCCAAAAGCTACGAGATCCGCGTCGCCACTCTCGAGAGTTTCTTGAGCTCGACATTTGTCGTAGCCGTTGTTGGCGATGTAGACACCTCTAAACAACTCACGGAGCTTCCTGTAATCCACCTGCTTTTGAGTCCCGGTCATGTCGCCTTCAAGAATATGGAGATATGCAAGGCCGTGTTCTGCGATGGACGAGACGATATACTCGAAATGGGCTTGGGGCGCAGAATCCGCCATGTCGTTGAAGCTGTTTTCCGGGGTCAACCGAAGGCCAACGCGATCGGACGGAAAAATCTCCGTCACCGCGTCGAGAACTTCATGTAGGAATCGTAGGCGCTTCTCTATGCTCCCACCGTATGCGTCGGCACGTTGATTTGTGCCATCACGCAGGAACTGATCGATCAAGTATCCATTGGCGCCATGCACCTCAATTCCGTCGAAACCTGCATCCAAGGCATATTTTGCTGCCACCTTGAACTGCCCCACCACCTCGGCCATTTCTCCGGTGTCCAAGGCACGGGGGGTCACGAAGTCCTGATATCCGGCAGTGGTGACTGAATGTCCCTTAGGGCGGACCGCTGATGGCGCGACGGGCACTGAGCCGTCTTTCTGATGACTCGGGTGAGAAATGCGCCCACAGTGCTGGAGCTGCGCAAATATGCGGCCGCCTTCCGAGTGTACGGCGTTAACCACACGCAACCATCCCGTCGATTGCTCGGTGTCAAAAAGCCCGGGTGTGTGCGGATAGCCGACACCTTGCTGCGAAACAGGCGCAGACTCCGAAACGATCAGCCCCGCAGTTGCGCGCTGCTGATAGTATTCAACCATGATTGCGGTGGGTGCACCACTCTCGGACGCGCGATTGCGCGTCATCGGCGCCATCACCATGCGATTGTTCAACGTGAGATCGCCCAAACGATAAGATGAAAAAAGAGTATTCAAAGAGTAGGCTCCCTTGCTCTAGGTCATGCGTCCTACACACCTGTAGGACGCATGACCTAGGCGGTCAAGTGTTATGTTTTTGGCCATCGGCATGCGTGAGTGGAGAAATCGTCCTTAGCTTACTCGCCGGGGCAAGAGCATCCCCGTAGATAGTGCTACGGTTTACCGGTGGCTCCGAGCTTCATCTTGTTGCGCACCGGACTTTCGTCGAAATGCCGACAGTTACGGCTGACGTCCGAGCGCATTGTCGCGCTTTGGCAAGCCACTTCTCTGTCGGTAGGCTTCACAGAGGCGATGATCTTTTCGCTCCTCACCATCTGGGGCCTCGATGTCGGCCTTGATGAAACCGGCACGTTGCGCCTCCTTACCACGTGCATCATTGGTGGCGTGATACTGCAACTGTTGTTCGGCTTTGTCGCCAACAAGGTAGGCCGCCAGCGCTTGCTCGGCTTGATCGGTCTGACGATGGTTGCGGCCAGCATTTCTCTTCCGATCAGCGCTGGCGCTGCGATCTTTGCCGCAGCTTTTGTCACCGGTGGTCTGGTCCTCGCCCTATACGGCCTGTCGCTGACGCTACTAGGCGAACGCTTCCAACCCGAACAGCTCGCCATCGCCTCAGCCACTTTCCTGATCCTCTATCAACTCGGCTCCATGGTCGGTCCAGTCGCTAGCGGCGGCGCCATGGACTGGAAAGGCACGTGGGGCTTGACAGCCGCCCTTGCCCTTGCTGGCTTAGTAGTTGCGACTGTCGCGCTCTTCTCACGGCATGCACCGAGTTCAAACTGAAGCGAGGTTGCAGCTTCGAAGCAAATCCTGCGCTGCCGAAGGCAATGAATTAGAGAGAAAGGAAATAGAGAAATATGATGCAAGTGATTGAATGGGCTCAGTTCCGCACCAAAGAGGGCGTAAGCGAAGAACAGGTGCATGCAGAAGCAAGAAAGGCGCAGACTGGCTCTCTATTCAGCCAGGCTATCTAGAGCGAAGGCTAACTCGAAGCGACGATGGCGGCTGGGTGGACTGTCTTTTTTGGGTAGATATGCAAACCGCCAAAGAGGCTGCAGGATGCATCCACGATGCACCAGAAACCCAAGGGTTTCTCGCCCTGATGTTACCCGACCAGATCGACGTCCGGCACTTCGAGGTCCATATCCAGTTTTGAGTGGTTATCAGCAATCCAATCGCCCGCAAACTAATGGTTCAATCGTCGGCTCACAGTATCCGCAAAAGAGTGTGCCATTGACCTATGATTTCACGTAAACGGCACGTAAGCACCGACTTTGAACCCCGAAGAGAACGTAAAGTATTGATTTTCGATATAAAATGACGCACCCGAGAGGATTCGAACCTCTGGTCTCCGCCTTCGGAGGGCGACGCTCCGTCCAGCTGAGCTACGGGTGCATACCGTTCGCTGTGTGCTTACGCTATGCTTACGCAAGATTTTCGTCGGCATAAAGAGCGAACCCGACATTCGCTCAAACCGTTGTTTAATCACTTCTTTCTTCCAACACCACCAGCCATCGCCAGACTTGAATCCGCCTTCGGAGTTCATCCCAGATGACGTAGTCCTTGGTGCCTGTTTTGGCTGTTTCGACGACCCGCTTGGTGATCTTTACCATGCTCCAAGTCCCCGCCGGACCCGACTTTCGCGTAAGCACTACGTAAGCACTTGGCGGCAAATTCGGGCGTATTCTCGGATAGGGGTTTCGGAGAGCAGACTTTGAGAATTAGTGTATTTCAGGTGGTTATCGTGCTCTGGCGTACCCTATCGCGGAATTCGAATAAGGCAATGAACCAGCTCCGATCGCGGATCTCAATACGCTGCCGAAATCTACCGCGAGGCACTGACTACGAACGGTCTGGTCGGCTCGATAGGTCGCAGAGGCAATCCGTACGATAACGCAAAGGCCTAGAGCTTCATGAAAACGCTGATGGTCAGAGCCATCTATCCGCTAGCCTTCGGAGACGTCGCCGAACACCTTACCTAGAGCGCATCCAGTTTATGACGGGTCGTATCCGCATGCAGCGAAGTAGTTTGCGCATTCATCGGGGTCGAACAGGGTGATGACATCACCGACGGCGTTCCATAGCGCGTCGATTGTGCGTTCGGCCTTGGCGCGGAGCATGGATTTGAGCTTGGCGAAGGCGTTCTCGATCGGATTGAAGTCGGGGCTGTACGGCGGCAGGTAGCGAAGGCTGGCATCGACGGCCTCGATCGCCTCGCGGACGCCGGCGGCCTTGTGCGCCGGCAGATCGTCCATGATGACGATATCGCCAGGAGACAGCGTCGGCACCAGCACCTGCTCGACATAGGCAAGGAACGCCGTACCGTTCATGGCGCCGTCGAGCACCATTGGCGCGGTCATGCCGGAAAGCCGTAGCGCACCAGTGAACGTGGTTGTCTTCCAGTGGCCATGCGGAACTGCGGCCCGGCAACGCTCGCCGATCAGGGACCGCCCCCGCAGCCGTGCCATCTTTGTGCTCAGTCCGGTCTCATCGATGAAGACGAGCTTGTCCGGTTCGAGATCAAGCTGGCCGTCGAACCACGCCTGACGCCGCTTCAGGATGTCGGACCGCTCCTGCTCCAGTGCATGTGCGGTCTTTTATGGGATGGCCCGCCCCTCCTGCCGGCTCCACTTT
>Ga0213840_1002483_pt1 | contig 11462 bp, 10 predicted proteins | sample SWPATP22_FD_160132 | JGI IMG/M metagenome (GOLD analysis project Ga0213840, IMG submission 160132) | Coastal seawater microbial communities from Marineland, Florida, United States - SWPA TP2 #2 | ecosystem: Environmental > Aquatic > Marine > Coastal | place: USA: Florida | collected 2016-08-14 | reverse complement strand
TGAAAAGCTGTGTAACAACGGCTTACGTGCTGCCAGTTATCATGCAGGCCTAGATGCGGATGAGCGTGCTTATGTCCAAGAGGCGTTCCAGCGTGATGATATCCAAATCGTTGTTGCGACAGTGGCGTTTGGCATGGGGATTAATAAACCCAATGTCCGCTTTGTGGTGCATTTTGATATCCCACGCAATATAGAATCCTATTATCAGGAGACAGGTCGTGCGGGTCGAGATGGTTTGCCCGCCGAAGCGATGATGCTGTATGACCCTGCGGATATTAGCTGGTTGCGCCGCATGTTGGATGAAAAAGATGACGGCCCGCAAAAACAAGTTGAAGCGCATAAGCTCAATGCGATGAGTGCTTTTGCCGAGGCCCAAACCTGCCGTCGCCAAGTGCTGCTTAATTATTTTGGCGAGTACCGTGAGAAGCCATGTGGTAACTGCGATATCTGTTTAGACCCTCCGAAACATTTCGATGCGACGGAGCAAGCGCAAAAAGCGCTCTCGTGCGTTTATCGGGTTAATCAAAGTTTTGGTATGGGCTATGTGGTTGAAGTACTGCGTGGTATGCAAAACATCCGTATTCGTGAAAATGGTCATGACAAGCTGTCGACGTACGGGCTTGGGCGTGAAAACAGTCACGACTACTGGGTAAGTGTGTTTCGCCAACTGATTCACAAAGGGTTGTTGTTCCAAAATATCACTCGCAACTCCACCTTGCAGTTAACTGAAGAAGCAAGACCACTTTTGCGTGGTCAAATGTCACTAGAGCTTGCAGTACCTCGTCTTGATACCGCAGCGCGTGCTGCGAAATCTGACAAGCTTTCGAGCAAAAATTACGATAAGAAGCTATTTGCTAAACTGCGTAAGCTGCGCAAAACAATTGCCGATGAAGATGGCTTACCGCCATACGTTGTATTCAGTGACGCGACGCTGATTGATATGGCGGAAATACTGCCGACGTCTTACGGCGAAATGCTAGCAGTGAACGGAGTCGGTCAACGTAAGCTAGAGAAATATGCGGATCCATTCTTAGATTTAATTCAGGAACATTTGACTCACCATGGCTGATACACAAACGGAATTTGGTTTGCTTGAATACCAAGCAGAGGAAGGACGCATCATCATTCGTGCTCCGAGGTTTGATTTTGATAGTTTTCCCCAGCTCGCAGACAAACTGGTTAAGCTGCTGTCTGCTTCTGTGGTTGAAAAGCAGTGGGACGCAGATATCCACTCTTGGTTGATTGACTTTGAAGGTTGCCAACTATTTCTTAAATCAGAGCATTACAGTGAGTGTATCTGGTTTGAAGCGCTGGCCATTGAGGAATCTAAAGATGAACTCGACTTTCTGGCTTCACTATTCAATAAAGGTTTTTAAGCCACTTCTTATACGCCATCGATTGCGCAGAACCTAAAGCTTGCAGCGACAATTGGTTAATGTATAATCGCCCGCCGCGATATTTGAGATAAAATATCGACGCTAATTTCATTTAACATTGTTGGTAAGAGTCCTTCCTTGGCTTGGAAGTGATTCGATTTGGGTTCCCTCACCCCCAAACCAAACTAAAAAGGTATCGCATGAGTAACTTTACCCCTGCGCAGCAGCGCAAAGCCCTTTTTCTACTAGTGTTGTTTCACCTGATCATTATTGCATCAAGCAACTACTTAGTTCAGCTTCCTTTTACCGTTTTCGGTTTTCACACCACTTGGGGCGCATTCACGTTTCCCTTTATCTTTTTGGCTACTGACCTGACAGTACGTATCTTTGGTGCTCAGTTGGCGCGTCGCATTATCTTTTTAGTAATGCTGCCTGCGTTGGCGGTCTCCTATGCTCTATCCGTCTTGTTCTACGAAGGTGCATTTCAAGGCTTTGGTCAGTTAGGTGAGTTCAACTTATTTGTTGCACGTATTGCCATCGCGAGCTTTATGGCTTATCTATTAGGTCAGATTCTGGATGTGCATGTGTTTAACCGTCTGCGTCAGCTAAGACAGTGGTGGGTAGCGCCAACTTGTTCGACACTATTTGGTAATGCGTTAGATACCATTGCTTTCTTCGCAATTGCTTTCTACCAAAGCCCAGATCCGTTTATGGCGGAACATTGGACTGAAATCGCACTAGTCGACTATGGTTTTAAATTGGTGATTAGCTTAGGTTTATTTGTGCCTATGTATGGTGTGTTGCTTAACTATCTAGTCAAAAAGCTCACCGCAGTGAACCCAGATTTCAAAGTTGCTGGCGCCAACTAACGCTAAAGCAAAATAAAAAAGCCCGAGGGTATTATCCTTCGGGCTTTTTTAATTTTGTTTAATCTCAGTACTCAACTATTGATAGCGGCCAACCGATATCACTTTGTCGGTTGGCTTCAATTTCTAGCTCTGCAGCAGTCAAAGGGTTGTCCTTAAGCCACTGTGCTTTTAGCGTTAGAGTGAGCTTATCATCGTTTGAGCTAACGGTAATATTCGGCTCTAGTTCTGGATTACGTCGGTGAGTCAGCAACACAGCTAAGCGCAATAGGCGTAAAACTCGTTTAGCACTAGTGCTTGAAAGGGCGTGCTGTTCTGGAAGTGAAGTTAGTTGCTCGCGATAGCGTCGCGTCACTTCCGCTAACAAATGTTTTTGCGCGCGTGTATAGCCTGGCAAGTCAAGGTTTTGCAATAAATAGGCACTATGTTCGCCACCCTTCTTAAAATCGATAGTCAAACCAATTTCATGCAGCTTGGCTGCCGTTTCAAGCAGTACACTACCGTGGGATTCGGCGATCCAATCTGGTTGGCATTCCGACAACAGTTTGGCTGCCATATTCGCCACTTGCTGCCCGTATGTAGCATCCATTTGGTAGCGGCTCTGAACACTACAGATAGTGCGGGCGCGGATATCGTCTTGCTTTAGCTCATCGACCATTTCATACACTAAGCCTTCACGTAGTGCACCGCCTGCCAGTGTCATCGAATCAATCTCAAGTAGCTCAAAAATAGCGATAAGAATAGACAGGCCGCTAGGAAATACCAAAGCGCGTTCTAACGTCAGCCCTTCTATTTCTAGCTCTTCAAGATGATCAGCCAGCATCGCTTGCTTTTGTAGGCGCTTCAGTTTGGCATGAGTAATAACCTCATCCATACCTTGCGCCAGCATGATCTCTTGTAGTGCCTGTACCGTACCAGATGCACCAACACAGACATCCCAACCAATCTTTGTGTACTGCTCTAAGATAGGTTGCAGTGTTTCTTTGGCGGCTAGTATGGCATGGTTGAAGTTAGTGATCGTCAACTGGCGATCTTTAAAGTGGCGCTCAAGCCAAGTCACACAGCCCATTTTGAGGCTGGTGAGGGCTTTGGCTTCAAAACCTTCGCCAATGATCAGCTCGGTGCTGGCTCCACCAATATCCACCACCAAACGCCGACCACTCCCACCAGAGGTATGTGCGACCCCTTTATAGATAGTGGCCGCTTCTTCTTCACCACAAATGACTTCAATTTTGTGACCGAGGATCTGATTGGCTTTTTCAAGAAAGACATCCACATTGGTTGCGGTGCGCAGAGTCGCGGTACCAACGATGCGGATATTCTCTTTTGGGATATCTTGCAGTCGTTCTGCAAATAGACTTAAGCAGTCCCAACCGCGTTGCATGGCTTCAAGACTTAGAGCGTTGTTTTCGTCTAAACCTGCTGCAAGGCGAACTTTGCGTTTGATTTTAGCCATGGTTTGTACGCTGCCATCTATGTGACGCACAACGAGCATATGAAAACTGTTCGACCCGAGGTCGATGGCTGCGTAAAGCGGAGATGAAACTGCTTGGCCCATAGACGACTTAAGAATCCTTTTGCTGGCGCTGACGAGAGCGGTTGTTATTACGACGATTTCCCGAACGAGAACCACCTGTATTCGTACGACGTTGTTGCGGACGGCTAGAACGCATACGGATAGGTGCTGGTAGATCTTCAATCAAGGCACTTGGGTCGTAGTCAGAGACAGGGATTGTGTGTTCGATGTACTCTTCAATCGGCGGGAGGTTGATCGCGTAATCTTCACAAGCAAAGCTAATCGAGTGACCACTTGCACCCGCTCGACCAGTACGACCAATACGGTGTACATAGTCTTCGCAGTCATCAGGAAGGTCAAAGTTAAACACGTGAGTCACTTGTGGAATGTGTAGACCACGAGCAGCAACGTCTGTCGCGACCAATAAGTCAACTTCACCTTTAGTGAATTGCTCCAAGATACGTTCGCGCTTCTTCTGCGGTACGTCACCAGTCAATAGACCAACACGGTGACCATCAGCCGCTAGATGACCCCAAACAGACTCACATTTGTGTTTAGTATTAGCAAAGATGATTGCTCGTTCTGGCCACTCTTCTTCAATTAGAGTTTGTAGCAGTGACATCTTATGTTCGTTTGAAGGGTAGAACAGCTCTTCTTGAATACGATGACCAGTTTTTACGTCAGGTTCGACGACAACATGCTCAGGGTTGTGCATGTGTTCAAACGCCAGTTCTTGAACGCGATAAGAAAGCGTAGCCGAGAACAGCATGTTCAAGCGTTCTTTCGGCTCAGGCATACGACGGAACAAGAAACGAATATCTTTAATAAAGCCAAGATCAAACATGCGATCCGCTTCATCAAGTACAACGGCTTGAATGTGGTTAAGGTTAAACACACGTTGCTTGTAGAAGTCGATAATACGACCAGTGGTGCCGATCAGAACATCGACTCCACCCTCAAGCTTAGCAAGCTGCTTATCGTAGCTCTCTCCACCATAGGCAAGCGCGGCTTTAATACCCGTGCTAGCGACTAATGACTCGGCATCGTTGTAAATCTGAATAGCCAATTCACGTGTCGGCGCCATGATAATAGCACGTGGCTGAGTTGGCTTACGTCCTTCGTGTTCTGAAGTCGTCAGTAAGTGGTTAAAAGTAGCAGTCAGGAAAGCGAGTGTCTTACCTGTACCCGTTTGGGCTTGGCCTGCAATGTCTTGGCCGGTGAGCAGTACCGGCAACGCCAAAGCTTGGATAGGGGTACAAAATTCAAACCCTTTGTTCTCCAAACCTTCTGTAATTTGAGGGTGTAATCCCAAATCGGCGAACTTTTGCTCTGTGATATGCGTCTTTTTCATTGCTATAGAATATCAGCTAAAGCTTGCAATACGAAAGTAAATACATTCCAATAGGGCATCTATTTACTGGTTATCATCCAACCAGTTTCAAAAAACACATTGGAGTGGAAGATGAGTGATAAGATTTTGCAGCTTACTGATGACGGTTTTGAGAACGACGTAATCAATGCTGCAGGCCCTGTACTAGTGGATTTTTGGGCAGAATGGTGTGGTCCTTGTAAAATGATTGCTCCTATCCTGGACGAAATTGCAGATGAGTACGAAGGCAAGCTCACTATCGGTAAACTAAATATCGATCATAACGCAGGTACTCCACCTAAGTTCGGTATTCGCGGTATTCCAACGTTACTACTATTTAAAGATGGTAATGTCGCAGCAACTAAAGTTGGTGCACTATCTAAGACTCAACTAAAAGAGTTTTTAGACGCCAATCTATAAGTCGTATATAAGCAAGCCGTGCAATTTGAATAAATGCACGGTTTTGTTTTTGAAGCCTAACAAAATCTAGACTAGGCTAGTATTTAGTGCTAATTTATCGCACGTTAAATAAACAAGTTTCTCTTCTTGGTCGATCCTGTGACCAAATTCATCTTAACTAAATAACAGATCCTATTTTGACTAAAAAAGTATCCACCACCATGAATCTAACAGAACTGAAGAATAGACCTGTGTCTGATCTTGTAAAACTTGGTGAAAGTTTGGGCCTTGAAAACCTAGCTCGTCTAAGAAAACAAGACATTATCTTCGCTATCCTTAAAGCTCACGCGAAAAGCGGCGAAGACATTTTTGGCGACGGGGTTCTGGAAATACTTCAAGACGGTTTTGGCTTCTTGCGCAGTGCAGACAGCTCTTACTTGGCAGGCCCAGATGATATCTACGTATCTCCAAGTCAGATCCGCCGTTTCAACCTTCGTACAGGTGACTCAATTGCCGGTAAGATTCGTCCACCAAAAGACGGTGAGCGATACTTTGCTCTATTAAAAGTCAATACAGTTAACGATGACAAACCAGATAACGCGCGCAACAAGATTCTATTTGAAAACTTGACGCCACTACACGCAAATGAGCGTATGGTGATGGAGCGTGGTAACGGTTCGACAGAAGATATTACAGCACGCGTTTTAGACTTGGCATCACCAATTGGTAAAGGTCAGCGTGGTCTGATCGTTGCTCCGCCTAAAGCCGGTAAAACAATGCTGCTGCAAAACATTGCACAGAGCATTGCTTACAAGCACCCAGAGTGTGAGCTAATGGTACTTCTTATCGACGAGCGTCCAGAGGAAGTTACCGAGATGCAACGCCTAGTGAAAGGTGAAGTGGTTGCGTCTACGTTTGATGAGCCAGCTTCTCGCCACGTACAAGTTGCAGAGATGGTTATCGAGAAAGCCAAGCGCCTTGTTGAACATAAAAAAGACGTGGTTATTCTTCTTGACTCTATCACTCGTCTTGCTCGTGCATACAACACAGTCGTTCCTTCTTCAGGTAAAGTCCTGACTGGTGGTGTTGATGCCAATGCCCTGCATCGTCCTAAGCGTTTCTTCGGTGCGGCACGTAATGTAGAAGAGGGTGGTAGCTTGACGATTCTTGCGACCGCGCTAGTAGATACTGGTTCTAAGATGGATGAAGTTATCTACGAAGAGTTTAAAGGTACAGGTAACATGGAAATTCACCTGAACCGTAAGATTGCTGAGAAGCGTGTCTTCCCTGCCATCGACTTCAACCGCTCTGGTACTCGTCGTGAAGAGCTACTAACTAAGAACGAAGAGCTACAGAAGATGTGGATTCTACGTAAGATTGTTCACCCAATGGGTGAGATCGACGCAATGGAATTCCTAATCGACAAGCTAGCAATGACCAAGACCAACGATGAGTTCTTCGACGCGATGCGTCGTCAATAGTCATTAGATAATTATATAAAACGCCACCTTTTTAGGTGGCGTTTTTTGTTTGCATTATCTATTGATAGCGCGCACAATGGTGCAATATGTTACAAGGAGGTTAACATGCAACAAGGAATGTTGTCGTCGGTACTCCTGTCTATTGCACTTCTTACCGGAGTACCTGCCGCCGCTACAACTGAGATGGAACCTCAGCGAGTTGAGCAGTGGCTACAAGAATCTCAAGTTCACGATAAAGTCGCTGAACTACTTCAGTACGTCGTTGAAGATGATACTGATGGCCTTAACTTTGCGCTGCAAAGGTTCGCTCTTCCTGTGCAAGAAGTCTCTCGTTATTTACTGCTCAAGAAGATCGAAGATCAAAACCTCATTCTGACACCTAAAATGGCCCTGTTTATTGAGCAGCAACAGTCGATGGTGCCAACATATCAAGTGTTAGAAAGAGGAGATGGCTACGAGTTTACTGTCCCTGCTTTCAATTACCCGGCCATCGCGAGTCGTTTGCTCAAACAATGGCGGCAAGATCAGTCGACCTTGGCGTTTGTTCTCGATGCCGAGCGTGGTGAGCTAGTTCTAAAAGATTGGCTCACAGGCACTGACTATCAGGTGCAAACACGTGAAGCGTTACTGATCCGCGAACTCGATAGTCTTTCTCCTGAGGCAGTTAATACACTGGCCCAGCAATTGACAAAAACAGCAGTGGTCAGTTGGTTGCCTTCATCTCAGGTGATGGTTAGATTGGCACAAGTGAGTGAAGACCCCGACGTATACAAATTGCTTTGGCTTATGAAAGCGGACTTTAATAGTGAGTCAGAACTTGTACGCCTGGCGAAAGCGGCCGACCCCTTCTCTTTAGCGCAAGTGATGCAAGCCTCGAATAATCCGAGTCTAAAACAACGAGCGATTGCCGAGTTGACCAAAGTCAGACCGATGTCGAATGAAGTGAAAGAGTTTCTTATCGCTCGCATGGCGGCATCAGATGATGCAAGGTTTATTGCTGGAGAGCTAGCACGCCAAGGTTACTCCTCGTGGCTAGAAGAGCTAGCAAGCAGCAATCAAACAGTAAATAGTCGCGCCATTCTAAGCGTGATCGGCCAGTAGAATGCTGGCATATAACCACACGAAAAAGAGGGATCGCATGATTCCTCTTTTTGTTATACTGCCTGCAGATTAACCAGCCCATAATTAGGTCTATGAGTTTTAAGGATTTACGCGACTTTGTCGCTCATCTAGAAAAAGAAGGGAAGCTTAAACGCATTTCTCATCCCGTTGATCCCGATTACGAAATGACGGAAATCAGTGACAGTACTCTAAGGGCTGGTGGACCAGCTCTGTTATTTGAAAATCCAATAGGGTATGGCATGCCAGTGCTAACCAACCTTTTTGGTACACCTGAACGTGTAGCAATGGGTATGGGGCGCCAAAACGTTAAAGAGCTGCGCGAAGTAGGCAAACTGCTGGCTTACCTAAAAGAGCCAGAGCCACCAAAAGGTTTTAAAGACGCACTAGATAAACTGCCAGTCTTTAAACAAGTGTTGAATATGCCTGCAAAGCGTCTACGCAAAGCCCCTTGCCAAGAAATTGTTTGGCAGGGTGAAGAGGTCGATTTAGACAAAGTTCCTGTAATGAGTTGCTGGCAAGGTGATGTTGCACCGCTATTAACTTGGGGGCTTACTGTCACTAAAGGGCCAAAGAAAAAGCGACAGAACCTCGGCATTTACCGTCAGCAAAAAATCGCTAAGAATAAAATTATCATGCGTTGGCTTGCTCATCGTGGTGGGGCATTAGACTTACGTGATTGGATGGAAACTAACCCAGGTAAACCGTTTCCGGTGTCTGTTGCATTTGGTGCTGACCCGGCAACCATTCTTGGTGCGGTAACACCAGTGCCAGATACCTTGTCTGAGTATGCATTTGCAGGTTTGCTGCGTGGCAAAAAAACAGAAGTTGTTAAGTCAATAAGTAATGACTTAGAAGTGCCAGCCAGTGCAGAAATCGTAATGGAAGGTTATATCGATCCCAATGAGTTCGCTGATGAAGGTCCTTATGGTGACCACACTGGGTATTATAACGAAAAAGAAAAACATCATGTTTTTACCATTACCCATATCACGATGCGTAAAGAGCCTATCTATCACAGTACCTACACAGGTCGTCCGCCAGATGAGCCAGCGGTATTAGGTGTTGCGCTCAATGAAGTGTTTGTGCCGATTTTACAAAAGCAGTTCCCTGAAATAGAAGACTTCTATTTACCACCAGAAGGGTGTTCGTACCGTATGGCGGTGGTGACGATGAAGAAGCAATATCCGGGTCATGCCAAAAGAGTCATGATGGGAGTCTGGTCTTTCTTACGTCAATTCATGTATACCAAGTTTGTGATTGTGTGTGATGAAAAAGTCAATGCGCGTGACTGGGACCAAGTCGTGGCAGCCATGACCGAACATATGGATCCTGTCAGGGATACATTATTTATCGAGAATACCCCAATTGATTCGTTAGACTTTGCCTCCCCAGTTATTGGCCTTGGCTCGAAAATGGGTCTAGACGCGACAGTCAAATGGGACGCTGAGTTAGTTGTCACGGAACAATCCGTAAAACTACATTCTCAATTGAGTGATGCAGAGCTTCAGACCTTTATTGAGCACAACCTGGAAGTTATCGATATCTATATCCCATCGACAGCAAAAAATAACAGTTTTGTTATTGTGACAATCAATAAGCAATATGCAGGACAGTCTCAGCAGTTGGCTGAAAAGGTAGAACAGTTCCTAGTAGAACATGGTGAGCCTAAATTCATTATTATTTGCGATGGTGATGTCAATGCTAACGATTGGAACGACATTATCTGGGCGATAACGACTCGGATGGACCCGGCACGAGATACTAAGCAGGTCATTGACACAACAAAACACGGTACTCGACTAATATTAGATGCAACGAACAAAGTTGAAGGTGAGGAAGTGGTCAGAGAATGGGGCACTCCTATCAAGAAAGATCCTCAACTTGTGGCAAAAATCGATACGATGTGGGATAAGTTGGGTATTCTATGAATCACTCCGTCATCTTGTTGCCAGATAACATAGAATTCGAAGTACAAGATGGACAAACGGTGTTGGAAGCGGCGCTCAACAATAATATCCGCTTTCCTCACCGATGCCAGGTTGGTGCATGCGCTGCCTGTTTGTGTCGTAAACTAGAAGGAACAGTCTCTTATCACCTTGAACCCATGCTCACAGAGAAAGAGCAGCGCCAAGGGTGGATATTTGCTTGCCAAGCCTTCGCAGAAAGTAAATTAGTACTTACTTTTGAGGAGTAAGTAAGAGGAACACCATGACTATCCAATGTAAAGTAAAGTCAATCCAGCCTTTGGCTTGCAATACTTATCAAATTCTATTGCACCCAGAAAGCCCAGTGAGTTTTAAAGCTGGCCAGTATCTTATGGTCGTAATGGGTGAGAAAGACAAAAGACCATTTTCTATCGCAAGTAGCCCATGTCGTCATGAAGGTGAACTAGAATTGCATATAGGCGCTGCAGAACATAATGCCTACGCACACGAAGTGGTGGAAGCAATGAAATCTGCACTAGAGCAAAACGGTGAGATTACCATCGACGCACCACACGGTGATGCGTGGGTACAAGAAGAGAGCGAGCGTCCTATTTTGCTGATAGCCGGTGGTACAGGCTTTAGTTATGTTCGTTCAATCCTCGACCATTGTATCGCGCAGAACAAAACTAACCCTATCTACTTATATTGGGGTGGGCGTGATGAATGTCAGCTATACGCTAAACCAGAACTTGAAAAGATCGCGGCCAACAATCGCAATGTTCAATTTGTGCCTGTAATAGAAGAAGCACCTGCTGAATGGCAAGGAAAAGTAGGTAATGTCCTTCAAGCCGTTGAGCAAGACTTCGATTCGTTAGCTGAGTATGACATCTATATTGCTGGTCGCTTTGAAATGGCGGGAGCTGCGCGTGAGCAATTTACCTTAAATAAGCAGGCGTTAGCCGAAAGAATGTATGCCGATGCTTATGCATTTATATAAAGCTTGAAGAATGAGGTTAAAAAGGGAGCGTTTTGCTCCCTTTTTTTATGCTTTTGCATACTAATTCAACGAACGGTCTTTTTTCCCAATTTTATTTGAAAAAGGGCTTGCGCTTAAATCTGAACTCCCTATAATGCGCATCCACTGACACGGCAGACGCCACAAGGCTTCAGCGGAAAGTCAGTAAAGCCAACTAGCTAAGTTTTCTCTCAAATAGAGTGAAACAAAAAATTCAAAAAAGTGTTTGACACTTCAAATTGAAACGCTAGAATGGCTGCCTCTTCCGAAGTGATGTGAATCACAAAGAAGAGAAGCTCTTTAACAATATAAACCTATCAATCTGTGTGGGCACTCGTTGATGATAATCCAAATAGTTTCTTCGGAAACAATTTAGGTTTCAATGAACTGAGT
>Ga0213840_1002479_pt1 | contig 11477 bp, 11 predicted proteins | sample SWPATP22_FD_160132 | JGI IMG/M metagenome (GOLD analysis project Ga0213840, IMG submission 160132) | Coastal seawater microbial communities from Marineland, Florida, United States - SWPA TP2 #2 | ecosystem: Environmental > Aquatic > Marine > Coastal | place: USA: Florida | collected 2016-08-14 | reverse complement strand
AATTATAGTTGAAGAGTGTTTTTTTATTTCAATTCGATGTTTATGGAATCCGAACTGTTCAAAAGTCGGAATTAAGATTTCCATAGCTTTTTCCGAGAATAATTTTTGTTCAGGCGATGGCTTTTCGATTCTTTCCGATTTACCTTTATTGTTACCTTTTAAAAAGTCAAATATTCCCATTTTCTTATTTCACGAATTTTTTGCAGCTTACACACAACGTCCACGGCTATAACGTCGGCAGGAAGTAGGCGGCAGAATGGCGCGAGTCATTTTGCGGAGCAAAAGTGGGAAACGCAGTGTGCGATTCAGCCGAGCCCAAGAGCCGCCTTTGGCTAGATAGACCGGTGAGCTATTAAATTTAATAAATGTAAGTTAGTTATTTTTCACAGCCAAATTTCCTGCTGCGTTATGAGCCTATGTTGTAAGTAGTTTGCTAATAAGTCATATTTGTATAAAGGAAATAAACCAATCCGAAACCAATAACCAAAGACAGTATTATTAAAAGTATTTCATTACGATGTTGTGTTTTAGCTTTTTTCCGAATTTTAGCCTTTAAAATACGAAGTTGCTCAGGATCTATGGTGTCAAAATTAATTTTATCACCATGTTTGAAGTGCGTTTTAATACTATTCTGAAAGAGTTTTTCTTCTCTGCGTTTCAATTTCCTTCGGCGTAGTTCTTTGAAACGTTGATTATGTTCACTTAATCTACCATATGATCCATCAACTGGCATAATTGTCAAATTACTTACAACGTTCCTGTATAACGCTAGTGGCGGTTGGCGGCTGTGATTCGGAATGAGTCATTTTGCTGGTCCCTGAGCCTGTCGAAGGTGAGCAAAAGTGGGAAACCCGTAGTGCCGGAGGCTACTACTGGGTGTGCGAATCAGAAGCCAGGCCGAGCCGCTAGGTTAATTTGTTTAGTTAAAGATATCAATTTTATAGATGTAAATCGTCTAGATAGCTGTAAACGCAGCCATTTGAGTTATGCGTTGTTAGGCAACGTTCTAGTCATTATTTATCTCATATTTAAATTGTAATTCAAGTATAAACTGTAGAACCGGTTCTGTTACGACTGGGTTAATAATATGATCAAATCCGGAATAGTCTAGCTTATCAAAATAATAAGTGGCTGTTTTTCGCAGATCCTTTTTTTGTGTGTATCTATTTGAATTATAGACAATAGAACTAACGTTTGATGTGTAGCTTTTATACAAATCCTTTGGAGTTAGATGGTAAAAAGATTCACCATAAATCTGAGATGACTCGTACAAATCTACCATAGTGGCGCTCACATAGAGTTCTTTTTTCCGATTTATAAGTTTAGTGCATTCCTTAAATAGATCTGAATATATTCCTTGGATGTCATTAATATTATAATCAACTTTCACGATATCATATATCCTATATTTAGCGGCCTTACGTACTATTTCATTTAAAGATTGAATTTTGCTAAACTTAATAATGACATTTTTCTTGATTTCAAATCCATCCAAATATTGAAGGGCAAGGTTACCCCTTAATTCATAATCATAAATTTGTGTTTGCGTTATCAAATCAATGTATATATCCTTTCGATTTACCCCGCTAGATTTTAATTCTTTAATAAAATTGTCGATACGATCATCTATTCTCTTATTCCCTAATTCAACAGTTTTTGCCGTATCGGCTACTCCAAAGACAGCAACGTACTCATCAGCGATTATGTTTTTAAGAACTTTAGCTTTGATAATGAAAGTACTATCAGTTAGCCTAAGTATTGGTGTGGTTTGGTTTTGAATTCTGATCAAATCTCGATTCGAATAATTATTGCCTTGGATCTGGTTTCCACTAATTTGGCCAATCATCACGGTTGAGATCAATATCGTAAAAATGAAAATTAATTTTCTCATATAGTTTGTTTTAGAATGTTGCCTAACGTTCCTGTATAACTCTAGTGGCGGTTGGCGGCTGTGATTCGGAGTGAGTCATTTTGCGGAGCAAAAGTGGGAAACCCGTAGTGCCGGAGGCTACTACTGGGTGTGCGAATCAGAAGCCAGGCCGAGCCGCTAGGTTAATTTGTTACATTAAAGATATCAATTTTATAGATGTAAATCGTCTAGATAGCTGTAAACGCAGCCATTTGAGTTATGCGCTGTTACCCCACGTTTATTCTAATAGAATAAAATACTATATCCCCAATAATCAGAATGAAATTTATCAGGAGACATAAGCTTTTTTGGGTCACCACCCATTAATTTGAACTTTTCCAAATTAAGGCCGTTAATATACGTTTCATCCCCTTTAGCATCAAGGATCCGATAGTTTCGACCAGTAAAATAGTAAACTTTGTAATCTTCCACATACAATTTCTCAATACCTTGAGCACGACCTTTTATATCAGCTGACTCTCCTTTATATGCAATACTTGCCGTAACAAAATCAATCATTTCTATCTCGTAGTTAGAAGTTATAGGAACTCTGCCAAAATCACCAAGACCGTTATTTCTCCAATAAGAAAAGCGCCAAATAAATAGGGAAACAAATAAAATCGGTATTATGAACCGTTTTTGAAAGTTGGAAATTTTCAAGATTTTAAAAAACAACATCCATAGAAGAAATCCATAGATTAAGGAAAGTATTGATATTCGGAAGATTTCAAAAAATAGATGGAATAATGTTGTCATTGTTACTTAATGTGGGGTAACGTTCCTGTATAACGCTAGTGGCGGTTGGCGGCTGTGATACGGAGTGATTCATTTTGCGGAGCAAAAGTGGGAAACCCGTAGTGCCGAAGGCTACTACTGGGTGTGCGAATCAGAAGCCAGGCCGAGCCGCTAGGTTAATTTGTTTCATTAAAGATATCAATTTTATAGATGCAAATCGCCAAACTACCTATAAACACAGCCATTTGAGTTATGCGTTGTTGCCCACAGTATTTTTTCCATCAGTTTTGCATTTTCATAGGTTGAATTCCGACAATCGTGTTTTTGTCATCGAAAATAACTTTAATCATTTCTTTTGGTGGACTATTTTGGTCATCTCCATATTTGTATTGAAGCATAGCAAAAGCTTTACCGTTCATACCCATTTGAATTCCGCTGTAAATTAATTCTAGTTCTCGGTCAAAATCAATTTCAGAAATTAGTGCTTTGAGTTGTTCGTCTGTCACTTGTTTAATAATCATTTCTGATAAGTAACTTTTTGATTTCGCTAAATTTTCATCTTTTAACGAGGCAATAAATTGTTTTGAAATTCCATTTAGACTATCAAGGCGTTGTTCAGTCAATTCAGGCGTAACTCTTTTTTCTTTTTTCGTGTTTTTGACGTAAAGCCTAATTCTGTGTGTAGGTGAAGTTGTAACCATTCCACGTTTCTCGTAAAAATTAGAAACAGTTGCATACATTTCGATTTCTGTACTATCGTTTGGAAACCATTTTACATTCTTGTCTAATCCACCTTTTTCATTGGCTTTCTTTAAATCAGACAAATCTCCTTCCGATTGAGGATTTCCATACGTATCAGTTATCATTTTTTCTAATTCGTTGAACTTACGAATAAGAGCTTTTTGGTATTTCTTTGATTTTTGGTCATTGGTGTTTGCTTTTAAAGTCAACAAACTTTCGTCCCATTCGTACTCAACCTTGGACATTGTACTGTCTTTTTCTTTGAAGTAATAGTATACAACTAAATCGGAAATTATCTTTTCTTTTCTTCTGAACTTTATTGGTTGTGCATCTCCGCTGAATGAAATGTGATTTCTGATATTTGGAATTTGTTCACTACCTAATTTCTCTTCCATTTTGAGGTATTCATTCAACGATGTGTTGTGAATGTCAAATTCAAATTCCTGTGCGAATGAAGTTATTCCGATTATTAAAAATCCAAGTGTAAGTAATGTTCTCAAAGATTGATTCATATTGTGGGCAACGTTCCTGTATAACGCTAGTGGCGGTTGGCGGCTGTGATTCTGCTGAACAGCTAAGCCGAAGGCTTAGGCTGGAAGTCACGCCAACGGCGTGACGTGCGATTCAGAAGCCAGGCCGAGCCGCTAGGTTAATTTGTTTCATTAAAGATATCAATTTTATAGATGCAAATCGCCAAACTACTTATAAACACCGCCATTTGCGCTATGCGTTGTTGTAGCCAGTGCTTATTTTTCATAGTAATAAGTCCGAGTTAAGTTATAACCTACTTTTTTATTATTTTCTTTACCCCAATTCGCAAAGTCAGAATGACCTGATTTTTTCCATTCTATATAGTTTCTTATAATTTCTAAATCTTCATTCAATTCCTTAGTCCAATATTCTTTTCGTTTGTTGTTAGTCAATTTGGAAATTTGTTCCTCAATCCTTTCAGAAAGTTTTAAATCTTCTGATGGATTTCCAATGTAACCTTCTGGTAAGTGATGAATAGAGTAATAAATATTGTAAGTCCACCAATTCAAAATAGTTTCTCTTGCTAAATCATCCTGAGGGTTTAACTCAATTGCTTTAAATAGATGTTCTTCACTTTTGTAATATTTCCCAAACCAACGAAATGGTCTATTGTCAATCATTTCTATTTCACACCATTTTTCTAAAGTTGGTTTTATAAGTTTATCACTTAATGGTTGAGGAAATGGTCCATAATCTGCATCTTGAATATTCTCGAAAAAAGGAAATAGGAATTTAGCAAACTCAATCTTTTGATCAAGTGTCCAATTTTTGGTTGATTTTAAAAATTCCGCAAGTTTTTTGAATGCTTGCTTTCTTAAACCTTTTTCTCTATCAATACAATATTCAGCATAGTCTTTCCATTCGGAATTTTCAGAGGCTGCTTTTGCAACAGTTAATAAAGCGATATTTTGGTCTTTAGCAATCATTTTTTCGCATTGGCTACAACGGTATTGTATATGATTTCGTGGCGGCTTAGAGCGGCTGAATCGGAGTGAGACGATCCTGCGTCAGCGGGATGCGGGAAGCCCTCCGGAGCCAACGGCGAAGGATGGGCGTGCGATTCAGCGTGCGTTGGAGCCGCTTCGATCGATTTTATCAGATATGAAGGTAGTGAAATTGTAGGAAATACAATTCGATACTAGACTGGCGGAGCCATGAATTATATACTTTGTTGGCTGCTGTAATTTCCAGAATACAGTTCACAGTCATTCGGACGCTACATCACCTACCATGAAACAACCTTTGCTTTGAAATCTTATGTGTTATATACCGTTGGTTTATGACAGCGTAAGATTTTAAAAAGGAAGACTAGAAATTCATGAAAAGCGATCACTACTTCGATCTTTTAAGGTCAATCGGCTTGATTTTTACAAATCCGGCCGCTACCTTGCCCTCAAGCTTTTGAGCGTGTGTATCGCTCTGAGAGTGTAACTCTCCCACGATGTCAATCGCAAAGCTTGACAGGAGGTCCTTCTTCCAATCAGACTCCTAAAAGATCAACAGCTGTGATCATGCTACAAATTACCTTCCTTAAAAGGGTGTTGAAGTACCAAAAGTCCGAATTATTGCTGCCAACGTTCCTGTATAACGCTAGTGGCGGTTGGCGGCTGTGATTCAGCTGAACAGCTAAGCTGAAGGCTTAGGCTGGAAGTCACGCCACCGGCGTGACGTGCGAATCAGAAGCCTGGCCGAGCCGCTAGGTTAATTTGTTTAGTTAAAGATATCAATTTTATAAATGTAAATCGTCTAGATAGCTGTAAACGCAGCCATTTGAGTTATGCGTTGTTGTGGTGCGTTTTTTTAATATTTATTGTCCATTCCTTTGTATCCAATTCCATTATTTCGTGCCTTTCCCATCTTCCCATTTCGTCACATTCAAATTCCAAAATATTTCCGCTCCATTCTTTAAATTTTATCATATCCATTTCAAATGGACTTTTGATTATTTGCATATCAGAAAGTGAATTTTCCATTTTATAAATATCACTATACTCGGAAAAAATAAAAGTTCCGTTTGGTGCTACTTCCAAATTCCTATAATCAATTTGATTTTCCGATTCTATAATGTTCAATTCGTTAGTGTCTAATCGAAATACACAGTCAGAAGTTAAAACGATAACTTCATTTTTCTGGTCAGATACTTTTACTTCTTTTGGAAATCCGCGAAACTGTCCAACTTTTTCAACTCCGTTATTATCTGTAAACTTTATCCAAGTCCAAGATTGCGAATTCCACACGCTTTCAACGTCATAAATCCGTTCTTCAAATTCGCCAGAGTATGGTTGATTTATTATTTCAGCTTTCACTTAATTTTATCTTTTCGTTGTGTTTTCTCAAATGCACCACAACGTTTGAGTATATAATTTGTTTTGCCTTTAGGCATGCTGTATGGACCAAATTTGCCTTGGCAAATTAAGGAAGCATGCCCTGGCCTATACCCTTAGTGTACACTAAGTGTGATTAAGATAATAAATTTTTCCGGCCAGCAGGTAAAGCAATATAAATTATATACTTTGTTGGCTGCTGTAATTTCCAGAATACAGTTCACAGTCATTCGGACGCTACATCACCTACCATGAAACAACCTTTGCTTTGAAATCTTATGTGTTATATACCGTTGGTTTATGACAGCGTAAGATTTTAAAAAGGAAGACTAGAAATTCATGAAAAGCGATCACTACTTCGATCTTTTAAGGTCAATCGGCTTGATTTTTACAAATCCGGCCGCTACCTTGCCCTCAAGCTTTTGAGCGTGTGTATCGCTCTGAGAGTGTAACTCTCCCACGATGTCAATCGCAAAGCTTGACAGGAGGTCCTTCTTCCAATCAGACTCCTGAAAGATCAACAGCTGTGATCTTGCTACAAATTACCTTCCTTAAAAGGGTGTTGAAGTTCCAAAAGTCCGAATTATTGCTGCCAACGTTCCTGTATAACGCTAGTGGCGGTTGGCGGCTAAGATCCGGAGTGATTCATTTTGCGGAGCAAAAGTGGGAAACCCGTAGTGCCGAAGGCTACTACTGGGTGTGCGAATCAGAAGCCAGGCCGAGCCGCTAGGTTAATTTGTTTAGTTAAAGATATCAATTTTATAAATGTAAAGCGTCTAGATAGATGTAATCGAAGCCATTTGAGTTATGCGCTGTTGGCAACTGGCTTTTTTATTCCATAATGTTCCAACCAAGCCAACGGTTCAGTTAATTTATGTTTATTAAATTCTAAATGTATTACTCGTCTTTTCTTTCCGTTTGTTGTTCTATTCGAAGCGTGTAAAGTCAGCGGTTTCATTAACATTGCTCCGCCTTTTTCTACTTCGCAGATAAATTCGTTTTCTAAATTCCAATCTTTCGAGTCGGCACGAACAATTCCGTTTAAGTGAGATTTCGGAATTACTTTTAACGCTCCGTTGTTTTTATCCGTTTTGTCTAAATGAATTCGGATTGTTATTGTGTCTTGTAAAATTTCAATTGGTGGTTGAACTCCGAATTGACCTTTTTTAAAAGTCCAATTCACATAATTTTCCAAATCGGCTTTTTTGTCAACTGATATGCTCAAATCTTGGTGATAAGCAACAAACCAATTCGATTCACTTGGTTTGTCAAAATATATAGCTTTTGTCAGGAAATATTCGGATTCGGAAAGGTCAGAAATTAATTCAGTCAGTTTTCTGTTAAACAACAGATTGCTCAATTCAGGCAAATTTTTAATTAACTGTCTAATTGCAAACAAGTCCTTTGTTTTCATAAACGAATTTCCGTCCTGTTCAGCATTTTCGATACAAGCTAAAATTCCGCTTATTTCGTTATCCGAATACAAGTCAGCTAAAACGGAATATCCATTTTCTTCAAGTTCTATTTTGTTCCTTGCGTAGTTCATTTTTCAGCTTGTTGCCAACGTTCCTGTATAACGCTAGTGGCGGTTGGCGGCTGTGATTCGGCAGGAGTCATTTTGCGAAGCAAAAGTGGGAAACCCGTAGTGCCGGAGGCTACTACTGGGTGTGCGATTCAGAAGCCAGGCAAAGCCGCTAGGTTATTTTGTTTAGTTAAAGATATCAATTTTATAAATGTAAATCGTCTAGATAGCTGTAAACACAGCCATTTGAGTTATGCGTTGTTGTGTGTAGGCTTTTTTTATTCAACTGTACTTTTTCTTTTGTACAACACTTTTCGGTTCAAATGACGTTTGGTAATTTCCATTATTGTCAGGTGAGTGAATTTTGTAAGGTTCTCTGTCTCTATTTTGCTCTTTTCTAATTTTATGGAACAATTCCAATTCTCCATTTAGAAAAGTCAGTCCGTATTTTAGTAATTCAAAGTTAGCATTTTTCAAACTCAGTTCAATTCCGTTATCCTTTGGGAATTCATATTCCGATACTTTTAATTCTGGATTAATTTCTTTTTTTAATCTCCAAAGTGCAATAGAATTCCAATCGTATTCAAAGAAATCTTCGCTATCTCCTTCTCCGAGAACTATGTTATAATAGTTTGGATAATCTCTTGGATGAGTATTACTTGATATTTTAAGATACTGTTTGTCCTTTCTGTAAATTATAGTTGAAGAGTGTTTTTTTATTTCAATTCGATGTTTATGGAATCCGAACTGTTCAAAAGTCGGAATTAAGATTTCCATAGCTTTTTCCGAGAATAATTTTTGTTCAGGCGATGGCTTTTCGGTTCTTTCCGATTTACCTTTATTGTTACCTTTTAAAAAGTCAAATATTCCCATTTTCTTATTTCACGAATTTTTTGCAGCTTACACACAACGTTCCTGTATAACGCTAGTGGCGGTTGGCGGCTGTGATTCAGCTGAACAGCTAAGCCGAAGGCTTAGGCTGGAAGTCACGCCAACGGCGTGACGTGCGAATCAGAAGTCAGGCCGAGCCGCTAGGTTAATTTGTTTAGTTAAAGATATCAATTTTATAAATGCAAATCGCCAAACTACCTATAAACAAAGCCATTTGTGGTATGCGTTGTTACCATACGTTTACTCTATTTTTCGCAATTCAACTTTTGCGCTATTCTTTTCGTAAATGACCATCTGAAGATTTCCGTGTTCTACTTGATAAATGATACTTTGCCCAATCCATGGAATAAAAAGTACTTTAAAATTATTGTGATCAGTTAAAAGCCATCTATTAGAGCCAGATTCATCCCTATCGGAAGTCCATTCAACGATCGAATCATTCCTGAATATTAAAGTATCTATAATTTCATCTTCAGTTTTCAATATATAAGTTTCGCCAACCAGATTGATATTTCGATTGCTCCTGTATTTTAATGATTCTGCTACTTTTTTATACACTTCGATAACTCCACCACCTCTGTCAAATTTCAATTCATTAGAACTCCTCGAAAATATTGGAAACTTGGATTCCTGATTTTCATCAAATACTAGGGTATCCGATTTAATTTTGAAAGTTCCTTTCCAAGATCTGATATTGTTATTTAAATAGCGATTCCAAATATAGTCGCCATCCTTAAGTGTCATGATATCTTGTGGAGGGATTCCTATCATTCCAAACGTCGTATCTTCCTTGGAATAATCATGGGACGATACCCAAGTTCCGTTTAGCACATTGTCAGTTTGACACGAGATAAACAAAAGGAATATTAATAATAACAGGATCGTATTCTTCAAATGTATGGTAACGTTCCTGTATATAATGCGGCGCGGTGTGCGGCGAGATTCGGACGAACAAAATTTGCGGAGCAAATGTTGGCAGCTGCGAAGCTGCGTGCGAATCGGAAGCATTGGTGCGCCGGATGATATACTATTTAGTTATCTAAATTAGTATTTTTTGTGAGAAGTACACGGCCTGGCAGATCTAGCGCTGCATTATATGCGTTGTTAGGCAACGTTAAAATTCGATGTAATCAATGGACATAAAAGGAACTTCATCCTTGAGGAGTTTTGCAGGCTTAACATTTGGATAACTATTCAAGATTGATGATAGTGTGGCTTCTAAATTACCAACATCAATTTCAGGATTTAATTCCGGGTAGAAGCCTAAGATTGTATTATTCATTATTGTACCATATTTGCTGGCATAAACGATGAAATATACCCTTAGAGTGTTGACTCCTAACTCCTTTTTTAAATATCCAAATTTGGAATTTAGATATTCCTCTCCTCTTCTCATTAATTGTTCATAACTGTAAGGATCCTTAATTGATGTGGATTGAGATGCGACGAAATAGTTCTTTCCATAATTGTCTATAATGTAAGCCCCAATCATATCTGTCTGTTTACCGCGTGCACCAATTAATTGGCTATAGTTTCCAAAATCTACAGACATTACGGTATTTTCAGATTTAATGTCATGAAAAGTACCGATTGTTGTGTTAACATATTTTAGCTTCTTTATTACTTCATAATATCTAAATATTCTACTGTGTGAAACATTTTTCTTTTTATCATAATAAATGGTATCTACTTTGGAACAACAAAATTCGTTGAAGTATTTCTCAGCTTGATTATCAAAATATCGTGTTGACGCAATTCCCATGTCATGACAAAATCCAATTGTGTCATTAATCATTATTCTTGAAATAGCACGGTTTACATATACGTTTTCGTCTTTGAAACTGCGAAGTGCAAGTGAGAATATGGAATCAGCCGCACGGAACTTTGTAGCGTTCATTAATTCCACCCCATATTCATAATAATTGATACCTCTTTGATCTGGCTTAATAGTTTGTCCATTTATATTAATTATGACAGCTAGAAATGCCCATACCAATAAATATATTTTCATGTAGAAATTATTTGATATTAATGTTGCCTAACGTTCCTGTATAACGCTAGTGGCGGTTGGCGGCTGTGATTCAGCTGAACAGCTAAGCCGAAGGCTTAGGCTGGAAGTCACGCCAACGGCGTGACGTGCGAATCAGAAGCCAGGCCGAGCCGCTAGGTTATTTTGTTTAGTTAAAGATATCAATTTTATAGATGCAAATCGCCAAACTACCTGTAAACGCAGCCATTTGAGTTATGCGTTGTTGTACACCGTTTTTATTTCGATTTATATTTCTCCGTACATAAACTCAATATTCCGCAATTCAATTCCGTTTTCTCCAGTTTTTATTTTGAGTTTATAGTTTGATAATCCTTGATATTTTAATATTTCGCGAATACTATCAGTTTGGGGAATTATCATAATTCGCAACCTGTAGTTATTCCGATTGATTCTATGTATTTCGATGATATTAAATTTATAACTAAATCCAGATTCGGGAATATTTTTTACGAAATAAGTTCCCTCCAAATTATCTTTCAGGAAATCAGAGTTTAGTCGGTTCGGTATTGAATCTGCATTGTCTATCAAAAATTCATTTCCGTAATTATCCGAAAATTTTAGCACATCATTTTTTGCATTATGAAATCCGAATAGAGTTCCGATTATCATAATTGCGATTGTCAATTTCACTATGTTAAATGGGTTTCTCAATGTTCTTTCAAAATGGTGTACAACGTTCCTGTATAACGCTAGTGGCGGTTGGTGGCTGTGATTCGGAGTGAGTCATTTTGCTGGTCCCTGAGCCTGTCGCAGGGGAGCAAAAGTGGGAAACCC
>Ga0213840_1002473_pt1 | contig 11497 bp, 4 predicted proteins | sample SWPATP22_FD_160132 | JGI IMG/M metagenome (GOLD analysis project Ga0213840, IMG submission 160132) | Coastal seawater microbial communities from Marineland, Florida, United States - SWPA TP2 #2 | ecosystem: Environmental > Aquatic > Marine > Coastal | place: USA: Florida | collected 2016-08-14 | reverse complement strand
CGGGCTCTCTGCTTCGCGCCGACCTCGACCGACGTGGCCGTGACCTGGGCTGTGAGGAGCGGGTCGATGCTCCGCTCCGTGCGGACCAGCGCGGTGTTGGGCCGAAGCCGAGTCTCCACACGGCCCACGGGATCCCAGGTGATGACCTCCTTCGGAGGCTCCGACGTGCACAGACCCAACCCCGGAACCGCGGGGCTGATCCCCTCGAAGTCCGCGGCGCTGCCCAGCACGACGCCGTGCGCGAAGCAGGGCCAGTCGGTCGACGTGACCCGGCCCTGGGCGTTCCGGCGAGACCAGCCAGCCAGCTTCTGGCCCGCCTGCCCCGTGGCGTCCGTCCAGTCGGTGGCCACCAGCACGTCCGAACCGAACCCGTCGAGCACCGAGAACGTCTCGGTGCGCCGCCCGCTCACGCCGGGCTCGTCGAAGGGCGCCGAGCCACGCACCGTGGCCGGCACGTTGCCGATGTCGCCCGGCGTCCCGTTGATGCCCGCGCGGCGCCGGGAGCGGGTGTACTCCAACGTGCTCGGACCGGGGCCCAGGCGCGCGATCGAGTCCTCGGTCGACGTCGGGCGAGCCATGGCGTCGTAGGTCGTCCAGACCTCGAGCCCCGTGCGGCTCCGTGACCAGCTCGTGGCCCCATGTGCCGCCTCCGTGCACCCTCCCTGCGGGCCGTCGAGCCCGCAGACGTTGAACTGCGCCACGTGCTCGACCGGACCGACCATGCCGAACGTGGCGGGCGCGTGCTCCTCGACGGTGTGCACGCCGATGACCGGATCCACCAGCGTAGTGGACGTCGGGGCCATGCCGCCGACCCCGTCCCGCGTCTGGAACGGCTGGCCGTTCGGGTACCAGCCGTAGGTCTGGGTCCGGTCGGGCGCGTGCCCGGTGGCGTCGGTCCGCGTGGTGACCCAGGCGCGCCCCGACGGGAACAACTCGTACCGCGCCGCCCGCACCGGGTCGTGCGAGAACCCGAACGGGGGCGTGCCCGGACGCTCGGGCGCCTCGATGCGCCGACACATCTCTTCGTCTTCGCGACTCCACGCGCCCAGCGGGAGCATCGCCACGCCGTCCGCGGCGACCGCGTCCAGCTTGCCGTCGTGGAGGAAAGCGTCCGAGTAGACCGTCCAGGCGAGGACGTCGCCGCTGCTGTCACCCTCCAGGTCCTCGACCACGCACACCGGCAGGCCGTTGCGCCGGTCGTACTCGGTCCAGGTCTCCGCGTGCAGCGACGCCTGGCCGCTCAGCACCGGCTCCATCGACCGGCGCAACGTCCGGGTCGGCGCGTGGTGCCAGTTGTGCCGACCGAACTCGCTCCAGCCCCGCCAGTCCAGCTGGTAGTTGTCGAGGAACGGGCCCGGATCCCAGACGGTGGTGGTCTCGGCGTACATCGCGCCCGCCACGTCCATCGTCACCGACCGCCAGGCGAGCCCCGCTGCGTCCGGCTCCACCAGGTACTCGTTCAGGACCGCGGCGGCGCCGTCGCTCGCCAGGATCTGGCTCCAGCCGAGCGCGCGACGACGAAAGCTCGGATGAACGATCCCGAAGCCCTGGGTCAACCCCCTGCTCGCGGAGCTCCACCCCGGCTCGGCGTAGGCGAACGTCGTCGTGTGCGCCGGGGCGCCCTGGTCGCCGAGGCCGTCGCGGACCGTCAGCGCGCTCATGACCTGGCTGTGGGCCGGGAACACGTCGTCCGCTGAGTCGCCGCCGGCCTGGGGAAGTCCCGGTCGCGCCAGGCCCGGCAGATCCATGAAGTCCCGAGCGGGGCTGTAGTCGATGGCGCGATGGGCGCCGTCGGGCTCCCAGATCGCGCGGAGCACGTCCGGCACGCTGGACTGCAGCGGATGGAGGGCGATGAACGCGGGCCCTCCGCGCTGGGAAGCCTCCCGCGACTGCGCGATCTCCAGCTGCCCGTCGCCGTCCAGATCCAGGAAGCGGGTCTGCACGACCGGCCCACCCGGTCGCTGATGCTTCCGATTGACGTCAAGCCCGACCTGCCCGTCGTCGAGCGCGGACGCGACCGGTCCGGGCGGCGTGGACTGGGTCCCGTCGAGCTCCGACAGGTCGATGTCGAGCCGCCCGTAGCGGTTCGTGGACGTCACCGCGCCCACCCGGAAGCCCCCGCCGTCGCTCAGCCACACGACGGGCGTCCGGTTCTCCAGGGCGCCGGGCGCATCGACCATCCGGAAGAAGTCGGGGATCCCGTCCCCGTTCCAGTCCCGCAGGCCCGCGATGGCGACGCCGTAGCCGTCGTTGTAGGTGCTGCTGTGCTCGATGTGCGTCCGGGACACGGACAGGGCGGGGAACGTCTGCGACGCGCCCGGGTGCTGCGGGAAGCCCTCCGTGACCTCCAGGGGCACGCCGTCCGGGAACCAGTCCAGGGGCTCCTCGAAGCCGTGTCCGTTGTTGAGCTGCACGCAGAGCGTGCTGGTCGGGTCCAGCCAGGCGGTGACTGCGTTCTCTCCCTGCTCACCCTCCTGCGGGGAGCCGGGGGCGGCGAAGCACAGGCCGTCGTGCCGCGCATCCCCGCTGTAGACGAAGTCGGGCAGCGCATCCCCGTTCATGTCCTGCAGACCCGCAACGTGGTGGCCGCGCCGGAAGAACGGCTCCAGGTTGGCGCTGGTCACCAGGGGACCGGGCCCGCGGTAGATGTCCGTGACGCTGGCGTCGAGGTAGTCGGTCCCCGTCCCGGGCCACGGGATGGCCTCATCGGCCCAACCGCCGCCCTCGTTGAGGATCACGGCCCACGGATGGCCGGCGTCGTCCTCCCAGCTGGGGCTTCGGGCCACGACGTAGTCGGGCAGACCGTCCCCGTTCATGTCGTGCAGACCCTGGCGCTGCCAGCGCATGTCGGGGCGCCCGCAGTACTGGACGCAGTCGGATCCCAGACCGGGCAGGGACACGACGGTCCCGTCGTCGCTCTGGCTGATCCCGAACGAGTAGGGGATCTCGTAGTCCGCCAGGCCCTTGTGGAGGAAGGCCACGAAGAACGCCCACGGGTTTGCCGTCGCGCCGGAGGCGCTGACGCTCACCGGGCCGAAGGACGCACCAGCGGCGGAGATCGTCACCGGGCCGATGCCAATGCCCGCGCTCGCGCCGTTGGCGGAGTACCCCATGGAGACGGACAGGACGCCCGCGGACGCGCTGGTCCCTGCGGACGGGCCGGACGGGCCGCCCGAGAACGAGACCCCTGAGCTGACGAGCGTCTTGCCGCGATCCTCCGTCGTCTCCCACACGCCGAGCAGGTTCAGGTGGTGGGGCTCCCACATGCGCGCGTCCAGCGGATCGCCAGCGGCGAAGTCGAACGGGGAGCTCGCGTCGTCGCCCAGAAGCGGATCGCCGAGCGGCATGTGCCACGGCTGGATCCGGCCGAACTCGCCGTCCTCCGGGTCGTAGAGCGACACGAACCACGGCATGTGCTGGTTGCTGACCACCAGGTCCTTCGGCGCGGACTCGTCCGGGTTGAACACCGCGGTCGTCTGGGCTCCGGGAATGCGGCTCTCCAGCACGCCTCCGCCCCCCAGGACGCGGTCCAGGTAGCCGTCGCCGTTGAAGTCGACCGTGTCGTGGATCAGAGCCTCGAGTACGGTGGCACCGGGGCCGAGGACCTCGATGTCCTCGTCCGGCAGCTCGTCGAAGGTCCCTCCCTCTTCGCTCCCCACCTCCACGATCTCGGGCGGGATGTCGAGGACGACGCCGGATCCGCGGGCCATCTCGACGTCCTCGGAATACAGCCGGGTCTGGAACGACGGCCGCGCGTACCCGTCCACCCACCGCACCCGGGTCTGCGACTCCATCGCCCCCAGCACCTGGTCCATCACGAACGGCGCCTCTACCCAGTCCGTGAAGCGTGCAACGTTCGCGGCCGTCGTCCCAGTGGTCCCGCGGGTCACGGCGTACTTGCGCCAGAGCACGAGGTCGCCGCCCTGCGCGTTCCCAGCAGCCTGCGGGGTCTTGGTCGTCTGCAGACCGACCACGTCGGGCAGTTCGGTGCCGGACAGCCCGGGATCGACGATGGAGTCCTGGCCGCTGTGGGATCCGCTGAACGGACCCGCGTTCGCGTTGCTGCTGGCCTCGCAGAACGGCGCGCAGGAGCGGTGCTCGCACCACGCCGCCTGGCGGCGTGAGATGCCCAGCCACTCGGGCTGGACGCCGATCATCGCGAGCATGGACGGCGCCCCCGTCCACCAGATCTCGCAGACGTCCCCGCTGCTCAGGATGTCGTCGGCGTCAGGGCCGAGGTTCTCGGTCTGGATCTCGAAGCACTCGGCCTTCGTGTCGAGCGTTCCATCGCCGTCGCAGTCCTCCCAGCGTTCCTCGGGGTCCACGAAGAGGGCCAGGAAGTCCTCGCCTCCCTCGATGGCGGCGATCACGTTCTCCCGCACGACCTCGGCGCAGTCCTCGGGCGGGTCAGGAATGCCGTCGTCCGTGCAGTCGTCCCAGGGCAGGAAGTCAGCGACCTCCTGGAGGGCGAACGGGTCGATCGGCCCGTGCTCGATCGGCAGGAACTCCTGGCCGTTGTTGTATCGAACCCAGAACGCCGGGTCCGCCTGGTCCAGATCCGCGAACCGCCCCTGCGGGCCCTCCGGGTTGGGCAGCCAGTCGCCGTAGGGCGCGATGCGGACCAGGAAGTTGTCGAAGTTCTGGGGGTAGAGCGGCAGCTCCGGGTCGTGCTGGACGAGGTCCGGGAGCGCGTCCCCGTTCATGTCCGCGAGGACGACGGTCGGGAAGCCGCCGTCCTCCCACTGCGCGCCGAGCCAGGGCAGCGGATCGCCGACGCTGTTGCCCGGCAGGACCTCCATCAACCGGCTCGCGGCCATCGCCTCCCCGCCGCGGGGGCCCGGCCCGTCGAGCACGTCGTTCGCGCCCCACACGAACTCCCAGGGGTTGTCGATGTCCTCGGGCGCGGCCATGGGATCCCACGGAGTGTCCGGAGCGGGCCGGCCCGGGTAGTTCGCGAACGGCGAGTACTCGCCCGCGATGGGGAAGATCCGCGCCAGCCGGCTTCGCCCCGTCGAAGACTGCGCGTAGTCGAAGCGCCAGGTGCGGATCCAGGTCGCCTGGCTGTCGTCGATCCGCACGGTCCCGTCGGAGTCGCGGTGCACGTTCGCGTCCGCAGCGACAGCGATCTGCGCGATCCGTCGATCCCCGCGCGCCCCCTGACCGTCGGCGTAGCTCACCCGGGCGTCCGGCCGATCCTCCCAGTCGACCAGCGCCGCGTAGTAGTGGTTCGTCGGCTGGGGGAAGAAGGACCCGGGGTCGGACAGAAAGGCGTCGAACCGGCCGGAGACGCCGCGCGGCGCGTACGGCTGCGACTCCGCCCAGCCGACCGTGGCACCGTCCACATCGACGGGGGTGGGTCCGAAGCCGAACTCCCCGCTCCGCTCAAGGCGCTGGGACCAGCTGACCGCCCGGATGCAGCCGTCACAGCCGCGCCGATCGAGCAGCCCCTGGTACGGGCTGGTCCTCAGGAGCGAGGCTGCGTCCTGGTCGATGCGCACCCGCTCGGGCCAGAAGCTGACCTGGTTGCCGTCGCGATCCTCGACGTGTCGGAGCAGCCATCGCTGGGTGTGCTGCAGCTCGCCGGCCCCGCCGCGGAGGCGACCGGTCTCCTCACACGCGTCCGCGTCGCCGTACCACCAGATGTCGCCGTCCTGCCGCACCACCGCGAAGCCGACCGGCTCCTCCCGCGGCGCCAACGCGTCCGCCTCGATGCCGCAGGCGCGGTCGGTGTCCCAGAGGGGAACCACGAGCGCAAAGGTGTCCGGGCGGGTGCGGAAGGTGCACTGACCGGGAGCGAGCGGATCCTGCTCCGACGGGACGAGCTCCATCCCGTCGAGCCAGATCCGACCCGCAGCCGCGTTGGGATCGCACAGGTCGAGGCCGTCGAGCCAGTAGCCGGGAACGCCCCAGCCTGCGTCGAGCCGGATCGATGACTCCGGGAGCGACCAGCCGACGCCAGCGTTCCCGTTCGCTGCGGCCGAGCTGTAGACCAGGGCAAGGTCGGGCGTGGACCCGCCGGGCCCCGAGGGGACGGGAAGAGGGACCGTATAGGTGAAGGCGCCGGAGTTGTCGGCGACGGTGGGCAACGAACCGCCTCCGAGGGCCGGCCCGGCAAGAACGAGCGCGGCGAGCGCGCACACGGCACTGAGGGTGAAACGATCCATGCTGGCCTCCTCGGGGGAGGCCGTGACGCAGACCCCTCCCAAGGACCCCGACGAAAAAAATCGCTCCGGAGGGCCACTTTTCTTTCAGAATTCCGCAAACCCTTGTTCTTGCAGGCTTTCTCCGTAGGCACGCGCCCCGCGCTCAGTCGCAGCCCGCCGGCTCCATCCGCCGCACCCACTCGGACACCAGCTCGACTCCCGCCTCGTGGGCCAGGCTCCGGCCGAGCAGCGGCATCATCGCGCCGAGCTCCTGGGTGGCCATCCGGTAGACGAGGATCGACTCCTCGGGGTTGCCGGGGACGATGTCGTAGGTGAATCCACCGGTGCCCTCGCCCGCAGAGCCAGGCGTCTTGCACACCCCGAGCGTGAACGGATCGTCGTTGTCGTGGTTCAGGAACAGCTGGGAGCTGACCCCGTTGACGCCGGCGGGGTTGTGGCAGTGGGCGCAGTTGATGTCGAGGTAGTCGCGGGCGGCCTCGGCGAGCGCGGCGTCGTCCAGCTGCGTGGGATCACCGACGGTGTTCGCGTCCCAGGCCGCGTCCACCTGGGCCAGGTCCGGGAGCCCCGAGAGCATGCCGATCGACGCGAGGTGTTCGAGCTGGTTCACGGGTCCTGCGCCGAAGTCGTGGTCCCGGTTCAGGTGCCGCGCCTTCGGACCGATCGGGGTGACGTAGCGCTCCTCTTCGCCGGCCCCGTCCGCGAGCTCGTGGCACTCCGTGCACTGGTTCCGTTGAGGGACGAGATACGTGAACTCGACGGTCTCGCCGCCCTCGTCGACGAAGCTCGCCCCGAAGACCTCTCCGCCGAGGTCCAGGGACGCGGAGGATCCGTCCTCCTCCCAGACGTACGGCCACTGCTCCCACCCGTCCTCCTGCTTGATCAGCAGACGGGTCTCGATGAGGCGCACGTCCTCCTCGGGCGCGCGCAGGTCCGCCGGCAGCAGGAAGTTCTTCAGGAGCAGCGAGCCCACCGGGAATCCGAACGCGTCGTTCGGCGCGAACGTCATCGCCTCCCCCTCGGGCACCCACACCGCCCGAACCTTCGAGGCATGGTCCGAGAACAGCGGCGTGTTCACCTCGAACGGCACGACCCGGTCGTTGAACGTCGCCGCCCCGGTCGCCGGGTCCCATCGAAGCAACCGCAGCTCCGCGAGGTCGTTCGGCGGCTGCTCCCCCAGCGGAACCGACACCGGGCCCCACTCCGGATCGGGGGTCGGCTCCGGCTCCCCCCCGGTCGGACACCCCGTGAGCAGAGCCGCGGCGATGAGCGCCCGCTTCACTCCAGGCCCGGGAGCTGGATGGGGCCGCCGGTCAGCGCCGCGCAGTCGAACGGCGTGAAGGGCGGCGCGGGCCGGAACATGTCGGACAGGACGGGCACGTCGGCCAGCTCCTCGAGGTTGAGGTTGATGAACGACTCCTCTTCGGCGCCGACGCAGATCACGTTGTCGTTGCTGTTGTTGGCCGCCACCTCGGCGTCGAAGCTGCTCTCGCCGACCCCGCCGTACAGCACGTTGTCCACGGGCTGGTTGCCGTAGAGCACCGCCAGAAGGAAGCCGAACTCCCGCACCTCGATGTCCGACGTGTCCGGGTTCGTGCCGCTGCCGCTGTGCGTGTTGTCGTGCACCCAGACGTCGTGGGTGCGGTAGTTGAAGACCCTGTCGCCCTCCTGGTCGTAGACCAGCACGCCCGGGTCCCCCACGAGGTCCGCGGCCGGCAACCCCCAGACGTCTGGATCCTGCTCCAGCACGAGCCCGCTGATGATCGCGATGTCCACGGTGTCGTTGTTCTCGTACGTGTTGTTCGCGATCTCGACCCGCCGCGAGGCCATGGCGAACGTGCCGGTCCCCGCGGGGATCACGGCGACGGTCCCGCCGGGCGCGAAGTTCGCGCGGTTGTTGTTCCGCACGATGTTGTCGTGCACGTAGACGTCGTGCCCCACCACCGGGTTGCCGGGCAGGTCGAAGATGACGAGGCCGCCGGTGTTGTCCTCCGCGATGTTTCCGTAGACGTCCGCGAACTGGGTGTTCTCGATCTCGATCCCGGCCACGTTCTGCGCGGCGCGGTTGTTCCGCACCAGCGCGTTGGTGCACTGACCCACGTAGATGCCTGCGTCCGAGGCCTTGAGGGCTTCGGAGTCTTCGATGATCACGTTCTGGACGCGCACCGGGTAGAGCCCGTACGCCCCGTTCGACGAAGACGGCAGGGCCCACGTCGCGCGGACCCGGCGGAAGGTGACGCCGTCGCTGTCCTCGACCCGGATCCCGTCCTTGGGCGACTCGCTGACCGTCAGGTCCTGGATCAGGAAGTCATCCCCCACCGCGAACACGCCGTTGCCCTGGATCTGCATCCCGGAGAAGTCGAGGGTGGTCGCGTCCATGCCCGCGCCGATGAGGCTGATCCCCGAGACCCCGTTGATGGCCACTTCGTTGTTGAGGCTGAAGGTGCCCGGTCCGAGCAGGATGGTGGTGCCGTCCTCGAGGGAGTTCACGACGTCGAACAGGTCGGTGTCGGTGTCTGCAGGGTCCACGAACACGCACGGATCGGCGTACGCGTCACACGGCTGCGGGTCCGGCGCCGGATCGGTCCCCGCGGTGGGACAGGCCACCAGGACGAAGACGGCGGGCACTGCGAACAGCGGCAGTGTGCGGACCATGGGCGCTCCGGGAATCAGCGCCTACTCAGCGACGGCGTTGTCCATCTGGCGCGTGTAGTCCGTGAGGATGAGCCCCTTCGTCGAGGCATGCTTCACGTCCGGCAGCGCCAGGTACTTCTTCGCGTTCTCGCGGTTCTCGCGGCCCTCGGGCCCACCCGGATCCAGCTCGAGCACCTTCTCGTACAAGGCCTTCGCCACCGGGAAGTCCTTCTTGTACATCGCCATCTCGCCCTGCTTGTCGAGCAGGTCGGACGCCATCATGAGCTGGTCGTTGCCGACGATCCCCTTGCGGGCCTCCCGCCGACCCTCCTTCGTCTTGAGCTTCGCGTACGTCTCGGAGGCCAGCGTGTGGATGCGCTTCAGCAGCTCCCGCACGCGGCCGTCGAGCGCGTTGCCGAAGCGGGCCTCGCTGAACTCGTTCTTGAGCTTCGCGTAGCCGGTGTCGATCTCGTCGAGGTTGCTGCTCCAGTGGGCGTGGAGCGCGCTGAAGGCGTCCCGGCGGGTCAGGTCCTTCCACCCTTCGTACAGGATCCGCTGGGCCCGACGTGCCTTGCTGCTCTCTTCCTCGGGCGGCACGAACTCGATGACGCCCATCGCATCCAGCGCGAACAGGAGCTTGAGCAGCGCGCGCTCCTCGAGCTCGTTCAGCGCCACGAGCTCCTTGAGCGTCCAGGCGGCGGGCAGCAGCTCCTTGGCCACGTGGGCCTCGTACGAGTTCATCGGCAGCATCGGGATGATGTCGTCGCGGCCGGTCACCAGGCGCACCCGCAGGGGGTACAGGTTCTCCGCCTTGACGATGAGCGCGTCGTCGTCCGCCGCGTTGAGCAGATCCATCTGCGCGCCCCACAACAGATCCAGCACCTTCACGGGCTCGTTGCGGAACACCACCCGGATGTCCTCGCACGGGTGGAAGCGGAAGCGCCCGAAGTTCGCGGTCAGCAGGTTGCGCGTGATGCGGTCGGTGCGTCGCGTGAGCGCCTCGTCCAGCTGCCGCTGGGTCAGGTCGCCCTTGATCCGCAGGATCTCGCCGGCCTGCACGCCCGTCAGCTTCTGCAAGCGCGACGCCTCGCTCCACTGCTTCTGCGTCACCGCGCCCATCTGCAGCAACGCGTCCGCCAGGAACTCGCCCGGATGCGGCGTGCTGCCGAGGAAGTGGACCGGCGCGCCGTCCACGAAGTAGGCCCACCGCGTCTCGCGGAAGCCGTCGATCGCGAGCACCCCCGTGGCCTTCTTGCGGAAGAAGTGCAGCAGGGCGTCCCGCCAGGAGAACCGGGCCAGATCGCCGTGCTCCGTCGCCGGCGGGAGCAGCTTCTCGGTGCTCGCGTTGGCCGGGCCGGGGGACGCGAAGATCTGCCGGTCGGATGCGGTCGGCGTCGGCATGCCGGGCCCGGCGAGGGACTCCATGCCGCCCGTGGACATCTGCAGCGCCGGCATACGCGACGACGAGGGTGTCGGGCGCATCGACTGGGGACGGAACGCGGCTGCCTTGAGAGCAGGCTTCGGGCGCAGCCGAGCGGCGGTCGCAGGGATCGTCGGGATCTCCTCTTCGTCGGGCTCCCAGGCTTCGGGGGGGGCGGGCTCGAACGTCGCCGGCGCGGGCTCTGCAGCAGGCTCCGGCGGAGGCTCGACGGTGGGCTCCGGCGCCGGCTCCGGCACCGGCTCCGGCGCGGGCTTCGGCGAATCGGGAAAGACCTCGGTCAGCCCCATGCTCGCCAGCTGCTTGCGGATCGAGTCCGTCAGCCCATCCAGCTGCAGGATCGTGACCGTGGGCGTGGCCTGCGTGACCCGGCCGCTCAGCTTGGCCGCCCCGTCGCCCGTGAAGAGCACCACCTCGAGGCGCTCGCCGTTCGTGGGCACCGGATGCAGCGGCACCAGCAGGACGCCGTGCTGGATCCCCTGGCGCCACAGGCGACGCAGGTGATCGAGCCCGTCCAGCTCGTGCTGCACATGCCGCATCAGTCGTCTCCGCCGTGCGCCCGGAGCCAGCGCATCGCGCCCACGGCCAGCATCAGCACACCCATGCCGAGCAGGGCCGCGACCGTCTGATCCGGGTTCATGCCGGGGAACACGACCTGCGTGTCGTGCGAGTTGGTGTTGAAGTGGTAGACGCCCCCGCCCACGAGCAGGAAGACGAGTCCGGTCAGGGCTGGAATCACCGCGCGCTCCTCCCACGAGCGTTCCGCCAGCCTACCGCGGGGAACGTCAGTACAGGATGCGCCAGACCACCTGGAGGCCGCCGGCCAGCCGGTCGCCGATGTGTCCCTCGATCGCGAAGCGCCGGAGCTGGCGCGGCCGCCACTGCAGCTCGGCCTCCACGCGGTTGTCGTAGTCGTTCTCGACCCCCCAGCGGAACCGGGACAGCAGGAACAGCTCCGGCGTGATCGCCTTGCCGGCCTCCACCGACCCGGAGCTCATGTCGTCCCCCAGGTCCACGTCGAACTTGTCCAGGGGGGTGTACTTGCCGAGGATCTTCGTGCCGAAGCCGGCCAGCGCGCCGCTGATCGTCTTGGCCACCCCCTGACCTTCGCCCGTGGACGCCTCGCTGAGGGGCCGCCCCACGATCAGGACCGCCATCATGTCCGCCTGGTCCGCGAGCTCCTCGCTCGTGAACGTGATGGACGGCTTCGCCAGCGTGTCCCGCACCTGCACGGTGATCGTCCCGTAGCTGGACGGGAAGTCGG
>Ga0213840_1002469_pt1 | contig 11528 bp, 9 predicted proteins | sample SWPATP22_FD_160132 | JGI IMG/M metagenome (GOLD analysis project Ga0213840, IMG submission 160132) | Coastal seawater microbial communities from Marineland, Florida, United States - SWPA TP2 #2 | ecosystem: Environmental > Aquatic > Marine > Coastal | place: USA: Florida | collected 2016-08-14 | reverse complement strand
TCGATCTCGGTCCCGCTGAGCAGCTGGGCGCTGTGCGGGTCCATGACCACGTTCAGCCCGCCGAAGTCCATCTCGAGGTCCTCGTCGTCCGCTTCCTCGTCCAGGAAGTCGAGCGCGTAGCTGTAGCCGGAGCAGCCGCCGCCGACGACGGCGACGCGCAGGCCCGTGGTGGGCTCCATGCCCTCTTCCTCGATGGCGAGCTTCACGGCGGAGATCGCCTTGGTCGTCATCTGAATGGGACGGTTCGTGTCGCTCGGCGGCGCGGCGGCCGGCGCGGACCCGCCCAGGCTGATGGTCTCAGTGGCGCTCATGTCAGTCTCCAGAGGGGTCGATGCTGGTCGCCCCGGTACCTGGGAATATAGACCCGGATCAGGGCGGGTCAAATCAGGGATACCCTGGGCGCCCATGGACGTCGTCCTCGCCTCCTGTCTGCACCTCCCCGAACCGGACTTCGACAGCGTCCCGCTCGAGCGCGCGATCGCGGACCGGGGCCTCAGCGTCGACGTCCGGGGGTGGGACGATCCCGCCGCCCGCTGGGACGACGCGCGCATCGTCGTGCTGCGGGCCACCTGGAACTACCCGGAGCATCCGAGGGCGTTCGCGGGCTGGGTGGCAGGCGTCAGCAAGCAGACCACGCTGCTGAACGACCCCGACGTCGTGCGGTGGAACGTGCACAAGCGGTACCTGCTCGACCTGGAGGCCGCCGGGGTGCCCACGACGCCCACTGAGGTGTTGCCCGCGGGCGCGTCCGACACGCTGCGCGACGTGCTCGACCGTCGAGGCTGGGATGACGTGGTGGTGAAGCCCGCCGTCTCCGCGGCGTCGTTCAAGACGATGCACGTCACTCCCTCGCGCGCGGCTGAGGGGGAAGCGCACCTGCGCTCCCTGCTGAGCGAACGCGACGTGCTCATCCAGCCGTACCTGCGATCCGTCGAAGGACACGGCGAGCGCGCGCTCGTCTGGGTCGATGGGCAGCTCACCCACTCGGTCCGGAAGACGCCGCGGTGGGACGGGGAGGACGAGTCGGTCTCGACCGAGGCGATGCCGATCTCGGACGCAGAGCGGGCGGTGGCGGAGCAGGCCGTGGACGCCGCGCTGCGCCACGGCGACCTGCTCTACGCGCGCATCGACGTGGCGCCCGGACCGGACGGCACGCCCGTGGTGATGGAGCTCGAGCTCATCGAGCCGTCGCTCTTCTTCCCGCAGGGGCCCGCCGCGCTCATCCGCTACGTGGACGCGCTCGAGCGCCGACTGAGGGCAACGCGCATGGCGGATTCCACCACCCCGGCGTAGTCCTGGGCGCAGGAGGACCCATGTCCCTGCGCAACCTCGCGAGCGAAGGATCCATCTGGTTCTTCGCCTTCGGCTACTTCGCCTGCTACGCGCCCTACACGGCGCTGACGAAGTCCCTCAGCAAGGGCATCCACCCCGGGCTCGATGCGCCCATCGCCGGGGTTTCGCTCCTGCCCGTGGCGACCGCTGCCTCGCTCGTCGTGATGCTGATCTTCCTCACCGCGATGGGTTGGTGGGGCTACGCCACCCAGAAGCAGGTGGGCGGTCGCTCCATCCCCGTGCCGACTCTGTGGACGGGCCTGTCCGGCGTCTGCACCGCGGTCATCCTCACGACCACCACGCTCGCCTACACCTTCGAGGGCGTGTCGATCCTCTTCGTGATGCTGCTGATGCGCGGCGGCGTCCTGATCATCGCGCCGATGGTCGACGCCATGACCGGCCGCACGAGCCGCTGGTTCTCGTGGGTGGGGCTGGGCCTGGCGATGGCGGCGCTCGTGGTCGCGTTCGCGGAGCAGGGCGGCTACGCGATCAGCCTCGCGTGCGCCATCGACATCACGCTGTACCTGCTCGCGTACCTGGTGCGGCTCCGGTTCATGAGCAAGCTCGCGAAGTCGGATGATGCGGACGTCACACGGCGCTACTTCGTGGAGGAGCAGCTCGTCTCCGTGCCCCTCGCGATGACTTTGCTGTGCATCGGCGGACTCATCGGGCAGGGGGAGTTCCTCAGCCAGATCCGCGCCGGGTTCACCACCCACCTGGCGAGCGGCGTGGTGCTCGCGACCATCGGGATCGGCGTCCTCTCCCAGGGCACGGGCATCTTCGGGACCCTCATCTACCTCGACAAGCGCGAGAACACCTTCTCGGTCCCGGTGAACCGCTGCAGCTCGATCCTCGCGGGCGTGGTGGCGTCGTTCGGGCTCTGGGCGCTGCTCGACACGGCCTTCCCGAGCAGCTACCAGCTGGCCGGCGCGGGACTGGTGGTGGGGGCGATCTTCGTGCTCGCTCTGGGGCCGAAGCTGGCGCGATCAGACGGGTAGCAGCGTCGCGCGCACCCACACGAACAGCCCGAAGACGATCAGCAGCACGCCGGACTCCCGTCGGTTCAGGTCGAGGTGGTTGAAGAGCAGCAGCAGCGCCACCCCGCTGGCCGCCATCCAGAACGGGAAGTCGAAGAAGATGGCCACCGGCGGCACCAGCATGGGAGCCACGAGCGCGCCGAGGCCGGCCGAGAGCAGCGGATCGGTGATGTTCGACCCGATGAGGTTGCCCAACCCGAGGGTGCCCGACCGTGCGTTCATCGCGCGCAGCGAGACCGTCAGTTCAGGGAGCCCGGTGCCGAACCCGACGCCCAGACCGATGAGCGAGGCGCCGACGCCCATCGCCCGCGCCACGGCGACGGCGTTCTCCACCGCGAGATCGGCGGATGCGGTGACGATGATCAGCCCGATCGCCAACAACCCCACGGCGCGGCCCAGGCCGAGGTCCTCGGCGGCCGGCTCGTCGGCCTCCACATCTGCCCACTGGCGCTCCAGGACGACGACCACGACCAGGTACACGACATAGGCCGACACCAGGAGCCCGCCCTCGAAGCGGCTGATGGTGCCGTCGAGGCTGCAGGCGAACATGGCGAGGAGCGCGACTACGAGCATCGCCCCGTCGCGGCGCAGTGAGCGCCGCGGGCACGTCAGTGTCCCCACGAGCCCCGCGACCGCGAGCAGCAGCGTGATCTGCGAGAGGCACGAGCCGATGACGTTGCCCACCGCGATCCCGGACGCGGGCACGCCGGACAGGATGTCCGCGCCCACCGCGATGTTCGTGGCGATCTCTGGCAAGGAGGTCCCGATCGACGTGATCGTCAGGCCGACGACCAGCGGAGACAGGCCCAGGCGCTGCGCGATGGCGAGGGCGCCTCGCACCACGTAGCCGCTGCCGATGGCGAGTCCGGCGATGCCCAGGACGACGAGGAAGAGCGCGAACACGCCGCCATCCTGCCCGGGCCAGGGCGTGCCGGCGATGAGCACGCACAGGGCGCGGCATCCGGAGATCCCCCAGGATCTGGCGCATGGTCGCGTCCCAGACGATCCCCGAAGCCCTCGACCAGCTGCGCTCCAGGGTCGATGGTCTGACGCATGACGAGGTCGCCAGGCGCCAGGCCGAGGTCGGCGCGAACGCCCTCCCCGAGGTCCGGCGGCCTCTGTGGCGCCTCGTCGCGCGGCAGTTCAACGACGTCCTCGTCTACATCCTGCTGTTGGCGTTGGCCTTGTCGATCGCGGCACCGCTGCTCGAGGGCGGACCGCTCACGGTCCGCAGCTTCCTCGATGCCATCGTCATCGCCGCCATCCTCGTGCTGAATGCCGGGCTCGGCTTCGTCCAGGAGTTCAAGGCGGAGGAAGCGATCGCCGAGCTCGCGCGCCTGTCAGCGCCGCGCGCACGGGTTCGTCGAGGCGGCGCGGAGTCGGTCATCGCGGCGAGCGAACTCGTGCCCGGCGACGTGATCCTGCTCGACGCCGGCGACCGGGTGCCCGCCGACGGCCGCTTGGTCCGCTGCTCTCACCTCAAGGTGGACGAGTCGCCGCTCACCGGAGAGAGCCTGCCCGTGAGCAAGGCCCTGGATCCGGTCCCCGCGGACGCGGCGGTGGCAGACCGGACGTCGATGGTCTTCGCCGGGACCCTGTTGACCCGCGGGTCCTGCGAGGTCGTCGTGTCGGCCACGGGCCTGGACACGGAGACGGGCCGGATCGCGGCGCTCGTGGGTGGAACCGTGATCCCCGAGACCCCACTCCAGGCCCGCCTGCGGCGCCTCGGCTGGATGCTCGGAGGCATCGTCCTGGGCCTGTGCGCCGTGGTGGTCGGGGTCGGCCTGGCGCGGCAGTTGCCCGTGATCGAGGTTCTATTGGTCGCGGTGAGCCTGGCGGTGTCGGCCGTCCCCGAGGGCCTGCCAGCGGTCGTGACCGTCTGCTTTGCGCTCGGGGTGCGCCGGATGGCAGGCCACAACGCCCTGGTGCGGCGTCTGGACTCGCTGGAGACGTTGGGGGCGGTCACGGTCATCGCCGCGGACAAGACCGGCACGATCACCGGCAACCAGATGCAGGTGGTGGCGACCTGGACCGACGATGACGCCCTGCTCGCGCAGGTTGCGGCGTCGTGCAACCACGCCGCTCTTCCAGACCTCGGAGACCCGACCGAGGTCGCCCTTCTGCAGCACGCGGCCGCGGCGCACCGGCTGTCCATCGACGAGGAAGTGGTCCCCTTCACATCAGAGGGGAAGTACATGCGCACCCGGCATGGGGCGCGGGAGTTCATCAAGGGGGGCCCGGAGCGGGTGCTGGGCCTCTGCGACGCCGTTCCGGACGGGCGCGCGCTCAGGCCGCGTCCTTCGCCTGCCGCGGGCTCCGCGTGCTCGGGGGGGCGGTCGTCGACGACGGCGTCGTTCGCTTCGTGGGCCTCTGGGGCCTGGAAGATCCACCGCGGGACGGCGTCCGCGAAGCCGTGGCGGAGGCGGCTGCGGCGGGGATCCGGACCGTGATGATCACCGGTGACAACGCCCGCACCGCCGTGGCGATTGCGGAGGAGGTCGGCATCGACGCCAGCGAGGTCGTTACGGGCGCCCAACTGGACCAGATGACGGCCGCCGAGCTCGAAGACAGCGTCCGGTTGGTCTCCGTCTTCGCCCGGGTGGCGCCCGAGCACAAGATCGCTCTCTGCCAGGCCTTGCAGGCCCAGGGGCACGTCGTGGCGATGAGTGGGGACGGCGTCAACGACGCGCCGGCGCTCAAGGCCGCACACGTGGGCGTCGCCATGGGGCTGCGCGGCACCGAGGTCGCGCGGGAAGCCGCGGCGATCGTGCTGGCCGACGACCACTACGCGACGATCGTGCGCGCGGTGCGCGAGGGACGGCGTCTGCACGACAACATCCGCAAGTTCGTGCTGTTTCTCCTTCGCGCGAACTTCGATGAGCTCCTGTTGATCCTGACCGCCGTCGCCTTCCACCTTCCGCTGCCCTACCTGGCCATCCACATCCTGTGGATCAACCTCATGACCGACGGACTCCCCGCCCTGGCCCTGGGCACCGAGCCCGCCGAGCCCGACGTGATGAAGCGTCCGCCCCGGCCGGCGAATCAGGGCCTGCTCGTCGGCGAGTGGCCGCGGCTGCTGGGGATGAGCGGGCTCGCGTTCGCGGCGGTCCTCGGGTGGTTCCTCTGGTCGCTGAACACCGGGGCCGAGCTCGATCACGTCCGGGCGACGACGCTGACCCTGACGATCGAGATCGAGCTGCTGATGGCCATGTCAGCTCGTTCGCGGCTGCCCCTGTGGCGGATCGGGTTCTTCGGAAACCGGTGGTTGCTGGCCTCCTTCGCCGTGGTCCTCGTGCTGCATCTCCTGCTGCTCTACACACCGCTGGCCGTGGCGTTCCACCTCACGTCGATCACCTTCGGAGACTGGGCGGCGGTGTCGGCACTGGCGCTGGCGGTCTTCGTCGCCTTCGAGGGGATCAAGGCGTGGACGACACGCTGACGTCGAGCACGAAGTCTCCGGGCTCGCCGGACACGAGCCCCTGCCAGGCCCGCTCGGCGGCGGGCACGAGCTTCGTGGCTCCGGCGCGTCCGTCGGATCCCTCGAGGGTCAGCGTCGGTGCGAGGTCGATCCGCACCGCGATCATCTCGCGCGGGTTCCCGGGCGCTTCGTGCACGACGATCTGCCGGGCGCCTGGCCGCACCACGAGCTTCCCGACGCGCACCGTCCGGTAGGACAGCCCCTCGCCCAGGTCCGCGCGGTGGTTCCGCGTCATCTCGAGGACGCGCTCCCGCCCGTCCAGCGCCACGGGATCGCCGTCGATCTGGATCCCGAAGTCCCGGAACGACTCGCTGTCCATCCAGTTGGCGATGGCGTCCTGCTCGTCCCGCGACAGCACCCCGTCGGCGTCCCGGTCGAAGCGCTCACGCAGCAGGCCGGCCTTCGGGCCCGCGTGGATGACCACCGCCATCGCCACTTCGATCGAGTCGGCGTGCACCCGGACGTGCACGAGGCGCTGGAACTGCACGTTGTGGGCCGCGGCGGGCGATCCCACGAGCGTCAGCAGCAACAGGACGGGCAGCAGGCGCGGCACGGCGCGAGTATGCCGTGCAAGACTTTGCGCCCCCGGACGTTGTGACCTCCATGCCTGAGCCCACCCACATCCCCTCCTCTCCTGGCGCCGGACCCGCGGGCTTCCTGCGCGGCGTCGCCTACCCCTTCCGGGGGATCGGCTGGCTGGCGCGCAACCGCGGCGCGTGGCCGTACGCGGTCCTGCCGGCGCTCGTGAACGGCGTGATCCTGCTGATCCTCGTCGTCCTCGCCTTCAACAACTTCAGCGAGCTCTACGCCTGGATCCAGCCTGACTGGGCGGCCGCCGGCGGTGAGGCGGCCTGGTACGCGTCCGCCGGGAAGGCGGTGCTGAACTTCCTGATCGGCGTCGTGACGACGGTCCTCCTCGGGGCCGGCACGCTGCTCGGCGGGATCCTCGTCGGCGCGGTGCTCGCCGGGCCGTTCCACGAGAAGCTCAGCGAGGTCGTCGAGCGCATCGCCACCGGGCGCCCGCCCCCGGACGAGCCCTTGTCGTTGAAGACGCTGAGCAAGGACGTGGGCCGCGCGGTCCGATCGGCCGTGCAGCGCCTGACGCTGTTCGCGCTGCTCTACATCCCCCTGTTCTTCCTCTCGCTGATCCCGGTGATCGGCCTCGTGGGCGTGGCGGGCACCGTCATCTACTCGATGTTCTTCCTGGCCCTGAACTTCACCGACCCGGTGCTGGAGCGGCGGAAGCTCCCGCTGCCCCACAAGATCCGCTGGGCGAGCGATTCGCTGGCCCCGTGGCTCGGCTTCGGCGCGGCGCTGATGGGCGTGATGCTCGTGCCGCTGCTGCAGCTCGTGCTCGCGCCAGCGCTCGTCACCGCGGGGACCCTCCTGTATCTGGACGTGGAGGATGGGGAGGCCAGCTAGGTAGACGATCCGGTCGTCACGACCCCTCGCCGTTGAGACTCGTTGCGAGTTGGACGCAAGCGGCGTCGAGACTTCAGACACGACGCACCGACCCCCGGAGCGTCGACACCTGGAGCAACCGATGTCCTCACCCTCTCGCACCTCCACCTTGTTCCTTGCGCTCGCCGTCGCCGCCGCGGTCTCTGCCACGCCCGCCGAAGCCGCCCGCAGCGCACGGACCGACGCCGTCGCCGCGACGAGCTCCACCCGACTCGCGTCGCACTTCACGGCCAGTGAGCTGTCGACGCTGCGCACGGTCAGTCGGAGTCGGTTCGCGAGCCGCTCCACCGTGGACGCTGTGGTGGCAGACGCCGCCACCCGGCTGGCGACCACGTTGAGCGGACGAGCGACCCCCAGCCTGGAGCAGATCGCCGGCGCCACGGCCCTGATCGACACGATGATGGCGCTGCACGACAACCCGGTGGCGTACACCATCTCGGCGATCGAGGAGGCCGAGTGCCCCGGTGCCGCGACGTCCTGCTTCGGTGCGGCGACCACGATCTTCGAGCACAGCATGCTGCTCCGCGAACACGTGGCAGCGTCGGGCTCGGCGAACTACACGGATTGGGTGCGAAGCCAGCCGGACCCGATCCTCGCCGTCTACAAGGCCAGCTGGACCGCGCGGGCCGAGTTCCGCGTCCTCGACCGGCTGGGGATCGACCTGTTGGACGGGTACTCGGCGTCCGACGCGCGGGCCCACCTCGAGTATCTCGACCTGGTCGGCGGGATCCCCTACTCCTACTTGCAGGACGTCCAGGCGAACGCGGCGAACAGCGTGCTCCCGTCCGCCGCTGCGACCTGCGATGCCGAGACCGTCGGCGATGCCCGCGGGGCGACTGGGCGGTGTGGGATCCCCGGCGGCACCGTGGGTGGCGGCTTCAGCCCCGCAGGCCCGCAGCCTGACCCCAGCCCCATCGCGATGATGGGCCTGCCGACGTTCGGCGGCGGCCTCCACGGTGGCCTGGATCCCGCGCAGGAGGCGCCCGTGTGGGCGATCCCCGGGCAGTGCTTCGGACTGGATGTCTCCAACGTCATCGACGGCGCCATGGGCGAGCCGCCGCAGGGAACCCAGGACCTCATCGAGGACGTCGTCCAGGACGCGCTGGAGGCCATCGCCGTGGGTGCTGTGGGCTTCGTGAACCCCGGGATGGGCGCCTCCCTGCAGGGACACATGTATGCGTACGAGAAGGCGACCGGGAATCGGCTCTCCACCGACATCGCGTCCCTCGCCCTCGACATCGTCGCTCCGGCGCCCATGCCCTCCGGCAACGTCACCGTCGTCACCACCCGTGGTGGTCAGATGACGAACCCGAACGATCCGGTCGCGGCGGAGGGGCCGTGCGGTCAGTCGGTTGTGGCGGGGCTGCTCGGCTGCCTCCAGCCGCGGGCCTACGGTGATGACGACGGCGACTTCGGAAACGGGACCGTGTGTGGGCTCCCCGATGGCCCTGCGCCGGCTGATCTGCCCGGCGGGTTCAGCGCCGTCAGCTGCGGCTGCCTGGCAGACGACGGCGAGGTCTGCGCCGTGGCTGCGATTGAGGACGGTGAGTTCCCGTCCGCGCCCTCCTCGACGCTCGGGGGCGGATCGTTCGGCGCGAACGCCGCCTGCGTCGACGACGCCATCGACGCATGCCCGGTCGAGTGCCAGGTCTCGCTGATTTCGGCATACGGGTACGCCACGGAGATGCCGCCCGAGACCGATCTGGACTGCGGCGCATGCACGCTCGTGGCCGAGGATGATGGCGCGCTCCTCGGAGTCTGCGACGACCCGGGCTCGCTTCCCCCTGGGCTCCTGGAGTTCTGCGCGACGGTGAACCCGTTCGGACAGGGTGGCGCGCTGCCCTGAGGAGCGGCTCACCAAACCGACAGGCTCGGGCGCCTTGCCGTCCGGGCCTGTCGGTCGTTCTGGACGCTAGACTGAGGGTCCATGGCCCTCATCGAAGTCGAAGACGGCGCCACGCGGCAGGTGCCCCTGGCCGCGTCCACGCTGATCGGGCGTCAGGCGAACTGCACGTGGGTCCTCAACCAGCCCGCGATCCCTCTCTATTGGCTGGAGATTCGGTGGACATCCCCGCGCTGGCAGTACCGCGTCCTCGCCAATGAAGCGCTGACTCGGGGGCCCACCCGGCGCCTCCCGGGAGCGGCTGACGGGTGGTTTACGATCACGGCCGGCAACTCGATCCATGGGCCCGGCGCAACCGTCCGCATGGTGGACGACCGCCCGCCTGCGACCTTCGCCGTCGACCTCCGCACCGGATCCGCCGTCCCCGCGTCGCAGCTCGAGGATGTGCTCGAGGAGAACGCGAACGGCTGGTGGCCGACGGACGCGGAGGTTCGGGACGACCTGGAGGGTCCGCTGACGGAGGGCCAGATCGTCGTGGTCGGTGCGCAGCTGCTCCGCGTGCATCTGGCCGCTGCACCCGAGGGCACAGTGGGCCACCGGGTCGACCTTCAACGGCCGACGTGCATGCTCGACGTGACGGCCGACGAGACCGAGCCCCTGATCACGGTGCTGGAGCGTGACGCCGAGATCGCATGCAGCGGGCCGGTCAGCCGCATCCTGCTGCCCTACGCGGAGGCGTTGGCGGCCGATGTACCGACCGGAGGCTGGCTGGACATCGACGCAGCGCACGCCGGTTGGATCGCGCGCGGAGGCCCCGCCAGCTCGGGACGGCTGCGGATCAGTCAGGAGCGAAGCCGGCTCTGCGCGCGCCTCCGATCCCTCGGAGTCGCGAACGCCAACGGTCTGTTCGAGACCCGGCGCGATGGATCCCGGTGGGTCACCCGCCTCGCCGTCGCCAGGAGTCGGCTGCAGTGGACCGATCTGGACGCGGCCGCGACGCTCTGAGCCTGGGGCGCGACCGCGGGGGTTCGGCGTCCAGCTAGCTGTCCCCGGCGAGGCGCGCCCGGGCGGACTCGGAAACTGAGTGGTTGCCGAGACCGTCTGCGTGGAGCAGTGAGAGTCGCCAGGCGCGGTGGGCCCTGCGTCCCTCGCCCCGGCTCTGGGCCCGGTCCCCGGCGTCCAGCGCCGCAGCCATCGCGTCCGGGTCGAGTCGCTTGTACTCGGCCATCAGTCGGTCGATCGCCTCGAACTCGGCGTCCCAGCGCTCCCAGGCGCCCCGATGGGCCAGGCACGGCAGCAACAGCGTGCGCGCGACGGGTTCGATCGACCGCCACCGCGCCCGGACGATTCCGTCGATCGCCCGCCCCAGCGTCTGCTCGGCGCCGGCCAGGTCACCTCGTGCATGTCGCACCAGGGCGAGGTTCACCTTGGCGATGAGGTGGTTCAGTGAGCCGCTGGCGACCGCGAGCTCCTCAGCCTCCGCGTACTGCGCCTCGGCGAGGACGAGATCGCCGCCGCGCAAGCGCTCTGCGTCGCCGAGCATGATCAGGATCCTGCTCACGGTGACCCGGAGCCCCGCCCGTCGTGCCCCGGTCAGCGCCTCGACTCCCATGCGTATGGCCGCGTCGTACTCCTCGAGGTAGGAGCGCGCGGACGCGGCCCCGCGCAGGGCCTCGACCAGTTGCCACAGATCGCCGGTCGCGCGCAGGCCCTCGACGGACTCGTCATACAGTTCGGCCGCCCGCTGGGGATCGCCCCGACTCATGAAGGCGCTGGCCTCGGCGCGCGCGCAGCCCGCGACGCCCTTGTGGTCACCAGCGGCCAGGAAGCGGTCTCGGGCGGTTCGAAAGAACGCCAACGACTCTTCGAACTGCCCGTTGCTGATGGCGTGGTGTCCGCGCTCCAGCCAGTAGCGCGCGACGTGGCTGCCCGACCGCTGGTTCTCCAGATGCTCCTCGAGAACGGCGAACAGGGCCTCGGCTTCGTCGTGAGCGCGACGCACGACAGCGACGCGGAGCACGATCAGGCGCATCTCGAACCAATCCGTGTCGCCTGGTTCCAGCCCAGCCGCGCGGGTGGCTCGGTCAAAGCTCGCGCAGAGCGCACGTACCTGGGGGTACTCCCCCGCCGACAGCCCTTCGCGTGCCGCAGCCAGGAGGAGCGGCAGCGCAGCGTCGGCCTGGTCCCCCTCAATCAGGAAGTGGGCCTGGCGGGCCGCCCCGTTGAGGTCTCCGAGCAACGGCGCGAGGGCGTGGGCGCAAGCGGCGTTCCAGCGCGGAGCGCGGCCCGCAGCGCGCGCGCGGTCGACCAGTGCATCACGAAGGCTGCTGTGGGCGAACGCCCAACCGAGTCCGTCGACGTGCCACCGGGCGACGCG
>Ga0213840_1002454_pt1 | contig 11591 bp, 10 predicted proteins | sample SWPATP22_FD_160132 | JGI IMG/M metagenome (GOLD analysis project Ga0213840, IMG submission 160132) | Coastal seawater microbial communities from Marineland, Florida, United States - SWPA TP2 #2 | ecosystem: Environmental > Aquatic > Marine > Coastal | place: USA: Florida | collected 2016-08-14 | reverse complement strand
TCGACCCCTTCAACACCAATAACATATTTAGCATACTTTGCAATCAATAATGAAAAGTTACCAATGCCACAAAACAAATCCAATACCTGCTCATGACCTTGTAAATCAAGCCACTGTTTTGCTTGATGCAGCATAGCTTGGTTTACTTGCGGGTTAACTTGAATAAAGTTTTCAAGACCAAACTCAAAGCGTAAATCATAAGCCGGTATCTGGTAGTACGGCATTGGATGGTCACTGTGATCAATTTCGCCACTGTGTGACTGCCACACAACACGCCAGCTATATTCATCACACGCTGCGACTACAATAGCTTTTAACTCTGCGTTAATGGCTTTGGTATGCCTAATAACCACAAAGGCCGCGTTATCAGCTTCACATAATTGTAAGTGACTAATGCTACTCAGACCTGAATGGCTGTTGATAAGAACATCAAAAACTGAAAAAACGTCTTTAAAAGTGCCACTCAGCACATCACAGTTTTCTATGCTCACTAATTGTTTAGAACCTTGAGCCCGATACCCTACTCGCATTTTCTTTGCGGCTTTGTCGTGCATTACGGCAATGCGCGCAGAGCGACGATAATGGTGCTCTTCACTAAGCAGAGGTGCTTGCCAATTTAAGTCATCAGCTTTGGCAAACTTGCTAAACAGCTGGCTAACCGCAGCTTGCTTCTCAACCAATTGCTGCTCTGCATCAAGGTGCTGTAGCTGACAACCACCACAAACCTGATAATGCTGGCAAAAAGGAGTAACCCTATGCGTTGAGGCTGATAGCACTTTTTTACAATCAGCACTGGCAAAACGTGCCTTATCTTCAATCAATAACGCTTTTACTTCTTCACCCGGCAAAGCACCATTAACAAAACAGACTTTATTCCCCTGCTTAGCAACGCCCCGCCCTTGGTGATCCATAGCAGTGACATTCAGGGTTAGCATTTTTTGCGAAACGGATTTCTTTTTGGCTTTGAAAATCTGTGCCATTGGGCAACACCTTAATTATTGATAAAGCGGGAGTAAGTATATACTCTTAAACAACGATAATAATGATAACAACATTCTTTATGACTAAATTTGGCTTACGTGACTCAGTCTTAACCCTTACACTTATACCGACTGTGATCATAGGCTTGTTGCTGGGCGGTTATTTTACAATAAATCGTTACATTGAGCTCGATGAAATTTTGTATCAACAGGGCGTGACTATTATTGAGCCCCTCGCCATTGCTGTTGAGCAACCGCTATTAAAGCGTGATAAAGCCTTATTAACTCGCTTAGTTAGTCATACGCACAACAAACACTCCCCTGCTATCCAATCAATTGCTATTTTTGATGAAAACAATGAGTTAGTGATTTTTAGTAAATACCAAAGTGAGTTCAAAGAAATTGTTAGCAGCAATGCAAACAACATGGATGGCATCCAAGTACAAAATTCTGAGCACTATTTAACATTCTCCACTGCCATAATTAATCATAGCCGCCAAGACACGATTTGGAATCATCACAGCTATCAAGCATCACTTGGTACTGTGGTGATCATGCTTAACAAACAACAAGCCATTATTGGCCAGCAACGAGCATTATTGGTCAGTGGCGTAGTGATATTACTCGCGCTCATACTTGCTATCGTATTAGCGTTTAGACTAACTCGCATGTTTATTCAGCCTCTTAATAAGTTAGTACTAGCTACCGACAAGCTTATTGAAGGTAAAGTAGACACTGGACTTGATCAAAAAATGTTTGGTGAGTTTGAGTTATTACGCACAGGTTTAAATACCATTGCAGAAACCATGGTCGTGCAACGTGATGAGATGCAAAAGCACATTGACCAAGCAACCTCTGATTACCGCGAAACACTCGAACAATACGAAACCCAAAATATTCAGTTAAGTATTGCTAAAAAAGATGCACAAGATGCGAACCGAGTAAAATCAGACTTTTTAGCTAAAATGAGTCATGAGTTACGCACACCTTTAAACGGTGTAATTGGTTTTACTCGCCAGCTTTATAAGACTCCGCTGAATAAGCATCAAAAAGATTATCTTGATACCATTGAACTGTCGGCAAATAGTTTACTTACCATTATCAGCGATATTTTAGACTTTTCGAAATTAGAAGCCGGAGCCATGGAGCTTGAGTCAATGCAATTCCAGCTCCGTGACAATATTAATGAAGTTATGACCTTGTTGGCACCAAGTGCTCACGAAAAACAACTTGAACTATCGATATTTATCCACCCACAAGTACCCGACAACTTAACTGGCGACCCGACCCGCTTTAAACAAATTTTAATCAACCTGTTAAGTAATGCCATTAAGTTTACTGAAAAAGGCTCAATCAAAGTTGATGTTGGCTATCGCTTATTAGATGAAGAACGCGCCTCTATTTTAGTGTCTGTCACCGACACCGGTGTAGGTATCCCAATGGATAAACAAGATGCGTTATTTACCCCATTTGGCCAGGCAGACTCTAGTATCACCCGTAAATTTGGTGGCACAGGTCTTGGATTAATCATCACTAAGCATATTGTTGAAGCGATGAATGGCCGCATCACCCTAAACTCAGCACCTGGTAATGGTACCTGCTTTACGTTCAATGCCGTATTCAGAACGCCAAGTAACTCAATTACCAGTGACTTACCGACTCAATCATTAATTAATAAACGTATTCTTTACCTTGAACCTCACGAGCATACACACCAAGCGACTCTGTCATTGCTCAATGAGTGGCAAGCACGAGTAACTGCCTGCTTAGATGAAGAAAGTTTCTTAACTGAGATTAACAAAGACTTCAGTTACGATATTTGTATTATCGGTCATACAGCTGCAATTGATGATATGCAACAGCTCAAGAGTTATGTAAAAGCCGTTCGCCCTGTCACTGACTATCTTTACCTTATGCTCAATACAGTTTCGCATAATATGCGCGAAGCCTTTATTGGCAGCGGAGCAGATGCGTGCTTAAGCAAACCACTTAACCACCGTAAATTATGCGAAGTGCTTGCTGCACCTTATCGCCTTGATCACCCTGTACATAACATTGAACAAGGCGATGAAAAACTATTACCGCTAAAAGTACTGGTTGTAGACGATAACGATGCCAACCTTAAACTTATTTGCACCTTGCTTGATGAACAAATAGAACTGATAGATACCGCACACAACGGTTCACAAGCTTACAGCTTAAGTAAAAGCCACAAATATGACTTAATCTTCATGGACATCCAAATGCCAATTATGGATGGTATTACCGCATGTAAACTTATTCGCGAGTCATCTCTTAATGAAGATACCCCTATCATTGCTGTAACCGCTCACGCCCTAGCGGGTGAAAAAGAACAGCTACTTAAGGATGGTTTTAAAGGCTATTTAACCAAACCTATTGATGAGGACATGCTAAAACAAATAATTAGCGATCATAGTCCACAATCACCGATTAACCGCGAACGCAACAAAGTTCCGGCAATTAATTCAGAGCCTCCATTTGAAAGTGCCCGCTTAGACTGGCAGTTAGCACTACAACGTGCTGGCGGTAAAGAAGAGCTAGCACTAGAAATGCTCAATATGTTATTACTCAGCGTGCCGGAAACCTTGCGTCTGCTCAATGAAGCTATAGAAAAAGAAGATTGTGAACATGTGCTTAGCATTGTGCACAAGTTCCATGGCGCATGTTGTTACACTGGTGTGCCAAAACTTAAATCCCTCGCCGAAACACTCGAGACAGCACTAAAAGGTGATTGCGATTTAAATTACATTGAGCCTGAATTGTTTGAGCTTGTTGATGAGCTAAATAATTTGTTGAGCGATGCTGGAATGCTTGAGCAGCAACGTTAAAAGTTATGAAGGATATCAAGGAAGATTAATGTTTTTTATTTTATTTTTGTTTTTTACATCATTATCGTTCTTTTGGTTCATACTCAGTTCTAAAAAGCTGTGTGTGATAGCAAACGAATACGTAAAAACTAATTACACTGAACAGTGGCAAACATACGAAAGCCAAGCCAGCTTAATGAAAGTAAAACCTGACTCAATGGTTATTCATTCAATCAAGAAAGGTGAATTGTCGGCCGAAGATGATGATGTTTTGAAAAGCTTTAAGAAAAAGCATCAATATTTAGTGGTCCTACTCTGCCTTTCCCCTTGGCTATCTTCATTGCTTGCACAATTTATTGTTTATCTGAGTAAATAAAAAACGCGGTGGATATCACATCCACCGCGCTCAGTATTCAAATTTGCTGGCTCTTATTAAAGGCGTCAGCTTAAAGTCTTGCTTCAATCATTAAACGTTTCATATCGCTGACTGCTTTTTCTAAACCATCAATCGCTGCACGGGCAATAATTGCATGACCAATGTTTAACTCATAAATTTCTGGCATTGCCGCAATGGGTTTTACATTGTGATAATGAAGACCATGGCCGGCATTAACGATTAAACCTAAGCTATCAGCATATTGAACGCCGCTACGAATACGCTCAAGCTCAGTGTGAAGCTCTTCATCATTTTCAGCATCGGCATAAGCACCAGTGTGAATTTCAACGTATGGAGCATTACACGCTTTTGCAGCGTCAAGTTGTGCGTTGTCGGCATCTATGAATAACGAGACCTTAATTCCTGCTGCAGTTAGCTTTTCTGTTGCTGCTTTTACTTTTTCAAAATTACCCGCAACATCGAGACCACCCTCGGTAGTAAGCTCTTCACGCTTTTCAGGCACTAAACAAACATAAGCAGGTTTCACTTCAAGGGCGATGTCGATCATTTCATCGGTCACTGCAATTTCAAGATTCATACGTGTTTGAATCGTTTTTGCCATCACATATACGTCGCGGTCTTGAATATGACGACGGTCTTCACGCAAATGAATGGTGATACCATCTGCACCAGCATGCTCTGCAACAGCTGCAGCATGCGCAGGATCTGGGTAACTCGTGCCACGCGCTTGGCGTAAAGTGGCAATGTGATCAACGTTTACACCAAGAAGAATATCTTTCATTTTTTTACCTGTTTAAAACAACGATTCAAGGCTGAACATCAGCCTACTTAATAAATAACTCACGGCTTTTTAATGGCTTTTTACCAAGTAAAGGCTTGAGTAAGTATCGACTTAATTGCTTTGCCATATATAACACATCAGGGGCGCTAAAGTCATGAGCTGCTATGGCATTTAATTGCTTTCCTGAAAAACCACTATGGGGGTCGTCATGCAGTAAAAAACCGTATTCAGCAAAGTACTGGTAATTTGCTGCATCGATAATTTCATCACCTTCGGCATCAACACTAAAATCAACGCCATAACCAAGCATTTCAAGTAACTGAAACTCATAAGAGCGAAGCACCGCTTGCAGGTTTTTAGTGGTTGATAATTCACCTAGATGCTGTTTATAAAGATGATAAACACTTTCCATCGGCTCATTGATAGGTACGATACGATTGGTTAATTCGTTCATATAGAAGCCGCAATAAAGCTCGGTACCCTGCAACATAGTTTGCCGGCCATGGGGTTCAAAACGATTAATGTATTTTAAATCAGACTTGCCGTTATATTGTACGAGCAGAGATTGGAAAGGTTGTAATTGTGCTTTATGTTTAGTGGCCTGGCGACCACTAACACGGACCAGCATTCTCAGCTGACCTACGCCTTCTACCAGCATATCGAGCATGACTTGCGAGTCGCTAAATGGACGTCGGTGCAGCAAGTATGCTGTGTAGAATTCGCTATCCATGGCGTGTAAGACTTTACTTAGTCTTCACCATAGCCAAGGCTACGTAGCGCACGCTCATCGTCGGCCCAGCCAGACTTCACTTTTACCCAAAGTTCTAAAAACACTTTGTTATCAAGCATATCTTCAAGGTCTTTACGAGCTTCACGGCCAATAACTTTCAGCTTTTCGCCTTTATTGCCGATCACCATACGCTTTTGCGTTTCACGCTCAACGAGGATCAAACCATTAATTTGCCAAACACCGTTTTCTTGCCATTTAAACTGTTCAATCTCTACAGTGACTGAATATGGTAACTCATCACCCATAAAGCGCATCAGCTTTTCACGGATCACTTCAGCTGCCATAAAGCGCATTGAACGGTCTGTTACGTAGTCTTCAGGGAAGTAAAACTCACAAAGCGGTAAACGCTTTTTCACTTCATCTTTGATTAAATCAATATTTTTACCCTGCTTCGCAGAGACCGGCATAATAGCCACAAAATCAAATTTACCACCTAAAAACTGCATGTGCGGAAGCACTAAATCACGGTCTTTAACTTGGTCAATTTTATTCATAACTAATAACACTGGGCGACCGCTCTGACGTACTTTATTTAGTACCATCTCATCGTCTTCGTTCCAGTGTGTGCCTTCAACCACAAAGATGATCAGTTCGACATCGCCAATTGAGCTTGATGCAGCACGGTTCATTAAACGGTTAATAGCGCGTTTTTCTTCTACGTGTAAGCCTGGTGTATCCACATAAACAGCTTGGTATTTACCTTCGGTATGAATACCCATGATACGGTGTCGTGTGGTTTGTGGCTTACGCGAGGTAATAGACACCTTTTGCTCAACAATATAGTTAAGTAAGGTTGATTTACCTACATTTGGGCGGCCAACAATGGCAACCATACCGCAGTGCGTGTCTAGCTCTGCAGGTTCTTTGCTAATTAAATCATCAAGATTCATTTTTAAGTATCTTTAAGGCTTTTTCAGCGGCTTTTTGCTCAGCTTTACGACGCGAGCTACCAACTGAGATAATGCTATCCATCCCTTCAACAATACATTCAACCGTGAATGTTTGATTGTGCGCTTGGCCTTTTGTATCAATTACAGTGTAGCCAGGTAACGATAATTTGCGCGCTTGTAAGTATTCTTGAAGTAATGTTTTTGGATCTTTTTGATTTAAGCCCGGTGAAATTGCATCAAGACGCGACTCGTACCAGCTTAAAATTAACTCACCACATTGCTCAATGTTTGAGTCTAAGAACACCGCACCAATAATCGCCTCAACGGCATCAGCAAGGGTTGATTCACGGCGAAAACCACCGCTTTTAAGCTCACCTGGACCTAAGCGTAGATAATCGCCTAAGCCAAACTCAAGGCCAAATTCAGCCAACGTTTGACCACGAACTAGGGTCGAACGCATGCGGCTTAAATCACCTTCGCGTGCTTTTGGAAATTTAGTGTAAAGCGCATTCGCAATCACAAAGCTCAAAATCGAATCGCCCAAAAACTCTAAGCGCTCGTTATGTTGGCCTTTATGACTGCGGTGCGTCATTGCCTGCTCAAGCAAAGCTTGATCAGTAAATGTATAACCTATTTTGTTGTATAACTCTGTTACGTTTTTTTTCATCGTTACTGAATATTACCTAGGCGTTCAAAACGAACACCAGTTGGAACCCAGCCTGGTAAAAAGTCATCTGGGCCATTCTCAAATTCAAAACTCATCCATATAAAGACGGCTTTACCTACCAAGTTTTCTTTAGGTACAAAGCCCCAAAAGCGACTGTCTTGGCTATTATCACGGTTATCACCCATCATGAAATAATGATCGGCAGGAACAACCCACTCATCAGAGCGTGTACCTGGTTGTTGATAATAACGGCCTTTCATTTCAGGAGCTTGCGGGTTAATTAAAATGTTATGATTCAATGTGCTTAGGTTTTCTTCTAAGCGCACTAAATTCATCGAACCCTGCTTGAACTCGTCACTATTGAGGATTTCCATATCAATTTTGTTGTATTCATTACACAGCAAATCACCTTGCTGCGTTTCACCTTCGGCACATTTTGGCTGAATATAAAGGTGCTTATTGCGATAAACAATTTTATCGCCCGGTAAACCAATCGTACGTTTAATGTAATCTACACGCTCGTCTAATGGGTATTTAAATACCACAATATCACCACGTTCAGGTTCATCAACATCAATTAACTGGCTGCGCCAAATTGGGTCTTTGATGCCATATGAGTACTTCTGTACCAAAATGAAGTCACCCACTAATAGGGTTGGCATCATTGAGCCAGATGGAATTTGAAACGGTTCAAAAATGAAAGAGCGAAAAATCGTGATCGCTGCAATCATCGGAAAAATTGACTTAGCCGTTTCAGTGATACTTGGCTCAGGCGCAATTAATGCGGCGGTTTCTTCGTCTAGTTCACCACCTGCTGCATTTTGAGCAAGGGCAATGCGTTGCTGACGCTTTGGCGCATACATAAAGTGGTCAATTAACCAAATTAATCCTGAGCCTAGCGTTAACAACACTAAGAAAATAGAAAAGTAACCCGCCATGCATTAATTCCTTTATTTACTTCTAATTATTTACCAACTTTAAGGATAGCTAAGAATGCATCTTGAGGTACTTCAACGTTACCTAGTTGCTTCATTCGCTTTTTACCTTCTTTTTGTTTTTGTAGCAGTTTCTTCTTACGGCTCACGTCACCACCGTAACATTTTGCGATTACGTTTTTACGTAATTGCTTAACTGTTGTACGGGCAATAACATGCTGACCAATCGCTGCTTGAATCGCAATATCAAACTGCTGACGTGGAATTAAGTCTTTCAGTGCTTCAGCTAACTGACGACCACGTGATTGTGCAATATCACGGTGAACAATAATAGCTAACGCATCAACACGCTCACCATTAATTAATACGTCAACACGTACCATGTCTGAAGCTTGGAAATGCTTGAAGTTATAATCAAGCGATGCAAAACCACGGCTTGTTGATTTTAACTTATCAAAGAAGTCCATGACTACTTCAGCCATCGGTAATTCGTACGTCACCGCAACTTGCTTACCATGGTAGCTCATTTTAGTTTGCATACCACGCTTTTCAACACAAAGCGTAATTACGTTACCTAAAAACTCTTGCGGAACTAATATGTTAGCTTCAACAATTGGCTCACGGATTTCAAGAATATTATTCACTGGCGGTAAGTCAGACGGGTTATCTATCTGTTTAGTTCCGTCTTTAGTCTCTACTTCGTAGATTACTGTTGGCGCAGTGGTAATAAGATCAATGTCGTATTCACGCTCAAGACGCTCTTGAATGATTTCCATGTGTAGCATACCTAAGAAGCCACAACGGAAACCAAAGCCTAGTGCTGTTGAGTTTTCTGGTTCGAAGAATAACGACGCATCGTTCAAGCTTAATTTATCAAGTGCATCACGGAATGATTCATAGTCATCTGATGAAATTGGGAACATACCAGCATAAACCTGCGGTTTAATGCGTTGGAAGCCTGGTAAACGCTCTGGAGCAGAATTACGTTGTAAAGTGATGGTATCACCTACAGGTGCACCATGGATTTCTTTAATACCCGCAATAACAAAGCCTACTTCACCGGTTTTTAAGATACCCGTGTTGGTTTGTTTTGGTGTGAAAATACCCACTTTATCTGCGATGTGAACTTGATCATTCGACATGATCTTAATTTTATCGCCCGCGCGCAATTCACCGTGCTTAATACGTACTAATGATACAACGCCTTGGTATGGGTCAAACCATGAGTCAATGATAAGCGCCTGTAGTGGCTCATCTTTGTCACCTTCTGGTGGCGGAATATCTTTAACAATGATTTCTAATACTTCTTCAATACCAATACCGGTTTTAGCACTACATTGCACAGCATCTAGGGCATCGATACCAATGATGTCTTCAATTTCTTCTGCTACACGAAGTGGATCGGCTTGTGGTAAGTCGATTTTATTTAGAACTGGAATAACTTCTAAGTCCATTTCGATTGCTGTGTAGCAGTTGGCTAAAGTTTGAGCTTCAACACCTTGACCCGCATCAACAACTAAAAGTGCACCTTCACAGGCTGCAAGTGAACGTGATACTTCGTATGTGAAGTCAACGTGTCCTGGCGTATCGATAAAGTTTAACTGATATGTTTCGCCGTCTTTAGCTTTATAATTTAGCGTTACACTTTGCGCTTTGATGGTAATACCACGCTCACGCTCAATGTCCATTGAGTCTAACACCTGCTGCTGCATTTCACGGTCTGTTAAACCACCACAAACTTGGATAAGACGGTCAGAGAGAGTCGATTTACCATGGTCAATATGGGCGATGATCGAAAAATTACGGATATGCTTCATAAACTGGATTCTAAACTTCTATATAAAATGGACTAAGTGTATAAAGCGACAATTTTACATTTAATTGGCTTTAATCACCATCTATTTGAGTGAAAGGAATAGTAATTGGGTGAATTTTTATTACTTTAATATCATGCTTAAGGCTCTTAACCCTTGATTTTGCTATCGCATAGCCCGTTAAGCCACCAATCACGGCGGCTAAAATTTGCCAGCCTTCTGCAAGTGAAAAAGCCGAAAATGCGATTAAAGCAAACCCTAAACTAAACAAAAGGGGTAGCATGTAAACAGCCATAGCGTGTTTAACTAAGTGGCTATCATCGAGTGCTAAAGTTACTTTTTGCCCTACTTGGAGCTCTTTTTCGAAGGTATAAGGAAAGGTTTTTTTAGCTGTTCCAAACAGCTTTGCAAAAACTTGCGAACCACAACGACCATTACAGCCGGCACAGGCTTGCTTTTGTTCTGCTTCTAAATTCGCTGTCGTGCCTTTAACTGACACGACAGTGAGTGTTTGTTCAATCATGATTTAAAGAGGTCGCGCTACCGACTCAGCTATAGCTTTGGCTGTCATAGCTGGGATATTACCAACAACCGATACATCAAAGCTACCACCATTGTGCACATACACAGTCGTTGCACCTGAGGTTAAAGCGCCGCTTGCACGCTTTCCAGGTAACGGTCTTTGAATAAAAACAGACACTTCAACAAACCCATCTGAATATAAATAATAGTCAGCAAGTTCATTATTTAAATCAAGTTTATGGCGATCTGACTTTAATAACTTAAAGCCATCAGGGAGCCAACCAATTTTCCAATCATTCGCTGCGCCGTCACCATCGCTGGCTAAATCGTTAGTCGCCAACACCGCAGGAAAGTCACGGTTTTGCATTTCAACTAACATAGGTGCTGGCTGCTCTGTTACGCTGATATGAGTTAACTGTAACTGCTCAAGCATTTCACCTTTGTGATTCACATAGGCAGATTTAAGCAACAACGATGACTCAGTATCTAGCCAAATCCAATAGTTATATTTGTATTCATCTTTTGATTCGATACGCACTAACTGTGCTGAGCGCCCTGCAATACGGCCTTTTCCGCCAAGCACAAAATCATAGTGAGCGCTTAGTCGATTAATATCTTTAAAAAGTACTTCAGGAATTGGCCCGGCTATAGAGTCTGTTTTCACTGAATAAGGCTCAGAATGAGGCTCAAAATAGGTCACTTGATCGTCAACGCGCACCATTTCTAGGCCAGCGCCATTGAGTAAACTTAAATGCTCAAGCTCAATATCGCCTTGTTTTGCATGTAACCAGCGATAGGGTTCCATGGCTTGGCCTTTTACAACCACAAATGATGCGTCAAAGTTGCGAGTATGAACGGCCATAGCCATATCATTTAATAAAGTCTTGGCGGGATTTTCGTCGCTGGCAATGGCTGGAGCCGTTAATACCAGCGACAAAATAAAAGTAAAAACTTTCATTTAATTAGTTTTTTTCCTCGTCTGCATTT
>Ga0213840_1002431_pt1 | contig 11733 bp, 13 predicted proteins | sample SWPATP22_FD_160132 | JGI IMG/M metagenome (GOLD analysis project Ga0213840, IMG submission 160132) | Coastal seawater microbial communities from Marineland, Florida, United States - SWPA TP2 #2 | ecosystem: Environmental > Aquatic > Marine > Coastal | place: USA: Florida | collected 2016-08-14 | reverse complement strand
GGGTGGGCGACGCCACCCAACCCTTCCTCCGCTCCGTCCAGCATTGGCACCCTTCTGGGGGCGGCGTCGGCCTTGCCGGTGGCGGGGTGCCAACGCTTCCTCCGCTCCGTCCAGGGTTGGGAGGCTTCTTCGGGGGCTTCGACGGGCCCGCGGGCGGCACCCTGTCCTTCCCCTCGCTCAGTGCTGGGCCCTGGCGACGGTCCTGGCTCCGGCGAGCGCTGCGTTCAGGGCTCCCGAGCTCGGTGCCGGCACACCGCGGCCAGTCGAGGTCTCGGGCTCGCGGGCGGCGCACTCCTCTCCAAGGTCAGGGCGGCGAGCGGTCCTGCCGCTGACCCAGGCAGGGGCTGCCCACGGCGCCGCGACATCGCGACTACGCCGACAAGGACTGGCCGCTCCCGCAATGGCTCAGCTGCAGGCGCGGGAGAGCACCGGCGCGGGTGCGGCCGGCGGTCCTGCTCGCCGGCGGCGCGCGGGTCCCGGGGTTGAGTAGCGAGGCGGCGTCCATCTCCTTGAGCACTGGGACGGGCGTCCGACGGCGCCGCGACACGCAGGTCGACGACGTGTTGAGCGGGCCGCACCCGCCAGCAAGATGGGCATCCGAAGCTGCCCGCAGCGCGCTCGTGGGCCAGTAGCGCAAGGGCTCTCGGGCGGCGCTCTGGTCTCGGGGGAAGTAGCGAGGAGACCGAAGAAGGCCTTGAGGGCGGTTGGGGCTCGCCCAGAGCGCCGCGGTTGAACGGCAGCTGTCTCAAGTGCGGGCCCACTCGCTCTCGTCCAGCTCCTGCAGCTGGTCATTGAGCGTGCTCGCCGGAGGCGACGACGAAGCTGGGGCCCAGCAGGGCATATGAATGGGCTGGGTCGGTCCGCGGCGCGGTTGCACGCGGGGCCATCGCCTAACACAGGGTAAACGAAATGCGGGCCCATCAATCAGGGCTGGCAACCGCTGTGCGGCCCGCACTTCGTTTACCCGGATCGTGTTCGCCGAAATGCCGTGCCGACGTCCAAGGCCCACTCGGTCGCCGGCACGTGCGAGCACGGTCCGGCAACTGTCGTGGAGCAACGCATCAGTCGGACGGTGTCCGGAAGCGACGGCTCTCAAGGAGTTGGGCTGCGATGGCGCGAACAGCTCGGGTACGACCACTCGCGGCCATCCACTCAACGTGGCTCCGTCGCAGCCCCTTCGCCTCAAGAGCGGCCCGATGGACAGCACCCTCCTCCGACTGCTGAACCTCGCTGAAGACTTCGTCTCCCAGTCCATCTGCCCGGAGCTTCGTGAGCAACAGCTCTCTGGCTCGCACCCGCTCAAAGACCTCGTTCTCCCCAAGTTCATGGGCTTCCAGAGAAACCAACTGTTCACGGGTCAGACGACGCGACCGAAGCAGCATCAACGCGCGATCGAGGCTCAGATTGACGCCATCAGGCCCGCGATCGGTGAGCGACAGGAGCTGCCCAATCTCGGCCGCCGAGAAGCCGTCCTTCGAAGTGACGTAGTCGTCGAAAGCTCGGTGGCGGTAGTGCTCCTGGTTCCGGTCCGTCGGGGTCATGAACTCATTCATCTGTGCCACGGCATCGCTCGCCGTCAGAACACCAGCGTCGAGCCAATCGGTCGAGTACCCCAGGACCAGGAGGGCTGTCTGGACTCCTTCCTCCAGCTCCGTTGCTAGTCCCAGGCGATCAAGGAACCCCGACAGGTCTGGTGCGACCTCCCGCCACTGGTGGTCGTGTTCCACCCACTCCGAAGCCACCACCCTCGGGTCTTCTGGTCTCGCCCTTAGGTCCAGGGCAACAGCGATGTCAGCTCCGGGGACCTTGTTCACTGCAATCAGCAACGCTCGATCGGCGTCCAGCCAGTCCAGGTCACCTCTCTTCTCGGGACGCTCGTCCTGGGTCGCCGTTCGCCAGTCGTCACCGGTCAGGGTGTGAAGCCCAGACGTCTCGAACTTCATTTCGGCGACCGTCTCGAGGAGCTCAAGTTCGTCGTCCGGCCCCGCAAGCCAAGGCGCGACCTGCGTCCAGCGAGCTCTCCCCGGATCTACCCAGGCGCCGGCCGCAATCAGCTCCAAGATTCGAGCCGGTACCTCAAGCTTCTTACGAGGTAGCCACTCAGACAGGTGGTCGTTCAACTCCGCGTCAGTCATCCCACCCCCGGAAACTCGATGCCACGCGCCCGCGTCAATCAACGCCCTGAGCGGAATGCCGGGCACCGCCCGCTTGAAGCACATGATCAGGTCGCCCTGGTCGACCGGACGCCCAAGTAGGTACTCCAAGTGGTCGGCAAGTTCGACCGCGTTACGGCAGTCCGCAGCCGCTGAAAGCTGGTCGAGCACCTCTTGGTGGTCCACGGACTGCCTCCCCTCGGCACGGCCAACTTCCAAGCATCCGCCCGACACCGCGCGCGGCCCGGCAGGCCGGTCCGCTTCGCTTCGCAAAGACCGCACGGCACATCGGCGAACACAGGGTAAACGAAATGCGGGCCCGTCAATCAGGGCTTGCAACGCCTGAGCGGCCCGCACTTCGTTTACCCGGATCGTGTTACGTGAAATGCCGCTGCCAGCGTTGAGGGAGCTCGGGCACCCGTCCCGCGCAAGCGCGTCCCGGGCACCTGTCGCTACGGAACCTCAGCCTCGCGAAGGTCGGGCGTATCGACAGATCAGTAGATGTTGTTCGCCGACAGCATCCACGCGCGTTCGGCCCGATTTGCGACGTAGTGCGCTGGGACACCGTCCCCATCAGCATCGATGAGACCGTGGACCTCGAAGTTCGCGCCCTCGTCGGTGACCACTACCCAGTAGACGCCGCTCGTTGCTTCGTGAGGCCGCCAGTCAATCGTGTCGAACACGGTGTTCTCTGGCCAGTCCGCGGGTCCGCTCGCAGGCATCTCGGTGGGCGTTCGCGGCACTGCGACGAATGAGCCAGCCTCTTCGTAGTAGGCAAGCTCCGCCAGGCGAATCGCATCCAGGTTCCTCGGTACCTCCGCCCGCGCTTCACGCTGCTGGATCGCGCCGAACTTCGGCCCAGCGATGGCGCCAGCGAACCCGATAAGCAGGAGCAGCCCGGCCACGGCCCATGCCGAGCTCGCCCACCTTGCAGCTCCAGACCCGGACGACTGTTGGTCTTGGGTCACTCCGGTGCCCGCCAGCCTGGATGTAGAGGCGCGAGCAAACAGCTCAGCAGGCTTGAGGGCATCTGCTCCCCGAGACCAAGTTCGTACTCCTCGTCCGCCGGTCTGTGGTGGGTGCCAAACAGCAGGTCCAGGTACGGGGCCAGATTCGCGTAGTTGGCACAGCTCGCCCGCTCGCGATTGTGGTGGTAGCGGTGCAGTACAGGGTCCCCGAAGAACAAGCCGAAGAGACCGAGGGGCGCTCTGACGTTGCTGTGGATGAACACTGCCCAGACGCCCCGAAAGACCAGGACCGGCACCAGGAGCCCGACATTGATGCTCAACACGAACGCCGGCACGTTGAAGCACAGCTGGCTGTACAGCCCATCGAGCGGGTGCTCCCGATGCGCCGCCACCCAGTCCAGGTGCTGGCAAGAGTGGTGAATCGAGTGAAACCGCCACAGGAGCGGGGCCCGATGCGACAGGCGATGCCCCCAATAGAGCAGCAGGTCACCCAGTATCACCACAAGAGCCACCTGACCGACCGGCGGCAGACGCTCCACCGAGTGCAGAGCGGATACAGGCAACAGCGAGCCGAGCTCCTGCTGGAGCAAACCGTTGAAAGACAGCACCAACGAGGCCATCACGAGGTACTGCAGGGCCATGAACGCCAAGTCCAACCGCAGGCCAGGACGCAGATGCGCCTGGGCTCGAGCTCGAAAGCTGCGCTCAAGCGGAACCAGGAGGGAGGCGAGCGCCACGGCACCAAGCACGAGATTCTGAAAGGGCAGGCTCCACTCGATGTGGATCACCATCGCACATCACGGCGGGAGCACCGGTACCCAGGACAGGCCGAGCACTCCTGCAGCTGTTCCCCGAAGATCTGGGCAATCACCGCGCGCGCCCCGGCTCGCCGGTCCGCTCTGCTCCCGCAACAGGACGCAGCGGCACATCACGTAACACAGGCTAAACGAAATGCGGGCGCCTCCAATCAGGGCACGCGACCCTTGGGAGCGCCCGCACTTCGTTTACCCGGATCGTGTTGGACGAAATACCCCCCTCCCCGAACGCGCGCCGAGCACCGAGGTCCGTCCGGGACCTCGGATCACAAACGGACGGACGCGCAGGTCAGGGCGCTGAACCCTTGTCAGGCAAGGCCTGCAGGACAGCCACTACCTCTACTGCCTCGTCGCCGCGAATCACACCCAGCTTCACGGAATCGCCCGGAGATTTCGAGCGCAGTAGCTCCGTCACCTCGAACGCCTTGCCTACTACGGCCCCGTCAACGGAGGAGATCCGGTCGAACGGCTGGAGACCGGCCTTGGCCGCCGGCCATCCTGGTTCAACATGTGTCACCGAGATTACGGTCGTCGGGTCATCGCCATCATGCGACTCACGAACATCACGGAGACGGACGCCGAGCCATGCGTCCGGGAGCTGAGGGGGGCCCTCCCAGTCCAGTTCCTCACGCCAATCCGGCGGAGCGTCAGGTGCCCTGAAGTAGTCGTTCCCTCGCGCGAGCGGGACAGCTCCGCGGCCGAGGTCAGGCCCGTACGCATCGACGTCCCATTGGTAGGAGCGCCCCGGAACAACGTCTTCGGGAAACCTCATTGAGGTCGCTGTCGTGCGGTTCTGCTGGACGCTGCGCACCACCCGGCCAGTAGCCGGGTCCTTCTCGAACCAGCGGACGTTGTACTCCTCGGCTCCTGGAACAGACATCCACTCCAGCAACGGGCGCTCCTCGGACACCGTGACATCTCCGATAGGAGAGACCTGCCAGAGCACCAGTTGGTGCCGTAGCTCGTGCGCGCCAGAGACCGTGAGTCGCCCACTCGCGGAGACCGTGAGCCTCGGCCCGTACTCCGCCCAGTAGATCTGGGTTCCCCGGACCGGCGCCCCGGAGTTGAGCTCCTTGAACAGATCGTGGGCCGGACGCGACTCGAGGGTGTGGGTACCAGGAAGCACCTCAACAACAAGCTCAAAGGCCGGCTCTGCCTCCAGAGTCACTGACTGCGCCTTCCGGCCACTCCAGATACCGACTTCGCAGGGGTACTGAGGCTCCGCGGCCCACTGGACCACACCCTTGATACGGATTCGGTAGGTCCCAGTTGCTGTTCCCGATACGAGCTGTCTTCCCTCCCCTCGCCAGGACGTCCAGTCGCCCAGGACATAGTCGAACTCAGCGGACTTCGCCTGCTGAGCCTCTGAGGGCAACGCCGTCAGGACAAGCCCCAGCGCTAGAACGGCAATCAAGAAGCAACGGCCTTCCACGTTCACAGGCTACCCCCGAGGTCGGTACGGGCGCACGACCATCCCGGCGTGGGCCCGGCGGTCGTCCTGACCGCCTCAGGAAGAGGCTAACCGGGGGGTACTTCGTCCAACACTGGATAAGCGAAATACCCGCGCCCAGTTGGAGGGCTCTCGTCCTCACTGCCGCGGGTACTTCGCTTATCCGGGACGTGTTCTGTGAAATGCGGTTCCGACCATCCGGGCGCGCCATCGGCACCCGTTCCGCGCAAGCGCGGCCCGGCCACCGGGCACATAGAGGTCAACGCCAGACGTCCGTTGCGGGTGTGGCACCACCGGGTCGTCAGTCACGTCGCGCCGGAGGCGTGCTCATGTGGCGCCGTTCCGGCTGTCACTATCAGTCAACTCGCGCCGGACGGCGTGCCCATGTGGCGCCGTACTGATCGATGAGTCCAAGAGCTACCCTGGCCCAGGTCTCGTCTTGCCCCAACTGCGAGGGGAAGCACGTGCACAGCCCATTGTTGCGACAGCGACCGCGAAGCCTGGATCCCGATGAGCGAATTGTTCGGTCTCGCTGAGCACGATCCGATAACCGAAGTGCGCGCCGACCGCACGTCAGAAGCCCTCGCCGGCCGCGGCGCGCGTTTCGGTTAACCTGGGTTAGCCGCTGCTGCAGCGGGAGGACCTTCCTGATGAAATGGCTCCACGCGCTCTTTGTCCTCGATCCCCTCTCACCGGTTGCCTTCTCGGATGCCGAGGAACTCGTCGCTTCGCGGGTTCCATGGTCCCCGACAGGGTCACGCTACGGGCAAGAGGAAGAGTCAGTCGAAGGGCCGGGATGCGTCGCTCTCGTGGGTGCGCTCTCGTCGCGCATTCTCCTTCTGGTCTTGCTGCTCGGATTCGTGAGCTCTGGGGTGCTCGGGCTCATGGTGGTCGCTGAGGGCGCCGACTTGGTGATCGGTATCCTCCCTTCGTTCATGGAACTCATCGTTCGTCCGAAGGTCGAAGCTATTGGCGGTGCGGTTGGCCTCTTGTTAGCAGTAGTCGCTCTGGTGTTCTTGCTCGCGTTTCTCGGGCTCGCTATGGCCGCAGCGGCGCTCGACTCCCTACAGGCGTTGGCAGCCAGCCCCCCCGAGAGGCGAGGATTTGCCTCCAGTACTGAAGGGGAGACCGCCGAGTCGAGGGACGCAATTGATCTGGTGCTGAGCGATTGGTACCTAGCGCTGGTTTCGGACTCGCTCGACGACCTGAAAGCACTGTACTGGGAGAAGGGGGAGTGGTTGGCGACTCCGGTGAGCTGGCTCCTGGGAATGACCGGCGACCTTCTCTACAACACATATAGCTGGGTCCGGTTCGTTGTGGGGGCAGCGGCATTGGGACTCGTGACGCTCCTCTGCGCTCTTGCCGGGATGCTGGTTGGTTTCGAGATCGACAACCCTGGGGAGTTCGTTTTGGTTGCGCTTCTCGGCTACCTCGTGCTGTACCTGACGATCATGCTCCTGATTGGTGTCGTTGCAGGTCCAGCGCTGTGGAGAGCGCTTCGCGAGCTCTGGCGGCGTCAGGTCGGGGCCTCCTCCGGCAATGCTGAGGAAGCTCAGGAGGTTGCTCTTGCGGCGTTGGCGGAGTTGGTCGTCGCCGCCCAGATTCCTCACGAGACGAGAGGGGGGGTAATAGCCAACTGGACGGCGGCGCGGCTCTTGTCTCTCTTTGAGACCCTGGCGTGTACGCACGATCGCGCCCTGCGGTTGGTACGAGACGAGACTTCAGTGCCACGGTTTCTTGTTCTGTCAGATCAGTCTGGTCTTCGCCTCTCGGCCCGTCTCGATCCCCTGGGGCTCAAGGTTGATCTCGCAAGCGTTGATGGGCGAAGTCATCGCATTGACCAGGAGCAGCTGCGCCTCGCCTACCGAAGACAGGACCTTGACGCCGAGTTGCGCTGGCAGCTGAGCTTGCTCGAACCCGGGCTTGCAGAAAGCTTGATGGTCGAAGGGACCGGCGGCGATGAGCCCACCTGCTCGTAGCTGCTGTTGCGGCTCTCGTCACCAGGGCAGCAGTGTCGGTAGCAGGACGCGGAGTGAAAGGCGGCGCCGCCCGCCCCCCGGCAGGCCGTGGGGCGCTGGCTACGACAAGACTCGGGAACCGCACATCACAGAACACACGACAAACGACATGCGCGCCAGACGGTCATGGCTCTCAACGATCAAGTGGCGCGCACATCGTTTGTCGGGACCGTGTTGTACGGCATTCCTCTCGATGAGCAGGACGGACGGTGCTCAAATCCGGGCGCGTCGAGATGATCAAGTCGTTTGGGTGGGTGGGGGTCGGGTCTCCCCGGGCGCTCAGCTGGTGAGTGTCGTTGGTGTGATCCGGGCGGAGCACATCGTGGGCGCACGCGAGACACGGAGCGCAGGAGCCGATTGCTCGAGCTGACGGCCGTCTCGCACCTGGAGCTGGGCTCCGAAGCAGCCTGCGACCAGGGCTGGCGGAGGAGCTCGCACGGTCGGTCAGGCTCCGTGTTCCCTCGGTCGGCGTTGGAGCTCTTCGTCGTCCAGGTCGGTCACGTCGACCGTAAGCGGGCAGCGTGGGTGCTCGTCCTCACGCCGTTGGCCGGGCGTCAGGTCGGCGAGGCGGCTGCCTGGAATCAGGGCGGGCCGAGGAGGCCGCGCAGTCCCTCAGGTGCCGTCGTCCGCTCGGTCAGCGGTGGGGGCTCTGCGTCCACCGGGTCGGTCAGGATCTCCGTGAGTGGGCAGCGCGGGTGCTCGTCCTCACGCCGGTCACCGCGTATCAGCTTGGCGGAGCCTGCAGCCAAGGCGCAGGGCGGGCAACGCCGCAGCGGACGGCAGGGTGCTCTCCCCTCTTGCCCGCGGGTCGTTGGTACGCCCCAAGCCTTCGACGCTGCGCTTACTCCAGGCTTGGTGCTGCGCCGCGAGTCCCCAATCCTTCCCTCCGCTGCGCTCCAGTCCAGGCGTTGGGAACTCGCTGGCAGTCCCTCCTCGCGCTGGCAGCGCACCCTGCCGAACGTCTAGGCGCGCACGGGGTCCTCAGGCTCTCAGCGGTCGCGGAGCAGGCGGCATCACTCGATCCCGCCGCATGTCGAATACACTGATCGCAGGAGAACGGGCGAACCTCCTGAGTAAGGATCGAGACTCACATTGCCGTTCTGCAAAGCGCCTTGGGTGATAGCAATGGACGTCGACACACTGAGGCAGGCTGTTGAGGACGGGACGTCGGGCCCGTGGGTCGAGGTATCGACCGTGACCGGATACTCGGTCGAGGATGAGCTCACGGCCGCGGAGGAGCGGTGGTATCGGCCGGCCTCAGAGGACGACGGCACTGACGTCGACTCGGCCTCAGATGTCATGACCGACTATCTAGCCCTGTACCTATCGGAAGCGGCCATCGGCGCCGTCCCCCGACCGGGGGGGGCAAGGCTCCTGAACGCAGCCCTGTTCCTCGGAGGAGCGCTCGGCTCCTCGTACGCTCTGGCCACACTACTGCCGCACCTCAGTGCTACTGGAGGTGAACAAGAGTACGACCTGGTTGAATGCATCCGGGTTCGCGACCAGGCCAAGCGACCCTTTGTTCGGGATGCGCTCAAGTCGTTCGTGCTGGACGTCTTCTGTCTCGGCGCGAGTTATCCAGGATGGAAAGCCCGAATCGCGAGCCTGGGGCCCGCCATCGCGCAGTCGGTCGAGACGCTGGTGACCTCCGACTACGAGACAATCGACCCGACTGACGCGCGGCGCTTCCGCGACGGTCGGTCCCGCTTCTGAAGCGTGGCCCGCCCACTTGTGGCCTCGTCCGACCCTGTCACTCGCGCCGCAAGCGATGTCGACCCAGCGCAGGTGCTGCCACGGGGCTGCTTCGAGGGAGCGGTCAGTCCTGATGAGCGGGAGATACCTCGCTGAACGAGCGAATCCGAAGCCGGGCTGTCGGCGCTTCACATGTCCGCGATGCAGACGGTCTGCGCGCGACCACCGTGCTTCGGAACGCCGTACAACACACGACAAACGACATGCGCGCCCCTGAGGTCAGGACTCTCGGACATCAAGTGGCGCGCACATCGTTTGTCGGGACCGTGTTAGGCGGAATTCCGGCCGATGACCAAGCTCTCCCGCCGCCGTCCGTCCGGGACGGCTCGCGCCACGACCTCAATCCAAGAGGTCGGTCTCTGGGCGCTCGTAGTAGAGTCGCAACCTGCACAGCCAAGCGGAGGAGCCCAATGAGACTGGCCGCAGTGACCCTTCTTCTCGTAACGCTCATGACCCCTGGGAGCGTTCTCAGCGCCCCAAGCGCCACTGACCTTGCCGGTGCATGGTCCATGAAAGAGACCGTCAAGACGAACACGTGTGACGAGTCCAACCCGGTCGGAACCGTCTGGGCGATAAACCTCTTCCTTCAGGTCAAGCCAGACGGAGAGGCCGAGGCCAACGTCTTCGGGAACACGAGTTGGACCGAGTACAAGGGGGCAACAACGACTGAAACGCTCGTGCTCGACGGCGAGAGCAGCGGGAATCGGAGCAACTACAACCTCAAGCTGGGGCCGGACGGTCTGCTGACCGGGACGAGGACCGTCAGCTTCAAGTCCGCCTGCACCCTGATCGCAGAGGTATCCGCGAAGCGACTCACCCCCTGAGTTCGTCCGGGTGGTAGTGATGCCTGCCGAAGACCCATTCGGCTCCATCCCCCTCGCTCAAGGATCTCCGTCCACTCGTCGGTCTGGTTATTCCGGGCCAAGACGCTGAGCTGCATCTGCGCTTCTCAGGACGGAAGTTGAACAAAGCCGCCGGGCACGCCCTGCGATGTTGCTTCGCAGCCTCTCATATCAGTGCAAATGCCTGGTGATGTAGACCGGCGCGCTGAGATGGTCGCCCCACACCAGCTCCCGAATTTCGACCACGGGCCCAGGCACCCAGGAACCGTCAGTGGCGAGCCGGTGGACTCCAATGAACCCTGCCTCTCCACCGTGAACTCCCGGTCGCCCCGCCATGAAGTTCGTCCAATCGGTCTCGGGTTCGACCTCACAACCATCCAAGCGGCCCTCGAAGACAACCTGGCAGGTTCCACCGGGCCTCAACACCCCACGCTCACCGTTCTCGGCACCGCGGTCGTAAACCTCGCGCAGCAGGCTTCCCCCTTGAGGGTGAAGACGCCCGTCAGTCAGCACAGCACGCGTTACCCGCCATGTCGCCGGCCCTCGATTCACAAGCGTCATTCGAAGGCGGAAGGCTCCTTCATACGTCGCCGATACTCGAACATCGACAGCCCGAATATCCACGGAGGGATCACTGGCCTGCACAGCCAACTGGTGACGGGCTGCCGCCACCCACCGGAACACCATGACCATCAGCGAAGCACCGAGCAGTGCGCCGCCTCCGAGGCCCACAAGGTAGTCGTCTACGCCGAGGCCCAGCTTCACGCAGTAGGCCGCCATCAGCGCCAGCAGTAGGGCCCAGATCAGAAGGACACGAACGAGCGAGTGGCCCGTCGTCGGAGCCTCGACGATCCACTCTCTAAAGCGAAGAACCTTGACCAGGTGTTCTTTCAAGAAGTCGATGACAGCCTCCATGAACACCTCTTTCTGCCGACGGCCTGGCGCGTCGCCCAGAATACGCCCGTAGGCCTTCGGAACGGGGCCCCGTCCTGGGGCCCCTTCGGTAGTGCCGCCGGAACTCCGCCTAACACAGGGTAAACGCCATGCCGGCGGCCTAGATCAGGGCTGGCAACGCTGCTGCCCCGCCGGCACAGCGTTTACCCGGACCGTGTTCAGCGAAATGCCGTTGCGATCATCAGGGCGCTCGCGGCACCCGTCCCGCGCGGGGCGCGGTCCGGCCACCGGTCGCGGGATGCCGAGGAACGCTCATTGGCAGTTGGGATCTGCTGCGATGTCGGACTCATGATGCTCAAGGATTGCCAGGTCCACGCGCTGGCCGGGGATCTCGGGGGCACCGATACGCACGCTAACAGCTCGATGAGCGGGTCGTGCCGAACAGCCCTGACCGCGAATCTCGATCCCCAGGTGTGCGCCATGGCGGCCTTTGGTGTCGATTTAGACTGTTGAGCGGTTGTCAATTCGTCCAAACCGCTCTAGCGTAACTTCCATCAAATCGGCTCCGGGGGGAGGCCAGCGACTGAAACGTTGGCCATCGATCCCCGCAGCATGGGGGAACGAGCATGAGCGCGAAGACCGTCAACCTGCCCTGGACCACCGTCATCACCGACTCGACCTCCGAGGAGTTCATCCCGGCAACCGGCTGGATGAGCACCAACGGAGTGCGTCAGATCCGCTGTGCGTGGGAGTTGCAGGCTCCCGGTGGCAGCGTGACCGTTCGGCCGGGCTTCCAGTTCGCGAACACGTACGACGATCCGCAAAGCTTCGATAGCTTCAA
>Ga0213840_1002425_pt1 | contig 11759 bp, 9 predicted proteins | sample SWPATP22_FD_160132 | JGI IMG/M metagenome (GOLD analysis project Ga0213840, IMG submission 160132) | Coastal seawater microbial communities from Marineland, Florida, United States - SWPA TP2 #2 | ecosystem: Environmental > Aquatic > Marine > Coastal | place: USA: Florida | collected 2016-08-14 | reverse complement strand
GGCGTAACTTCCCCGTAGAAACCGCATAATAGAAAACAGAATCGCTGGCCAGATAACACAGGTCAAAGCCCCCGTACTTTCTCAAATTATCTGACCATTTATCACCTCCAATATGAGACAATGGCTTATTATTTTTGTCATATACAGCCCCCCAGCGGTTGGTAATTTTTTGGTTATTGATGGTAGGCCAATGAGAGCGATAAAACTTGCCTGAATTACTAAAATGCGTATAACCCTGCCACGGCTCAGGCCCGGGCTGCTGGTAATCGCTTCCATACAAGCGCCATTGTATTGTATCTATTTCCCAATATCCCCCGTTTTGAAAAAAGGGCTGCGCCTTAAATAGGTGTACATTCAATGCCCCATCATGCCCTCGACCGCCATGGTCTGTAGTCGGAAGCTTGCTAAGTTTGGGGATTCCGAAGAGTGAAAGGGTATAGCCCCCTTGTTCTGTAGCCACCCACAACCGGCCTGAAAACCACACCATGTTTCTTACCCGCAAATTGGATGAGTTCAATAGTTTCAAATCCGTCCAACGTCCATCCTTAAATCTTAAACTCCACAAACCTGTTTTTCCTGCGGCAAAAGCCATATTGCTATCTAAAGGATGTCGGGTAATGGCTGTGAATTCATCTGTTAACAAAGGGCTCATAGTCCCATTCTGTTCTACGTACAAACCACCTGTAGAAGCCACCAGAACTGAATGAGGAAATATGCCAAGCGACCAGCAAGCTTCATTAAGCTCGCCGTTTTTATGAAAATAGGGATCAACAGCACCGCCTTTTTGAAGTTCGCGTTTATAGAGTCCTTTGGAGGTACATATGTACAGACTGTCCTGCCATTCTCCCATGGCGGTTGCCATTCCTTCATAGCCAAAATCACCGTCCCAGTGAGCAATGGGGTCAGGAAAATTAATCACCACAATGTCTTCTTCCATTACGGCCCATAGTTGGTTACTGTTGTCTAGAAAAATGTCGTTAACACGCTTGCGCGAAAGGCCGTCCGTTTCATTTATTACCGCTTCAATGCATCCATCCAATTGGGCCACACAAATAGAACCATCCGCAGTACCCAGCGCAAACCGATTGTCCCCAATTGCGGCACCTACAGTAATTGTTTTGCCATTCAACCAATCGTTCACATTACCGGAAAGTTTAACCAAAGTACCTGCCTGATAGACAAAACAGCCGTGATTGGCACTAAACAACAAATGCTGATCATCGTATCTCACTGAACCAATCACCTCCATTCCATAAGGGTCTTTGATCACAATTTTCTCCGTTACGTCTACCGCTTCAAACGCTACTAAACCCACCCCCTGTTGCCAAACTAATAGCGTTGAATCTGTATCTATCAAATGCCCGGGTTTACTGAGAAATTTCAGCTCATTGTTCTCCAACCACCAGATTCCTTCACTTGACTCTAAGCAGAGACCATTATCCATCACCCTTAAGTTGGAGATAAGACCAACTTTTGGTGCCCCCCTTGAAATGTCGTCCAGAGAATTATGGAAGGGGGAAATATTCTTTGAAGCATACATGGCTTCAATTTTTGAATTTTCGATACTGGTTAAATAATCGTCACCTGCCATGTACAGTTTGCCTGCTTCAAATAGTATTGAATGAATCCCCGTAGCCCGCAAGGACTTAGGGTCGAAGGTCCACCAGCTTGTTCCATTAAACGTTAGCGCCCCTCCAGTTGCACCTCCAAAATAGAGCGTTCCATCAGGTGATTGAGCAATACAGTTATACCCCGTTTCATAGTTCCAAATTGGATTTACGCTCAGTTTGGCAAAAAAGACATCATACTTGGCCTTTTTAAAAGGGTCAACTTTGGCCAATTGAGCCAAGGTAACATTGCCAAGAAAAATTGAGCCCAATAAGACTGTAATAACCGATATTGTTTTCCGTCTAACCAAAACCAGTAGAAAGATAATGAAATAACAATTGCTAAACTAAGACATGGAGTTGAAAGCCCCGTCCTGTTTAACACCACATCACATCATATTAAATTCACACTTCTACAAACAACGTCTTCACCTAAGCTACACGCGAGAAGCAGACGGGATAGATATGAAAAGACCTACTCGACTTTCATTGCTGCTGAAAAGAATATGAAGGGAATGCCAACAACAAGATAATTGTCATACAGCCGGGCCCGGTGAACTGGCTATTGGAAAAACGTGAACATGCCACTACCAGTGCGGCTCTTCTCAACAATATTGAACCACTGGAACTTGACCAAGCCTGGCCTAAAGTGCACATTGGAATTTAGAGCGGGCGGATTGGAAGCCAAAGCCAGCAGATTGGAATTGGCCAAAAAAAGAATGGATAGAGCTCCTAACATTGGAACTCAACCAACTAAATAATATTATGAAAAGCATCAAATTTCTAACAACAAGTATTGTAATGACAATGTCCATTGCACTAAGTTTTAGTGCAAATGCACAAACAGACAGAGTTGCGGTAACCAACAACACTCTTTGTGAAATGACTGTAGCAATTGCTGGAAGCACTCAGTCTTCACCCTGTTCTAATGATTTAGGTGAGGGAACTGCGGTTGTACCTGCGGGATCAACAGTGGTTGTTTTGTTTTATGACAATGGAAGCCCGGTTACGACCTATTTCATGGCTGGAGCGGCTGCAGAAAATGATATTTACCATTTGCCGACGGGAACTGGAGCCTTTCACGACCAATGTACGAGTACATATGTTACGGGTGTAGGCCCCAACTGTACTAGTTTCAACATTACCATCACAGGGCGGGCATCAATGGAAATCAATTAGTCCGGTGTGAACATACCACGCAGCCCCATTCATAACAGAGAATAGGGGCTGCATTTCAACTTGACCTTAGGCTCAAGTTCCTCTTCTATTGCCAAGACAGATACCTGAAGCCAAATGAGGTACTTCCTCGCTCTTTCCTTCTGGTTATTCGTTATAAAATATATAGCCGAAGAGCGTTGAATATGAAATGGGGGTTGATCTGCGCTTTTAGAGCTTTTAGTTCAAGTCTCAACATTTTCAAGGCAACTTTAAGTTGGCACTTACCTTCTTTTGCTTACGGAAGTAAACCAGCGCTACTCCTATTAATATCAGTACTGAGCTTCCGGCAATTTTAAATAATAGAGTTTCCCAAAATGGCCTTGATACATTGAGATGTATTGAGTCCATATTGTTCCCGCGAATTCGAAATTCTGTCTCCGCTGCGTCATCGGTACTCCTACACATCCGTCACCCTGCTTCCCTAACACCACCCCGCCCTCATAAAAGCCCGTAGCACTGCGCAATAAATACACTAGGTAGCACGTGGTATAGGTATGAAAAACCTACGCAATTGGCACTACTACCGAAAAGAATCAGAAGGGAGCGAAAGAGAGGACAGCGCAGCATTGCCCTGCCTGCGGGCATACCCACATCTAATTGAGCTCGTTTTGAAACGGGAAAGCGCTGGCCCAAGAAAAACGTGAACATGCCAATGCCAGTGTGGCTTTTCTCAGCAATGTTGAACTGCTGGAACTCAAAGAAGCTTGGCTTGCAGTGCACATTGGAATTTAGAGCGGGCGAATTGGAAGCCAAAGCCAGCGAATTGGAATTGGCCAAAAAAAGAAGGGAATGGGCTCCTAACATTGGAGCTCAATCAACTAAACACTATTATGAAAAAGGTCAAATTACTTATGACTACCATGGCAATGACCATGTTCATCGCTTTAAGCTTCAGTGCCAGTGCACAAACTGACAGAGTTGTTGTAACCAATAATACTGCCTGCGACATGACAGTAGCAATTGTGGGAAGCTCTCAGCTCTCACCCTGTTCTAATGACTATGGCGAGGGAATGGCTGTAGTACCAGCCAATTCCACTGCGACTGTTTTCTTTTACGACAGGGGTGTTGCCGTTACTACCTTTTTTACAGGTGCAGGCGCCATGGAAACTGATAACAATGGAGTTCCACAGGGATTGGGAGCCTCTCATGACCAATGTACCACCACACTAATTCCAGGTTCGGGCCCTACCTGTAGTAGTTTTTACGTCACCATTACAGGGCAGGCCTCTATGACGATTAATTAGACGGGGAAATGCTATACTAAGCGGCCCCTGCTCATGTTTATGGGCAGGGGCTCTTATGTGCAATGTGCTGTGGGTTTCCTATTTCTTTTGCCTAAACCGCTGCCGGAAGCCAGATACTTACCCTGGTCCCCACAGGGCGATTGCCTTCATCCTTCAGGTCATCAATCACGGTGTTTTGAACATTTTTTTGGTTAAGCAACTCTATCCTTCGGGAGGCAATCATCATTCCGAACGACTGATGCTTGCTCTCGGTTTCAAGGCTTGCAGAAGCTTCTCTACCAATACCATTGTCTTCAATAATTATTTTTAATTGGCCGTTTTCACAAGAACAATGCAGCTTGATTTTTCTGGCACCCTTCTTATTCTTCAGGCCATGCCAAATGGCGTTTTCTATATAAGGTTGGAATAAGGCCGGGGGAATTTTAATTTGTTCTATGTCAGAACCTTCTAAAACCACATCGAACTCTATTGCATTGTTTTCAAATCTTTCCGACTCTATGGCGATGTACTTTTCAATGAGCTCAATTTCCTCACTCAGGGAAACCACATTCTTTTCGGAGTTTTCAAGGGCCAGCCTTATAAGTTTCGAAAACCGAACGAGGTATTTCCTGGCTCTTTCCTTCTGGTTATCTGTTATAAAATATATAGCTGATGATATGGCATTAAATATAAAATGGGGGTTGATCTGTGCTTTTAGAGCCCGTAGTTCAAGTCTCAACATTTTCAAGGCAACTTTAGAGTTGGCCCTTTCCTTCTTTACTAAATACCTGCTTCGGAAATAAACCAGCGCCGCTCCTACCAATATCAGTACTAAGCTTCCGGCAATTTTAAACAATAGAGTTTCCCAAAATGGCATTGCCACAGTCAGATGTATTGAGTCCATATTGCTCCAATTCCCATTTGAGTTTGCCCTACGGCTCTGCACCTGAAATTCGTAATCTCCGGCAGGCAGGTTGGTATACTGAACTTGAGGATATTGTGTACTTAACCAGGACGTATCAATCCCTTTCATTTTATACTGAAACACTATTGGAGACCTACTGTAGCTGATGCCATCAAAGGCCAGGTTGAGGTAGTTTTCATTGTATTTGAGTACATAGTCCCTTTTAAGGTTCACAACCTGATGATTGACACGGAGTTCTCGGATTTTTGCCTTCACCGTAGAAGGCCGCTCTCTTAGCTCGCTTATTTTTACCGTGAACGCGCCCGAAGGAGAACTCCAGTGAATGCAGCTATCGGTTGCAAGAAACGCTCCTCTAACCGGCATTCCTTTCGTAATATTATCAAATTCATAGTAAGTAACCTTTGGAGTATTCGTATTGGTCTCTATCTGACACAGGTCAAAACGATCGTTTTTTAGTGCTACTCCCCAGAAACACCCTTTACTGGTAATGGTGTAACCTCGTAGTTTTATGTGATTTCCCAGGTTGTCAACTATTTTCTCCAGTTTATTATCCCTAATGCGGTGTAGTTCCCCCCACAATGGATGTACCCAAATCGTGCCCCTATCATGTTTCACCATGTAGCACCGTTCAACAAGTTCTCCTTCCTTTAAAAAATCCGGTCGCTTGAAATCCCCATTCTCAAGGAGAAAAAGACCATTATCGGTTCCCACCCATACCTGGCCTTCTTCATCAATATCAAAGTCCAGAATTCGTTGTTGACCAATGCCAGATACTGGTGTGGCATTGCCTTCTTTTAAAATGAAGATGCCATCAGGTGTCGCCCCCATTAATGTTCCATCGGGGAGCACCTTTAGCCGCCATACTTCAGTATTTTCAAATAGGTAGGTATCGAGTTCATAGGTTTGCCAGTGTTCATTGTCATAACTCATTATCTTACCACTAAACCCCAGCCAAATCCTATTGGTAATGGTATCAGATAACATGGATATTGGGTACAGATCATAGCTACGAGTACCTTCACGATGGTCTACCATGGGAATAGGAGTGTATTTAATCGTATCAGAAAGTACGTACATGCCCCTGGGAGTTCCGAAATAGACAATCTCCCGTTTGGTCTGAATGATCTCAAAAATATTCTCAAAGTGAGGCATACCGTTATTGCTGGAATAACTCAGGATTTCCGGATGCGGGATGTAACCAAAACTGCGGTCATCAGATTTTATCCAAAGACCACCATGCGCATCTTCGGCAACAACGGCTGCTTCCTCAAAATCCCAGTCCTGTTGGAACTCAGTAAGCTTACCATTTAATGCTTTGAAGAAGCCATGATCTAAGGTTCCTATCCAGATATCATTGTGGCTGTCTACAAAGAGGTTTCTCACCTTGTGTTTAAAAGGCTGTTTGAAAAGCAAGCTGTCCCTTACCAATTTGATTATTTCTTGTCCACCAGTGCTGAACAACAATTCATCTTCTTCATAAGAACTTAGAGAAGCAAAGGGGCTAAACTGCTCCTCGGATGTTTGAGTAACCAGTTTTGGTACATTTTCTTCTACGTAGTAGACATTTATTTTCCTTCCTGGGCTTGACGAGTCTCTTGTAGAAAAGAAAAATGGGGTACCGTCCTTTAGCTGTGTAATGCAGTAGCCATGTAAGATGGTATTGTTTTCAAATAACTTTTGAGCCTGTCCTGTCTTTTGGTCTACAATGAAATAGCCACCTTGTCTCAAACCCAAATGAAGCATCCCAAACTTATCCGGATAAAATGTCTCAATCTCCCCACCCGACATTCCATCAGGCAAAGAATAGGACTTAATACTATCTGCTTCTATATAGGCTATTGCTTTTGCCGAAAGCAGCCAGAGTTTGTTGTGGGCACCCTTTACAAAGCGATGGAATTTGAATTGAGATGCTATTGAATCAGGATGAAGAGGCCTGAGTTGGTAGCCGTCAAATCTTTGAACCCCGTTTCCAGTGGCAAAATAGGTGTAGCCTACCGAATCAGTTGTGATGTCACTAACATCAATTTGCCAGTGTTTCCCAATAAAATCCTCTGCTTCAACAATGTTTGGAGTGGGTCTCGGAGGTGACGTCAATGGCTTTTGCGCCAATGCCATTGAATGAAACAGCACCAGAGGCCAAATGAGATAGCGACTAACCATGCTTAGTTAAATAATTCGGATCAATATTAGCCTTAATATTCCCCTATCCCGAGTCGCCTTTAAGATTGATCGTTGATAACAGTTTTGCATTAAATCATGCCATCCTACAACCAGGTTTCTAGCTCATTTGTCAGATTTTCTTCTTGCTTATTCAAGCCCAAGTGCTTTTCGCACATACTCCCTTCGTCTGGAGCTTACTGGAATTACCTCGGCATTTTCCAATAGTAACTCTCCTCCATTGGAAAGTCGGTAGCCATTGATGTACTTCGGGTTGGCCAAATGCGATTGATGACTCTTGATAAACCCTTGATTTTGAAGCCTATCGGAGTAGGTGTTCAAGGGCTTACTTGTGGTTATTTTCTTTCCACTGCTTAAGTAAAAAGAACTGTAACTACCGCTCCCTTCAACACGCACTATGCCATTGATATTTATGAGATGCTGAGTTTGCCCTTCCGCCAACACAATTCGCTCATTGAAGCGTTCCGGAGGCTTTTTCATCAGGTTCGAAAGTTGCCTTTCGAGGTTGTTTTGTGTTGTATCGACAGCCTTTTTTACCGCAGCTATTAGCTCATCATCATCTACTGGTTTTAGCAGGTAATCCAGCGCATGTACTTTGAATGCTCTTACTGCGTACTTGCTGAACGCCGTAGTAAAGATTACCCGTGGCATATTTTCTGAACCTACCAGATCAATAAATTCAAAACCATTCATGCCAGGCATTTCCACATCCAGAAAAAGTAAATCTATATCATGGTCCTTAAGATGAAGGAGCGCTTCAACCGGATTTTGAAATAACGTGATTTTTTTAACCGTTTGGCACTTTTCAAGCAGCATTTTGCGTAAGAGCTCGCCTTCGATAAATTCGTCATCTACGATTAATACCTCTAACATCAATTAGCGCATTTTCTTATTGATGATCAATTCTCCTGAAAAGCTGCAACACATATTCGTTTACAATCTTAGTTGAAACAGTCAAGATTTTCAACAGAGATTGTACTTCATGGTTTCACACAACTCATACCCCACCTGGCTTTCTAACTTCTACCTCTGCACCAATACTCATACAGCCAGTTCAATAACTCTCAGATAATCCTAATTCCAGCGCTTAAACAGGTATTAATTTCTGCAGTGCACTAGTCAGCTACATCAACTACTTCTTTGATCAATCTGAACTGAGACCCACTCAATTTGAATCGACACATAACCAATGTGAATCGCCTAATTCTTGAAAAGCCCTTAGATCTAACATTGTTGCAACCATAAAACTAATTTCACTATGACAATCTCTACCAAGATTATTCGTCAAGCTTTTCTATTAGTACCATTGCTGGCAGTTGGTCTGCTTGCCAAGGCACAATCCACTACGGTAACTGTTACTAACAACACAAATTGCGAAGTATTTGTTACCGTATATGGGGCGGTTACGGCTGGGAATTGCTCAGGACCGGGCTCTAATGCCCAGGGTGTGGTGCCAGCGAATAGCTCAGTTGTGCTTTCGTATGCTGGCTCTGGAGCCTATTTCAATGTAGGAGCCACTTCTGTCTATTCAGGTCCCATTTCGGCAGGACCTTATAAGTCGTGGGCAAAGGCTGTGCATCCCTTGCAAACTTGTGTGGGCGCTGTAAACCGACCTGGTAACAGTCCTTGTGGAGGCTATTTTCTTTCCATTACCGCAGCGGGTAATGTAGAAGTGAATTAAAAGTCAACTCTCAAAAACAATTGAAGAAGGCCCGGCAAGTGCCTTACAGCGTTTCGCCGGGTCTTCTTGTTTAAGTACATCTATACTAGGCCGCCATAAGGAGCTCTTTTCGTCGCAACCAAAAAGGTGAATTCTCCCAGAAATTGACCAAAGAGTAAACCCTTTGGCATTGCTCTAAATAGTTGGAGTACAACTCTTCCGTTTGATTGAGAAAAGGTACAATGGAACTGGCGGTAAGATCCGGATGGCTTGTCAACCATCTGGCGAGCCCACGAGCGGTTTGCAAAGCCCGCAAAACTCCGGAGCCCGATATAGGATCAAAACTGCACAGGGCATCACCTACGGCCATAAAGCCATCAACGTGAATACTTCTTACAATTTGACTATGAGCAGGTTTTACCTGCAAAGCTCTTTTACTACCTAGCTGTTGTTTTACTAATCCAAAAAATTCGTCTTCAGGAAAAAGTTGTTTCCAGGTAGCATAGGTGAGAAGGCTATGCTTTTTGGCAAGGTCCAGATCGGTCATCAGCAACACCACTGATGTAGTAGCGCTTAAGGGCGATAAATACCACCAACCATACTCACAGGTTTTTAATGCCAGCCCCTTGGATGGGGCGGCAAACGGTAATGGAGTAATACCTATTCCAACCAATTGGTCAAACTGTTGAGCGGCAAAAAGAGATTTGCTACGTTGAGCCGATTTTCTTCCAGTGGCATCAATGAAAATGCCGGTTTGACCAGTCTGATGGCCGGAATCACCCTGCCAGTTTATCTCCCAGCAACTGCTTTGCCTTTCAACGTGTTGAACACGTGCTTTTTTATAGGTGTTAACTCCAGCCTTGTGTGCTGCATTAAAAAGCATCAAATCAAAGTCCCGACGATCAACATGCAGGGTGTGACCGGCAGCATTTAAGATATGAGACTTGAAAACGAACTCATTTTCCGTCCAGGCGCTATATATTCCATGGCTTGGCTTAGAAGGAATGGAAGCAAACTCCTTTTCCAGATTGCATGACTTTAGTAGGGCTGGCACTTGTGCGGCAAGTGTTTCGCCCACTCGGGGCCGGGAATAATCCGACCCCTCGAACAATAAGGTTTTCCAGCCCCTTTCTGCCAATAGCTTGGCTAGAAGGCTTCCGGCTGGTCCCCCGCCTTTTATGCATATATCATATTTCATGGCGGGGGTTGTTACTTGTTGAGTTTTACATCAATTCTGGAAACCTTCTTCGCATTTCTGCGCGGTTTGGTGGTGTGAATGGTTTCCCCCTTGCCATCTTCCAAATAGAGAATAATATCTGCACCGTTCATTTCTTTGCCATTTGGCGCAAAATCCTTTAAAGCATAGCGGATGGAGTAATTACCATTCTCATCTGTTTCAACTGGTCGCCCAAGGCCATTCTCGCCCGTAAAATCTTGGTCAACAGCCTTTACAGTGAGCTTACCCACACCCTGCCCCTTGACATCAACTATTCTTCCAAATACTCGGTAGTCCTTTACCTTTTTAGGAAGGTCAATTTCCCATGCCTTACCAGGCTCAGGCCGTTCATCATCAAGCACTACCGGAAAACTGAGCGTCCGCTCACGTTGAAAAGAAGTGCCTTTATGGGTAGTACCTCTAGATATAAACCTTACATGGTGCACTCCTGTTTTGGCATTGTAGTATTCTCCACTATAGCTCCCATCGCCAACCTTTTCAAGCACAAAACGTTCAATTCTATTGTCTGATGTACTTACCTCGACGGTAACCGAAGCATTCTTTACAGGCAAATTCACATGCTGCATTGCACTAGCTTCAAGTTTGAGCCTGAATGGATCGCCCTTTGGCTGGTAAGCATGGGCGCGAAAATTCAAATCAGAACGGGCGTGCACGTTAAAACTATAATTCACGGCTTTACTTCCTTTTTTTCCTGAGTGGTGTATCACCGCACGCCACTCTCCATACCTCACTACTCTGCCCTCAGAAGTTTTCAAAGGCAAATCCACCTTGAAATGACTCATGCTATTGTTTTGCTTGAAATCAACATTTTCCAGCTCATGAATATTTTCAGGATCTATTTTATGTCCATTCGGACTCAATAAGTACCAAGACAATAGTTGTGACGAATTGGGGACTGACAAGAGAATAGCATCAAAACTTGATTCCAAATCAGAAATAGAGAATGGAAAGGTAACGGATTGACCGGGGTATAAAACGCCATCCGGATCGTACACTATTTCTTTTTGCTCAATACTGGTAAGCACTTGCAAAAAGTGCTTTCGCAATCTAAACCTGTTATTGCCTTCTAAGCCGCCGCTTATAAGTAAATAACCACCGTGATTTCCCGTTAGATTTTGCAAGGTCGTCACGTTTACATTTTCAGGACTACCAATGCCCACAGCATAGGTGTTGCTCTTAATCAAATCAGCAACATCCCGAATGTATTTTGACTCGTTTTCGCGCCCGTCGGTTATAATGATCATCGACTTTCTAAAATCATCGTCGAAGTTGGGAGCATTCGAATATGTTCCATCGCCAAACTCTATTCCATCGCCAATGGATGTTACCGTTCTGGGATTTAGTCCATCTCCGTTAATCGCTTCTACTATTGCATCCCTGGTATCCCCCCCCACAATTAAAGGCTGGTCCAGCACCGGACTGGCGTCTTCACTAAAGGATGTAATTGACAGCCAACTTCCATCATCCATAAGATCTACGAAGTCTATCGCAGCCTGTCTTGCGCTGGCAGTTTTTGAAACTCCATTACCACCGTCTTCGGCCATACTGCCTGAGGCATCCATCACCAAACTCACGGCGTTCTTTGCCGCTCCTATGGTTTTACCCGTAAGCTGAACGATCCAAGCCCTTTCACGCCCGTTAATGGTATTGGTAATTCTCACAGAAGATTGGTGCGCCTCTCCTTCTTCTCCAATTACGTAACTCACAGGAA
>Ga0213840_1002416_pt1 | contig 11791 bp, 9 predicted proteins | sample SWPATP22_FD_160132 | JGI IMG/M metagenome (GOLD analysis project Ga0213840, IMG submission 160132) | Coastal seawater microbial communities from Marineland, Florida, United States - SWPA TP2 #2 | ecosystem: Environmental > Aquatic > Marine > Coastal | place: USA: Florida | collected 2016-08-14 | reverse complement strand
GCTCCAGGCGCGCTGGCCGCACCTCGGCCCGAACTCCGTGGTGCTGGACGTGGCGCTGTCCGTCGACGGCGCCGGACCGGGCGGCACCCCCTGGTCGCCGGGCAACTGGGACGGGCGGTTCCGCGGTCCGATGAGCCTGCGGCGCGCGACCGAGCTGTCGCGCAACCTGCCCTTCGTGCGCCTCGGGATGAACACCGGGCTCGACCGGCTGGTGGAGACGGCCCACGTGATGGGGATCGAGAGCTCCCTGCGGGCGGTGCCGTCCCTCGCGATCGGCAGCCAGGAGGTCAGCCCCCTCGAGCTCGCCGTGACCTACGCGACCCTCGCCAACGGGGGTCGGCGCGTCACGCCGCGGTCGCTCGAAGGGGTGCGCGCCCGCGACGGCGCCTGGCTCGAGCGCAACGGGAGTCACACCCAGGTCGGCATCGATCCACGCGTCGCCGCCGTGGTGACCGACATCCTGTCCGGCGTGGTGGAGCGCGGGACCGGCAAGCACGTCCGCGCGGCCGGCTTCGAGCATCCCGTTGCAGCGAAGACCGGGACGTCCAACGACTCCCGCGACGGGTGGATGGTCGGATACACACCCGATCTCGTCGTGGTGGCCTGGGTCGGCTTCGATCAGGAGCGCTCGCTGGGGTTGCCGTCCACACGCACCGCGGTGCCGCTGTGGACGGAGTTCATGGTCGGCGCGCAGCCCTTCCTGTCCGGCGCGTCGTTCGCCCGGCCGGCGGGACTTCAGGACCTCCTCGATGATCCGCTGGAGGATGAGTCCCTCTTCGCCGATGAGGAACCGAGCGAGGCGGCTGCGGCTCCGAAGGGCCCGAAGGGCAAGGCCCGCAAGGACAAGCGCAAGCCGAAGCCGCAGCGCCTGCTGCGCGAGGACCGCAAGCGCCGCAAGGACGAAGCCCGCGCACTCCGGGAGATGGAGTGAGCTGCGTGCTCCCGTGCGCAGTGCGTACTGAATTACGCAGCTTGGCGCGAACAGGCGCGCACCGCACTTCGCGCCCCTCGGTGGCACAAACCCAACCACCTGTTCTTCCTCGGTTTTTCTCTCGCCGGCACCGTGGCACAGGTCTTGCTCACCCCATCCGGCAATGCAGATGTTCACTGCGGAGCCGAACATGAAGACGACCCCTGTTACGCGCAGCCCCTACGAGACCAGCTCTGACTGGAGGCGGGCGCGCGAGATCCTCGCCCGTTCCTTCTACAAGGAGCTCAAGAACAACGGCCTCAACAGCCGCCAGATCGTCGAGCTCTCCAACGAGCTGCTCAAGATGGTGTCCGATGACTTCGTGATGCCCGAGGCTGGCTGACCCCAGCCGACTGACAGAGACACGGCCCGGGCCTCGCGCCCGGGCTTTTGTCCTTGGGGGCTAGGGGGCCCCACCGAGCGTGGCCTGGATGGCCTCGACGTAGCGCTTCTTGAGCCCGGTGAGCTCGTCGCGCGCGACCCCCTCCACGACCTTGGTCATCAGCCGCGGCGCCGGAATGTGGGCCACCGTCCGCGCGTGGAAGTGCAGATCGGTACCGCCGTCGGGCCGCTCGACGAGCTTCCAGCTGCCGAAGCTGTCCATGTCGCCGCCGCTGCGGCCCGGAGGCTTCCAGCTCACCGTGCGCGCGGTCGGGTCGGCCTCGTAGACCGCGTCGTACTCGACCTTGAGGGTCAGCGGACCGAGGCCGCGCTCCCGCATCCGCCACGTCCACCGGCCATCTCCGCGGGTGCTCTCGAGGGAGGCGACGTCGGGGAAGTGCATCCCCGATCGCTTGATGTCGGACACCAGCGCGAACGCCTCGTCCGGCGAGGCCTTGACGGGCAACACGGTGCTGAACTCGATCTCGACCTCGACCATCGCCGGATCGTAGCAGGCAGTCCCGACGCCGGACGACGGGGGTCCGGGCATCCGCGTCCCCACCACGCCGGCACGGGAGTTGAAGCAGCCTCGGGGGGACCCCACCCATCGACTGCTACGATTCCGCGAGGCCTTCCGTGCGTTCCACACTCCATCGCAGCTCGACCCTCATCGCCCTGGCGCTCGCCGTGCTCATGCTGTGTGGCTTCCGGGGCAACCGCGGGCAGGAGGTGGAAGCAAGCGTGGGCTTCGGCCTCGGCCGGGTCCGCACCCTCGCCGACAACGACGCGCTCGGTGAGATCGGGGGCAACTTCCGCTTCAAGTTCCGCAACTTCCCGTACGACGACATGGCCGGATGGATCGGCGTCGGCGCGTCCTGGACGACGTACCCCACGGGCGGCGACTTCGGGAACCGCATCCTCACCATCGCCGTCACCGGCGGGTTCGTGCGCAACTGGGGCGAGTTCGGCGGCGGCATCGTGCTGTTCGGCGACTACACCGGCTTCGGCCCGGTGTTCGTCCTGCCCAGCCTGCGCCTGCGGATCGGCCGGCAGGACCAGATCCAGTTCGACTTCGGGATGGTGGACGAGGCGCCGTTCTGGACGGGCCACAACTTCCTGCACATCGGCGTCATCAGTGCGATCCCGTGGAACAAGGTGTGGGCGCCGCGCGTGCGTGGCGGCGTGCGGGTGAACCCGTACTCCATCGATCACTTCCCCTTCGAGCCCTACGTGGGCGTCGAGGCACGCCTGGGCGCGCACTTCCGGGTCGGGATCGACGCGTCCATCGGCGACGGAGGGCAGGGCAACCCGCCCTCGTTCGGCGGGCGCCTGTACGTCGGGACGATGATCGGCAAGGGCAGCAAGGCCGGCGAGCAGCCGCAGCCCGCCCGCTAGAGCTAGCCCTTCACGCCGCCCGCGGTCAGCCCTTCCACCAGGTTCTTCTGGAGGGCGAAGAAGAGCGCCATCACCGGGATGCTGACCAGGATCGCCCCCGCAGCGAACGCACCCCACTGGGTGGAGTAGTCGCCCACGTAGCGCTGCAGCGCCACCGGCAGCGTGTAGCTCGTCTCGTCCGCCATGAAGGTCGCCGCGAGGATGAACTCGTTCCACGCCGTCATGAACGAGAACAGGGCGGTCACCGCGATCGCCGGGCGTGACAGGGGCAGCACGATCTTGATGAAGATGGTCCAGCGCGAGGCGCCGTCCATGATCGCGGCCTCCTCGAGCTCCTTCGGGATCGTGTCGAAGTAGCCCTTGAGCATCCAGATGCAGAACGGGATCGCGGTGGTGGCGTAGCAGAGCACCAGCCCGGTCAGGCTGTTCAGGAGGCCCGTCGCGTCCATGAGGATGTACAGCGGGATGGCCATCACCACGCCCGGGAACATCTGCGTCACCAGCAGCGCGCCCATGCCCGCGTCCTTCCCGGGGAACGTGAAGCGCGAGAACGCGTAGGCGGCGCTGCAGGACAGGGCGATCCCCACCACCGTGGTCGCCAGCGAGACGATCACGGAGTTGCGGACCCAGTACCAGAACAGCTTGCGGCCCTGCATGTCCGTGGAGCCGACGAGGTCCTCGAAGTTCGAGAACGACACCTGGCTGGGGAACGGGTTGGCGGACAGGTCGAACGAGTCGCCCGGCGTCAGCGCCATCTTCACGACCCAGAGCACCGGGTACAGCGCCATCATCGTCACCACGATGAGGATGGCGTGGCGCCACCACTGGCCCACCCAGGTCGTCCGCCGATCGACGTGCCTGCTCATGCGCTCGCCTCCGACATCCGCGCCGTCAGGCGGCCCCACATCCACAGGATCCCGAAGATCATCAGCGCGTAGGCCGACGCGTACCCGTACTGGGCCTGGCGCGTGAAGGCCCACTTGTAGGCCTCGGAGATGAGGATCTCCGTGCTGCCGTCCGGCTCGCCGGCCGACACCAGGTAGATGATGTTGAACATGTTGAACGTCCACACCGCGCCGAGGATCACGGCGGGCAGCAGCGCGGGCTTCAGCAGCGGTAGGGTCACGTGGCGGAAGCGCTGCCAGGCGTTGGCGCCGTCCACCTCGGCGGCCTCGAGCAGGTCCCGGGGGATGGCCTGCAGGGCGCCCAGCGTCACGACCATCATGAACGGGAAGCCAAGCCAGGTGTTCGTGGCGACGTTGGCCGCGAACGACGTGAAGAAGTTGCTGAACCAGGACACCGGCTCGACGCCGAACAGGTCCAGGAACGCGTTCACCGCGCCGAACTGGCGGTTGAACATCCCCTTCCAGATGAGCGCGGTGATGTAGTTGGGGACGGCCCACGGGACGATCAGCAGCACGCGGTAGACGCCCTTGAGCTTCATCCACGGGTCCCGCAGCAGCAGCGCCAGGCCCAGCCCGATGCTGACGTGCATGAAGACATTCGCCACGGTCCACGCCACGGTCACGACGAGCGTGAACCAGAAGCTCAGCGGATGGGTGACGCCGTACTCCTGCGAGCTCAGGATCCGCGCGAAGTTGCGCAGGCCGACGAACGTGAACTCGCCGCCGGAGTGGGCGAAGAGCGACACCGCCGCGCCCGCGAGAAACGGGATGAACACCACCGCCGTCATCCCGAGGGCGGCCGGCGCCAGGTAGGCGTAGGCCGGCAGCGCCGAGCGCACCCGCGGCACCAGCGCGATCGCCTTCGCCCGGCGCACCGCCCAGGCTCCGCCGACGAGCAGCAGCAGCCCCACGAGCACGAGGTACGGCGTGGGGTTCGCCTCCTCCGGCGGGGGGCGGAGGTAGAAGCCGATCTCCTGCTGCGCCTCGGCCACGGACGGCCCCGGCGCGGCGCCCCGAAGCACCCGACGCAGCGCCCGGTTCATGGGCTCCCAGACCGCGCCCATCTCGGGCCGACTCGGCGTCGCGACGGCTTGCGCGCCCTGGGCGACGAAGGCCGCGAGCACCGGGTCGTTGGTGATGATCGGATCCGACGCGGCGGACTGCAGCGGCACGCACTGGCGGCCGCGCTGGGCGCGCAGCAGGCTGCCCTCCCGCCCGCCGATGGCCTCGACGACCGCGTCGATCGCTGCGTCGGACGCGGTGTGGTGCTTCGCCAGGTACAGCGCCTCGACCGTGAGGAACGGCTGGAGCGCGCCTTCCTTCAAGCGAGGGAGCGGTGCGACTCCGAAGTCGACGTCGTCGCGGATCTCGCCCAGGAACCAGGGCCCGTTGATGACGAACGGGGCCTTGCCGGCGTTGAACAGGTTGCTGACGAGCGCGCCGTCCGCCTCGGGCGGGATGGCCTCCGTCGCTGCGAGCCGCCCCACCAGCTGCATGGACGCGATCGCCCCGGGGGACTCCACGTCCACGTTGCCGTCGGCGTCGAAGATGCGGGCCCCGAACGCGTGGAAGAAGGCGGCGTGGTGATAGAAGTTGCCGACCTCGTAGACGAGCGGGAAGTCCCCGGCCTCGGTGGCCAGCAGGGACTCGAAGTCCCCCGGTACCGCGTCCACCAGCCCCTTGTTCCAGTAGAGCGCGAGGGACTTGAACGCCAGCGGCATCGCCCAGAGCTGCCCGTCGAATCGGAGCGCGTCCGTCGTGCTGGGGATGAACGCGTCCGGCGGCAGGCTGGCGGGGAACGACAGCGGATCCAGGAGCCCGTTGGTCGACCACTCGCCCACGGCCTCGTGGGCCGCGATGAACAGGTCCGGCCCGTTGCCACGCGGGATCGCCGCCGTCAGGCGCTGCCGGAACGCCTCGTTCGGGACCGCGAGCAGGTCCACCCGGACGTCGCTCCGGGACTCGTTGAGGCTGCGGACGATGGACTCGAGGGCAGCGCGCTCCTCACCCCGATAGGCGTGCCAGAGCAGGACGCGGCCCGGATCGTCCTGAGCGATCGCGCTGCCCGCCGGAAGCAGCAGCAGAGAGGCCAGAACGAGCAGGAACACGCGCACGGCGCCTGTCTACCTGAGCCCCTTTCCGGGTCCAAGCAGAAACGTGACTCTAATCAGAGTTACTACCGCTCAGAGCGCCGAGTCGGAGAGGAAGAACGCCAGACGTCTCCAGAAGTGGTCCATCACCGGGGCCCGCCGGAAGATGCCAGTGCCGACCCCGCAGAGGTCGCGCCGGTAGCCGCGATCCACCGCGGACAGCGCGACGCCGCCTCGCTCGTGGCAGGAGCCGGTGAAGAAGCCCTCGTAGATCCCTCCGTACTCGGCGAACGGGTCGACGCTCGCGTCGGGGACCTCTGACCAGGCGACGAGGCCGCGGCCCGTGAGGAAGGTGCCGCCGTCCCCCGGCATGCGCTCCATCACGCGGACCAGGCCAGACTTGACGACCTCCGGGATCGCCGTCCGCAGCAGATCGTCCAGAACCTGCGAGAGCAGATCCTCGCCGCGGTCCGCCTCCGCGAACCGCCGCTCGAGCCGCCGCTTGTAGGTGGCCGCGGCCTCGGGGACCCCGCGCCGGGTGCGGAACGAGCAGAGCACCGGGCGCGCCCGCAGGCCGCGTCGCACCGCGCCGGACTCGTCGCGAGGGCGGTGCGGCACCACGAAGGTGAAGCCGCGGCCGTCGTAGGCGGGATGATGGAGCGCCATCGCTTCGTGCTGGGCCCGGCAGTAGGCGTAGGCGAAGTCGGCGAACGAGAACCGGCTGCGGGGGACCGTGGCGTAGCGCAGTGAAGGCGCCCTGCCGACCGGAAGTCCGCGCGGCCCACGCCAGGCGAACGGGGCGTCGGTGGCCAGGGCGGCGAGATCCGCGGGGAGCGCGCTCACCAGGTCGGGCGCGTCGGCGGGCTCGACATCCGGGCGCGACGGCCGCGCCTCCGCGTCGGGGCAGGGATCCGCGAAGTCGTGCCGCATCGGGAAGGGATCGGGGCCGTCGCGGTCGAGGACGGCGCCGGCCCCCTCACCGAGCCCGAGCTCGGACAGGAAGGTCTCGTCGTCGCCCGCGAGCGCCTCTTCGAGGAGCGCGATGGCCTCGTCGGGATCGAACTCGTCCAGGGGCTCGTCCTCGACGTCGAGGCCCAGCGCGATGCGCATCGCGCGAACGCGGCGCCGCACCTCCGCGCGGAGCGAGTAGACGCCCGGCCCGTCGAGCACGAGTCCATGGCTCGACAGCACGCACATGTGGGGCTCGGAGTTGGTCTGGGACCAGCCCAGCCACGGGCCCTCGATGCCCAGGCGGTGCAGGTGCGCGGCCTCCTGGAACGGCACCGGCAGCATCGACATGACGATGGGCGCCTTCACCCGGGCCGGCATCAGGGTGCGCAGCGGGCGGGCGCCGGTGCGCAGCGCGTCCGCGAGCTTCTCCCGCAGCACGCGTGGGTGCTCGTCCCGGACCTCCAGGACCGTGAACCAGCCGCCGAGGCGCACTACCACGGGCACCACCTCGTCCGGCAGGACCAGCCGCCGCGTGCGCAGCATCCCGTGCTCCAGGGCGCGGTTCAGGGGTTGGCCGTCGAAGGCATGCCGGTTGCCCCGGATCGCATCCACGAGCGCGCGGAGCTTCACCGCCCGATCGAGCAGCAGGTCGTCCGGCAGCTTGCGGCAACAGATGGGGGTGGCGACGAAGGTGTCGGTGCCCGGGCCACGCCGGAGCGCGAGCAGCTCCTCCCACAGAGAGGGCTCCACCGCCTTGCCGCCGACGACGCGCCGCAGCGAGTGGGTGAGCTCGAGTCCGTGGGCGACGAGGGACGGAGGGAAGCGAGGAGCCACCTCGGTGAGCGCGATCACGGTGTCCGCGAAGGTGTGTCGTCCAGCGGGCCGCCTGGGGCGGCGACCCGGTTCGCGCTCGTCCGTCACGTGCTCAGCGTAGCCCCCAGGATCAGGAGTCGCCTGATCGGTCTACTCCCAGGGCGGCAGGACGATCATGTCGAAGATCGTGACCTCCCGGTCCTGCAGTCCGAAGCGGAGCGAGTTCAGCTCCCAGACCGTCTCGCCGCCGTGCACGAAGTGGATGGCGTCACCGTACGTCTGGGTGTCGGTGGGGTAGCCGATGAGCGCGAAGCTCGGCCCCGCAGGGTCCAGCATCGGCCCGGGGCGCACGCCCCAGCTCAGGCCGGACACGATGCCCTCCACGGACTCCTCGTCCCGGTACACGCGCCAGTTGGTGGGCTCGTAGGGGGACTCCACGTGCAGCGCCGCGCCGCCGGACCAGCCCGCGAAGCTGACGCGCTGGCCCCAGCCGCTCCAGTTGGTGGTCTCGTGCCACTTCACGCCCTCGGTGGGACTCCAGTTGATGAGTCCGGTCACCGGGGCGAAGCCGCCGCCGCAGCCGTAGTCGCTGACCCCGAGCAGGAACGAAGGCTTGCCCTCGTCGTCCAGGGACGCCTCGAGCGCGAAGGCCCCGAAGGCCACGTCGAGCCCGGTGAGCGCGGGCGGGAGGATCTCCTCCGGGTACCAGATCCGGTCCAGGACGCCGCGGTCGAGGCGGTTGACGGCCCGCAGCGCGCGCATGGGCGTGGCGCAGTCGTACTCCTTGCCCCAGAGCATCAGCCACTCGGGCTCGTCGGGCAGCACCGCCACCTCCACGCCGGCCCAGGCAGGGCCGATGTTCACGCGGCGCCCGGTGTCGACCATGACGATCTCGCGGGTGCTCGGGTCCTGCCAGGCGACCGGGCTCACGGTCTCGGTCACCGCGTCGATCTCCCAGGCCATCCACGGAAGCCAGACGCCGGGCTCGGGGTCGATGGGGCCGTCCTCGGGCGGCGGCTCGTCGGACCCGTCTGTCGTCGTGTTGTCGTACGGCGGCATCTCGGGCGCGGACCAGCCGTTGGCCACCGCGAGGAACCGGCCCGGGCCGGACGGGATGATCTTGGTGTGGCTCCACCAGGAGTAGCCGTTGGCGTCGCTGGGCGGTGCGAACTCCGCCACCACCTGGCCGAAGAGATCGACCACGGCGTAGTCCACCTCGCACTGCCACTCCGCGTCGTCGTCGAGGTCGCTCTCGGACTCGTCGTCGATGGGCCCGTCCGAGTCGTCGTTGGGGGGAAGCCCGTCCACGTCGCCGCCGTCAGGATCGGCCGCGTCGCCGTACAGGACGTCGCCGTCGCAGTCCCAGCAGCAGCCCGGATCGCCGTGGGCGACCACGAAGTAGATGTCGGGCATCTCGCCGGGATCGAGCTCGCCCCAGGGCCCGGACGGAAGCTCGGGCAGGCCCGGCCATCCGCCCCCTCCGCCACCGCGGCTTCCGCTCCCGCCCGACGCTTCCTCGGTCGGGTCGACCGGCGGGGCGACGCGGAGCGAGCTGTCGGACGAGCATCCGGCCAGCAAGATGAGAAGGGGCAACAAGGTGATCAACGTGCGGGTCATGGACCGGTCCTCCGCCTGAGAGGTGCCGGGGCCTGACCGTTTGTTGACATCGTGAACCGGGCGCCGTCGGACCCGGGATCTGGGGTCTATGCTGCGCGCCGTGTCTCGCTTGAACATTCGGCGCCGCCTCATGGGCCTCGCCTCCACCGCCCTCCGGCCGGACTCCCTGCTGGGTGCCGGCTCCGAGGCGCCTGCGTTCGACCTCCTCACCCACGAGGGAGCGCGGGTCAACACCGCCGACCTGGCTGGCGAGCGCGGCTACGTCCTGATCTTCTATCCGGGCGACGACACCCCCGGCTGCACGCTGCAGCTCAAGGCGTTCAGCGAGCTCCTCGATGACTTCGACGCCGTCGGGTACGACGTCTACGGCGTGAACCCCGCGGACGCCGCGTCGCACGCAGCCTTCGTCAGCGGCTGCAGCTTGCGCGTGCCGCTGCTGGTGGACGAGGGACGCAAGCTGGCCGAGGCCTACCAGACCGCCCGCCCGGGCGTGCCGGTCACGTTCCGGTCGGTCTTCCTCGTGGACCGCAAGGGCATCGTCCGCAACGCGATGAAGGACATGCCGGACCCGCAGGCGGTGCTCGCCTCGGCGCAGCGCAGCTCGGAAACGGGCTTCAAGGGTGCGGGCCGCAAGGGTCGCCGCATCGCCCCTCGGATCTCGGCGTACGGCATGCGCAAGATCCAGGAGAACGACGGGCGCACCGTCGTGCTCGACATCCGGGATCCGGTGGACTGGCGGGCCGGCCACATCGCCGGCGCCGTCAACGTGCCCATCGACGTGCTGACAGAGCGGATGGGCGAGCTGCCCGACAAGGACGTCCCCATCGTCATCGCCGACGACCAGGGCCTGCGTGCATCGGGGGCCGCGCACCTGCTCCACGAGGCAGGCTGGCGCAAGCTCTACGCGCTGAACGACGGCATGGAGGCCTACAAGGGTCCGCTGGAGCCGGCGTGACGGCCATCACCGAGGAGGATCGGGCGCCTCACGCCCCCTTCGCGGTGCAGGACGACCTCCGCGTGGTGCCGCTGCGCACGCCGACGCTGCCGCCAGCGACCCACACCAACTGCGTGATCGTGGGGCGCCGCGAGGTCGTCGTCATCGATCCGGCCAGCCCGTACGACGACGAGCAGGCCCGGTTGATGGGCTGGCTCGACGACGCCGGGGTGCGACTCCACGCCATCCTCCTGACCCACCACCACGGCGACCATGTGGCTGGCGCGAACGCGCTGCGGGAGGCCACTGGGGTGCCGGTGCTGGCCCACCCGGCCACGACGGAGCGGCTCAGTGGGCAGGTCCGCGTGGACGACGCCCTCTACGAGGGTGACCTGGTGTCGGAGGCGCTGTCGGTGGATCTGGGGGTCGACCTGCGGGTCCTGCACACGCCGGGGCACGCCCGCGGCCACCTCGCCTTCCGGGACGACCGGACCGCCGCGCTCGTGGCCGGCGACCTGGTGGCGGCCCAGGGCACCATCGTCATCGACCCGCCCGAGGGCGAAATGGCCGACTACCTGGCGACGCTGGCGCGGCTGGTCCAGATGGGCACGGGGACGGTGATTCCGGCTCACGGTGGAGCGATCGTGCAGGGCGAGGACAAGCTGCTCGAGTACATCGGCCACCGCCAGATGCGCGAGGAGCAGTTGATCGAGGTGCTGCACGCGCGCCCGGAGCGATGCGGACGCCCGATCGACCTCGTGCCGCCCATCTATCCCGACGTCCCGCCGATCTTCCACCCGCTCGCGGCGCGGCAGGTCCTCGCGCACCTGTTGAAGCTGGAGCAGGAGGGCCGCGTCGATCGGCCCGACGGGTCGACGGGCGTGCCTGGCGCTTCGCTGTACATGTCCGCGTCGATGGCCGGCTGGAACGCCGAGCTCCCTGTGTTCCGCTTGCGGTAGCGCGCTCGTCCACTTGCAAGATCCGCAAGGAAACGGGGTGGGTGGCCGCCGCGGCGAGGGCCCTCGTCCACTTGCGAACTGCGCAAGCCGAGGCCGGCGGGTGGCGCGGGGGCCCTCGTCCACTTGCGCGATCCGCAAGGTGAGGTGGGTCCGTGGGGTGGCCCCGGTCGCCCTCGTCCACTTGCGAGATCCGCAAGAACCGGCGATCGCATCCAGCTGGGGGGAGCTCGCAGAGCTGAGCCCGTTGGAGGCGATTCCGGAGGGCCGATCGCATCCAGCGGGGGGAGCTCGCAGAGCTGGCCCCGTTGGAGGCGATCCGGAGGGCCGACCGCATCCAACTGGGGGGAGCTCGCAGAGCTGGCCCCGTTGGAGGCGATTCCACGGCGCCGATCGCATCCAGCTGGGGGGAGCTCGCAGAGCTGGCCCCGTTGGAGGCGATTCCACGGCGCCGATCGCATCCAGCTGGGGGGAGCTCGCAGAGCTGCCCCCTGATCTGTGCGATCGCCGCGGCTCCATCGCATCCAGTTGGGGTGAGCTCGGCGCGCTCCCCCGGGATCTGTGCGATGGGTCGTTCGCTTGCGGGATTCGCAAGTGGACCAGTCGCCCCGCCCCCTCCTCCCCGCCAACTCGCGACTTGCGGGATCCGCAAGTGGACCAGTCACTCCGCACTCCCTGCTCGTTGTCACCCAGCCTCGGCGCCGTGGACCTAGCGTGAAGGCGTGTCCGAGGACCCACGCGAGCAGACTCTGTCCGTCCTGACGCTGAATGCGTGGGCC
>Ga0213840_1002409_pt1 | contig 11806 bp, 9 predicted proteins | sample SWPATP22_FD_160132 | JGI IMG/M metagenome (GOLD analysis project Ga0213840, IMG submission 160132) | Coastal seawater microbial communities from Marineland, Florida, United States - SWPA TP2 #2 | ecosystem: Environmental > Aquatic > Marine > Coastal | place: USA: Florida | collected 2016-08-14 | reverse complement strand
TTCTCCGCACGCTTGGCCATCTGCGCGACGGCGGTGAGTTCGGCGTCGGTGAGGCTGCGCCGGCCGCGGCGTTCGGCGTCGACCTCCCGCTCCACCAGGCGGCCGGCAACGGCGTCCGGGACGAGTTCGGCGTGCTTGTCGCCGAGGTGTTCGGAGACGACCGCCAGCGTGACCTTGTCCAGCATGATGTTGTCCGGCGTGACCTGGCCGGAGACCACCATCTCGCCCACCCCATAAGAGGAGTCGATGGTGATCTTGGAGCGGTCGCCGTTGGTGGGGTCCATGGTGATGGCGACGCCGGAGACCCTTGCGTTGACCATCTTCTGGACCACGACGGCCATCGAGAGGCCCTCGTTGGGGATGTTGTTCTTGAGCCGGTAGATGATGGCGCGGGACGTGAAGAGCGAGGCCCAGCACTGCCGGATGTGCTCAGTGACGGCCTTGACGCCGTCGAGCCAGAGGTAGGTGTCCTGCTGGCCGGCGAAGGAGGCGTCCGGGAGGTCCTCGGCGGTGGCGCTGGAGCGGACGGCCACCGGGACCGGTGCCTCAAAGCGGGACATCAGCGACTCGTAGGCCGTGACGGTGAGCTCACGCAGGGCCTGCGGCACCGGGCGGGAGCGGATGTCCTCGCGGATCGCGGCGGAGACCTTGTCCACCTGGCCCATGTCCTCGGGGTCCAGGCCGGCGAGGAGTTCGTGGATGTCCCGGGTGATGCCGGCTTCCTCCATGAAGGCGTCGAACTGCGCGGTGGTGACCACGAAGCCGGGCGGGACCGGCATGCCGGCGGACGTCATGGTGACCAGGGAGGCGCCCTTGCCGCCGAGGTTTTCGAGCTTCGGTTCGATGCCGCCGTCGAAGAACTGAATGTATTCATTGCTGTGCATATTTCTCAGGCCTTCCAGGTGACGGGGACGGTCTCGGGGACGCGGAAGGAGAGGTTCTCGCGGAAGGTGATGGCTTCCGGATTCTCCAGCTGCAGCTCCGGGGCGAGCCGGGCCACTTCCTCGAGCGCGATCTTGGCCTGCAGCTTGGCGAGCATGTTGCCCAGGCAGTAGTGGATGCCGAACCCGAAGGAGAGGTGCTCGCGGGCGTTGGGGCGGGTGATGTCGAAATCCTCGCCGGCGTCGAACTTGTTCACGTCGCGGTTGGCCGAGCCCATCAGGAGCAGCAGCTGGGCGCCTTCTTCGATGGCGACGCCGCCGACCTCGGTGTCCTTGAGGGCCTTGCGGCGCCAGCCGACAATCGAGCCGGCGTAACGCAGGACCTCGTCGATGGCGGCGGGAATCTTCTTGGGGTCCTCCACCAGCTGCTTCCACTGCTCGGGGCGGGCCAGGAGTTCGCGGAGGGCGTTGGAGATCAGGGTGGTGGTGGTCTCGTGGCCGGCGAAGAGGAGGCTGTAGAGGACCGACGCGATCTCGTGGTCGGAGATTTCTGCGCCGTCCTGCTGCGCCTTGACCAGGTCCGCGGTGAGGTTATCGCCGCCTTCCTCGTGGGCCGCCCTGACCAGGCGCAGGCATTCCTGCCAGTACTCCACGAGGTTGTGGGCGTGCGGGATCTGCTCCTCGTCGCTGAGGTCGCCCCAGGTCATGGCGGCGCGGGAATCGCTCCAGCGCTTGAAGGTGTCCACCTGGGAGACGTCGGCGCCGATCAGGGTCAGGATGGTGATGGTGGGGACGTCGTAGGCGAGGTCCTTGACCATGTCGCCGCGGTGTTCCGGCCGGGCGAGCATCGTTTCGAGCAGTTCGACGACGTTCTGCCGGATGAACGGCTCCAAGGCCTTGTAGCGGCGGGGCGTGAAGGCCTTCTGGACCACGGCGCGGATGCGGGTGTGCTCGGGCGGGCGCCGGGCGGAGAGGCCCGAGTAGGCGGTGAAGCCGCCGTCGTCCATGATCTTCTTCGCCGCGGCGCCGCGTTCGCGGACGGGCGCCTGGGCGTTTTCGCTGGAGAAGGTCTCCCAGTCCTCGAAAACGGCCTTGATGTCGTCATAGCGGGAGACGACGTAAAGGCCGATCCGCTCGTCGAACATCACGCGCTGCTCGGCCCGGAGTTCGGCGTAGGCGGGGAAGGGATCCTTCATCTGGAACGGCTCGTAGCCGTGGTGCCCCGCGGGGGCTTCGGCGCCGTGCCCGAAGGGACAGCGGCCGGCCGTTTCAGTCGACGATGACATCTGGGCTCCTTGGTTTTCGGTCCCGTCGGCAGCGCCAGTGCATGCCGCGGGTTTCTCTTCACCAGTGTGGCCCCCATCACCCCGGGATGGCAGGGTTGACTTCCACTGAGCGGAAACCAGTTCGGGGAGGGCCCGTGCTGCCGGGTCCGGTTCAGTCGGTTCCCGCGACGTGGCTGCCCAGCAGCGTTTCCAGCGGGATCCGGGCCGTGGCGCGCTCGATCTGCGCCGCGATGCCCCGCAGGACCGGCAGGTGCCGCGTCATCGTGGCGGCTTGGCCGGTGGGCAGCACCAGGCCGATCGCGGCGCCGATTCGGCCTGTGTGGAAGACCGGGACGGCGATGGAGCAGGAACCCAGCCGGATTTCCTCGAGGGTGGTGGCATAGCCCTGCTCCCGGATCTGCGCGAGTTCGGCGGCCAGCTTCTTGGGGTCGACGTGGGTGTGCGCGGTGTGCCGTTCGAGCTGCCGGTTCAGGTAGGCGTCGCGGACCCACTCCTCCTCGAAGGCCAGGATGACCTTGCCGACGGCGGTCGCGTGCATGGGCAGCCGGCCGCCGACCCGACCGGCGCGGGGCACCCGCTTGGAGCCATAGACGCGGTCGATGTAGAGCACCTCGTGGCCGGCCCGGACGGCCAGGTGCGCGGTTTCGCCGGTGAGGGAGAACAGGTCCTGGACGTAGGGCCGGGCCGCGTCGCGCAGCTGCCGCCCGGTGTTCTGGGCGAGCTCCCAGAGGCGGATGCCCAGCTGGTAGCGGCCGTTGGGTTCGCGGGAAAGGAGGCCCCAGTCAGTGAGCTCGGTGACCAGCCGGTGGGCCGTGCTCAAGGGCAGGCCGGACTTTTCGGCGATGTCGGTCAGGCTGAGGGCTCCGCGGGACTTTTCGAAGGCCTCCAGGATGGAGAGGACTTTCGAGGTCACGGTCCTGCCGGGTTCGCGGCTGCCGCCGGCCATCGTGACCTCCTCGTCGCGGGCGCGGGACCTGTTCCTGGCCCTCAAAAGGCTGAGGGGCCGCCCGGAATCGAGTGTAGCCCGCAGTTCATGCCGTTTCCCGTGCCTTTGCAGTGGACATGCCCCGCGCTGCGCCTGAGCAGCGGACATGTCCCGCGGCACACTGAGCACATGCCCCGCGCTGCGCCTGAGCAGCGGACATGTCCCGCGGCACCCTGAGCACATGCCCCGCGCTTCGCCTGAGCAATGGACATAGTGGGCTTATGTCCATCGCTGGGCGCCAGAGGAGGGCATGTCCCGCGGCCCGGCGGCCCTCGGCAGCAAAGGATGAGGCGTACATGGTTGCGGCAACTCGTCGATTCGGGACCCTACGTGCCGGCAGGCTCCGTGGAACCGCGCACGATCAGCGAACTTTGGAGGATCAGCTGGGGCTCTTCCAGGCCCTTGCCCTCCATGAGCCTGCGGAGCTGTTCGCCGGCCCTGGCGCCGAGGGCATCGGCCGGAAGGTGGACGCTGGTCAGGCCCGGGTTGGACGTGGCCGAGTACGGCAGGTCATCGAACCCAGCCACGGCCAGTTCCTGCGGAATGCGGACGCCGGCCACCCTGGCTTCCTGCAGCACCCCGTAGGCATGGGTATCGGTGGCGCAGACGACGGCGGTGACGCCGTCCCGCTGCCAGCCCGGCCACGCCGCGGCGAACGCTCCGGCGGCGGCACCGACGTCAATGGTGGTGCCGATGACATGGTCCGCGGCCACGGTGATCCCCAGCGCGGCCGATTCCGCCAGGAACGCCGCACGGCGGATATCGAAGGTCGCGGTGCCGGTCACGCTGTCCACGTACGCCGCCCGCTCGTGTCCGGCCTCGGCCAGGTGCCGGGCCAGCAGGCGGGCACCATGGCCGACGTCGAGATTCACCGAGGGGGCGAACGTCTCCAACCCGGGGGCGTCCAGCAGGACCAGCGGTCCTGCGACGGAAAGATCCTCCAGGAACTCAGCACTGGGCGCATCCACCAACAGCCCGGCCGGCCGCAAAGCCAGGAGCCTGCGGACGTCGTCGACGCGCGGGAACTCCCCGGCGTCCGTGACGGAAAGCAGCAGCTGGTAGTCGGCGCCCAGGGCGCCGCGGACGCCGGCAATGACCTTGGCGAAGAAAGGGTTGGAGATATCCGGTGCCACGAGAATGACGATCGAACTGATGCCCTTGGCCAGCGAACTGCCAATGCTGTCCACCACATAGCCGAGTTCGGCAATGGCTTCCCGGACCCGCGAAATGTTGTCCTCCGAGACCCGCCCCCGGGTCTTTCCGTTGGCCACAAGGGAGACCGTCGCGGTGGAGACCCCGGCCCGCGCAGCCACCATGGCCGCGGTGACGCGCGGGGTGCGCCCCCGAAGTTCTTGCACCTGTTCGCCGGATTCCATACCTCGATCGTACCGGGCGGGGCGCAGCGCACGCCCCGCAGTACATCAAGCGCTTGACGTCATCTACGTTAAGCGCTTGACGTTGAGCTTGCGAGAGTGCCAGACTCTCTCTGAACGCTTTAGCGCACCGCCCCGGCGGACCCCCAACGACGTGGAGATATACGTGGATCCCATCACCCTGAACCCGGAACGCAGGAAGATCATCCTGGACTGCGACCCCGGCCATGACGACGCCGTGGCCATGCTGCTGGCTCACGGCAATCCGAACATTGAGCTGCTGGCCGTCACGACGGTAGTCGGCAACCAGACCCTCGAACGGGTCACCCGCAACGCCCTGTCTGTGGGCACGATTGCCGGCATCACCGGCGTCCCCTTCGCCGCCGGCTGTGACCGGCCCTTGGTCCGCAGCATCGAAACCGCCCCCGACATCCACGGTGAGAGCGGCATGGACGGTCCCGCCCAGCCCGAATCCAACATCGAATTGGACCCGCGCCACGCCGTCGATCTCATCATCGACACCGTCATGGCGCACGAGCCGGGCACCGTGACGCTGGTGCCCACGGCAGGGCTGACCAACATTGCCATGGCGGCCCGCAAGGAACCGCGCATCGTGGAGCGCGTGAAAGAAGTCGTCCTCATGGGCGGCGGATACCACGTGGGCAACTGGAGTGCCGTGTCCGAGTTCAACATCATCATCGACCCCGAGGCCGCACACATTGTGTTCAACGAGCCGTGGCCGGTGGTCATGGTGGGCCTGGACCTGACGCACCAGGCGCTGGCGACCCCCGAGGTCGTGGAAAAAATCGCTGCCGTGGGCACCAAGCCCGCCCAGTTCGTGCTGGAACTGATGGAGTTCTTCACCAAGACGTACAAGGACGCGCAGGGCTTCGACTACCCGCCCGTCCACGACCCCTGCGCGGTGGCCTACGTGATCGACCCCACGGTCATGACCACCCGCAAAGTCCCCGTAAACATCGAACTGCAGGGCCAGCTGACGCTCGGCATGACCGTGGCCGATTTCCGTGCCCCGGCCCCGGCGGACTGCCATACCTCCGTGGCGGTGGACCTCGACCACGGAAAATTCTGGGATCTCGTCACGGATGCGCTGGTGCGCATCGGCGACGTCGGCCCCTCCGCCGCCGTCAGCACCGGCGCAGGGATCGGAGCCAACTCATGAGCACACTGACCTACGAATCCAAGACCACGCGCGGAAGCGTCACCGCGCTCACGGCCGCGCTGTTGACCGCCTGCGTTGCCTTCCAGCTCAACGCCTCCATGCTCAGCCCCGCCCTGGTCACGATGGGCAACGAACTCCACACGGATCAGGCCGTGATCGGCCTGTCCCAGACCTGGTTCTTCACCGCGGCAGCACTGTTTTCGCTCTTCCTGCCGCGCCTGAGCGACATCGTGGGGCGCAAGAAAATCCTGCTGGGCATGATGGTGATGATGGCTGTCGGCTCCCTGATCGCGGCCATGGCCCCGGACATCACCTGGCTCTTCGTCGGACGCATCGTCCAGGGGGTCAGCGGCCCCACCGTCCCGCTGTGCCTGATCATGCTGCGCTCGGCCGTCAGCGACCCGCGAAAGTACGGCGCCCTCATGGGCCTCATCACCGCTGTCAACGGCGGGGTTGCCGGTGTCGATTCGTTTGTGGGCGGCTACTTCGCCGAGCACTTCGGATTCCGCAGCATCTTTTGGCTCATGGTCGCACTGGCAGTCGTGGCGGCAGGTCTCGTCGCCCTCCTGGCCGGAGAAAGCAAGCCTGCCATGGGCACCAAGATGGACTGGCCCGGCGTGTTCTGCATCGTGATCGCGGTCGGCGCCCTGCTGACAGCCCTCAACGAGGCCTCCAAGCTGGTCAGCGCGTTTTCTCCCGGCACACTGGCCCTGGCCCTCGCCCTCATCGCCATTGCCGCGATCGCCTTCTGCGGGTTCTGGATCGTGGAAAAGCGCACCCCGCAGCCGATGGTGGAGACCGCTCACCTGCGCCAGCGCTCGACGTGGGCGCCGTTGCTGACCACCACCCTGACGATGACCGGCGTCTTCGCCGTCATCAACGGCATCGTTCCCGCCTACGTGCAGGCCACGGCACCCGGCTTCGGCGTGGGACCCACCGAAATGTCACTCATCATCCTCACCCCGTACGCGCTCCTGGGCTGGGTTGTCGGCCCCCTCAGCGGCCGCCTGGCCCCGGTTCTTGGTTACACCAAGGTCCTGCGGATCGGCATGGCCGGCAGCGTCGTGGCCCTGGCAATCATTGCCTTCTTCGGCCTCAGCAGCCTGCCCATGATGATCGCCGGAACAGCGTTGCTGGGCATCATGTACGCGGGGACGGTCAACATCATGCTGAACGGCCTCGGCGTTGTCCTCTCCCCCGAAGGCAACCCCGGTTTCCTGCCCGGGATGAACGCCGGCGCGTTCAACCTGGGCGCGGGCCTGAGCTTCCTGGTCCTGCCGGCGGCGCTCGTGGCCTCCTCCGCGCTCGGCGATGCCCATGCGTCCTACCTGACCGCGATCGTCGTCGGCCTTATCATCACCGTGGCGGCATTTGCCGCTTCACTCCTGATTCCCAAGCCCGTAGAAGCTGAGGCGAAGTGACCATCCAGATCCCCTCCCCGATCGTCGTCGTCGGCTCGCTGAACGCGGACCTGACCATCTACTGCGACAGGCTTCCGCTTCCCGGCGAAACTGTGCACGGGAACAGTTTCGCGGTCAACCCCGGAGGGAAGAGCGCCAACCAGGCCGTCGCCGCGAGCAAGCTCGGGGGCCGGGTCTTCCTCATCGGCGCGGTCGGCGACGACAGCAACGGGACCATGCTCCTGGCGTCCACCGCCGGCGCCGGCGTGGATATTTCCCGCGTCCGCCGCGCTCCCGATGCCGCGACCGGCGTCGCCGTCATCTCGGTCGACGCGAGCGGTGAGAACAGCATCATCATCTCGGCCGGGGCCAACGGCACCCTGGCCCCGGGTGATGTTGCCGCCTCCAGCGAGGTGTTCGACGGCGCGTCCGTGGTGTGCCTGTGCCTCGAAGTCGGACTCGCCACCGTTGAAGCAGCGGCCCGGTTGGGGCACGACGCCGGCGCGACAGTTCTGCTCAACCTGTCCCCCTACGCCGAGATCCCCGCGAGCCTCGCCGAGCTCTGCGACGTTCTCCTGGTCAATGCGCATGAGGCGTCGCTGTTCCTGGACGGTGCCGCCGTGCCCGACGCCGGCGCGGACACCGCGGCGTGGGCGCCGGTCCGGGACAAGTTCGCCGACCGCGGCCTGGACCGCGTGGTGGTCACGTTGGGGGCGAACGGCTCGGTCGTCCTGGACTCCGGTGCCGGCGCCGGCGCCGGCACCGGGGGCCCCATCACCCGGATTGAACCCACCAGGGTCAACGCCACGGACACCACGGGCGCCGGCGACGCCTTCACGGGCGCCGTCGCGGCGCGCCTGGCCGCCGGCCAATCGCTTCCGGCCGCTGCCGCGTTCGCGTCCGTGGCCGCGGCCCTGGCAGCGACCCGGAAGGGGACACAGACGGCGTACCCGGAAGCGGCAGATGTGGAGGGAATGTTCGCGTAGCGGCCGCCGGCCAGGACCGCCACGGGGTCGGGCGCCGCGGACCTGCGGCGCCCAAACCCGGTTAAGCATGGGTGACGTACCCATTGATCGGAACGGCACCTGACATACACAGCAGATTCACAGCTAACGCGCCATTGAAGATCCAGCCGAAGGGGCGACAATGAGTCGACCTGATAGGAGTATTTGCCGGGCGATGGTGGCCGCGACTTACTGGAGCATCAGTGGCGGGCGTCGTGACCAATCGGGCCGGAAGCAAGCGAACTTGTACCGACTAATGATGGGGGCTCCTCGGCATGATCACTCTGCGAAAACACGTACTTCCCTCGGTCCTGGCCCTCGTTCTGCTCGCGACGTCGGCCTGCACCTCGGGGACCCCGTCCGACTCCCCGTCCAGCGCCGCGGCGGGCAAATCTGCCAAGCCCGCCAAGTCCGCCATTCCCAGTGCCTCCGCGGCCCAGGTGGTGCCGGTGAGTGCGGTGGATGCGCGCACGGTGCTGGCGGCGTTCAAGTCCCGGGGCATGGTTGATCATTTGCAGGCGCTGCAGGGTATTGCCGATGCCAACGGCGGCACCCGCGCGTCGGGCACGTCCGGGTATGAGGAATCGGCCCGGTACGTTGAGGAGCAGCTGCGCGCGGCCGGGTACGCGCCGGTGCGGCAGGCCTTCTCCTTCAAGGGCGAGGGCCGGGGCAGGCCGAGGGTGGAGTCCTTCAACATCCTGGCCGACACCGGCGGCAGCGCCGAACACACCGTGGTGGTCGGGGCGCACCTGGACTCCGTGAAGGAGGGCCCGGGCATCAATGACAACGGCAGCGGGGTGGCGGCGGTCCTGGAGACGGCCCGGTGGATGAAGGAGGCCGGGATCACCCCGGCCAACCGGGTCCGCTTCGCGTTCTGGGGCGGCGAGGAGGACGGCCTGTACGGGTCCCAGCACTACGTCGACGGGCTCAGCCAGGCCGAGATCGTCCAGACCGCGGCGAACCTGAACGTGGACATGGCGGCCTCGCCCAACGGCGTGCGGTCCGTCCATGACGGGGACGGCACGGACTTCGGCCATGCCGGGCCGGCCGGGTCCAAGGCGATCGAGGACATCCTCTTCCAGTACTTCAAGGAGAACTCGCTGCCGGCCGAGACCACGCCCTTTGACGGCGGCTCCGACTACGACGCCTTCCTCTCGGCGGGCATACCGGGCGGCGGGCTGTTCACCGGAGACGAGAAGAAGAAGACCCAGGCCCAGGCCCAGTCCTTTGGCGGCACGGCCGGGAAGGTCCTGGACCCCTGCTACCACGAGGCCTGCGACACCATCGCCAACACCGACCCGGAGCTGCTCCAGGAGATGTCGGGCGCCCTGGCCTACGCCACCGTGGCATACGCGATGGCCAAACCCCTCTAGATACGCAAAGGTCCCCGGCACTGCCACCTGCTGATGAGGTGCGTGCCGAGGACCCGTTACTGCTTGCTTGCGAACGGCGGCCTGGCTTCAGATCCTGCCCGGCCGGGGGGCGGTTCCTTGGGGTTGCAGCACGGTCGCCGGAGTGAACCGCGCGCCGGTGTCCGGGAATGCAGGCACGTCAATGCGGGCGTGGGTGTGGATTTCCTGGACGGTATCGCGGGTGTGTTGAGCGATCTTCTCCATGGTGGTCACCCACATGCCGTCCATGGACCTGACCCGGTCCATCAGCTGTTCCAGGGCGACGGCCTTGGACGGCCGGCCCGAGATGAAGGGGTGGTTGGTCAGGACGAAGCAGCTCCCCGCGGCATGGTGCGCCTCGGCCTCCAGCGTCCACATTTCCAGAACCTTGGCGGGGCTTTCGATGACCCCGCTGCCGGTGACTCCGGGGTAGAACGCGTACTGCTCCCAGTCGTCCAGGGCCCAGTCGACGGGGATTTCCACGAGGTCGCGGGAGTCTGCCTCGGCAACGCTGAAGCGGTAGGGGGCGTCGCCGTCGAGCAGGCTTGAGTCATAGAGGAACCCGCGGTCGGCAAGCAGCGCTGCGGAATGCCAGTTGAGCTCCCACCACGGAGCGCGGTAGCCCGTCGGCCGGACGCCGGCGGCCTTGGCCAGGGCGTCCAGGCCCCGGTCCAGGTAGCGTGCCTCCGTGGCGGCGTCGATCCCCTGCATCGGTTCGTGCAGGTATCCGTGGTGGGCAATCTCGTGGCCGCCGTCCGCTATCCGGCGGACAACGTCGGGGTAGCATTCGGCGGTGAAACCCGGGACGAAGAACGTCGCCTGGATGTCCTGGCGCTCCAGGATCTGCAGGATCCGCGGGACGGCGACCTTTGGCCCGTAGGACTGGTGCGTCATGAGTGACATGCGCCTGGTGCTCTGCGGGTCATGAGCGATCGTGCAGGATTCGGCGTCGACATCGAAAGTGAACGATGCCGCGGCACGGTGGCCTTCGGGCCAGGTGATGGGATGGGCGGTGTCTGCGAAAGCGGGGAAGTTCACGGGTCGATCTCCTGCTAGAGGGCGGCGCGGGTGGTTGACGTGACCGGAAGGTCGGATACCTCTACGGTCTGTTCGCTGAGGGCGGGAACGTCAAGAAACTTGCGGTGGAACCGCGGCCCGAGAATTGCGTAGGCTGCGGCGCTGGACAGTCCCCCGGCGAGCCAGGACAGATCCCATCCGCCCAGGGCGACGGCGATGGGTCCCTGCATTGCCGGCACCAGTCCGTACATGAACATCCAGGTGGCGAAGATGCCGATGATCAGGGAGGCGATGCCTGCCGGGTTCACGCCTGGCAGGCGCTTGGTGCCGACGGCGTCGAAGAGCCTGGATGGATTGCCGGGCCAGCGCTTTTCGATCCAGAAGTAGTGGACCAGCATGACCCCGCCCCAGGCGGCCACCCAGGCGACCAGGCCGATCAGCCAGGCATCCAGCACGGAGGCGAAATCCTCCTGGAAGATGAAGAAGATCACGGCTGCAAGGGAGAAGACGCCGACGAACAGGTTCAACTTGCGCCTGCTGATGGAGATGTCCAGGGCCTGTGTGGCGACGGAAAAGGTGTAGATGTTCAGGATGTTGGTGGCGATCGGGCCGTGCAGCACCATGAGCAGCACGGGAAGGGCCAGCGCGCCGAAGTTCAGGACGATGAGTTTTCCGGGATCAATTTCGCCTGTATTGGTGGCGAGGCTCGCTCCCAGGATGCCCAGCCAGACGACGGGGATGAACTGGCCCAGCACCGAGGCGAGGTAGACCTTGCGCTTGGGCACCGTGGTGCTGACGAAGCGGGAGTAGTCTGCGGCGTAGGTGAACCAGGTGATGCCCCAGCCGATGCCGATGGCCGTCATGACCGCGCTCATCGCGGCGATGCGCTCGGAGCCTTCAAGGATGTGGCCCGCAGGGCCCGCGTAGGTCCAGTTGATCTGCATGCCGAACCAGGCCACTGCCGACATCACGGTCAGGATGATGATCGTGGGCGGAACGGTCCACCTCTCGAACGCGGCGATCGCCTTGTAACCGAACCAGGCGATTGCCACCTGGGTCGCCATGATGAAGGTGGCGATGCCGATCTTCCACGCATAGTTATGGGCCTCCGGGTCAACCCAGCCCAGGGTTCCGAACAGCGCCATGACGAGGTCCAGGATGATCCAGGTGTTGACCGCACACCAGCCGATCACCAGGAGGGCCTGAATACCCGCCGGCAGGTAGTTTCCTCGCCGGCCGAAGGCGGCCCGGGCCAGCACCATGCCGGTGGCTCCCGTCTTTTGGCCCAG
>Ga0213840_1002394_pt1 | contig 11884 bp, 11 predicted proteins | sample SWPATP22_FD_160132 | JGI IMG/M metagenome (GOLD analysis project Ga0213840, IMG submission 160132) | Coastal seawater microbial communities from Marineland, Florida, United States - SWPA TP2 #2 | ecosystem: Environmental > Aquatic > Marine > Coastal | place: USA: Florida | collected 2016-08-14 | reverse complement strand
CATTAGTTTGAGTGTGTCGTCAATCAAGACATAAGTGCTTATAATGTAGAGTGCGTCCATGATTTGCCTTTCGGATTAAGTTGTGGTAACTTTCATTCTAAGGCATTTTCATGGATGCTTTTACTAGCAACTCAGCCCTACGGGGGACTGAAACTTCGCAGTCACTTCCAATGACGCTTGCGGGTTGCGTCTGAGGACTACCTACACCCTACGGGGGACTAACCTAAAAAGACACAAGGCGTGTCTTTTTTGATTCAGGGGATAGAGTGCCTATATAAGGAAGAAGCCCCTGCAAGCAGAGGCTTCAAGCACATGGGGAATTACAGGGATTTAAGCGGCTTGCGGCGTTCGCTCGAAGCCGAAGAGTGCAACATCGTGGTCTTTCGCAAAGGTATACAATCGACCGGAAGCTGCCGGGGTGATGGTCGAGCCCAATACCGCAATCGCAATGGTCGTGACCCCCGAGACAATACTTTCAAACTGCCCTCCTAAGCCGACTTCATTGGCTGCAATCCAGAATGCCCAGATGAGAACACTGAAAAACAAACTCAAGATATTGGCATTGAGGGTGGTAAAGCGCTTGGAGACGGCAACCAGCAGCAAAACAAGCGGTGCAGCAAAAGGCAGGTAGACCGAATTGTAGATGAGTTTTAGCAGGGATTCAGCCAGCACTTCGGCTTCGTCAGCGCCACTGACAGCCTGAATGTCGAGACTGACAGCGGTATCGTCAAGCGGGGCATCATCCTGAGCCAGAACAGCGCCAGCAACAAAGAATAGCAGGATAAAAATGAGTAGCAGGTGCAAGAATTTCATGGGTTTATTCTCCAGATAATAGAAATTGTAGAACAGACAGAAGCGTTTCGCGTGCCTCCGGGAAAATGCCGATGACAATACCGACTAAGACCGTACCGAGAATGGCAAGAAATTGTTTGTTGCTCAGAATTGCCTGAACAGTCGAGATCATCAGAGCGCGGCGCTTGTGCCAGCGTTCAGCATAGGCCTTGCGTTCCAGCTGGATGGTCGCAACGGTCTCTGCATTCTTCGCGGCGATGCTGGCAACTTTTTGTAAGTCGCCATCCTGTTTGTCAAAACGTGTTGTGACCGTCGTTTCCAGATTGCGAATGAGGGCAAAAAGTGAGTCAGGACCATCTTCTTCGCCGTGCCCGTGGATGGTCTTATGAAGCTGATCCTGTTTTGCCTGTTGTTGCGAGAGACGATTCTCCAGTAAATCAACTTTCTCGCCTGTTTCTTTGACATTGCCCGCTAATTCATCGGCACGCTTAATGGTAGAGTCCATCGCGGTCTTCCAGTTGCCAATGGTGCCGTCGAGCTTTGCCAGTTGCCCGTTCATCAAACCGAGACTATGAGTGACTTTATCGAGCTTATTGTCGATATTCTTGCCCATCTCATCGGTTTTACGGGCAATGTCAGCCACATCGTCGCGCAGCTCCTTGATGTCAGATTCCCGTTTTTCGCGCTCATCCATTAATGCGTCATCAATGGATTGTTGTGTTTCATCGCGCATCGAATCGCGTAAGGTATCAATGCGTAGATCGACGGTTTGAGCTAAAGCATCAATAGACTGCTTCAAGGATGCAATGGCGTCGTTGAAGGCATCTTCAGTGACATATGGGTTTGTATCAGGGGCTTGAATAAGCGCCTCAGTCATGCGGACTTCGTTACTAGAACATTAGTTCTTAATTCTATCACAAGCTTAGCCGGAATTGTAGCGGTAAGGCAGCATGTAAATGCTGGCATCAATCGAGACTTTAACCCGTCCACGTCCGTCACCACAGGAGATTTCAATCTCATGGACTGCCTGGAAGCCGCCTGCTCTATTGACAATCAAAGCGGTGATGTCAAAAGTGGCTTGATACTTCTCAGTTGTGGTGCCGACAGGCGAGGACAGGTCAAACTCATCGAGGGTAATTTCAGTGCCGTTGACTTTAACTATTAAGTTACCGGGGAAAGCGGTATCTCTGTAAACGCCATATTCAGATGGATGGGTGTGTCCGGGATCTTCACCATCGGTGAATAAATCGGCAGTCGCGCCGAGATAAGGGATGATGATATTGAGATTGCCATAAAAAGGTGGTCCGGCATTGACGATATATTGAGCCAGATTGTAACTGCTAGAAACAGAGCCGCCGGTGTATCCGACCCAACGAAACATGCGATGACGATGAGCGCCTGAATTTGCTGCCCCCTTTGAATAAGCCTCAAAGACATCGGTTTCAATACGCATGACAACACGATCGACGCGATAAGCAAAGTTCTCAACCGGAAAGCCGATGGTTGCCGTCTGTGCATTGGCAGCGCCGGCAGCATCAAGGGAGACGGTTTCGCGATAAGGATAAGGGACAATTGAGGGTTGAATCTGATTGGCATAGACTTTCATATCGTCGATGCTGTCAAATACTTTCTGAGCCAGCGTTTTTGGATTGGCATCGACATTGGAGATGTCGAGGGATACGGTATGGTTGCCATCGCTGAATTTTTCAGTGACAGAAAGTGCAAAAAAGTCAGCATTAATCTCACGCGGTGCCTGTGTGCCTGTTAAGCCCTCAATGCGCTTGATGGGGTCCTCATAGCGCAGGCGGATGGTCTGCCCCGGCAAAATGGTTTTCTTGACCTTGCGCAGACTCAAGCGATAAACAATCTGTGCCTGAGACATGCGATTCAATTCTGGCACAGCTTTGTCATAGAGGGCATTGGCGGCGGCGAGTTCATCATTTTCAGAGGCACTCAGAGGAGCAATCTCACGGAAGCGGACGAATTTTTCAATCAGACCAAATCCGGCTGTTGCGGTGGTATTCTCAATATACCAGTGTTCACGTCCGTTTTTTATCTCCACACCAACATCATAGGTGTCACCGTTTGCTACGGAGCGCGTATCGTGTTCGAGTACTTTTTCCAGTGTGAGTGCGGTATCGATGTTCTGCCCTGCCCCGAGAACATACAGACGTGTGGCGAGTGCTTCCGTATCACCGGTAATGGCGATGCTGTCGATAATCGCGATGTCATCATTGCTGTTCATTCCGGGCGTCATCACCGCAGGATTGAGGGCAACAAGCCCTGTGCTATCGCCAAATGTGCCGACGTCGATGCGATGGTATATCCCGGCATCGAGGTCGGCCTGAGATACAGACTCAGAAAGCCGGAAATGAACGCCAATGGCGTCGGTCGCGCCCTGCAATGCCTTGAGCACACTGGCAGCATCATAGCGTGCGGTAATCGGATTGACGACGCTATGATTTGCCGCCCAGCCGCCAGCTATTGAAAGCAGATCGTCCACAACCGTATCAAGAGTCTGATTCTCAAATACTTTATTGGTGAGTGTATTGCGTCGTTTGAGTTCATCGAGGGCATCGGGCCCGGAATAGGTGACAGAGGTGCGTCCGCCGGAATCGGAATAATCATCTTTGCGGATGATCCCCGAGCCGATTTGCCGGATTTTACCATCATCATAACGAACCCGGACCCGGCGTTCTTTTTTCAGCATGTCTACGGCACGGTCATCGGTTCCGGCATAAGCTAAGCTGATTGTGCCCGCGCCATCCAGCACGCGCTTGACAGTCACATTTTTTGTTGTTCTGACCGGCTGTCCGATGCGATTGCCGCCTGCATCATAGACATCAACGACTAATTGACCCATTTAGAGCTCCAGAATACAGGTGAGATCGACGGTTTCGCCGAGGGTATTGCGGAAAGTGGTATGTGTGTCTGGATTGGAGTCAGCGCCATCATCAAAACGAACTTCAACATCGGTCATGGGACTGCCCCATGGTCCGATGCGAGCCGGTTCTGAAAAAGATTGTGGCGTCTGATAGACAGCAAAAATCAAATCCATACCCGTTGACAGCCATGTAGACCCATCCCATGAGAGTAAACCACCGTATGGTGGACTGGAATTGTCAGCCGCAAAATCAACATAATCGGTTTCGGAGAAGGCACGATTGCCGTAGATGACGAGAGCATAGTCTCCGGCAGGCAGGGTGAAAGGCGTAGCGAAATTGACGGTGGTTTCCGTATAAGTGGTGGCTAAACTACTTTCAGCCAGGGTTTCTTCAGCAGAAGGGTGTGCGGGTGCGCCGGAGGGCAAGGTGGCATTGAGGGATTCAATGCGGATGATCAAGGATCCGGCGGGATGATTATGCTTTTTGAGCCAGAGATGAATGCCTTCAATGAGGGTTTCATGCGCAAGGGTAAACACTTGTGCGAGGCTATGATGCGCATTAGTCAGATTGGCTTGCATCATTTCAATTTCAGCGATGCGGGTATTGTCATTGTTACCGGAATTATCGCTGATATAAAGTCGCCAGCGTGTCGCGCTATGAGGCGAATCGACATCAAAGCTTTGAACCTGTCCGGCAGTCCATGAGATAGCGGCGCGCGAATCGGCAGTTAGATATGCCCCACCATCCCAATATTGAAGTTCCCATGTACCCGGTGTGCGGGTGACAAAATTGCTGGCAGCCTGCAAGGTATATCGACGGATGGTTCTGGCAGTATTGAATTCGTACTCGATCCAGTGTGGAGGAGCGACCGTGTTAGTACCCCAGACGGTCGCGGGGTTGGCATCGAAGGCTCTGGTGGCAACGCCATAAGTCTGCGAAGATGCAGTAATAAGATCGCCGATATCATTGATACAAAGATTGGCAGAATAAGATTGAATGATCTGGCTGCGAAAGGCAAGATCGGTATCCTGATGAGCAACGTCATGTTCAATGACAGCTTCAGAGGGTAATTGTGTGTGAAGATAGGCAAAAGCGCGTCGCAATGTGCCGGGATCGGCAGGATGTTGAAGGGTCAAAGTGGCATTGTGTGCGAGTGTGGCGCGTCGCATGATCTGCATCGGCGGCGGAGTCAAGAGTAGGATCTCAGTGGCACTAATGGCTTCGCCAGCCTGAAAGATCGTGAGTTGAGACCCGCCATCCGCCGGGTCGGGTTTTGTTTGTACAATCTGTCCTGCGGTTGTGCCTGCAAAGACAGGTTGTCCGGCAGTGAGTCCGACAAAACCGGAGACCTTGCCACGCAGGGTGATGTCCCCGCTTGCTGAATTGGAAATGCCGCCGGATTCAGTGACATAGCCGACAAGCTTATCAAAAGAAGATAGTGTGTCGGCATCAACTTTGTACCACTCGCCATCACTGCTATTCAGATACACAAAATCCAGTTCAGCTAGTGTTTCACCGGCTGTACCGGAGATGGTTTTATCTTCGAGAATCGCGCTGGAAGCAGCAACCGTGAGGCTATTGTTTGCGCCAACCACAAAGCGGGAATTAAAAGGAGCTGCGGCAACATCGATGCCGGAGACTGGCAAATCGCTATTGGCAAGCAAGACAGCAATCAAGTTATATAGACTGGCTGTGAGGGACAATTGCTTCTGTAACTGCCCTGCCCCGGCATCCAGATTGTTGTTTTCAATGCCTGTATGAGCCAGCAGTTTCTCATCAAGGTTGCCATAAGATGTGTCGGCATCGCTGACAGTGAGCTGATCGTTTGCAGAATTGAGAGCCGATTGAAATTCCTGAAAGGGAGTCAGCACATCACTTGCCTGTGCAATGCCATCATCCAACCATGAATTAGAATCGAGATTGTCGAGCGTGAGTTGTGTTGGCGGTGGCGATTTGAGCGTTGTCATCAGAATGCCCTTAGAAAGTTAAGGTTACAGTGGCGGTCAGATCAATCGTCGTCCCGGTGACATTTTTGAAGGTGGTGCGTGTGTCGGGATTGGAGCCAGAGCCATCATCAAAACGGACAGCGACATCGCGTGAGCCGGAAAGCCAGCGCCCGATAGAAGCGGTATCCAGATAAGCCCCCTGATCAATCGAGGCTTTGAGCTTGCGCGTAAAGGGTAATGGGTCGGCGTGATGCTGGATGGTGAGCGTTGCGGCATCTGCCAGTGAAGCACGCATCATATAATGAAGGGTTGTCACGCCATCGAGCAAGATGGTGGTACTTGAAATAGCCGTTCCTAAGACCACAAGTGCAATCTGTGTGCCACCGGAGACAGGTGCCGGGATGGTCTGAGTGATTTGTCCATCGGAGGTATTGAGATAAACGGGTAGATGAGCAGTCAGACCAACAAACCCGGATACATTGCCGATGAGACGCACAAGCCCCTGTGCGTCAGTAGAAATCCCGCCACTTTCGACAACAAAGCCAATGCGATCCGAGACACGAATCGGTGTGCCGCTTGCATTAGCCAGAACCCATTTACCGTCGGCTGTGTCGCGATAGACCACATCTAACTCATTGACGGCTTCTCCGGCAGTGATGAGTTCATCCAATGGCGCGACAACAGCTTGAGATGCGGCTGTATCAATGCTACCCCCTGCCCCGGCGACCAGATAGTCGCCTTCAGTGAGTCCGGTGGTATCGACTGCCCCGTATTGAATTTTTCCTGATGCGGACAAATGAGGCAGAAGATTAAGCAGCTTGCTATCCAGATTGAGGCGTAATTGCAGTTCGCCGGAACTATCGACAGTATCAATAGATAAACCGGAACTGGCGATGATTTTCTCCAGTAATGTACCCCATGAGGTATCTGTGTCATTGACTGTCACCAGTCCACGGGCAACATCAACAGCATTTTCAGCTTCCTGAAAAGGTGTCAGAATATCTCCGGCTTCCGCCAGATTGTTGCTCCAGGTCGCCGGATTAAGTTCGGTCAGGGTGAGTTGTGTTGGATTTGATTTAAGAATCGTCATCATTAATTCCATGTCTCCAGATAAGTCATCGATACGGTGCAGGTATCACCGGATAAGGGTTGAATGACCCGGATTGAATTGTCGCCGGAATCGAGTTGTAACCAGCGCAGCAGTTTTTCTGAAAAGCGATGGTCATAAGCAGCGATGCCGTTGCGTGTGACTGTCCAGTTCCAGGCATCAATGATGAGGTTGTCGCCCTGTACAAGGGCATCATTCCAGACGACTTCATCAATGATTTGAATGCCGCGCAAGCGCTGGATGGTAATGCCGGATGTACTCTGTCCGGCAGCGCAAAGCACTGATATTGTCGGCAGGACAGATGCCGTGCCGTTGCGTGTGATGGTGAAATCGGTTTGCGTGCCTGTGCAAATCTGCTGTGAGCCGACATCGCCCCATGACTTTGTGCCCCATTGCGTGCCGTCGCCCCAGGTCCAGGGACTGAGCCCCTGTGTCAGCCAGTACGGGAAATCGGTGGCGAAAGTCAACTTGACCGGATAATGATAATCATCATGGTTGTTCAGGTCGAGTTTTCTAGGGATGGAAACGAGCCGTGCCTCACACCAGCGTTCATCTGCATGCGGATCGGCAGGTTGCATATAGAGACGCCCTTTAGACCAGGTGACAATTTTGTAAAGCGCATCGCTGAATTGTGTTGCCTCAAGCGCAGATCGCGCTTTGATATTGACCGTCAGGGTGATCCTGCCCTGTTTTTTGGGTGCGCGGATCGCCCCGTACTCATCAATCGCGCCATCAGCGCCTGAAACCCCGGACATCTTAATATCCAGTTCGCCAAAATTATCCGACCAGTTCTCCAGCAAGCCGAAGATATATTCGCCTTCGGGGGCAACAAAACGGGTAATCGCACTGACACTCATTAGAAATCTCCATCGGCGGTGGCAAGGTCGCCCAGTTGTCGTTCAAATTCCTGCGGGTTATTGGCAACAATCGTGACATTATTCAATTGATAACTTGTACCTAAACCCTGCCCGTTCGGGTAAAACTGACCGGGTTCATCGGGAATGAAATATTCCGGTTGAGCCCCTGTACCAATCGCATATGCTGTGCCGGGTCGTCCCGGACCGCCGCTGTCGCGACTGCCGCCGAATAAAGCATTGGAAAAGGCATTGCCAACATCGCTGAAAGAAACCTGACCGGAATTGATGAAGCCGCCAATCTGACTCAATTGATTGAGACTGTTCCCGACCCCATCCAATCCCGTGGCTTCTGCCAGATTGCTGGCTGCATCCTGCGCGGTGCTGAAGAAGTCGATGAGATCCTGTACTTTGTCGATGACAGGCTGGATCACATTGTCGTTAATCCAGGTGAAAATCTCATCGAGATTATCGCGTAATGCCGTAACGCCCGCGCTGACCAGTGCCCAGATACCGGAGAGTAGATTGATGAACCATTGCAGCCGCAACCAGATCCAGGGTAATCCCGTGACAGCAAACCAGTTGAAGAGCTGTTGCAGATAAGGCGAGACAAATGTCCAGATTTGCATCAGGGTATGAATAAAATTGCGGATAATCGGGACAACAGTATTCATGATGAATCCGGTAATCATTGGCAATGCCGATGTCGTAAACCAGTTGAAGAGCATCGTAAAATAGGGCGAGACCTGTAGCCAGATATTGCGCAACCAGGTAATGAATACAATGATGGCAGGAATGGCAACTGTGTTGAGCCATGTCCAGATATTGGTTATCACCGTTTGAAATTGCGTGACAAAGGTCATGAACATCGTGCCTGCCTGCGGACCGAAGGCAATATTGAGCGCTCTCTGAATCGCAGCAAGCGGTCCCATGCCCAGCGAGAAGCTATTGATGAGGGCATGGAAAAAACTTCTGAATTGATTGACGACCGGAATCAGGTCATCGCGGAAGTGATAGGCAAGCAGTGAAATCAGTCCGACAATCCATGTGATGGGGTTAAAAATCACGCCGAAGAGAAAACCGAGAAAGGCAATGGCTTTGCCGACAATGAACAATACGGGACCGATGCCTGCCAGAACAGCGGCAAAGCTGATGATCTTCTGAACAAGACTCTCATTGTTGACAATCCATGCGGTTAGCATGTTGACGAAGGTAATGCCGTGGTCGATGAGCGGCAGAAGCGCATTGTTCATGAATGGCGTGAAAACCTGAATGAGCAGGGTTTCCATCGAGCCTTTGAGCGATGTCAGGCGACCATTGAAAGATGCCATGCGTTGTTCAGCAACTGTAACCGCATCGGCTTGCCCGGACATGTTTTCTTCCATCTCCGAGATGCCATCGCTGGCGAGAATGGCATTGAAGCCGACCAGACCATAAGAACCGGCAAGCGTTTGAGTCAGTCGAATGCGATCTGCCTCAGAAAGTCCTTCCATCGCATCCCCGAGTTCAGCGAAGACAGTGTCCATATTGCGAACATTGCCGTTCACATCATACATGGAGATGCCGAGTTCTTCCCATGCAGCCTGTACCGCAGGGGTATCATTGGACATCATGCGCAGCATCGAGCGCAACTGTGTCCCGGCTTCAGCCCCGCGAATACCGTTTTGAGCAAAAATCGCCATGACCGCCGAAGTCTGCTCATAATCCATGCCGAATTGTGCTGCCATGCCGCCGACAGATTGCAAAGCTTCCCCCATCTCCGAGAAAGAAGCAGGCGAAGAAGCCGCTGCTTGAATGATGGTATCGATGACCCCTTCAACATCTGTTGCTTCCAGCTGGAAAGCCGACATGACATTGGTTGCGAGATCGGCAGCGGTGGCAATCTCAACCCCGCCCGCAGCCGCGCCATTCAGGGAGGCATCGATGGCTTGCATTGCCTGTTCGGTCGTCAGCCCTGCGGTGGTCAGTTGCAGGAAGGCACTGGCAGATTGTGTTGCCGAGAATTGTGTATCGCGTCCGAGTTCCAATGCCTTCGCACGAACCTCTTCGAGGGCAGAGCCTGCCAATCCGGTGCGTGCGGCAATTTCAGTCATGGCATCATCAAAATCAGCGGCAGCATTGACCCCGACCCCGCCGAGCGCGAGAATCGGGGCAGTTAAGCCCATCGTCATGCCTGATCCGGCAGATGCCATGCGATTGCCGAGATTTTGCATCTGTGTGGCAGTGCGGTTTATGAAATTGTTGTATTGTTGCCCGATGCGCGTGAGACTACGACTGGCTCCTGAAATATCAAAGTCAATGTAGCCTTCGGCTTTACCGAGCGTGAATCCTTCAGCCACCTGTTCGCCCTGTTGATCGTGTCAGGTTGGATTCCTGCATCCTTTGAAGTTGTTGCGAGATGAATCCACCCGGTGTTTGTTGTTTACGTGAGCGGCGATATTCGTTCAGTACCGCTTTAATCGCCTTTTTGAGTGTGTATTTCGCTTCATAGCGTGTTTGCTTGCCACTGCCTTTTTTCTCTTTAATGGAGAGCAGCGCATCGACCTGTTGCCCGAATACCTCAACCACCTCATCAAACCAGTAGGCGGCGAGGTCATCCTCAATATTCAGGATGCAACTGGGCAGACTGCCGTAGCTCTTACTTCTTCGATGCAGCAGCCACACGTCTTCCTTTTTTTGGAGGAAATTTCCGCACCTCCGGGACTTGCCCGCCTCCCATGACCCAGTTGAGCAGATGCTCTTTATCCTGATCGTCGATGTCATCTAAAGTGATTTCATCATTATCGTAATCCGGATGATCAGCAATCGATGGTGAGACAAAGGCTTCACGGGCAACTTTATCTGCCATGTACATCATGGTTTTGACATATTCGATCTTTTGCTCATCGCTCATGCCGGACATGTCAACCAGACCGCTTTTCTGATCGACCGAGAACATGGCGACATAAAATGAATTCGGGATATTGCCGTCCTGATTCATGATGGCAAAGAGCGAGGGTTTCTTGACCAGAGCAACATTGCCGGACGGAAAAGTCAGTTCTTCTGTTTTCTTTTTCCATTGATGGGCGCGATTCTCAGTCATTAGAACATGTCTCCCATGAGGGCACCGAAGGAAGCGGCGAGTGAGAAGTCCGGTAAATCAGATGCCGACTCATAACGTTCAAGTACGTAGAGTTCGCGTTTGGTCTGATGCGGAACGACGGTATCGAAGCTCATCTCGCCGGTGCGGAACTGATTCTGTTCGGCTTCCCATTCAGGATCTTCTTTGAGCATCGACTTCGGGTAACCAAGGACAGCCGCCGATCCACCTGTCGCGGCAAAAACAACAACAATGCCGATATAAGGTTTACCTTCGCCTCCGGCTACACCTTTGGAACGGGCGACCTGATTGGGCGTTGTGCCTGTGACGTTTTCAGTGTATCCGGTGGCAATCAGTTTGGCGGGCATTGAGAGTGCGGCTTCTTCGAGTTCGACTTCTGCACCGATGAGCCATGAACCCGCTTCCAGATTCATGCCATAAGCTTTGATTTTGTCGTCATCGGTTTCAAAGCTGAGATTGACCGATTGCACATAATCCACCAGTTGTGGGGTGCCGAAGGTATCGTCTGTATTTAAAGGAGCAAGATAGACTCCCAGTGGATTTGTAATGACTTCACCATATGAAGGCATAGGGTTACTCCTGAAGTAAGTAGATATGCTGGAAACTCATCACGCGCAATGATGCGTCACCGAGTTCTTCAGCGTTTGTTTGCCGGGTTAAATTCGCAAAGGTCATGTAGGAGTAATCCACATCATCCCCTGTGAAATAGCTGTTATGCAGGATGGCCTTGAGGCGACGGGTGACAGCATCGATGATGTCGTAGCCGGTATCCTGATAGATATAGAGTTCGAGCGATTCGGATTCCGCCGCCAGCAGGATATTTTCCCCATAAGGCGATGCCTCACCCCATCGCATCTTCAGGTGTGGAGCGATCCGAACGCCATTTGTTTCACGGGGAGCCCAATCTGCGCCGCCTTTGTCCTGCTCGTCGATGGTATTGAAGTCATGCACACCACCTGTGAGCAGAGAGGCGATGATGCTATCTGCTGAAATGAAGTCACGGATATTGTCATGGACGACTGCCATATTAACCTCTCAGGAAAGCACGCAATTTGTTCATGATTTGCGGCGCAAAGCGTTGCAGGGTCGGCATGATGATGGCATATTTACCGCCACTGACCGTTTCCAGATTCTCGCCATAGTCGACCCCGTGCGAGAAGTAGAGGCGAATGCGATCCCCCTTTTTCTCGATGCGATAG
>Ga0213840_1002385_pt1 | contig 11906 bp, 9 predicted proteins | sample SWPATP22_FD_160132 | JGI IMG/M metagenome (GOLD analysis project Ga0213840, IMG submission 160132) | Coastal seawater microbial communities from Marineland, Florida, United States - SWPA TP2 #2 | ecosystem: Environmental > Aquatic > Marine > Coastal | place: USA: Florida | collected 2016-08-14 | reverse complement strand
AAGCAGATAAGCCATCGGGTTATAAAGCGCTTGTAGGCGGCAAAGTAGTTACTATGCGCGATGCCGACAATACGCAAGAAGTGATTGAAGATGGCGTAGTGTTAATTAAAGACAACCGCATTGAAGCAGTGGGCAAACGCGGTGAAGTTAAAATTCCTGACGACGCTATGCAAATTGATACCAGCGGGAAAACCATTATTCCTGGACTGGTAGATACACACGCACACGGCTCGCAGGGCCGAAACGAAATTATTCCTCAGCAAAACTGGAGTCAGTACTCAAATGTGTCGTTTGGTGTAACCACTATTCACGACCCGTCTAACGATACAACCGAGATTTTTGCTGCCTCAGAACTACAGCGTAAAGGCGACATTGTTGCACCTCGTATCTATTCAACCGGCACCATTTTGTACGGTGCGGAAGGCCTTGGATATAAAGCGATTATCAACAACTACGAAGATGCGTATTTCCATGTTGAGCGCCTAAAAGACGCTGGCGCTATTTCGGTGAAAAGCTATAACCAACCGCGTCGCGATCAGCGCCAGCAGGTACTGTGGGCAGCAAAACACCAAGAAATGATGGTAGTGCCAGAAGGTGGCGGTAAGCTTCAGCAGAACTTAACTATGCTTGTAGACGGCCATACCGGCCTTGAGCACAGTATTCCTGTTGAAAAAGGCTACAGCGACGTTACTCAACTTTGGCGTGCTACCGAATTTGGTTACACACCTACGTTTGTTGTGTCGTACGGCGGCATGATGGGTGAAGAGTACTGGTACGACAAAACAGAAGTGTGGAAAAACCCACGCCTACTGCGTTATACCCCTTCAACCATTTTAGACAGCCGCGCTATTCGCAGACCAACGGCACCAGAGAATCAATACAACCACCAGAATGTGGCTGCCTACGCGAAAGAACTTCGCGACAATGGCGTGAGTGTTCATATTGGTGCGCACGGTCAACGTGAAGGTCTTGCCGCGCATTGGGAGCTTTGGATAATGGAACAAGGCGGCTTTAGTGCATGGGAAGCACTGCGTGGTGGCACCATTGACGGCGCGAAGCACCTTGGCATGGGCAAAGATATTGGCAGTATCGAAAAAGGTAAACTAGCTGACTTAGTGGTTATCGACGGCGATGTACTAAGCGACATTAAGAAAAGTGAGTACGTTGAGTACACCGTGCTTAATGGCCGTGTTTACGAGTCGGCAACCATGAACGAAGTAGGCAGCAAGAAAACTCGTAAGCCGTTCTTCTTCGAACAAGACAACGCTACCTTTATGCCGCAGCAAACCGCAGATGAAGTGGAAGCGAAAGCACACCACTATCATTGGGAACACTAGGCCTTAAGCGCCTTAGGTGTAAAGCACACAAAAAAGCCAGTGGAGCTTAGCTCACTGGCTTTTTTTATAGGTGCAACGCCATTATTTTAATCAGGCGTTAGTAAGAGAGATTAGCGGTTTCGCCCATACTGTTCGTGTGACGATACCCAATCAGACGAACTAATGGCTGATGCAAGTGAAATTTCACCAGCAAGCACTACCGACGCTACGATTTCTGCGAACTTATACACGCGGTCACGTCCGTAACAATCAAGCAGCTCTAGGCATTCACGCTGCGTACCAATACCCGTACCGCCACCGTAGGTAGCCACAATAAGCGATGGAATGGTAATAGAAACGTATAAATCGCCTTCTTCGGTCAGTTCAGAGTACATCATACCGGCAGACGATTCAGATACGTTTGCGACATCTTGACCGGTAGCAATAAACATGGCGGTAATGCCGTTTGGCGAGTGAAGACCCGTGTTATTTACACCCGATAAGAAAGAGCCTACACCTGCTACGCGCCCGTGGTAGTCAATTTGTTTTGGATCTACGCGCATAACTTCAAGCAGATGCTCACGCTTGATGGTCGCTTCTGCCGTAACACGCTTACCGCGCGTACGCATAATGTTTATTTGCGATGCTTTTTTATCGGTTGCGAAGTTCGATTCTAAGTAGAAGTTTTCAATGCCTTCGTAATGGTCCAAAATCCACCCGCAAGCCGCAAATGTCGCACGACCCACCATGTTTTGGCCAGCGGCATCGCCCGTTTTGTAATTAAAACGCAAGAACGCAAATTTGTTTGATAAGAAATGATCGATATAAGTAAGCTGTGCGATGCTTGACGTAGCTTCCGCTTCTTCTTTAATTTTGTCGAAGTTTTCTTTAACCCACTTCACAAAATCTCTTGCGCCGCGAGCATTTTCAAAAATGAATACCGGTGCACGCTGCATAGCATCGTCTACTACCGTCGCCGTTACACCGCCACTCATATTCAGTAATTTCATTCCGCGATTGTAAGACGCAACCAATGTGCCTTCTGTGGTAGCGAGTGGCACCACGAATTCGCCTTTTGCATGCTCACCGTTAATTTTGAGTGGTCCAGCAATACCAATTGGCACTTGCGCTACGCCGATAAAGTGCTCGATGTTGCCTTGAAGTTCTGTGGGATCTATTGAATATTTGCCTACATGATTAACTTTCTTTCCTGTGGCGCTTTCAAAATATTCCTGACGTGTTTTTATAATTGACTCGCCATAGTCGTCCATATCGTCACGCGGTATAGACGCACTGCGCTGCCCTTCTGCAGTAATGTTGTCATCTACTTCAAACTTTAGTTTTCCAAAAGGAGATGCTGAAAAGCAAATTCCAAGCTTACGTTTTTCTGGGCACGGCCCTTCGTTAATATCAAGATGCACCGTAATGCTTTGACGTAATCCGAATGGTTTACCTTCTGACTTATTTAGTTCTGCAACTGAAATACGCGTATCGCTCGTTAGCTGCAGCGATATCTTATCTTCAGGAATTTTCTCACCATCTAATGAAATCCATTTCACCTCATTTATTGTGGCGTCTTTTAATCGGTTTTTAAGCGTGAATGTTAGTCCACTACCGCCTTTTGTTAGACTGCCACGAGTATAAAGCTGCTTTAAGAGTATGCTGGGTACAAACATGAGTATTCCTTTTTTAGTACGTCTTTTTTACTGTTTTTCATATTTCTTTGTTTTTTATAGCACATTCTTTAGTCAGTTCTATGACTTATTCATTTCATTACACGAAAAAGTTGCGCCAAATCAACTTACACTTTTGAGCCATTCACTTTAAAAATTGCGCCACCGCCCTAGTTTTCCTGCGCTCCAGAAAATACGACCTCGCGACTGAATCACATCTCACCAAAACCACATAATCTTGTTTGCGTCACTCTGATGATGTGTTTCACGAGGTATCTGGCAGTAACAAAGGAGGCGTCAGGGATACGATGCCAAGGATAATTTGTCGTCATGGAAGCGACACCAGATACCTTTCTTTTTCATCAAAGGGCAACCAACGTTTAATGCAAATAGGGAAATTGTGGGAATCAAATGAGAAAAGGACTTTTTCGACAAGAAGCAGTGGATGCGCAAAACACGAAGACGGAGGGGCGGCTATTAATGACGCCCAAGCCAGCATATATGTTTTTGACTGCCATTATTTCAACTTGGGTCATCGTTGTTCTTGCTTATCTAAATACAGCAACATTTTCTCGAAAAGCGTCGGTAACAGGATGGTTAGAGCCTGCGGGCGGTGTATTTAAGCTATACCCCGATGTGCGAAGAGGCACTATAACTCGCGTACTCGTCAGTGAAGGAGAGAGTGTACAGGCCGGAGCCCCACTTGTTGAGATAGCTTACAGCACACAAAGTGAAACCGGCGAGCGCGCAAGTAAAATGCTGTTAAATGAGCTGACTGCAAAGCGACATCGGCTATTAGACACGCTGGAACGTCTAAAAACACTGCATATCGCCAATATTCAAGCCAAAAAAGAAACGCTTTCTGCTTTGTTACTGTCATTTGAAGAGCGCAGTGCAATTGCAGTAATAGCTAAGCAGCAATGGCTGCTCGCCAAAGCACGATTTGAAAAATCAGCATTGCTGAAACATGAGGGGCATATAAGTACAGCTGAGCTTGAAAACCAAGAGCTTCAGTTACTACGTGCAGAACAACAACTTAAACAAGCACAGCAAGAAAAACGTAAAGAGCATATCGCTATCACAACATTAGAACGGGAGATTGAGCAGTTACCGCAGCAGCACAGCAACGAACTAGCGAGTTATGAAAACACACTAAGCGACATCACACAGCAAATAGTACTTCACAACGAACAAACACAACACACCATTTATGCGCCGACAGCCGGTATCGTTTCTGGATTAACCCTACAAACGGGACACATTGTCGATGGCACCGATTTATTGCTCACTTTGCTACCTCTAGAAAACCGTATTCAGGCGCGCATTTTAGTACCCGTTCGTTCGGCAGGCTTTGTTGATGTTGGACAAGCCTTGCATATTCGCTACGACGCTTTTCCATACCAAAAATTTGGGGTTCAACAAGGCCAAGTTGAGTCGGTCTCTCACACCGTTGTTATACCTGGTGATTTGAATAACGTACCGATATCAATAAACGAACCCACATATTTGGTAACGGCATCACTTAACAGGCAAGAGATTCTGGCCTACGGAAGAGCCATTGGATTACGCGCAGGAATGACATTTTCTGCCGACGTGGAGCTTAGCAATAGAAGCCTAATGGAATGGTTGCTAGAGCCGCTTTACAGTGTAGTTGGGAAGCTTTAATTATGACGACTTTAACCTTTACACATGCCGCTGAACTTCTTACAACAAAAGTGCGTGTTCCCGTTGTTTTACAAAGCGAAGCAGCAGAGTGCGGCTTAGCTTGCCTAAATATGATTGCACAGTTTTACGGCGACAAGCGCGACCTAACAGTTTTGCGACAATCGCTTTGCACGTCTTTGCGCGGCGCGACATTAAAAGACGTTATGCAAACCGCAACAGCAATGGGTTTTCAAACTAGGGCACTGAAGGTAGAACTAGACGATCTGTCGGCTTTAACCTGCCCAGCCATTTTGCACTGGAACATGAACCATTTTGTTGTGTTAACCCGGGTGAAGAACTCAACGGTATGGATCAACGACCCTGCCGTCGGACTACGTAAGCTTTCTCTCAACGAGGCAGCACGCAGCATCACAGGTATCGCACTTGAGGTGAAACCAAGTGATGATTTTACGCCTAAGACTTCCTCACCTCGTTTACGGCTGTCCTCGTTTTTCAGTAAAACCATTGGGTTTAAACGTAATTTAGCCACCTTACTTGCCCTATCCGTAGTGCTTCAGCTAATCGCCCTTGCAGCCCCTTACTACATGCAAACCGTTATTGATGATGTGTTAGTGCATCACAACGATGCTTTGCTTAAAGCGCTGGCAGTAGGCTTTTCATTACTTTTATTCGTTGAAGTATTCACGGGCATTATAAGGAAGCTACTTATTTTGTCGGTGTCTACGCGTCTTCAATTGCAGCTTTCAGCCTCTGTATTTAAACATCTGTTGTCGCTACCGTTAGATTATTTTGCAAAACGTCATATTGGCGATGTGGTGTCGCGCTTTGGCTCGCTTGCCCATATACGTGAGTTTTTAACCACAGGGGTTGTGACTGCCGTATTAGACGGCGTAATGGCCGTTATTACACTAGCGGTAATGGCGATGTACTCATTAAAACTTAGCGCTACTGTCATTATTGTTATGGCACTGTATTTAACGGTAAGGCTGTGCTTGCTGCCTGTGATGAAACGACTTACCACTGAAAAAATTGCCCTTTCCGCTAGTGAACAATCTCATTTCATGGAAAGCGTTCGCGCCATACTCCCTATACGGGTTTATCAGCAATCTTCTTCTCGTCATAGCGATTGGCAAAACAAGTTAGTTGCGTCTTTGAATAAAGATATTGTGCTGGGAAAAATAAACATTGGAAGTGCTTCAGCTAATCAAGTTTTGTTTGGCATAGAAAATCTGATTGTGGTTTACATTGGTGCCCTTTTGGTGATGGATAATGAACTCACCATTGGCATGCTGTTAGCGTTTATTGCTTATAAAACCCGCTTTGTCAGCGCGATTGATGGCATCGTTGGAAAGCTCATTGAACTTAAAATGTTGAATGTTCATTTTTCACGCCTAAGCGACATTCTCTTTACAGCGCCTGCAGCACAACAGTTAGCGAATACAGGTCACAAGATAACAACGCCTCGTATTGGCACCCAGACACCTGCTAATGCGCTAGTTGCAGAAAATATAAGCTATCGCTACAGCAAAGGCAGTGAGTGGGTGTTTCGCCATCTCAACATACAGGTTAAGGCTGGTGAAATACTGGCGATTGTTGGCGATAGCGGCAGTGGTAAAAGCACACTATTGAAGTGCTTGATGGGGCTTTATCCCCTCAGCGAAGGGACGCTTCATCACTTTTCTGAAACAGAAAATAACTCGCCAATAAGGGTTGCGTCTGTACTGCAAGAAGATACATGCCTTAGCGGCACGATAGCCGACAATATTAGCTGCTTTGAAGAAAATGCCAGTATAGAAAAAATTGTACATGCAGCCCAATTAGCGTGTTTACACGATGAAATTGCCGCTATGCCCATGCAATATTTTACGCTAATAGGCGACATGGGAAGTAGTTTAAGTGGCGGACAAAAGCAGCGCTTACTATTAGCAAGAGCGCTTTACCAATCGCCCGACATTCTTTTTCTTGATGAAGCCAGTAGCCATCTCGATATCCAAAATGAAGCGAAAATAAATGCGCACCTTAAATCGCTGAATATCACTCGCATCATTGTGGCGCATCGCCCTCAGTCTATCGCTATTGCACATAGAGTACTGAACCTTCGCAACGGACAACTATACCCATGCTCTCCCTCAGAAGTATCAGGGACACAATTACAAGACCTTCCAGGAGAAAACTCATGACACGCAGAGAAATAAGAGAAACGCCACAATTAATGACCGAAGAAGAACGCTATCAAATTGAGGTACAGGGAATTATGCCAAGCGAGAACTTACTGCCCATAAACTGCTTATCGAAGCGTGAACTTCAAGTCGCACACAAAATTATGGAAGGTTGCTCAAATAAAACCATTGCTGAAGACTTATTTATTAGCGAGCGCACCGTGAAGTTTCACTGTGCAAACATATACAGAAAGCTCAATATTTCGAGCAGAACAGCGCTTATCGCAGGTTGCTTCAGAACCTTATATCACGAAGCGTTGTCGGCTTAACGACGGCGCATTTTAACCACTAACGCTTACAAGGAGCGTAATATGAAAACCACTACACAAGACTGTGTTGAACTAGCTGAAAACCAACTTTTTAATGTTGTTGGAGGATTGTCAAAAATACATTGTGGCGATGAACCTGTTTTAGTAGGCCCGCCGAAAGAGCCAGTGTATATCACAATGGCAATCGGTGAAGCTGGCGGTGAATTACCTGACATACTCTCGTAATTCATAACGTGCGTATTAAGTAAAAAGGATAACTTAATGCGCATTGTTTCCGTTCACTTCCACTTAACCTGATATCAACAAGGAAAATCATGCACATTGCATTATTGGGTAACGAAACAGATCCACAAATACAGCATGTGGCCTCTGCCATTGAACAGTCTGGTCATCATTTTTTGATTGCCAATACCGCTTATTTTGGTAGTGCTTGGAGCTTAAGTTACGACCCAGACTTTAACGATGGCTGCATACACTTCAACCACGATGTGTCTGATATTAATCAATCGATGCCTCAGCGCATTACTTTTTCAGTTACCAATGCCGCTTATTGGCATGAGTATATTCCTGATCAGCCAAATGCCTCTTCTAGCGACATTTCTGCCTACGAGCAAAGCTGGATAGCACAAGAACGTAGCAGCGCGTTACTGTGTTGGTTCAGCTATCAAGATATAAAGTGGGTGAATTCAATTGACGCTGTGCGTTCTCACCAGTGCAAACCGGCTCAGCTAAGGGTTGCGGCTCGTTTAGGTGCAAAAGTACCTTACACGTTTATCGGAAATGCACCCGACGTAGCAGCTAAATTTTGCAATAACATGAAAGAGGTGGTGTATAAGCCTGTACGAGGCGGCAAAACAGCACAGTTTGTTAATAAGCATCCAGAATTAAAGCCTTTACTTTCCACGCTCTTAGATCAGCGACCGGTTACGTTTCAAAAGTATATTGGTGGCACGAATATTCGCAGCTATGTGTTAGGTAACGATGTGCTAAGTGTTGAAATTCCATCGACCGAATTAGACTTTAGAAATGACAAACACGCCACACCTGTGATCACGCTTGTACCAAAAGAAACACAGCGATTAGCGGTGTCTATTTGTAAAGCACTTGGGATGCACTGGTGTGCTATCGACTGGCGAAAAAGCGCTAAGGGCACTTACTTTTTTTTAGAAGCCAACCCCAGCCCATTTTTTATGAAAGTAGAAAAAGATACGGGCCTTGATATCACCGGCCGTCTAGTGTCACTACTCACTAATTAAGCCAAAGCAGAAAGCACAAAAAAGCCCAGTATGTGCATATCACAAAACTGGGCTTTTTACGTTTTTCAAATTACACAGCGACCATGATAGTTGCTGTGCACAGGCTTATAGAATGAAGCGCGATAAGTCTTCGTTGTCTACGAGTGTTTCAAGGTGGTTATTCACGTACGCTGCATCAATTACAAAGCTCTCGCCGCTTTTTTCAGAAGCATCAAACGAGATGTCTTCCATCAAGCGCTCCAACACAGTATGCAAACGACGGGCACCAATATTTTCGGTGCGCTCGTTCACCTGCCATGCGGCTTCTGCAATTCGTTGAATGCCTGATTCGTCGAAGCTAATGTCCACACCTTCGGTTTTCATTAACGCAATGTACTGTTGCGTAAGTGAGGCGTTTGGCTCAGTAAGAATTCGTTTGAAGTCGTCTACTTTTAGTGCAGACAGTTCAACACGAATAGGTAAACGGCCCTGTAGCTCCGGAATAAGGTCAGACGGTTTGCTCATTTGGAAAGCACCAGAAGCAATAAACAAAATATGGTCGGTTTTGACCATACCGTGCTTGGTAGATACTGTTGAGCCTTCTACTAATGGCAATAGGTCACGCTGCACACCTTCACGCGACACATCGCCTGATGTATTGCCTTCACGCTTGCAAATTTTGTCAATTTCATCAACAAACACAATGCCGTGCTGCTCTACCGCTTCAATGGCTTTTTCTTTCAAGTCTTCTTGATTTACAAGGCGGGCAGCCTCTTCTTCAACAAGCAGTTTGAATGCGTCTTTAATTTTCAGCTTCTTCTTTTTCTTTTGCGACCCCGACAGGTTTTGGAACATGCCTTGAAGCTGATTGGTCATTTCTTCCATACCAGGAGGCGCCATAATTTCTACGCCCACCTGCGGCTGAGCCACATCAATATCAATTTCTTTGTCGTCTAGGTCACCCTGACGAAGCTTTTTGCGAAATGCTTGGCGCGTACCGCGATCTTCAACATCTTCTTTGTTGCCCCAGGCGTCTTCTGGTGGCGGAATAAGAACGTCAAGGATGCGGTCTTCCGCTGCTTCTTCAGCACGGAATTTTACCTTCTTCATTTCGTTTTCTTTCGTCATCTTAACGGCAATGTCCGCAAGGTCACGAATGATAGTTTCGACTTCTTTACCTACATAACCCACTTCGGTGAATTTCGTTGCTTCAACCTTAATAAATGGCGCGTTGGCTAGCTTCGCCAAACGACGCGCAATTTCGGTTTTACCCACACCAGTTGGGCCAATCATAAGGATGTTTTTAGGCGTTACTTCTTGGCGTAATTCTGGCTCAAGCTGCATACGGCGCCAGCGATTACGCAGTGCAATAGATACTGCGCGTTTAGCGTCTTGCTGACCAATAATATGGCGATCCAGTTCGTGGACAATTTCTCTTGGTGTCATTTCAGACATGAATAAACCCTTTTCTAACAAAGCGCTTCGCGTTGGAAGGTATTACAAAAAGCGCCAACGCGGCGAATGAGTTTTTGCTATGGCAAAAACTGAGTAATTTGGCGATTTAGTAATCTAGTACATCAACAGTTTGGCTATGGTTGGTGAATACGCAAATATCACCTGCAATAGTCAGCGATTTTTCCGCTATTTCCTTTGCACTTAATTCGGTGTTGTTTAACAGCGCTGTTGCCGCTGCTTGCGCATAGTTGCCACCAGAACCAATAGCAATTAAGTCTTGCTCTGGCTGAACCACATCGCCATTACCTGTAATGATGAAAGACGCGGTTTCATCGGCCACAGCTAATAGAGCCTCTAACTTTCGCAACATTCTATCGGTGCGCCAATCTTTCGCTAATTCAACAGCCGCTTTTGTAAGGTGCCCCTGATGCGCCTCAAGTTTTGCTTCAAAACGCTCAAACAACGTGAACGCATCTGCAGTACCACCGGCAAATCCTGCTAAAATTTTATCGTGATACAAGCGGCGAACTTTGCGCGCATTGCCTTTCATTACGGTATTGCCTAGCGATACCTGACCATCACCGGCCATTACTACCTGATTTCCACGTCGTACAGATACAATCGTTGTCACGTTAATTCCCCGTTTTGCTGGGTGCTATCGCTAAGCTCTCTAAGATGGTCTCGTTGAGATGATCTCGCTGAGTAAGCTTCGCAGCGATAGCCTGTAAATCCAATACTTCTTAAAGTGGGGTAGCACGCCTTATTTTCAAGGGTATTACCCAATGCTGTTTCACTATAGTGAAATAAAAAGATACCGATGTTTAAAAAAGTACATTGAATAAGCGCACCTTACTTCACATACTATTTGCTCTTAATACGTAGTTAAAAAGGAAGATAGATGAAGTATCAGGGAAGAATTCAGCATTGGGATGACGCCAAAGGCTTTGGTTTTGTTGAACCGAATGGAGGCGGGACCCGTGCCTTTGTTCATATCAGTAGTTTTTTGAAACGCTCTCGACGCCCGGTTAACGGCGATATCATCGTTTACGAAATGAAAGAAGATGGAAAAGGCGGGCATAAAGCCGCTTCTGTAAAGCTATTGAAAGACTACAAAAACGTACGTTCACAACTCAATACAAGTCAGTCAGGCACCAAAGTGGCTAAACTAGTTGTAACAGCGTATTGCAGCGCGTTGGTATTACTAAATGTAATAGGTCAATTATCTGTTAATGTCACTTTTCTCTGCGCAGCAATAAGCGCAATTTCATTTACTTGCTATGGCATCGACAAATCTGCAGCCAAACATCAACGGTGGCGAATATCTGAAAGTAAACTTCACATATTAGGGCTTTTAGGTGGGTGGCCTGGCGCCTTTGTTGCCCAGCACGTTTTTAAACATAAACGCAGCAAGCCGGCGTTTATGCGTGTGTTTTGGGCTACGGCTGCACTTAACACAATTGCCATTGGTGTATTTGCGTCTAACGTACTTGCTGATCGCTGGGGTATAACCGTTCCATTTCTTCAACAGTAATTCAAAGCGCATGATTGCTGCCCAATCAATGTTTGTTACAAATTGAAGTTGATGGGTTACATCATGTAGTTCTTAATGAATATGGAAGCTCCGCTGAGTAAGAACCGAGCAGAAGCCAAGTAAGAGTAAAGCACGAGTAAAAAATGGAATTAAACCCACACATACCTGAAGCACCTACCCACGAGAAAGTAACTTCTGCACTACCAAAAGCGGGCGGCATAGCATCACTCGTTTGTGGACTAACATATATCTTCGGTTTTGTACTCTTCTTTGGGCTTATCGAAGCACCAGTAGATAGTACCGAGGCTTCTCATCTACATTTTCTTTTGTCACAGCGCGATACCTTTTTCATGGGCTATATCGTTATTGGCATTGTGTTTAGCTTAGGCCTTTTATTGCTGAACCAGTCACTAGTAGACATTTTCAAAAAGACTAGTCCTATCACGGCACAATTTAACAGTTCATTGGGAAACATTTGGGCCACTTTTGTACTTGCAAGCACCTTCATCTTTTTGGTGAGCCTTCCGTTTCTTTCAAATTACG
>Ga0213840_1002380_pt1 | contig 11921 bp, 6 predicted proteins | sample SWPATP22_FD_160132 | JGI IMG/M metagenome (GOLD analysis project Ga0213840, IMG submission 160132) | Coastal seawater microbial communities from Marineland, Florida, United States - SWPA TP2 #2 | ecosystem: Environmental > Aquatic > Marine > Coastal | place: USA: Florida | collected 2016-08-14 | reverse complement strand
GCCGGTGGCTTGCACGGTGAACAGGGCGTCGCCTGTGGTGGGCGACACGCCGGCGTCGGACAGGAAGAAGCCCGGGCGCTCGATGGGCAAGGCTGTGCCGATGACGACGGTGCGGTCGGTCACGTGCTCGCCTTCGCGGACGTCGACCACCGCGAAGGCTTCTGCAGAGAGGTCGGCGACGTGGGCGCCAGCTCCGTCGCCACATGTTGCGCCCGCATTGGACGTGAGCATGGGGTGGAAGTCGGCATCGACATCGAGCAGGCCGGTGAGGACATACCGGCCGGCAGGGACCGTGCTGAAGCGGAACGATGCGGACCGGCTCTCGTCGGTGCCTGCCATCAACGAATCTGCAGACACGGCGGTGAGGGCCACCGGCGTGCCGAGGCCGTAGGGTGGGGGAAGGTCGTCGGCCGGATACAGCGCCACGAAGGCGTCGGCCCAGTCGTCGAGATCGGTCACGATGAGGGTGCCTTCGATGGCGCCTGGCACGGCGTCGTCGGTGATGGGGGCGGTCCACTCACAGCCCATGAGCGCGAGAAACAGAACGTTAGAACGCATAGGTCACCGTCCCGAAGAGGCGTCCACCGACCGCCTGGCCTTTGGGGTGGTCGGGGGTGCCTTCACCGGACACCAGCGCGCCGATGTTCCAGGCGGCCATGGCCAGCTCGAGGTCTTCTTCGGCGAAGGGCCGCGCCGCGAGTCGGGCCGTGAGCAGCGTGGCGGCGGGGAGCTCATGTGCGGAGGTGATGGCCTGGCCCCGGGCATCGAAGCCGGGCAGCGACCACACCCGTGCCGACCGCAGGTGGACGGTGCTCGAGGCGTCGATGCGCCAGGGGGTGCGCACGGCCACGCCCAGGTTGGCCATCCAGGTGGGGGTGGTGCCGTTGGTGATGGGGTCGCGCCGGGCGCGGTCGACCGTGGTGTCGACGGTCATGACCCGCTCCCACGCCACGTTTCCGAAGAGGTCGAGGCCCTTCACGGGGAACACACGCAGGTCGAGCTCGGCGCCTGTGGCGTTGTGTTGTTCGGTGAGGTTGGTGAAGCTGGTGGTGCCGGCGGCGAAGCCTCCCGACTCTGCAGAGTAGGCGGCCACCTGCGGCTCGAGGTCGGTGATGAAGATCTCCTGGTTGAGCCGCGCCACGTACACCACGGCGTCGACGGCGTGGACATCGCTCGACTCGTCGCGCCAACCCACCTCCACCGACGAGAGGCGCTCGGGGAGCAGGGTGCGTGTGCCTTCGTTGCGCACGTACACGGCATCGGAGCCGGTGGACTGCTCGAAGTCCAGGTAGGACTCCATGAAGTTGGGCGTGCGGAAGGCGCTGCTGGCGCTCACCCGACCGGCCGAGGTGTCGGATGCATGCCACACCATCGCCAAGCGAGGGCTCGTGGCCGCTAGGAACGGCACGAGGGGATGGCGGTCCACCCGCAGCGACCCGATGGCGGCCACGGAGCCCATGGTCAGTTCGTCCTGGGCGAACACACCGGCGTGCAGCTCGGTGATGCGCTCGCCGTCGCCTTCCAGGTAGCCCCACGACACGGCCTTGTAGCGGGTGCTCACCGCCGCATCGAAGCGGTGGTCGACCGAGCCGGTGGTGGCCTCGCCGTTGGCCTGCAGCTCGACGTCCACCACGCTGCTCACGAGCTCGGTGTCGAGGCCGCGGGCGTCGACGAAGGTGGGGAGTGGTCCGCGGGCGGCCAGGTGGTTGGCGAAGGCGCGCAGGTGGAGGCGCCTGGTGCCCAGGTCGAAGCGCAGGTGGCCGTTGTCGAAGGGCAGCGCGTACCGACCGAGCGAGCCCCAGGGGTAGAAGTGGGTGGTGCCGCCGCTGTAGCCGGCCGAGATGGAGGCCAGCCCGGCATCGCCCACCGACCGGTCGAGGCGACCGCTGGCTTTGAGCACGGTGAGGGCCACATCGGGGTCTTCGTCGACCGGAATGAGGGCTTCGGGGGCGTCGGCTTCTTTGGACCACCGGCCGGTGCGGTGGTGGCCGGCGCTGAAGCGGTAGGCGGTGTGGTCTTCGCGCCCGCTCACGAGGACGGTCTGCTTGGCATACCCGGGGGAGCCGGACTCGACCTGGACCAAGCGGACCTCGGTGCCGGGTGCCCGCGTGATGATGTTGATGACGCCGGTGACGGCGTTCGCGCCATAGGTTGCGCCGCCGGGCCCGCGGATGATCTCGACCCGCTCCACCTCTTCGAGCGAGATGGTGAGAGCGCCCCACAGCGCGGTGCCCCAGACGTCGAGGTACACGGTGCGGCCGTCGACGAGGACGAGCACCTTGTTCGACATCTCCCGGTTGAAGCCGCGGATGGCGAGGTCGGGCTGGGCGGCGGACAGCGAGATGACGTCGACGCCCACGACTCTGCGGAGGAGGTCGGGGAGGTTGGTGGCGCCCGACTGTCGAATCGTGCTGCGGTCGAGGGTGGTGATGGACGCCGGCGAGTCGAGGGGACTCTGTGCGTGCCGAGACGCGGACACGACGACGCTCTGGTAGGCGTCGGCGTGGGCGTAGTCTTCGATGGTGTCGGCGGCTTCGGGCTCTGGTGCGGGCGCCGGGGTGGCGGCTGCCTGGAGCCCCTGGATGATCTGGTCGACCCGTTCGGTGTGTTCGGGCACCTGCTCGGCGAAGCGTCGGTACCAGCGGATGGCAGCGGCTGTGTTGCCCGAGTCTGCGTAGGCCCGCGCAATGTTGAACGTGACGTTGGGGTGGGGCAGCAGCGCATTGGCCTCGAGGAAGCGCTCGAGCGCCACCTCGTACTGACCGGCCTTGGCGGCCTCGAGGCCCTCCAGGTAGGCCTTGCGCGCATCCTCCCGGACCCCGGCTCGGCCCGATGTGGGGAGGGTGAGACCCACCGCCGACACCACCGCGAGCCCTCGGAGGGCACGCAGCCAGCGGCTGGATCGACGAAGAACGGCCATGGATCGGGTCCCGTGTGCGTAGCGAGGCGCATCCTGACACGAACCGGCGATTCGATACACAAGACGTCGCCCTGTGCATCGGCGAGCCCTCAGGTGCCACCCGCACCCCCGAGGGATGGCGGCACGGTGACACGCGGAGGCGATTCCCCTTGTGCTCGGCCGCCACGACTCCTAAGCTCCGTCGTCGATCCCGAGCGCGGCGCACTCTTGCTCAATGAGGTCGCTATGGATTCCATGTCCCCCGACACCGGTGTGGCCCCCGCACACCCCCTGTCTCTGCCCGGAGACTGGGAAGACCGCACCGATCCGGGCGTCCAGGTGGTCGATCGGCGCTTTGTGGTGCATCAGCCGGTCGACCGCTGTTCATGCGCCGTCTTGTACAACGGCTTCGACCTCGCCGAGCAGAAGCCCATCGAGTTCTTCCTCGAGTGCCAGCCGCCCGAAGCCAAGGAAGCTCCCCGCCTCACCATCGACGAGGTGATGAGCGAGCTGCGCGAGCGCTTTCCCGGCCGCGGTCCGCTCTCGGCCCATGGGCTCTGCGCCGATGGCCGCCGCTACATCGTGCTGTCCACCCCGAAGGTCGCCAAGCCCGCTCCCGTGACCGCCCCGCCGGCCGCCACCCCCGGCCGCAGTGTGAGCATCCTCGCAGCCGCAGCTCTCGGAGCCGTGCTGCTCATCCTCGCCGGTGTGCGCTGGGTGGACAGTCAGAGCAGCGCAGTAGTGGATGTTTCCGCACCATCCACGGAAGCGCTCACGGTGGCTTCGCCCGAGCCCACCCCAGAGCCCGCGCCCACCCCGGAGCCCGAGCCGGTCGCTGCACCGGAGCCCATCGCGGAAGCCAAGCCCGCACCCGTGGCCAAGGCTGCACCCGCTCCAGCGCCTGCTCCGGCAAAGCGTGCAGCCCCGGCGCCAGAACCAGAACCAGAGCCCGTCGGGTCTGCGGCACCGGTCGAGGCTTCCGAGCCCGCGCCTGCACCCGAGCCCGAGCCTGCACCCGAGCCCGAGCCCGCCGCCGACCCCTACGGCGAAGTCGACATCGGCGACGACTACATGGGCATCCCCGACGACTACGGCAAGGCGCCCTGAGCCCGGCGCCCACCCGGTAGGCTGCCCTCTCGCGAGAGGGTTCCATGTGTTGCTTTTCCAATGCCCCGGCCTTCGACAAGGTGTCGGGCACCCAGATCTTCGCCCGGTTCGTCGCCCCCGGTCGACAGGCGCTGGCCTACAGCATGACCCTGTCCGCCCGCGCGCCCTTGGCCATGGTGCTGCCGCTGCCGGTCGCCGCCGGAACCGGCGAAGACGCCCTCCAGTTCGTCGATCTCTCGGGCTGCCCGAAGCTCTTCGACCACCTGAACCTGGCCTTCCCGCTGCCCCAACCCCGCGGCGGCCCGGTCCTCCGCAGCGCACGCCCGCAGCTCATCCCCTTGAAGGTGCACCAGGTGGGCGACTTCGAGGCTTCGTTCGTGCCGACGGTGGCCGACTTCTCCCGCCTCGACCCCCGCTTCCGCATCGCGCCCGAGGTGTGGGCCGGCCTGCCCGACGTGGCCGACTACGGCTTCGCGGTCTTCCAGCTCCGAGGCTTCGACGCCGAGGGCGGCCTGCTGTCCTTCTTCAAGCGCAAGACCACCACCCGCACGTTCCACCCGATGGCGTTCGTGTTCCCCTCCCGGCAGCCCGACAGCCTGTTCTTCCCCACGGTCCACATCCACGACGGCGACGTGCACGACCACGCCGACTTCGACCACACGCTCTACGCGCAGGGCCTCCATGAACCGCAGGGGTGGGCCCGCAGCTCGGGCCTGCTGTCTCGCTACGTGCCGCTGCACGAGACGAAGGAGCTCGTGGTGGATGGGTTCGCCCACCGAATGAAGCTGAAGGGACGGCTGCCGAATCGAGACATGTGGGTGGCGGTGGACTGAGCGCCCTACTTCGGCCGCACGGCTTCGATGGTGTCGTCGAGCTCGTCGAGACGGTCGACGTCTTCGAGGTACTTGAGCAGCTGGATGACGCGGCGGGCCTGCGGGCTGTTGTCGTCGACGTGCTCGTGGCTCACGCCGAGGATGAAGAGGAGGTCGTCGAAGGCGGTGCCGCGGAGCTTCCTCAAGTCGGTGAGCAGGCGGCGACGCCGGAACGACGGCGGCTCGGTCGTGGGCATCACGGGGGCGGTGGATGCTTCAGCGGACGAAGGCTGCGCAGGAGCGGAGAGCTGCATCCCCGACTGGTGGACGATGTCGTTGAGGATGGCCTGCTGGTCGTCGATCTGGCGACCCATCACCGTGTTGAGCAAGGCGGGAACCGGCGCCTGCGGAGTGGTGAGAACCGGGATGATGAAGGGCTTGATGCCGTCGGCGCGGGGGTTGTGCCACCACGCCATGAGCGTCGAGTACTCGCGCGAGCTCCAGGAGTCCTCGACGCCGCTCGGCCCGATGACCAGCACGGCCCCGACACAGCTCTGGAGGCCCTCGTTCATCTTCAGGATGAAGTTGTCGCCGCCGCGGATCTCCCACTCATCGAACCAGACATCCACGCCGGCATTGAGGAGCCAGTGGGCGAGTTTGCGGGACTGGTCTTTGGTCTCGCGACGGTGGGCCACGAAGATGCGGGGGGCGCCCTTCTCGGGGATGGGGCGGGCGGCCGATGTGGGGCCCGGTTCGTCGACGAGGCTCGCCTCGGGTGCGTCCTTGGCGATGAGCTTGCGGACCTGCTCCACCTCGCCCTTGCGTCGGGGGCGCTCTTCGATGACCAGGTCGAAGAAGGTGTTGTCGAGCACACCAAAGCTGTCGAGGGCTTCGATGGTGTCTTCGACCAGGCGAAGTGCGGACGACCCCCGCCCCGGCAGGCGCTGAGACAGCTGCCGGCCCTGTGGGAGGTAGCGCACGAGACGACGCAGCTCCGATGCCGAGAACATCGACAGCAGCATCTTTTCGAGCGCCTTACGGGCCTTGGGGGACAGGGTGGTCATGGCTCACTTTCGGCGGCTGGGGCAGGACCCCACACGCGCCCAGCGTCGATATCCCGGCACCAGGGATGGCGCGGGAAGGTGGTGGTCGAGGTCGGCGGACTCGGGACGCGTGAAGCGGAAGCGCCAGGAGGTGGCGCCCGCTCGGTCCAGCCAGGCTTCGACTGTGCCGGGGGCCACCCCACTCCCGGCCACCAGACCCGCGCGGGCAAAGGCCAGCTCGTCGGAGAGGCGGGTGGAGAAGGTGGTGGGGTCGTCGGTGTTGATGGAGATGGGGGGAGCGTCGTGCTGGTCGCCCAGCACGGGCAGGATCTGGAAGGCCGGAAGGTCGACCGGACCACCGAGTCCGCCAATGAGGAGGTTGGAGCTGGGGTTGATTTCCACACACACGCGCAGCTGGGCGACGAGGGTCCGAGCGGCCACGTGGAGCTGCGTGGCGATGGGGTGGTCGACCGATGGGTCGATGGTCAGTGGGGTGAACGCCCGACAAGCGGTGTCGGCGTCGTACAGCAGAGCGCCCAGCCGACGGGCATTCCCACGGGTGGGAAGCGAGGGGCTGGTGCGGTGGGGGCGGATGCTGCGCAGGAGGTCGGGCGTGCCGAGGTCGGCCCCGAGGGCGAAGAGCGAGGTGTCGCCGGCAGGGGGTGGTCCGAAGATGACGCGGTCGAGGCGTCGGGCTTCTTGGGCAAGCCGGTCGCGCTCGCGCTGGAGGAGCGGGATCTCCAGGGCCTCGGTGGCCTGCAACATCCAGATGACGTCCCTCAAGCGGGCCCAGCGAGGCTGCTCGGCCCATGGGTGGTCGGCGAGCCAGCGGTCGGGGTTCCAGCCGAGCACCAGCGCGTGGCCCAGGCGGTCGCCCGGACGCAGCAGCCCCCAGTCGATGGGCTCGTGCACCCCCCGGATGCCTTCGATGAGGGTGCGGAAGTCCTCTCCCGCGTGCAGGGTGGTGCGCAAGGGCGGCAGGTGGTGGGCGGTGAACCCGGCTGCCGCCTCGGCGGCCGCCTGGTGGACCCGGTGGATGTGGGGGAGCATGAGCCACAGCGGGCCGTTCCGCTCATCGCCCGCGATGTCGACGGCGCGCACGACGGACAGGAGCTGGGGCCATGTGCGGAAGCCGTCGGCGAGCACGGTGGCGCCTTGCTCTGCCGCCCGCCACACCTGCCGGAGCCGGTGGCCCGGGTGGCTGCGGGCATCGGTGGGGTCGAGGGGGCCGAAGGCGCGGATGAAGTGGAAGGTCCAGCCCCACTCGATGCCCCGCGGGGTGGAGGGGTCGGTCGACCGGCGGCGCGGGGCGACGAGGTCGAGGAGGGCCGCACGCGAAGCTGGTGGTGCGGTGCGTCCTTCCACTGCTCCAAGGGGGACCTCGGGGTCGTCGGCGGACGCGTGCAGGCCATCGAGGGGGAGGACACTGCGGATGGGCCAGAGCCGGTCGAAGGTCTGGACGAAGGTGGACAGGCCGGGCTGGGCCGGGTCGCTCACGAGGTGGCGGAACAGGCGGGTCTTCAGGCGCAGCACCTGCAGGAAGATGCGGATGGCGCGGGGATCGGTGAGGTGGTGGGCACAATGGGCGAGCCAGGCGCCCTCGGGCCAGGGGCGACCGTCGGAGATGGGGTCGAGGGCCCAGATGTGGTCGGTGTCGGCGGACGGTCGGGTGCGCGGCCGGTCGTGGCGGGCGGTGGCGACCCGGCGGAGGATGGCGTCGAGGTGCTTGCGTCGGCGACCGGCGGGGAGGCGTGGATAGTGGAGGAGGTCGTCGAGGGCTTCGGTAGTGGCCTCCTGTGCGGTGGCCAGCGACATCCCGACCGGCGGACGCCAGGGTGGCCCGAAGCCTGTGTTGTGGGCGAGCCAGCGGCGGGCGACGAGGGCACGGACAAGCCAGCTGGTCCAGGTGGTGCCGGCAGGGTCGTCGGGGAGGGACGGGTGCTGTCCACCAGGGTGGGGCAGCCGGCCGCTGAGGTGCGTGGCCAGGCGGGCCCAGATGTGCTCGAAGGGGTGGGCGGCCCCCACGTGGAGGTGGTGGTGGGCGATGGGATGGGGTGGGGCGTCGTGGCGACCGAGGAGCTGGACCTGAGACGGTGGACGCTGGCCGCGTGGCGTTGCTGCTGCCAGGAGCCAGCTCATGGGCTGGGCGAGCGTGATCCAGCGCCACTGGAGCACTTCGTGGCCGGGCAGGACGGGCACGACGCCCGCCATCGCGTGGGGCCCGCGCAGCCGCCAGGTCTGGCCTTCCCGGCGGACAAGGCGGTGGGCGTGGTGGCGGGTCCAGTCGACGAGGGGCGTGCCGGCAGACCACCACGCCTCGACGACTTCGGTGACGTGGGCGCTGCAGTCGAGCCGGGCGGCCCTCTGGGTGAACGACGGCAGGAGCGCGGTGGCGTCGAGGTGGGCGTCGGCGCGTCGGAGGGCCCCGTCGTCGAAGAGCGGCCAGGCGAGGGCCTCGGCGTGGAGGCGGAGGGCGCGCACTAGTCGACGGGCCTGCGGCGGGAGCCGTCGAAGGCGCGGTGGGCGTCTGCGGGGAGGGCCTGCTCGAGGAAGGTGTGGAGGAGGTCGAGCCAGGCGGCCCACGTGGGGTCGGCCGCCACGTCGGGCTGATAGAACCGCTCACCGATGCGACGCCAGGCCTGCAAGTCGTGGCCGAGGGCTTCGGTGGGTTCGATGGGAGCGGCGAGCGCCTTGCCGCGCTGGCCGTCCATGAGGAGGACGGTGGTGGAGAGCCACGCTGCGAGGGCACCCCGAATCCAGGCCCGGCTGATGGACCCACTCGGCTTGCTACCCCGGCGAGGAAGGCCGGCGTGGTGGGCCGCACACTGCAGGAGCAGGTGGTGGTCGAGCCAGCTCCGCAGTGGTGGAGCGGCGAGCTCGGTGTCGTTGGTGCGGAAGAGGGCGAGCTTTGCAGGCAGCTCGGGCAGCAAGTAGGAATCGCTGGTGTCACCCAGATAGGCCCAGATCCCCAGGTCGTCTCCTTCGACGACCTGGTCGCCTTCGACCCGGATGGCACCGTCCACCAGGAGGTCGACCCGGCGCATCTGGAGCGCTCGCGAGGTCCACCGACCCGCTCGCACCGATACATCCACCTGACTCGACAGCAGGAAAGCCGGGACTTGGTCCGTGGCGTGGTGGGACAGGAGCTGGAAGATGGCGTTTTCGTTGAACGGACGAGCATCTAGGAGGGCGTCGGAGAGTTCGCCCATTTTGGACAGATAGTTGGGATCCACCCACCCATTGCGTTCCGGCGGCCGGGCGAGCAGCTCACCCAGGGGCGACAGGCCTGTGGGACGACCGCGAGACAGGCCCGTGAACAGGTCGATGGCTCTGCGCTGGACCTTCGCAACGCCGACGGGGGCCACCGCCTCGTAGGACAGAGCGGCAAGTCGATCGAGGAAGGACCCGGCCACCTCCCCTTCCATGGTGGGACGGGCCTGCAGGTGGAGCCACCACAATGGCCCGCCGTGTCGGTGCTTCGCCTGCATCTGAGCCCACACAGACCAAGGCGCTGCGCCATCAAGCAGGGCCGATGCGTCGGGAACACCGCTGTGGCGGGCACTTCGATGGGTCTCCCACCGACGGGCGGCTCTCTGCAGGCGAGCTTCCAGGCCCCCTTGCGGTTCCTCTTCCTTGTAGATGGCTCGATGGGCCAGCTCCACCACCCTCGCCGCCACCCGCTCGCCCAGCCCGGCCTCGGGACACGCCAGCAAGGGCAGCCCTGCCGTCAGCCACGTGTGCTCCCGAGGGTTCGACACATCGTAGAATTCGTCCACCCACGCCAGGATGCGTTCCCACCATTCGTCGGGAGCGACGGCAGGCGCCAGCCCCCCCCCCTCTTCGAGCTCGGTGGGGTCGATGCCGGCGACGACCAGGTTCCAGACCACCCAGTGGCACACCAGCCACAGCCGCGAATGAGACTTCACCGCCTCGGGCTCGAACGTGTAGCGCACCTGCTCGGTGAGCCACACCAGCGGACCCGGTGCGTCGAGGGTGGCGGTGGGCCAGGGCACCCAGGCGACATCCCGCCGGTCCCGTGTGCTCACCGTGGCCAACACGGGCGATGCTTCATCGAGAACAACGCGCAGCAGGCCATCCACGCGCACACCGACATCGTTGGCGGCCACGTCGAGCAGGATGGGCACGATGCCGGGCATCACATCCCGGGGCAGGCCCTCGCCCGCTCCGAGCGCCCGGATGGTGCGTGTCTCCAGCTGGGCCATGAACGGAGCCGAGCGAGTCGTGCTCCCGGCGATGGGTTCGTTCTTGAGCCGGTGCCCCTGCACGAGCTGCGGGACCAGCTCGAGCTTCCGACTCTCCCGCAGCCGGAAGGTGGGTGGATCCCACTCCAGTGGCTCGGGCTCGAACACATCCTGCAGTGTGCGGGCCCACGTGACCAGCGCCACCACCAGTCGCTCCTCGGCGACCGTCCGTGCATCTCCGGTGGGCAACACCGCGTGGAGCTCATCCACCAGCTGGGCAACCTGTCGAAAGCGGAGGACCGTGCTCTTGTTGTGGTCGCGGACACCCCGAGCGTAGGCCTCCAACACAGCATCCAACCCCACACCGCCCTGGTCGGCACCGGCAATCAAGTCGGGCGCTCCCCCGACGATCAGCGCCGGCCCGGCCACCTTCCCGAAGATGCCTTTGTCGAGGCCATTCTTGAGCGCCTGGAGCACCGAGATGTCGGACGTACGGAACCGGATCGGCGCCGGCAACACCTTGTCCACCAACGTCCGCGCCAGGTCGCGCGCTTGGTCATGGTCCGCCGGGGAGAGCTGCCCCCCCACCGTCAGGCCACACGCGAAGCTGCGCTGGACCGTCTGGGTGAGGTGCCCCGCTTCGCCAGTGATCACAAACACCACGCGCGGATGCCACAGCCGCCGCAGCGCCAACACCACCTGCCGGCCATCCCCGCCGTAGAGGTCGAGGTCGTCGATGGGCAGGGCCAGCACCCACCCGGGCCCCTTCGGAGGCGCCTCGCCGGAGGCCGCGGCCGCTCGCTCCACCGCCTCCACCACGGCATCGACGAAGGAGGTCCACTCGACCTCCAGCTCCCACCAGCTCTCCAGCTGGTCGGCACGGTTGAGAACCCAGTCTTCCTGCGAGTCGGAGGCGGCAGCCCGGCCGGCGTCCCAGCTGGCGATGGCGGCGTGCTGGAGCATGCGGAGGCGGTCGGCGAGCGAGCGTGGGTGGGCATCGTGGAACGGCCCTGCAGCATGTGGACCACCGCGGTGGTCTCCATTGCCCGCAAGCGCGCGGTCGAGGTGCTTCACCACCGGCCCGAAGGCCGCCAGCAGCCACGCGTACAGCGGCATGCCCTCAGGCATGGGGTGCAGGTCGATCATCGGCAGGAAGCGCACCGACCGCAGGTGGGTCTTCTGGCGCTCGTTGAGCTGCCCGACGAAGTCCGTGCCGCCCCCATCTCCGAACACCACCTGGCGCCAGGTCTCGATGAGCGTGAGCATCAGGGAGGTCTTGCCGCTTCCACGCAGGCCGTCGATGAACAGCATCCGGGGCTCGCGGCGGGCGTCCGGGCGACCCCAGGGGTTGGCTCGGGGGGGCGCTCGCCGCTTCTGCTCGACACGCTGCGCGTCTGCGGCATCCCGTTCGTTCACCGAGACGATGGCCCCCAAGGTGTCGACCATCCGCCGCAGCATCTCGACCTGAGGTTGCACCAGCTGACCCACGCGCAGCGGACGCGTGTCGCTCATACGGCGGACATCGGACATGGTGTGGCTCCCGAACCCAAGGAGAACACCCTACCACCGAGCTGCTCGCAAGCGTGGGGGCCGAGACCTTGGCTCGGACCCTGCCGGAGAGACTTGGCTCTCCGGCCCGACGAAGACGCTCCGCGGCTTCGGCGGTTCCGACAGCTGGCTACATCCCGGCGTAGTGCCCGATGTGCTCGGCCACCCGCTCGCCCACCTCCGCGCTCCACGACAGGCCCACGTGGCTGGTGTCGCCGGCCTTCCAGAACTCGACCGGGCCCGCGGCACGCTCGGCCTGACGGGCGCTCTCGACGGGGTCGAGCAGGTGGTCACGGTCGGCGGCGATGAA
>Ga0213840_1002378_pt1 | contig 11927 bp, 7 predicted proteins | sample SWPATP22_FD_160132 | JGI IMG/M metagenome (GOLD analysis project Ga0213840, IMG submission 160132) | Coastal seawater microbial communities from Marineland, Florida, United States - SWPA TP2 #2 | ecosystem: Environmental > Aquatic > Marine > Coastal | place: USA: Florida | collected 2016-08-14 | reverse complement strand
GCTCCTCCCACGAGCGTTCCGCCAGCCTACCGCGGGGAGCGTCAGTACAGGATGCGCCAGACCACCTGGAGGCCGCCGGCGAGCCGGTCGCCGATGTGTCCCTCGATCGCGAAGCGCCGCAGCTGGCGCGGCCGCCACTGGACCTCGGCCTCCACGCGGTTGTCGTAGTCGTTCTCGACCCCCCAGCGGAACCGGGACAGCAGGAACAACTCGGGCGTGATCGCCTTGCCGGCCTCCACCGATCCGGAGCTCATGTCGTCACCCAGGTCCACGTCGAACTTGTCCAGCGGCGTGTACTTGCCGAGGATCTTCGTCCCGAAGCCGGCCAGCGCGCCGCTGATCGTCTTGGCCACCCCCTGACCTTCGCCCGTGGACGCCTCGCTGAGGGGCCGCCCCACGATCAGCACGGCCATCATGTCCGCCTGGTCCGCGAGCTCCTCGCTGGTGAACGTGATGGACGGCTTCGCCAGCGTGTCCCGCACCTGGACGGTGATCGTCCCGTAGCTGGACGGGAAGTCCGCGTCCACGTCGAGCTGGCTGTCGAACAGGTCGCCCACGAGCGTCAGGCGACTTCCCGGCACGATCTCGAACTTCTTCGTCAACACCGTCAGCGTGCTGTCGCGGGTGACCTCGATGGCGCCCTCGAAGCGTCGGCGCCCGTCCTTCATCAGGACCCGGACGTCGCCCCCGAGGTTGACGTCCGGCTCGATGCTGCCGATCAGGTTGAACGCTCTCAGGGCGTCGTCCCGGGCCTGCGCGAGGCCCACCGCGAGCTTGCCGTGCACCTTGTTTCCGAGGTGGACCATCACGTCGAGGTCCAGCCGATCCAGCAGGGTCGGGTCCTTCATCCGCGCCTGCTTCTTCTCGAGCTCCGCCAGCGAGCGCTCGCCCGGGCCCGCCGCCGTGACCTTGCGGTGCACGTACAGGTTGTCCGGCAGCTCGAGGCTCTGGACCGAGCGCCCCGTGGACTCCTGGCCGAGGTCGATGTCCACGTCGTCCACGTCGACGTTCCCGCGGACCACGAGGTGCGGCCAGGCGCCTGTCGCCTTCAGCTCGGCGTCCACTTGAGCCTTGATCTCCTGGGTGTACATGCCCCAGAGCCGGAACACCTTCACGTCCACGTCAACGTCCGCGGGCCGCCAGCCGTCCAGCGCGACGCGTCCGTTGAGGACGAGGCTCTTCTTGCCCTGGACCCGCGTGTCCTTCGTGACGTTCGGCTTGAACACGAGGTCGAGCGGGTTGCGGATGAGGGGCAGCGTGTCGACCGAGACCTCGCGCACCTCGATGGACGCGGGCGACAGGCTGATGTCCACGTCGATGTCTTCGTAGGACACGGACGTCTTCTGGTACTGGAAGCGGCCGTCCTCCATCCGCAACGCGACGTCGGGCTTCGGGTCCAGGAGAGAGCCCTCGACCTGCCCGGCCAGCGTCAGCTCGCCGTGCACGTTCATGGCCCCGGGCAGGAAGGCGAGCAGGACCGGCAGCGGGAACGCGTCGCTGCGCACCTCGCCCTGGAGCCCCGGCTGCCCGAGCATCTCCTGGACCGTGCGCGAGCCGTCGAGGGCCAGCGGGAGCGGAGCCTGGGCCAGGATCAGCAGGCGCCCAGCGTCCGGATCCCGGGCCAGCAGCGCACGCGCCTTGTCCCTGGCGGCGTTGGTGGCCGCATCGGCCGAGGCGACCGCGCTCTTGCGGGCGCCTCCCTTGGCTGCGTCCTTGCGACCCGCCTTCTCGGCGGTCTTCTTCGCCTTGCCCCGCTTCGCCTTGCCCTGTGCCTTCTTGCCCTGCTTCGTCGTCCTGGCGGCGGCCTCCTCCTTCGGCTCGAGCTCGTCCGGCAGCAGCGTGGGCAGGACCTCCAGCTCCGTGTTCAGCACGCCGCCCGCGACCGACGCGAGGAGCGCAGCCTTCTTGAGCGGACGATCGCCGACCCGCCCGCCGATCAGGCGCAGCTTCGCGTCCACCGACGGATCCGACAGCGCGCCGGTCACCGACACGTTCCCGGTGATCGCTCCCGTCACCGGCTCCGCCGCGGGAGCGATGAGGTGGACCAACGTCATGGGCAGCCGGCGCAGCGTCGCGCTGAACTCCAGGTCGCTCAGCAGCGGCGGCAAGTCGTCCCGGCGCAGCTCCCGCGGCCCCAGACGCCCCATCAGCCACTGGTCCAGCGGGGCGTTGCCGCTCATGCCGAGCTCCAGCACGGTGCCTTCCCGCGTCGTCCGCACCTGGGTGTCCCGCAGCTCGAAGACGCCCTCCGCCAGCTCGTAGGCGCCGCGCACGTTGATCTCGCGCGAGCGGTCCGTCCGCCCCACGTCCGCCTCGGCGCTCGTCTTGGCTTCGAGCCGCTCCAGGTCCACCAGCAGGTCGCGCAGGAGGAACGCCCCGCTGGCCGTGGGCTGCGTGGATGTGCCGCCGAGCTGGATGGCGCCGCGGACGCGCCCCCCGACGTACGACGGAGGCAGCGGCTTGCCCAACCCCGGCTCGAAGCGCGCGAGCGGCCCATCGATCAGGCGCACCTCGGCCTCGAGCGGCTCCCCGGCGGGGATGAAGAACGGCAGCCCGCCCTTGCCGTCCAGCCGGAAGCTCATGGGGATCCGCGCGACCTCCAGCTCCACCAGGTCCGCCAGCTTCGCCGTCCCCGAGAACACCTCGTCGGCCAGCTCGAGATCCAGGTCGAGGTCCACCGGCCCGCGGCCGCGCGTCGCGAAGTTCCTCAGGCGGGTGTGCACGCTGATGCCGGGCTTGGCGAGCGTCCCGGACAGCTTCACCGTCAGGTCGTTCAGCTCGCCGCTGAGCCGACCGTTCTCGGGCAGGAAGGCGTCGGTCTGCACGAGATCGAAGCTGAGCAGCCGCATGACGGCGTTCGCCTCGCCCTTGGGATCGAGGGTGCCCTGGAGGATGAAGGTGCCGTCCTTGTCCGTGTCCGCCACGAGCCCGGACGCCTCCACCGCGCCGTTGCGCAGCTTGACCACGAACTCCTGGCGGGTGGACAGCCGCAGCGACCGGTACCAGGCCGTCAGGCCCCGTCCCGTGATGCGGAGCTCGGGCAGCGATCCCCAGTCGACGTTTCCGGTCAGATCCAGGCCGATGTCGCCGCCGGACTCCAGGTCGGCCTCGAACTCCACGTTCGTGCCCTGCAGCGACCCGTCGATCACCGCCGTGGTAATGACCTGCTTGGCGGTGACGAGGTCGAGCAGATCGAGCTCGAACGGCCCCGTGACCTCGGGCGCCCCCTGCTTCGGGACCCGCACGTCGAGCGTCCAGCCCAGCTGCCCCTTGCGGGCGCGGGTGTCTGCGGGCGTCAGGGCCAGGTTCTCGAGACCGACCTTTGCGGTGCTCGTCAGCGCGACGACCGCATCCTCGGTGCCCCAGCAGCCGACCGCCCCCACGTCCAGCGCGAGCGCCCCCGACGTGAACGGCGCGTTGGTGCGGCGCTTCAGGTCCTGCAGCCGCCGGATGCCCCCCCCGACCTTCATGTCGAAGCAGCGCTTCGCCAGGTCGATGCGTCCGCGCGGGCGCACGGTGCCTCCGGCGAGGCCGATCGTCGTGTCCGCCAGCCGCACCGACCAGTCCTGCAGGCGCGCGTTGAGCGCGATGGGGCCGATGAGCATCTTCTGGTAGTCGAGCCGCGCGAGCTGGACCACAGCGTCGCCCTGCAGCGTGTCCGGACCCGTGCCCGACCCATCCCAGCGCACCGAGCCGGTCAGGGGAGGAGGGAGCTGCGGCACCGCCAGCAGCTCGGCGAGGTCGAGGCGCGTCAGCGTCAGGTTCGCGTGGTGCCCCAGCGGCGACCCGAGACGCACGCCGGCCTCCTCGATCTGCACGCGGCCGCCCGACGCGGTGGTGATCGGCCCCGCGAGTCGCAGGTCGTCCAAGGTGCCGGTCAGCCGCAGGTCGCCTTGCACCAGGCCCCGCAGCGGAGCGGATGGCGCGAACTCCTGCACGTCCGCCAGGTCGAACTGCTCGACGCGGATCGCCAGGTTCGGGTGGATGCGCTGGACGGGCCCGAGCGTGCCGTTGATCGCGACGCGGTCGTCCTTCCAGCGCACCTGGATGTCGTCCACGTCGAGCTCGTAGGCGTCCATCCGCGCGCCGCCGGACAGCTCCACGCGAGGAATGTCGATGGGCGCGTGCAGATCCGCGCCGACCCGCCGGAGCGCGGCGTCGTGCTCGAACCCCCGGAGCGAGTAGGCGCCCTGCAGGACGATCCCGTCGACGTCGACGATGCGGGACCCGTCCGCCCGCTCGAACACGAAGGCGCCGCCGGACAGGTCGATGTCCCCAACCTCGATGTCGATGGGCAGCGGCTTCTGCCCCTTCCCCTCCGTCTCCTTCTTGGGCCCGGGCTTCACGAACGCCCGCACGACGTTCAGGGAGCCGTCGTCGCGCTGCTTGAGCACGAAGCGCGGGTCCTCCAGGGTCGCCTTCCCGACGGAGACGTCCTTGCGAAGGAGGTCCCAGAACTCCCACTGCAGCTGGATCCGATGGGCGCTGATGAAGATGTCGCCGTGCTCGTCCGCGACTGTCACGTCGCGCAGCTCGAACTGCGTGCCCAGGGCGCCGGAGTAGCCGCCCACGACGATGGTCGCGGGCAGCGCGTTGTTGGCGATGGGGAGCGCCTTGTCGATCACGTAGCGGGCGAAGCCCTCGGACCGCAGCAGCAGCGTCACCGTGATGAGCAGCATGCAGATCAGGAGCAGGACGAGCCCGATGATCCGCGCGACGTGCTTCTTCAGGAACTTGTAGACGAGGTAGCCCGGGTAGGCCCACCTCGGCACCCCGGGCGGCAGCGCACGCGCCATCAGAAGGACTCACCGAGGTTGAAGTGGATGTTCCAGGGGAAGCGCTCCTTGATCTCCACGAACTCGGCCGGCCACTTGCGGATCCGCGCGGCGAAGTCGATGCGGACCCGCCCGATCGACAGGTCGTAACGCAGCCCGCCGCCGACCGAGAACGCGAGGCCGTCCTGATAGAGCGCGGACTCCAGCGCCTGGAGCTCGTCGCTCTTCGTCTTCGTGTCCGTCGAGCCGTCGCCCCAGGTGCGGCCGAAGTCGCTGAACGCCGCGATCCAGAGGCCCCCGAAGGGACGGGCGCGCACCTCGACCGATCCGCTGACGCCGGTGCGCGCGCCCAGGGGGACGATGCAGTCGCCGGTACTGCAGTCGGCTTCGAGGCCACGGGGCCCGAGGTAGCGGGTCTTCCAGCCGCGGACCGTGCCGTCGCCGCCGAGGTAGACGCGCTGGTTGACCGGGAGGTTGTGCTCGTCGCCCCAGGTGGCGAGGTGCGCGCCACCCGCCCGCAGCCCCAGCACGATGCGCTTGGCGACGACGGGGATGAAGGCCCGCAGCTCCCCGGACAGCTTGACGTAGCGGAAGCCTCGCAGCTCGCCGCTGGCGAGGCGCCCGAAGGGAAACGCCTGATCGACGCTGATCTGCGCGAGGAATCCCTTGTCGGCGGCGAGGGGGTTGTCTCGGAGATCGAGGACGACGGTCTCCCGGAAGTAGGACAGGAGGTAGTTGTCCGGGAAGTCCGGGACCAGCGTGTCGCTCGGCGGATCGCAGTTGCCGGGGAGCTTGCCCACCTCGGGGCAGGGCGAAGGGACCGTTGGCACGGGGCCGATGTGGGCGTCGAACAGGTCGAAGAACGCGAGGTTGTACGAGACGTCGAACTTCAGCGCCTGCAGAGGCGCCCAGCCGATGCCCGCCCGAGCGCTCGGGGTCCAGAACTTGTAGCCCTTCTCCAAGCCGAGCTCGATCTCGGACCCGATGCGCACGTTGAACCGCCGCGCGGGGAAGTCCGGCCACTTCAGCTCCACCGAAGCCGACGCGGTAGGGAAGTGGTCGGTCGCGGCGAGGTAGCGGTAGCCGCCGGTGAGGTTCAGCTCGGCCTGGACGAGGCGGCCTCCCAGGTTGATGTGGCTGAACGTGATGTCAGCGGGCTTGAGGGTGAAGCCCTGGGTGTCCCACGCAAAGCCGGGGGAGTACTCGAAGCTGCGCGGCTTGCGCTCCTTGAGGGCGATGTCGATGGGCACGATGGCCCGGCCGCCGGCGTCGTGGCCGTGATCGTTGGACAGGTCCGGCGTCACCGTGACCATCGAGAACACGCCCATGCCGTAGATGGCGCGCTGCATGCGCCGCACGACGCTGCCGTCCCAGTCCGCGCCCGGCTTCACCAGGACGTGGCGGCGCACGTAGCGCTCGGCGACCTTGTCGAGCCCCCGGATCTGGACCTCGCCGAACACCGCGATGGGGCCCGGGGTGACGGCGAAGGTGAGGTCGACCACCTCCTCCTCGGGGTACGCGTCGATGCGGGTGTCGACGGCCGCGGTGGCGTATCCGCGATCGTGCAGGGCGCTGATGATCGCGGCCTCTGCAGCGTCGGTCTCGTCGACGCTGAAGCGCTGCTCCAGCCTCAGGGGCAGCCGGTCAACGAGGATCGCCTGCAGCTCCGCGTCGTCGAGCTCGACGGTGATGGTGCGCAGCGTCGAAGCCGGGCCCTCGGCCACGGTGTGCACGACCTTCACGAACTTCGGGTCGCCGTTGGCGCGGCGCTCCTTGCCCCGCGGCACCGTCTGCGACGAGATGACCCGGGCGTCGAAGTAGCCGCGCACGGCATAGAAGTTGGCGATGCGGGTGCGGTCGTCCTGCCAGTCCGTGCCCTCGAGGTAGTAGCGCGGCTGGAAGAACGTGAACGGCGGGATGAAGTGCAGGACGGACGTTTGGCGCTGCGCCAGGCCGGACCGGATCGCCCCGTCCGCGAATGCCTTGTTGCCGTTGATCTGCACCTTCAGGACGGTCGGGACGTCCTTGCGCGCCTGCGCGAGGCGGGAGGCGCAGCCGCTGGACAGCAGCGCGGCCAGGAGCAGCGGGACGACGAGGATCGCGGGGACGAGACGGCGCACGAGCGTCATGTGTACGACCTGCGCTCGGTGTTGGCGAATCAGCGCTGCGATAAGCCGCGATCTCGCGCGCTCTACGCCCTAGTTGGGGAGCCCGCTTCCGCCGCTGCCGCTGCCGTTTCCGCCCATCATCATCGCCATGGAGTCGCGCATGGGCAGCTCGCCGAAGCGGCGCTCGTAGTCCGCGACGCGCTGGGACAGCACCCGCAACAGCGACTTGGCGTGCTTGGGCGACAGGATCACGCGGGACTTCACCTTGGCCTTGCTGCTGTTGGGCTGCACGAAGGCGAAGTCGAGGATGAACTCGGTCTCGTTGTTCCCGACGACCTGGAAGTTGCTGTAGGTGCCATCGGCCACGGCGTCCGTGTAGACGAGCTGGAGCTTGCGGGCGGCCGGATCACGCTTGTCGGTCATGGGGTCCTTCGATCGGCTAGAGGCCGAAGATGTTGTCGATGACGTCGTTGTGGATGTGCTCCCACATCTGACCGTCCGTCGGCCGGTAGCCGACCATGTCGTACTGGATGATCCCGGGCCCGGCCTTGAGCCAGTAGTCCCCCTCGAGCGGGAAGTTGCCCACGGACGACTCGATCTTGATGTGCCACACGTCGGTGTAGGACTGGCCGTTGAACTCGAACGGGCCGTCCTCCTCATCCACGTACGTCGTCGTCCAGTCGGCGCCGCCGGCCGTCACCTGGAACGACTGGGCGATGGACACGTTGGAGAGCGCGAACGGCACGCCGTCCCCCTCGAACCAGACGGTGCCGAACGACACCGACGGACCGTTGGGGTTCGCCTCCCAGCCGTTCAGATAGACGCCCTGCGCGGTGTCCTTGAAGTAGACACGCACGGCCCAGTCGGACTGGTCGTCGCCGAAGTCGTCCACGATCTCCTGCTCCGCACCGACCCACAGCGCGTAGGTCAGGAGCGGCTCCCCGTTGGGGGACGTCTCGCCCTCGGAGATCCAGTAGGTGACGTCGGTCCGACCGTCGTTGTTGTACCGCCAGAACCGATCCGGAGCGGCGGGGAACAGGTCCGCGATGTCGTGGCCGAGGGTGGGGACCGGCTGCTCGCACCCGGACAGGGGGGCGATGAGCAGCGAACCCAGGAAGATCAAGGGGATGCGGGGCGTACGCATGGCCGGAAGGTAGCATGCGGGACGTCCGGCGAAACCGGGCACAGGGAGGGTGCGGCGGTGGCTGAACCCGAACAGGTTGGACTCGGCGCGCTGGCCCTCGGGCTGCTCATCGACGGGACGCTCGTGGCGGAGGCGATCGCGCTGCGCCTGGCCCCGGTCTCCGACTTCCTCGAGACCCATGAGGGGCTGCTGCTCTGGACGCTCGGTCCGCTGCACGCGCTCATCCTGCCGCTGATGTTCCTGCTGCCGATCGCCCGCACGTGCCCGGCGTCGCGGTTGCTGTTCGACGAGAGCGGGGGGAGTGCCGAGGCGAAGCTCTTCCCGTGGCTCGTGGTGCTCTCGCTGTGCGCCGGCTTCATGGTCCCGCTGCTGGGGCTCACGTCACGGGAGTTCCCCGGGGCGTGGTGGATGATCGCGGTGACGATCGGACCGATGCTGGGGGTGTTCCTCGGTGGCTGGCTGCTCGTGAAGTTCGAGGACAAGTCGCAGCTGGTGCCGCCGCCGCTGAGCCCGGCGGAGCGAGGCTGGCTCACGCTGGTGACGTGGCTGTACCTGGCGGAGCTGGAGGCCGTGCTGTTCGTCGGGGCGCGATCGGACGGCGTGATGGCGGACTTCGTGGTGCCCGCGTTGCTGGTTGCGTACCTGCCGATCCGGTTGTTCCTCTACTACTCGCGGTCGACGCGGCCATGGGAGCTGGCGTCGGTCTTCGCGGCGCTGCTGATCACGATGGGGCAGCTGCTGGCGGCGGGGTAGCCCGGGCGCGGGCGACAGGGCGGAGCCCACAGCGGGCGGAGCTCACAGCGGGCGGAGCTCACAGAGCTCCCCCGAGCAAACGACGCTAGCCCCGCCAGCGGCGTCGGGATCCAGGCCCAGCGCTCGGCGCTCCCCCCAGCAAACGACGCTAGCCCCGCCAGCGGCGTCGGGATCCCTGCCCAGCACTCAACACTCCCCCCGGCTAACGACGCCAGGCGCACCCACGGCGTCGAAATCCCCGCCGAGCACTCAGCGCTCCCCCAGGCAAACGACGCCAGGCGCACCCACGGCGTCGGAACCTCGGCCGAGCACTCAATACTCCCCCCGGCAAACGACGCCAAATGACCCGCGGCGTCGGAATCCCAGCCGAGCACTCAACACTCCCCTCGGCAAACGACGCCAGATGGCCCGCAGCGTCGGAATCCAGGCCCAGCACTCAACACTCCCCCCGGCAAACGACGCCAGGCGCACCCACGGCGTCGAAATCCCCGCCGAGCAATCAGCGCTCCCCCAGGCAAACGACGCAACACGCGGAGCGCGCAGTGCTCACCGATCCCGCCGACTCGATCGCATCCACCCCCGGGGAGCTCGCCGTGCTCACCCCGGATCTGTGCGATTGGCGCGGGGACACTTCGGGACGATTCGGGTCAGCTGGGACACCCGGGGCACCGGAGACTGCATGTGGAGGTAATCCCCGTGCATGCAGCCGTCTCGAGCTCGCCCGCCCCCCTCGTCGTTGGTCGCTACCGCGTCACGCGCACCCTTGGACGCGGGTCGAACGCAGCGGTGTACCGGGCCAGCAGCCTCGATGATGGAAACGAGGTGGCCCTCAAGCTGTTCCACGACGGAGTCGTCTCCGCCAGCCCGCTCCGCGTCGCCCGCGAGTCCACGATCGCCTGCGCCGTCGACCACCCCAACGTCGTCCGCACCCTCGAGGTCGGACGGTGGCACGGACGCCCGTGGCTGGCGATGGAGCTGCTCGACGGACCGACGCTCGGCGACTGGATGCACGGCCTGGGGCGCGCCGTGTTGCTCCGGGAGGTCGTGCGGATCGGACGGGGCGTGGTGGCGGGGCTCGACTCGCTCCACCGCTGTGGAATCGTCCACCGGGACCTTGGCGTCGACAACGTGGTGCTCGCGGACCACCGGGCCCACCTCATCGACCTCGGCAGCGCGCGGCGCATGGGGTCCCGCTGTGACGGCGGGCTCGACGGCAGCCCCGCGTGCCTCGCACCCGAGCGCATCGTCGGCTCGCCCCCCTGCTCCCCCGCCGAGGACATGTGGTCACTCGGGATCTTGCTCCACCGCATGATCGCGGGCGTGCACCCATTCGCCGCCCAGCGCGGCCCGGCGATGATGGAGCGCGCGCTGCGCGAGCACCCACCGAGCGTGCGCGAGTACCGACAGAACGTGCCCACGGCGCTGTCCCTGCTGACCCTCAAGCTCCTGGCGAAGGACCCTGCGAATCGGCCGACGATCCACGAAGCCAGGCAGGTCCTGAGTCGCTGGGACGTGTAGGCGACGACAGATCACCGCCCGGACTGCCTGTCCCCCCGGCGATCTGGCACCGCAAACAGCCAAGACCGCGCCAGATCGGTGGGCGAACAGACTGTCCCCCCGCCGACTTGGCACGGGTGGGCCCCCAATCGCGACAGATCGGTGGACGAACAGACTGTTCCCCCGCCGAACTGGCACGGGTGGGCCTCCCAAACGCGACGGGCAGGCCCCAAACCGCGACAGATCACCCCAGGAACTGCCAGTCCCCCCCGCGATCTGGCACGCCCACGATCCCCGCCTTCAGGCCTGCTCGAGCTTCGCGTCCTCCAGCACCGTCGCCCACCGCCCGGCGTTCGGCAGCAACACCGCCCGTGACGCCCCCCGATCCAGCCGCGTCGAGCCCACGGGCAGCAGCGTCCTCTGCCTCAGCATCGCCCTGCGGTCGTACTCCTGGTCCCCGAGCCAGTGGACCCGCAGCACGCGCCGCCCGGTCCGCACCGCGACCTCGACCCACGTGCGCAGCCCCGCTCCAAACCAGATCGCCCGGTGCTGGATGGTGAACTTCCCCGCCTCGGGCGTGGGCACCACCAGCCCTACGCGCGGCTCCACCCCCTCCGGGCCACCGGCCTGCGCGTGGGTGCGCACGTCCCACGCGGTGGTCCCCGCCTCCTTCAGGAGCTGATTCCACAGCACGCTCGCGCCCTCGACGAGCTCGACCCCACCCCGAACAAGAGCCCGCCAGTCTCCATCCGACGCCGGGTCGGGCGCCCTCCCGGCCACCAGCTCGTCCACCGAGTAGGGCGTCAGCAAGGCGATCGCGCGCTCCGCCTCCGGCCCCCCTCTCAGTCTCCAGGCCTCCAGGTTCCCCGGGTCGCGAGCCAGCGTGGACTTCAGCCAGGCGCCGTCTGGCCCAACCCCTCCGTGGTGCAGTCGGATCCCTTCCAGCACCGACCGCGCCCGCCCCTCGTGCTGCTGCGGCGCCGTCGGCAGGACCCGCGCGCAGATCGCCAGCGCATCCTCCACACGCCCCGCCCGCGCGAAGACCTGCGCGTTGTGGGCGGCCTGCTCGGGCCGGTCGGTGCTGTCCTCCACCATCCCCGATCCGCCGTCGTACGCGCGCAGCAGGAGCTCCCGGCACGCGCCGAACTCCGAGAGGTCCTTCAACGTCAGCCAGATCGTGGTCCGCGCCGCCCACTCCGGCCCATCCCAGCGCGCGGTCCCCCGTGGCGCCGTGAGCCAGAACTCGAACCGCGTGAACTCCTGCTCCCGCGGGTCCATCCGGTCCTGCTCCTGCTTGATGACCAGGGCGCTGCGCGCGTCCGTGCCGAGGTACTCACCGAGGGCACGCAGGGCACGCTCCATCGCCGACGCCGAGAATCGACCGGCCAGCTCCACGAACAAGGTCGCCGTCATGCTCCGAGCCTATCGTGCCGCGGCTTTCCCTACCCAGCGGGTCCCTCCGGACCTATCCTCCGCCGCCTGGGGAAGGAGGGCTTCATGAGCGTCCAGGAAGGCACGCGCATCCTCGTCGTCGCGGCGCTGCTCGTCGGGCTGCCGGCCCTCGCTGCCGCCCAGGACGCGGACGAGGACATCGATCTCGACTCGGTCGAGACCCTCGCCGAGGACGCCGCCACGCTCCAGTCGCAAGCG
>Ga0213840_1002376_pt1 | contig 11934 bp, 10 predicted proteins | sample SWPATP22_FD_160132 | JGI IMG/M metagenome (GOLD analysis project Ga0213840, IMG submission 160132) | Coastal seawater microbial communities from Marineland, Florida, United States - SWPA TP2 #2 | ecosystem: Environmental > Aquatic > Marine > Coastal | place: USA: Florida | collected 2016-08-14 | reverse complement strand
TACACATATCATCAAAAATATGGACCATACTTTGCGATTGCAAACAGGATTGCCGTCACTCGCCAGCTACAAATACGCTTGTAAAAATGACATAATGCCTGAGGTTGCAATTCGGTTAAAAAACTGGCTATCAGCGCAAATGAATTTAATTGAAAAACATGCAACTGATGAAAAGCTAAAACCAACTGCCATAACTTAAGCGAATGACCATTAACTTATTAAAAAATATCCCAACGGATTTATCAAACGAAGTCTTTGAAGAGCTAATCAATAACGATTCAGTTCGTGTTGAAAGAATTATTTCTCAAGGACATAGTTCACCTGAAGCGGGTTGGTATGACCAAGACAAACACGAATGGGTTATTGTATTAGAGGGTTTTGGCGTACTTGAATTCGAAAATGGTAAGTGTGTGAGGCTAGAAAAAGGAGATTCTTTGAATATACCTGCTCACACAAAGCACAAAGTGAAACAAACCTCAGAACAACAGCCAACGATTTGGTTGGCTGTTTTTTATAATTAATCGTTATGGCAAAACCCAATAAAAAAGGGCCGGTAAGAACAGTTGATATTTTCTGCGCAAAGTGTCGAACCCAACTTTTTAAATATCGAAAGGGCGGCAAGGGCGCGTTAGTCAAATGCTTTGAAGAGCGAATAGTTGCAGACTACACCATCGATAAAATACATTGTCCACAGTGCAATATTGAATTTGCGCGAAAAACGCTGATACGAGGCACGCCTGCACTAAAAATCGTTGGCGGCAAAGTCCATTTTAAATAATGGACCATACCCCGTTAACTAAATGAAGTTAGCTAAGCCACAAAATTACTATAAAGTACGACTAACCACACTAAACTTAGTATTACTAGAGCGATGGTGACACACGCAGAGCCTAAGTCTTTCGCTAAACCTGACAATTCATGTATTTCTAGGCCAATTCTATCGACTACGGCCTCAATGGCGGTATTAACAATTTCTGCAAACATCACGAATAATGTGGCTGAAACAATAAGCAAATTGTCATATAAGCTGAATGATAAAAAGGGCAATAGAATAAGAGTTGTGACCAGTAATAGAATTTCTTGGCGAAATGCGGCTTCATTTTTACTTAACCAAGTGAAAGCGCGAAAAGAATGACCGAGCGCTAAAAATAATCGTTTCAGTCCTTTTGGTTTATTGTTGTTATCAAACTGCATAGTTGTTCTCGAAAAAATCAATTGGGATTATTGTGTGTTTGCTGGCAAACGATAAAGTTGTTGCTGATAAGCCATAGAACTAAATAATACATGACTTAGCGCTTTTTCTTTAAGTATTTCAAAATAACTATCTGGTGCAACTAAAGTTTGCGTTTTATTGTATTTATCATACTGCCAAAAACTATGATTTTGACCTGGGGTTAAAATAGCAACTTGATTATTTTCAATATATGCAAAGTTATCGTAGTACTGCATCAATGCCCGCTCAACAGTATAAGTTTTAGTTAGATCAAAGCCTGTCATAGGTGTTGGTGTGTCTACACCAATCAAAGATAAGAGAGTAACAGGTAAATCAATTTGGCTTACCAACCTTTGGTCTCGTTTGTTATCAAAATCTGAATTTAAGATAACGCCAGGAATATGGAATGACTTAATAGGTACAGGCTCACTACCGAAAACGCGTACATCGTGATCAGCAACCACTAAAAAAACCGTATCTTGCCAATAACCACTAAGTTTGGCTTTGTCGATAAAGCGACCAAGTGCGAAATCAGCATATTTAATTGCGAGATCGCGCCGGACGTTATCAGTTTGGTGCCCATCAGCTAATGAAACCTTGTTATTTGGGATCTCAAAAGGGTCGTGGTTACTCGAACTAAAAATCAAAGAAAAGAATGGCTTGGCTGAAGAGGCTAGTTTTGTGAGTTGTTTGTCGGCTTGATTAAATAGGTCTTCATCACTTGCGCCCCAAGATGCTACAAATTGCGGATTTTTAATATCCTTAAAATCTACGATATCTTGAAAACCATTGCCTAAGAAAAAACTCTTCATATTATCGAAATGACTTTCACCACCGTAAATAAACTGGGTGGTATAGCCATTTTGTGTTAGCACATCAGCAAGGGTAAAAAAGTGCTTTTGCGATTTTGAAAGTTTAACTACAGCACGAGACGGTGAAGGTAGAAAACCAGTTACCACAGCTTCAATGCCCCTGACAGAGCGCGTACCAGTGGCATATAGATGATCAAACGCCCAGCCTTCGTTATAGAGCTTATCTATTTCAGGCGTTATACCACTGCCACCGAGTTCAGAGACAAATCGAGCACCTAGACTTTCTTCTAAGATGATAACCAGATTTTTTTTAGGACCAGAGTGATACGCCACATTTTTAGCCAGTGTCGGGTACTCATTTGCTACGAAGCTTGTTCTATAAGAAGCCTTCTGAATGTTCTCAATAATGGTCTGCTTATCTTGTTTACCATATAATTGCTCAGTATTTTTTTCGTTTCGCATATTTTTAATCGCGAAAGCAACTGAGTAAGCAGAATTTAAAGTCAGTGAGTTCACTAACGCATCTTGTGAAAAATACACAAGAGCAGGATTGATAGGTCGATGCCCAACCGTGCCCCTTGCGGCTAAGAGAAGCGCAAATAAGACGATTAAACTGGTTGCATAAAAGGAAAGAGTAGACGTGTTGCGTGCCTCATTTTCACAAAATTTGGGTAAGTATTTAAAAGCGACGTAAAAAGCACTGACAGTAAAAAATAGACTTATCAGTAAGGTTAATTTATGCCCGGAAAGTAACATGGCAAACACTTCTTTTGGATACTCTAAGTATTCAATAAACAATCGATTTGGCCTGATATCGTATTGCAATATAAACGCAGGTGTCGAAATTTCTAACATCACGAGAAAGCACAGTGCTGTTGCTATGTATAAAGAAGCAATGAATTGAACTATTTTTTGTAAGCTGGGTATTTTGATCGTTTTAAAGATAATAAGTAACAAAAAAAGCGGCAGTGTTAAATACGCCACTGTGCTCAAGTCTATTCTTAAGCCGCCATAAAACAGAGCTATATAACTATCTGGTTCTAGTCTTGCATTTTGCCACATACTTAAAAACAAGCGACTAAGCATGAGCACACATAATGAGGTTGTAAAAAATAAAAAAATGGCTAGGAAGGGCTTTATTAAACGTCTGTTATTTTTCATTTTTATTACGTTAATGTTAAAAAAATAAATGTAGCAGACGAAACTTAAAAAAACCTTAAGAGTTTTTAGACGAGCTTGACAGGAAAATAATTGATACGAGCCGAGAGACATTATTTAGGAATGCCTATTTCCTAAATAATAAACTGGTAAACTTAAATAAAATTAGTAATATATTTTTATAATTTTATTAAGAGTTCTCTCGTGTACAAAGCAGTTGCAGTTGATCACTTATCAGTCATAACTTCTCCTAATGAGCTTGTAGGGTTTAATTATTCTCCAGATATCATTTGGGTTTTTGATTTAGACCGCCATGGCTTTTGGTGGGGTAATAAGAACGCCCTGGAATTCTGGGGCCTAAGTGACGTTCAACAACTTATTGATAAAGATCTGTCTGGTGACACTGAAGGTGCTCGCAAGCGCACAGAGCAAACATTTGTTAAAGCAGCGCAAGAAGGGCTAACAAAGGATCCTTGGACAACATACCCAAATGGTAAACCAAAAGTCATGCTAATGCGTCATGTTGCGGTGTTGCTTGGGCCAGAAAAACATCGTGGGATTATCGCGTTTATCAGTGAGCAGATGGATACCAGTAGCCAGCCTGAAAACTTACTCTTCGCTGAAGCGATGCGATATACCACCGTAGCGGTAAGTTGCTATGACATGGACGGAAAGCGTTTATTTGAAAATCCAGCGTTTACTGATTGGTATAGCAACATAAAACAAGATGAAAACCTCAGTGATTTTGAAACTCGCTTCAAAGATCAATCAGAAGCAAGAGCACGTTTAACAGCTTCTCAGAGCCAAACAGCTGGATGCGAAGAGCATCTAATGCAAACAAACAATGGGGTGCAGCGTCACACCGTAGACATCCGTATAAGTCGACACCCAATCACGGGTGACTTTGTATTTCTAGTGACTGAATATGATGTCACCGAGTTACACGATACGATACAAGAACTTCAGAAGACAAAAACGGAACTTAAAAAAATAGCGCATTATGATCCTCTGACTAAACTGCCTTCTGTTTGGCTGACAAAAGAGAGATTAAATTCAGCATTTAAACAGGCGAAGCGCTCAGATAGTCAACTGGCTGTGATGTTTCTTGATTTAGATGGTTTTAAAGAAGTAAATGATACTTATGGACATGGTGCTGGAGATGAATTGCTTAAACAAGTCGCTACTAGACTTTCTAATATTTTTAGAGAATCAGACACAGTTGGTCGACTGGGCGGAGATGAATTTTTAATCTGTCTACCAAATGTTGATAGTAAACATAATGTAGTCAACTTAGCGAAAACAACAATCGAGAAAATAGCAAAGCCTTACGAAGTAAAAGACAGTTCTGAGAAAGTGAATAAGGTGAGTATCAGTGCTAGCTTAGGTATTGCATACTTCACAGAAAACAGTGACAACATTGAGTCTTTGATCCGCTGTGCAGATGAAAAAATGTATCAAGCAAAGCGTAATGGCAAAAACCGCTTTCAAGACTAGAACTATTCCAAAATAAAAAGGCCACCTTCACTATAAAGGTGGCCTTTTTAATATGATTTGTTAGCTGAATTTAAAAATCAAGCTTATTTAAAATATCGTCTTCTACATTTTGTGAAAGCGTTACTTTAAGCTTAGGAGTGCGTTCCATTTCGCGTTTAATAGCAAAATTAGCTTCCTCATTACGCGCCCAGCTGCGACGTGCAATACCATTGTTTACATCGAACAGTAGCATAGACTTAAGGCGACGCTCGGCATCAATACTACCGTCAAGTAGCATACCGAAACCACCGTTGATCACTTCGCCCCAGCCAACGCCACCGCCGTTGTGGATAGACACCCAAGTTGCACCGCGGAAACCATCACCAATTACGTTGTGAATAGCCATATCTGCAGTAAAACGGCTGCCGTCATAAATGTTTGACGTTTCACGGAATGGTGAATCGGTACCTGATACATCGTGGTGGTCACGACCAAGTACTACAGGACCAATTTCACCGCGTGCAATGGCATCGTTAAAGGCATTTGCAATCTTAATACGACCTTCCGAGTCAGCATAAAGAATACGTGCTTGTGAACCAACCACTAGCTTGTTCTCTTTCGCATCTTTGATCCAAGTGATGTTGTCTTGCATCTGCTGTTGAATTTCTTCCGGCGAATTCGCCATGATCTCTTCAAGCACTTTTGCAGCAATTGCATCGGTTTTGTCTAAATCTTCAGGATTACCAGAAGTACACACCCAGCGGAATGGGCCAAAACCATAGTCAAAACACATCGGGCCAAGAATATCTTGCACGTATGACGGATATTTAAAGTCGATGCCGTTTTCAGCCATAACGTCACCACCTGCGCGTGATGATTCAAGTAAGAACGCATTACCGTAGTCGAAGAAGTACGTGCCTTTTGCTGTGTGCTTGTTTACCGCATCAGCATGGCGTTTAAGCGTTGCTTGCACTTTTTCTTTAAATACTTCTGGTTCTTCACGAATTAAGCGGTTTGACTCTTCGTAGCTGATATCAAGCGGGTAGTAACCGCCTGACCAAGGGTTATGAAGCGACGTTTGGTCAGAACCTAAATGAATGAAAATATCTTCAGCTAAGAAGCTTTCCCATACATCAACAACATTACCAATAAACGCAATTGACACCACTTCTTCATTTTCTTGTGCTTTACGCACGCGGGCAACAAGGTCTGGCATATTATCAACCAGCTCATCAACCCAACCTTGCTGATGACGCTTAATTGCCGCTTTCGGGTTCACCTCAGCACATACTGTAATACAGTTAGCAATGTTACCCGCTTTTGGCTGTGCACCACTCATACCGCCAAGACCGGCAGTTAAGAAGATCTTACCTTTTGGTGATTCGCCTTTGTTAAGTACTTTACGGAATGCGTTCATAACTGTAATGGTTGTACCGTGAACGATACCTTGTGGGCCAATGTACATAAATGAGCCTGCGGTCATTTGGCCATATTGCGTTACACCTAGTGCATTGAATTTTTCCCAGTCATCCGGCTTTGAATAATTCGGGATCATCATACCGTTGGTTACAACCACACGCGGCGCATCTTTCGATGATGGGAATAAACCCATAGGGTGGCCTGAATACATATGTAGCGTTTGGTCTTCTTCCATTTCGCTTAGGTACTTCATCGCTAGTAAGTACTGCGCCCAATTTTGGAATACCGCACCGTTACCACCGTAAGTAATTAGCTCTTCTGGGTGCTGTGCTACTGCTGGATCAAGGTTATTGTCGATCATTAACATGATCGCCGCAGCTTGTTCGCATTTTGCAGGATAGTCAGAGATTGAACGTGCTTTTAGCTCATAGTTAGGCTTAAAGCGGTACATATAAATACGGCCAAAATCTTTAAGCTCTTGTGCAAATTCAACAGCGAGCTCCGCATGCCACTCTTTCGGGAAATAACGTAGCGCATTACGTACTGCTAGCTGTTTTTCTTCAACCGATAAAATATCTTTACGCTTTGGCGCGCGGTTAGAGCCTGCAGGATATGCTTTAGGCGCAGGCAGTTCGCTTGGGATACCCTGCTTTATGCTATTTTGAAATTCTTGTAAGTTCATGTCAGTTATCCTTAATTAAGCGTAACAGTAAATGCCTGAGATTTTACAAACTCAACCATGGCATCAATATCAGGCTTTAATAGTCTGTCTTCTTCTAATTTCGCAACCTTAGTACGAATGAGCGCATGATTTTGTTCAATAATATCTGAACAGGTGTTCGGGCGTCTAAAGTCAACGGCTTGCGCTGCGTACATTAGCTCAATTGCGAAGATTTTCTCAAGATTACCAAGAATTTGGTTAAGTTTACGGCCCGAAATACTACCCATAGACACGTGATCTTCCTGACCCATAGAGGTAGGCACACTGTCCGCAGACGGTGGGAAACACAATGATTTGTTTTCGGTTACAAGCGCCGCAGTGGTGTACTGTGGGATCATCATACCTGAGTTTAGGCCACCAGATGTAGTCAGTAGGCGCGGTAAACCGTGTAAACCTTCAAGCAATAAATAACAACGGCGGTCTGAAATGTTACCCAGTTCAGCAGCTGCAATTGACGCATAATCAAGAGCCATTGCCAGTGGTTGACCGTGGAAACTACCGCCTGAAATCGCTTCTTCTTCACTTATAACAATTGGGTTATCAGTGACTGAGTTCATTTCAATTTCAACAAGCTCTTTTAAATGGTTGTAAGCGTTGCGTGATGCACCGTGCACCTGCGGAATACAGCGCAATGAATATGGGTCTTGAACGCGGTCACAATCGGTGTGATCTGCCATATTTTGCGAATCTTTAAATAGACGACGCATGCGTGTTGCGACTTCAATATTGCCAGCAAAGGCACGAATTGCATGAAGCTCTTCTCTAAATGGCGATTGGCTACCTTGCATACCTTCAATACTCATTGCACCTGCAACATCGGCAAGGTCAAGCAGATAACGCATCTTAGTTAAGCCAGTAATACCATGAGATAAAATAAACTGGGTGCCATTAATCAGCGCTAAACCTTCTTTAGCATGAAGATCCATTGGCTCTAAACCATTGTCAGCAAGGGCTTTTGCCGCAGGCACTATGTCATCACCTACCCAAAACTCACCTTCACCTAAAAGTGGTAAGAATAAGTGCGATAATGGCGCTAAATCGCCCGATGCACCCACCGAGCCTTGCTCTGGCACGACTGGAATTAAATCAAGCTCAATAAACTTCAGCATGCGCTCAACGGTTTCAAGGCGAATACCTGAGAAACCTTGGCTTAACGCGTGTACTTTAGTGATAAGCATTAGTTTAGAAATCGATTTAGCAATTGGATTACCAACACCCACTGCATGGGTGATCAGCAGGTTTTTTTGTAATAGGTTTGTTTCTTCTGGGGTGATTTGCGTATCACACAGTGGACCAAAGCCGGTGTTAATACCGTAAACCGCTTTATCTGATGCGGCCATTTTGTCAACGCGTTGACGGCTGGTATTAATTTTGTTGATAGCTTCACTTGTTAAAATAGCTTCAACTGAACCATTTGCAATACCATTTACAGTATCAAGATCTAGACGGTCTACACCATATCTAAACGTCATCTTGTTCTCCAAACTAATTGAGTTCTTATATTTATGGAGCACATACTAACGAGTAGATGAAGTTTTATAAATTGCATATAATCGACATTCATTCCGGTTTTATCAAACTTATGGTGTGACTTACTGATGCAAATACATGACGTAGATCTCAAATTACTAAGAATATTTGTTGCAATTGTAGAATGTGGCGGCTTATCTGCCGCAGAATCAAGATTAAATATCGGCCGATCGACCATTAGTTCGCATTTATCGGACTTAGAGGTGCGTTTAGGCATAAAACTTTGTAAGAGAGGTCGAAGTGGTTTTGAGTTAACAGAGCCGGGTAGGGTAACCTATCAAGCCTCTTTAGAGCTCTTGCGCCAATGTGAAGCTTTTGCCAATACGGTAGCCAGTTCTAAAAATGAGTTATCGGGTCGAGTGAGTATCTCTGTTATAGACACTATGGTAAACGACCCGCGTTGTGGCGTTGCACAAGCTATCGCGTCGGTGCGTAAGTTAAGTAAAAATATTCAATTTGATATTAATGTTTGCGAAGCCAGAGAAGTCGAAACTTCGGTGATAAACGGTCGTTCACTGGTCGGTCTTGGCGTAAGTCGTCATCATATTAGAGGGCTTGAATATATTCCGCTGCACAATGAAAACAACTATTTATACTGTGGGAAAGGCCATGAACTATTCACATTAGAAAAACGGGCTTTGTCAGAGCGTTTATTAGATGCTGAAGTGATCACCTCAAATTATATGAGAGACAAAGAAGTCAGAAACGATGGTTTGAATTATCAAAACAGTGCTACGGCATATCATGATGAAGGCATTGCGCATTTAATTTTGTCTGGTGAGTTTATTGGTTATTTGCCGGAGCATTATGCGAGTTTCTGGGTTGATAAAGGCCTAATGAAGGTAATAGAGCCTGAGAATTACAGATATCAGATCCCTGTGAGTTTAATCATTTCGAAAAATAATCAAGCAAATCCGTTAGCAAATGCCATAGTCGACGCACTTTTATATTCGCATAGTGACTAATTTTAATGATTTATACGCAGATATTTAGAAGGAGATTATACTTAATTTAACAATAATATTTGGGGCACTTTATTGTCATTTGAAACAGCCAAACGGTCAATAAAGGCGGTATTACAGAGTCGATTTCTTCTGTCTTTACGTGAAGCCTTCATTGCCTTGATCCCCTATTTTGTGAGTAGTGCCATTGCTATTTTGCTGCTAAATAGTGCAGTCAAGTTCAATATAGTGGCAACAACTGATCCTACTTATTCGGTTATATTAGCAAGTGCTTCGTTAGTGCTTTCATTATTTCCTGTCATTGTTTCTATTTCTATTGGTTTCTTTATTAGCAAGAATTTTGGCCAAAGTGGTGTAGTGGGGGCCATGCTGGCTTTGCTCTGTTTTTCTCTTCATGGGCAATACATTCACTTTGACGGCGAGTCATTTAGACTTGATCCTACTGGTGGCACACCTTATGCGGTCATTATTCCTTGTTTAAGTAGCCTGATCTTAAAGTTGCTGGTAAACCTTCATCCTAATTTAGATAAATACTTTCATCACATAAGCCGATTTTTGAGTGAGAAGTTACTGATAATTTTACCCTTTACGCTGACATTCTTTAGTTTTTATACGTTTATGCCAGCGATAAATTTTGTTGGTGATCTGGTTGCGGCTTGGATCACGCCAGATGTAAGCCAATCAACGATAGCCGAATTAACGTTTGAAAGAATGTTGTTTACACATGGGCTTTGGTTTTTAGGCATTCATGGCGACAATACTTTTAATATGGTGTTTGATGCGAACTACTTGATGCAGCCAATTATTCAAGATTTACCTGCTAAAACATTTTATGACACATTTGTTTTAATAGGTGGAACGGGTTGTTTCGCGGGTTTGATCATCGCTACGTTGTTTTTAAAGACAGGATCTCACGAAAAAAATATTGCCAATTTATCTATTCCTTTTACTGCCTTTAATTTTTGCGAAATCATTCTTTTCGCATTACCTATATTTTTAAACCCGGTCATGTTAATTCCATTCTTGCTGGCTCCGACAATAAATTTCTTTATTTCGTTTACGGTAATTGAACAGGGGTTAGTAACGGTCACAAACGAATCTATTAGCTGGATGACGCCGACGCTGGTGAATGGCTTTATTGTTTCTGATGGGATGTCTGGCGTACTGCTACAACTTTTCTTATTATGTTTGAATACTTTAATCTACTACCCATTTTTAAAATGGCACAGTGAGCAAATAAATTTTGATAAGGCGATAAGTAAGCTAAGTGATCAGCTCAATATTTCAGAACAGCTTCGTAACAGAAGTGAATCAGATTTTATTGCGCATCAAATAGACATGGAAAAATCAAATAAAGTCCTTAAAGAAACTTTGACAAATATTAGCGAGGGAAACTTGATGCTTTATTATCAACCTCAGGTCTGTCAATCATCTAAGCAAGTATGTGGCTATGAGGCTCTACTTAGATTAGAAAAAAAGTCGGGTGAAATTATAGGGCCTTATTTTCTAGATATACTTTTAAAGCATGATGAAACAGAGATCATAGATCACTGGGTGATAGAGCAGGCCAGAAGAGATTTAGAATACTTTAGAACGAAAGGTATTGATCCCGTAATAAGTATTAATGTAAATCCTAAGGTGATGAGTAATGACACCTTGATCCAATATATTTGTGACTCTTTTAAAGCTTTTCCAAATCAGTTAAAAATTGAAATAGTGGAGTCTAGTTACTTAACTGATAAGCAAACAGTGCTTAAAAATATAGCTTGTTTAAAAAATGCCAATATTCACACAGTCATTGATGATTTTGGTACTGGCTATTCAAGTTTGTCTATGCTGTCAGAATTACCAATTAAATTTATAAAGCTTGATAAGTCACTGCTAGATGATGCAAGCAGTATAAAAGGCAAAGAGTTTTATCAGCATATTGTTGAATTACTTCACAAGATGGACAAGTCAATTGTGGCAGAAGGAGTAGAAACTCGTGAGCAATTGGACTTTATTAATGGCTTAAATATAGAAGTAGTGCAAGGCTGGGTATATCAGAAAGCATTGCCAAAAAGAGAGATCTTAAATTTTTTAAAGAATTTTGAAAAATAAAAAACGCGCTAAGCAATACTTACCGCGTTTTTGAATTAAAGAAGATTAATAAAATTAAGCTTCAACAACTTTTACTGGAACCGCTTTTTCAGAACCATACTTAGTAGTTAGTTCTTCTTCAAGTGGGGTAAACGCTGTTAGGTCAATGCCTTCAACAGCAGCTGAGTATTCAGCCATAGTAGGGAAGCGACCAAGAATAGTTGAAAGTACTACTAATGGTGTTGAACCTAGTAGTGATTCACCTTTCTTCTCTGTTGTATCAGCAACAACACGGCCTTGGAATAGACGTGTAGAAGTTGCGATTACAGTGTCACCTGGTTCAGCTTTTTCTTGGTTACCCATACATAGGTTACATCCAGGGCGTTCTAGATATAGGATGTTTTCGTACTTAGTACGTGCTGCAGTTTTTGGATTTGCATCATCAAACTCGAAGCCTGCGTACTTAGCTAGAATTTCCCAATCACCTTCAGCTTTAAGCTCATCAACAATGTTGTACGTTGGTGGCGCAACAACTAATGGTGCTTTGAACTCGATTGAACCGTTTTA
>Ga0213840_1002375_pt1 | contig 11937 bp, 10 predicted proteins | sample SWPATP22_FD_160132 | JGI IMG/M metagenome (GOLD analysis project Ga0213840, IMG submission 160132) | Coastal seawater microbial communities from Marineland, Florida, United States - SWPA TP2 #2 | ecosystem: Environmental > Aquatic > Marine > Coastal | place: USA: Florida | collected 2016-08-14 | reverse complement strand
CCCCATTACCTGTTCTACAGCCGTGTTAATTACTTTAGAGATTATTGGTGTAGAGCATAATGTTGAGATCATCGACCTGTTTCAGAATGAACAATTTAGTGAACAGTTTTTAGCAGTAAACCCACATGGTAAAGTGCCAGTGTTAAAAACCGATGAGCACATTTTAACCCAAGGTGAAGCGATATTAATCCATCTATCGCAAAAGCATCCTGAGGCTGCTTTGATCCCCGGCTTAGCAACGACTGAGGGCGCTGATGCACTTAAGTGGTTAAACTTTGTTGCATCAACGGTACATGGACATTTTTCTCGTGTGTTTCAGCCAGAGCGTATTGCCAATGAACATGAGGTAGTGAAAGCCAATGCCGAAGAAGAGTTAGTGAAACTATTCGGGTTGATTGAACAGCAGCTACAGCAACAGTCATTTTTAGCGGGCAGCGTACCTACATTGGCTGATTATTACCTCGCGGTGATATTAGGGTGGGATAGAATGTTGAGCTTCGATTTAGTTGAGCGCTTTCCTGTATTAAAAGATTACAAACAGAGCTTACAGCAAGCGCAGACCCATTCACCCACATTATTATCACTCTAGCCCTTTTATAGCCAAGCCATCTATTAGATTTAGTGGCTTGGCGACTTATTAGTTCGACAAAACCTTTCCTTCGAAAAAAAATTTCCCATAAGCTGTAATAAATACCACCTGTTATCTACTAACTAGAAAAATACAAAATGGAACGAGGTAAATGGGAAGCGATTTTTATCAGCAATCAATACTGCCTTTTGCAGGGATCATCATCAAAATTTGTCGGGCATATACCCATAGCCAAGAAGATTTTGAAGATTACTACCAAGAGGTGTGCCTGCAAATTTGGCGTAGCAGAGACAATTTTAATGCTGAGTCTAAATGGTCAACATGGATTTATAAGGTGGCTTTAAATGTTTGTTTGACCCATTTAAAACAGCGTAAAAAAGGCGAGCTGCAGTTTGTGTCTGATGCTTTACCTGATGAAGTACATGACGACGCCAAAGCATTTGGTTCTGATGATATTAACCTACTTTATAACGCCATTAAGCATTTGTCAGAGATAGATAGAGCAGTGATCCTGCTTTATTTAGAAGAGAAATCTTACACTGAGATTGGCGAAATTATTGGTGCTAACACAAACAGTATTGGCGTACGCATTACGCGTATTAAAGAAAGATTAAACAAGTTTATACAAGCGCAGGAGTGAACACATGAGTAAGTCTATTGAAGCAATGTGGAAACAAGGTTTTGTGAGTGAAGGTGAGCTATCAGCGCCAAAAGTGAACGACTTATACAATAGAAAGTCGCAAAATATCGTAGATAAACTGCAAAAGATGTTTGCAGTTAATATTAAAGCCATTGTGATTGGTGCTTTAGTCATGCTGGTGTTAATGAGCTTAATTGGCGCACCTTGGCTAGGCGTGTATATCTGCGCATTGTTAACGCCGCTTGTACTGATAGCAAAAAAAGAGCTCATCAAGTCACATAACTTATCGAAAGGGCAGAGTAGCTTAGAGTATTTAGAAAGCTTTGATACTTGGCTTAAAGACTCAATAAATGCTTACTCGAAATACTACCGGTTTTTTTATCCGTTATTTTATATCGGCATGGTAACACAAGGGCTAGCGAGTAATGCAGGTGGTAAAGTGATGGCTTTGCTTTTGAAGCATTATCCGACAGAGTATGTATTTTTAGATATTCCAGGTTATGTTTTGGCGGTTATCACAGTGCTGTTTTTGGTTATCGTACGATACTCAGAAGCTTTATATCGTTTAGACTTAGACATCATTTACGGCAGACAATTTAAAAAGCTCGATGAATTGATCGCAGATATGCGTGCTTTAAAAGCACAGCAGTAATTTGCTTAGGAAAAGTTACTTAGCGCTTATTTGATGGGCACTTCAATTAATCAAGCTTCATTTAAAACGAAAGCGCAGCCAGTTGGCTGCGCTTTTTTGTTATAGGGAATGAGAGACTAAGATCCTGTCAACTAACTCCAATGCGGTGGTGAAGTTACTGAGATCAGCTCGAACATCGCCATCTTTACCAGAATGGTGGCCGTGGCCAATAAGCTGCATTTGCTGTAGTTTACTCGGTTGGTCAAAATCGACGATGGCTTGATAAATAAGCGAGGGTTGCGCTGTATAGCCGTCGCTTGAATACACGGGATCGTCAGGGAATCGGTCACTACTGTAGAAAGAGTTGTAATCAAATGAATGGTTTATCTCAAAACGGATACGGTATTGACCTGTTAGTGAGGTCGGCAGCTGAATAGAGTAAATGAAATTATCTGTCATGGTTGCACCACTAAAGCCGTCGACAACCAGTTTATTATCGGTTGGTAGGTAGAAGCCATTACTGGCCTGTACACCAAGTTGATGCAAAAACACAGGCAGCGACTCTGGGCGCATGCGGGTGTCTTTTGAATCACTATCTTCACCACCGGTTAATGCCTCTCTACCGATTGCATTTTCGCCGATAAGTAAATGCGCATCGAATACTTGATCAGGATTTACTTTAGAGACTTTATTGGTGAAATTATTAGTGGCGATTTTCTCTGTGACATAGAGTGGCTGAACAAATTCACCGTCTAATGTTTCTAACCAAAACGCATATTGTGGCCACATAAAGTAAGGGCCTTTTTTCAGTTCTAAGGTAATTGTTTGTCCGCTGGCTTCTGCTGGGGTAATTACACGTTCGACATATTTTAGCTCTTTATCTTGGTCAGCTTTATCTGCGGCTTTTAGGGTTTGGCCCCAAGTGTAAACTTGCATAGCAGGTGGCAGAGCGAAAAATGGTGACGCCAACAAATAACCTATCAATAAAACGGCCAGCGGCATAGCAAAGCTGACTTTGCCCATATGTTTCTTTAATGGGTTTAAATAAGCGAAGAGGGGTTTTGAATTTTTAAACAAGTGCCATACGACGACCAAAATCATTGCCGCGCCTATTAAAGTATGAATAAGTGCAATGACAGCATCATGTTGTTGACTGTATAACAGTACAGAGGTAACCAACATCACAATGAAGGCTAAAAATAGTAGGGTGCCGATAAATACTCGGGCATTAAAAAATGACATAGTGACTCCTTTTGAATTACCCCCTTATCGCTTAAGGGAGGCAATAAAAGCCACTAAAGCTTTCTAAAATTATCTAAGGTCATTGATTTTATTGTTAATAATTTAGAGTGTTTAAGTATTTGAGTTGATTTGTAAGCGCTCGACTCTTAGCTATCTGCTTGGCTTTGTTTAATGCAGTGTTGAACTCATCGAGTTTGTTTTGCTTTTTGGCAAGTAAAGCAAGGCTGGCCCAAACACTGCTTTCACCAACAGGGCAGCGTAAAACTTGGTGATGTTTTTTTGCTTCGAGGTAATACGTTTTAGCTAATTCGTATTCACCTTGGTGCTGAGCAATTCGTGCCAACAAATCTTTCGAGTAGGCCATAAATAGCCAATCATTATTGCTTTGGGCTACTTGCAAAGCTTGCCCAACTCTTGGTTTAGCTAGTTCGTCATCTCCCTCAATGATGGCGTGAATGGCATTAAGATAATGTAAGCGACTTAACTCATTTTTATCATTAAGCTTTTGCGCGAGTGGAATAGCCAACATCAGGTGTTTTTTTACTGCAGAGTAGTCTTTCAGGGCAAATAGCGTACTGACTAAAATTCTTTGAGCAGTCAAGTTTTCAGGATCATTCGCAATGATACTCTCAAGCAGAGGTTTTGCAGCTAGGTGGTTGTCTTCAAGCTTTAGGTCAATGGCAACCCCTAACATCTCATGATTAAAGTCGGCATGATAGTTGTTGGCTTGTAGGGAGCTTTCTACACCTAATTGTTCTGCCACTTTATCACTAAATTCATCGATCACGTCTTGAATGTTACGACCAAATAGCACACCTTTTTGTTGAGTGTTCTTATAATGCAGAGCATAACTCAGCTGATAATCATGAGGCGAGCCGGACAGTTTTGACGAGACAACTAACTCAGCGCCTGAGACGGTAAATATTTGCCTAATATGCTCAGGTTGAACATTATTCAAAGGTGCACCTGCTCGCTCTAGCACTTCCAGCACATAATCGGTTTGTAATACACCATGCGCTTGATTATTGGGTAAGCGCTGTATGACTTGGTCCATTAACCCTAAACGAACCCAGCTATGGTCGTTTCCTTCAATTTGATTTTGTGTTGGTAGTATGACAACAGAGCCTTGAACCTTACTCTTTTCAGCGGGCGCTTTATTTAATGAGGGGAGCGCAAAGAACAAACTGGAAACAAAGACACATAAGGCAACCGTTAAGAAAACCACTTTCCTATTGGGTGAGGATTGTTTTGGGGCCTTTTCAGTCACAGCAGGTAGCCAAACATAGCCTTGTTTTGGAATGGTCTTAATTACATCTTCATTTTGAAAGAGCTGTCGAAGTTCATTGATTGATTGGAAAACGACTTGCTCAGCAACAACTGAGTCGCCCCATACATCATCTAAAATCGTTTGCTTATTGACCGGTTGACCTGCATTACGAATTAATAAAAGTAAAAGCTGACAAGTTTTAGGACGAATTGTCAACGTTTCACCATTACAGGCTTTAACGGTTAAGGCATTGCTGTCAATAATGTAATTTGATGTTTGATACTGCACAATAAGCACTTTTAAGCATATGGAGCCTGTTACCTTAATGGAACATGCGTTTTAATCAAAGTGACAGTTGCAATAAAATCGAAGTCTGTGCTTTCTTTGGCATTTTCTCGACCACTAACATAAACGAGTTATCTATCATGCGCTCTATTTCACCTTGTGGAATAGAGCCGTCGAGTATGATGGTGTTCCAAAGTCGTTTATTCATGTGATAACCGGGGATCACAGCATCGAAAATGTCCCTTAATATATGAGCTTCATCGGGGTCGCATTTTAAGTTCATCCACCAATGTGGTTTTTCTTCAGTGCCTTTGCCCATCTTTCCTAGCGCCAAAGTCGCGAACATTTTTCCTTTCACTTTATAAACATCAACTCCTTCACCAAAAGGTTGGCTAACAGTAGTCTCGGGCTTGGAGATTAAATATTCATGTGCTTGAAAGTGATCCATCGTCTAGTGTTTACCCTTTAATAGTATTAAACCTGAGCTCAGGTTGTTTAGGCATTAATTTGACATAACTGATTGTAGGTTAATAGATAATAATTAGAGTCTTATCGCAAAATTGCTGAGTATTGGATAAGAATGAATTACATTATTGCTAATAATTATCATTTGAGGTTTGCTATGCGTTGTGTGCAGTTGTCGGTGCTCTGGTTTGTAACCATGGTGGCAGTCGGTTTTTATAGTGATTCAGCAAAAGCTGAGTCTATTGAAGTAGATGTGGTTTATCCCGAGCGAGCAGTCGATGCTGGGTTAACATTAACGGGGTCGGTCAGTGCTGTACATAATGCGCAATTGGCGAGTCAGCAATCAGGTGTTGTGGCTAACATTCATGTTGAAGCGGGTGATGTGGTCACACGAGATCAACTGCTACTTTCTTTAGATGATACTTTGGCGCAGTTGCAATTTGAGCAAGCCAGCGCTGAGCTCAATATTGCTGAGGTGGCATTACAAGAAGCAAAGCGTTTATATCAAGAATTAAAAGTATTATCAAAGCGACAACTCGTTGCACAAAGTTTACTGGCTGAGCGACAAGCCAATATCAGTAAAGCAGGCGCCGAGCTAAAAAATGCTAATGCCAAGCTTGCACTACAACAAGAGTTATTAACTCGTCATCACATTAAAGCACCATTTGCGGGCGTGGTGACAGATCGTATGGTGGATGTGGGCGAGTGGATTGGTACACAAGACAAAGTATTCAGCCTCATCTCAAATGACAAATTACGTATCGAGCTTGCTGCGCCTCAGCAATATTTTGCTGAGTTTTCACAAGCAAACACAATCCAAGCAAATATCCTCAATCAGCATAATAAAAACGCAGTGATAAATAGCCAAGTTGAGCGTGTTATTGCCTCAGTAAATAAGACAAATCGCACTTTTAAGGTATTCGTGACAGTACCTGAAAATAGTGGTCTTGTGATGGGCAGCTCGGCACAAGTGACCATTCAATTACCCGCTACTGACAATGCGCAGGTGTGGTTACCTAAATCTGCACTAAAACGTCACCCCGATGGTGGCTACAGCATTTTTGCAGTCAATAACAATACTGCTGAGCGCGTATTTGTTGAAGTGACACAGCAGCAAGCTGAACGAGTGGCAGTAAAAGGGGCATCAGTCTCGCAGCAATACATCAAAGCCGGCGTTGAGTTATTGCAAAGCGGCGAAAAAGTATCTGTCAAAAGCGTTGCAGGTAACGCCCTATGATTTAAGGTGCAGTCAAACGCGGGGTGCTTGTCACCGTAGTTGTATTAATCAGTTGTATTCTGGGGCTGGTTGGCGCGTTAAATATTCCCGTGCAGATGATCCCTGATTTAGAAGTACGCACCATCACTGTGCAAACGGGTTGGGCTGGCGCAACCCCTCAAGATGTTGAAAAAGAAATCTTAATTGAGCAAGAGCGTTATTTAAGGAGCCTACCAAATTTAAAACGTATGGTGTCTTATGCGCGAATGGGCAGTGCTGAAATAGAGTTGGAATTTCCGTTTGGGGTCGATGCCAATGATGCACTTATTCGGGTAAATAATGCCTTAAGTCAGGTGCCCAGTTACCCCGAAAACGTGGATCAGCCAAGGTTGTTTTCGAGCTCTTTCTCGGGCAATGCGTTTATGTATTTTGTGCTTAAACCACTACCGGGTAACCCGCTCAATCTGGATGTGGATTTATTAAGAGACTTTGCTGAAGATTTTATTCGACCGCGCATGGAAAGCGTTTCTGGTGTGTCTGAAGTGAGAGTGGGCGGTGGTGCACAAAGACAAATTCAAATAAAGGTCGATGCTGAGCAACTTGCTCAACGTGGTATCAGCTTAAGCGAGCTTCGCAATGCCATTCGTAATCGTAACCGAGATGCCTCCGCAGGTGACATCGAAAGCGGCACTAGCCGATATTTATTACGCGTAGTTGGGCGCTTTGAGCAGCTTACAGAGCTTGAAAACCTGATTATTCGCAGTGAAAACAACGCCAATATTTACCTTAAAGATGTCGCAACAGTGACTTTAGATCACTTTGAAACACGCAGTCTGTCTTACAATGTGGGTGAGCGTACATTGAGTCTGTCGGTACGCCGTGAAAGTGGTTCCAATGTTTTGGCGATTAAAGACGATATGCTGCCGATTGTTGAAGAATTAAATCAGCAGCTACTAAAGCAAAATGGCTTGAGCCTGACGCTCATGAGTGATGATGTGCAGTATGTACGAAGCTCTCTCGAGAATGTGTGGTTTAATCTTATTCTCGGTGGCTTGCTGGCAACTTTAGTCATGTATTTCTTTTTGCGTTCAGGGCGCGCTACTTTAATCGGCGTGTTGGGTATTCCTATCTGTACCATCGCCGCGTTTTTAGCCTTAATGAGTTTCGGTCGCACCATCAATGTGATCTCTTTAGCGGGTGTGGCCTTTGCGATTGGTATGACGGTTGATAACACCATAGTTGTGCTTGAATCGATATTTCAAGCCAAAAAACAAGGTAAAGGCAAGCGCCAAGCCGCCATTAGCGGTGTAAAAGAAGTTTGGCCAGCTGTACTGGCTTCTACTGCGACAACCGTACTGGTATTTGCGCCCATCTTGTTTGTGCAACAAGAAGCCGGGCAGCTATATTCAGATATTGCCATTGCCATCTGTGGTGCAATTATCGCTTCCATGCTGGTGGCCATTTTTGTGGTCCCTGTCGCCTTAGCGCGTTTAGATAAGCAAGAAGTTGCCAGCGAAAGCGCTAAGCACAGCAAGGTCTACGGCCAAGTCTGACTGAAATGCGCAAGATTCTTTACTCAATCAAAACAGCGAGCTCGTATTGCCTCTGCGTCATTTATTGTGGTGATTTTAAGTGCTGCTTATACCCTGATGCCAGCAGCCGAATATCTGCCAGAAGGGGAAGAGCCAAAAGCCTTCTCTATGATGATTGCCCCGCCTAATTACAATCTTTCTGAAATGGAACGCATTGGTAGTGAGTTAAGAGCCTATTTTGCTGATTACGTAAAGGCAGATGGCGCCGCTTTTGCCAATGGTGAGACAGATATGCCACCGCTTGCTTACTATTCTATGTCGGTATCTATTGGTCGTATTTGGTTTTTAAGTGCGCCAGTCGATCCTGCTCATATCAATGAGATGATGGATGCCATCACCACTAAGTTTAGAAGCTATGAAGGCATGCGGGCGTTCTCGGCGCGCGGCTCGATTATTTCGAGTAATGATGGTGGCACACGTGCTGTTGCGGTAGACATTGCAGGCAATGACATTGAAGACTTGTATCGTGCCGCAGAGGCCGTCTATGAGCAAGCAAATCAAGTGTTTGATAACCCACAAATCAATTCTAACCCGGGCTCTTTAACCCTTGATCAACCTTTGATAGAGATCCAGCCTCGTTGGCATCGTTTGGCGGAGCTTGGGATCAGTAGCCGAGATTTCGGTTATGCCGTAGCAGCCATGAGTGATGGTGCGTTTGTGGATGAGTTTATTTTAAACGACGACAAGGTAGATATTTTCTTATTTAGTGGTGCAGGTGCTAAACAAACACTAGAGCAGCTTAAGAGTATGCCAATTGTGACGCCACAAGATGAAGTCTTGCCATTGAATGCTCTGGCTGATTTGGTTGAAAGCAAAAACAGTAACTCAGTAAGGCGTGTTGACGGTAACCGAACTGTGACGGTTTACATTATTCCGCCTAGAGATGTTGCATTAGAAGTTGCAGAAGAGAAGGTACGCACCGAGCTACTGCCAACACTTTGGCAGCAGGGCAAAATCGCTCAAGGCATTAAAGTGAGTATTAGTGGTGCAGCCGATCAGCTCGAAGCAACTAAAGCATCATTATCTGGCAACTTTATGATTGCATTGGTGCTGAGCTATTTACTCTTGGTGGCTATTTTCACCCATTGGCGTTATCCGTTATTCATTTTAGCGACTGTGCCGCTAGGTATGGCGGGTGGCTTATTGGGTCTTGTGATGGTGAATGGCTTAAACTCTGGGCTTGCGAGTTTAGGTATGCAAACCTTCCATCAACCGTTTGATATGATCACTATGTTAGGCTTCTTAATCTTGCTTGGAACCGTGGTGAACAACCCGATTTTAATTGTCGACCAAACACGTCGCTTTATTGTCGGTAATGGCCTACCTGTGGTTGATGCGGTCAGAAAAGCAGTCGAAAAACGTATTAAACCCATTTTAATGTCTACGGCGACCACTATTTTTGGCTTAGCACCTTTGGTGCTGATCCCTGGTGAAGGTACTGAGCTATATCGTGGCGTGGGTATCATAGTATTAAGCGGTATTTTGGTGTCGACCCTACTTAGCATTAGCTTTTTACCAGCATTTTTAGTGGCCATTCTTGATGACAAGAGTAAATACAAAAAAGAAAGTTAAAAGGCATATATAGAAAGTTAGAAAACGCCCGAGTTGCTGAAATTAGGGCGTTTTTTTGTAATGTGATTTTGACAATTCTTTACAACTTTAACCTGCCGTTTTTGACGTAAGTCGATATGATGAAGCTTGATATTTCTATATGTAAGGGAAAGCATGCGAATCCAATCTATTGACGTGTTGCGGGGCATTGCCATATTAGGCATTTTGCTTATGAATATATACTTTCATGGCATTATGAGTTTGGGCTATGTGCCTTTCGACATCACACCTCAAAGCGACATTTTGGTCGACACCTTCAATGCTATTTTTGCTGATGGGCGCTTTAGAACGCTGTTCTGTATCTTATTTGGTGCTGGTTTAGCTATTCAAGTGAAAAGCTGCGAAAAGAAAGGGTTTTATTATCAAGATTTCTTAAAATCTCGCCTTAATTGGTTGATGGTTTTCGGTATCATTCACGGCGTATTTATTTTTGGTGGTGACATTTTATTTCTGTATGCAGTGTGTGCATTGGTTATCATTAAAAAGCTCACATTACCGACCCGTGATCTGTTTCGAAAAGCCAAGAAATGGCTAATTATTGGCACTGTTTTAAATATTCTATTCAGTGCACTAGCTGCTTTTGCTGCAGGCTTAGAGCCTGAGATGGTGCGTGGTTCTGACACGTTCTTGGAAGAATATAACAGCTGGATGGGGAATTATGGTTATCAAGTGACAATACAAGCCATATTTGCAGCATTCTTAGTGATAAGCTCTCCATTATGGGTGTTTTGGCAAGTCGCTGGTTTAATGCTTTTGGGAGTTTATTTCTATCGCACTGGCTTTTTCAAGCGAGGTTTAACAGCAAGCCAATTTAAAACCTTTGCATTGGCTGCAGCAGCTTTAACCGGTTTCGATATTTTTATGCGTTTGAGCTACTTTGGTGCAGGCAGTGAAATGAGTTCTTTGCTGGCGAGCATCTCTGCTATTTTTATGTCGATTCTATATATTCATGGTGTGATCTACTTACTTAAAAATAACCACCGTTGGATAGAAATCTTCAAAGCACCGGGGCGCATGGCGTTTACGCTTTATATTATGCAATCGGTCGTTTTAGCGGTTCTACTTCGTTGGGTTTTCCCCGAGGTTCACTTAACTGCGACGATGATTGATTATTTTGCTATGGCTTTGGGCTTTATTCTTTTCCAGCTTGTTTTTGCCAATTGGTATTTGAGTCGGTTCAAACAAGGTCCGCTTGAAGCGCTGTGGCGAAAAGCGTATTTGGCAAGCTTTGCAAAGAAGCAGGCTAAGTTGCAGCAAGCAGAAAGCTAATTATGTTTAAATGGGCTAGCTTGGCAAAGGGCTGGCCCAATATGTTGTTTAATTTAAGCGCTTATATAAATGTCTTTGACATACTTCTCCATGGCAATCTCTGGGTTGGCTAATTCACTGAAACCGAATTGCTGATACAGACTATGGGCGTCTTTGGTGGCTAACGTAAAACGTCTTAACCCTTGCAGCTCAGGATGAGTCATCACCGCATCAATCAGCTTCTTCCCCAATCCTTGACCGCGATAGGGCTCAAGTACAAATACATCCAACAAATTGGCAAAGGTAGCCTGATCAGTGACTACACGACAAAAAGCCAGTAATTGTTTGCCATCAACGAGCGCAAAACATAAAGAATGGTCGATCGCCTTTTTTAGCCGCGTTTCATCTATGCCTTTACTCCAATAACTACGCTCTGACAAAAAACTAAATGCGTCTTTAAATTGTACTGGGGTCAATTGGTGAACTAATTGCATCATCGTCTCCTACGCAATAAAGATTAGGGGTAAACAGCCAAGTAATAAAACCGCCATGATCAGGTTAAAGCGTTTTAAACTCTGAGGTGATTGTAAGTACTTGCTAATGTACTTGCCTGTCGTCACCCAAAATAACGCGCAGCAGATCCCGATAATATTAAAAATGATTAAGCCCATAATGGCAGAGTGCCAATACAAGTCGCCGGGTAAGGTCAGTGCACTACAGACTGAGATGATCATGGTGAGTGATTTTGGATTAACGATTTGAAACAACGCCGCTTGTTTAATACTCATCGGCTCGGCAAGCAGCGAATCTTGTTTTTTAAGTGTGCTGGTGCGAGCAATTTTTACCGCAAGATAAACGATATACAGCGATGCCAAAACTTGCAAAGCGGCATGAAGTACAGGCAGAGCTAAGAACAAACTTCCTAAACCAAACAGCATAATGATATGGATTGCGGTCATGCCGACGCGAATACCAATGACATGATTAAGTGAGCGCTTAACACCAAAGTTAGCGCCTGAATAAGTCAGTAGAATATTGTTAGGACCCGGCGTAAAAGCTGCGGCGAAACAAAATAAAATAAGGGCGGGTATTAAAGTAAGCAGTTCGGCACTCATGGTAAAACACTCCTGAAAATTGTATTGATACAATTA
>Ga0213840_1002373_pt1 | contig 11943 bp, 11 predicted proteins | sample SWPATP22_FD_160132 | JGI IMG/M metagenome (GOLD analysis project Ga0213840, IMG submission 160132) | Coastal seawater microbial communities from Marineland, Florida, United States - SWPA TP2 #2 | ecosystem: Environmental > Aquatic > Marine > Coastal | place: USA: Florida | collected 2016-08-14 | reverse complement strand
CGATCATTGCAGAAGGAAAATAGGTGGCCGGATTTTACTCCGCCCGCGGCCGGACTATCCCGCCGCTACCGTGGTCGAATTTTGCACCGCCGCTCTCAATTTGGCACACCGTTTGATGCGAAGCTGTCCTAATCTTGCCATCTGGGCAAATGTTTTCCGCACCGAGCAGTATCTACGGTCGCACCTACAGCTGCAAATGAACGATTGGGCGCAATGGTCCTAGGCGTGTCCGTAGGAGACGATCCACCGCATCAGTTCACATACGCCTCCTCGTTCAGCCTGAGCCCTATGCTGATGAGCCCGCGCAGGGCGGCGTGGACGTAGACGAAGTTGCCGAGGGTCTCTGACTTGCTCCCCGTTTTATCCGCGCATCCAGAAAGCTAAAATTGTATCGATCTGTTTTGAGAGATCATAATCTGCCTCTCTTATAACCGGTCCAGTTTCATCGACTTCCCGTTATTTCGGAAGCTGATGCGCTCAAATCGGACCCGCTCAGAGATGGCTCAAGCAGAATTTTCTCAAACGAATCTCCCGACCGCTACCGGTCTGACGGATCCGACTTTGTCGTTCAACCTGGACGGCGTCTCGGACTGGTCGACGCAGATGCCGTTTCTCGACATTGCACATTCGATGCGTCCCTGGATTGGGCACGTCGAGCAGTATGGCTGGGGTGGGATGTCCTACCAGGCTCTTCTTGATGGCGGTTATCTCGATGAACAGGGTTGGTTGAAAGAGATTCCCGAAGGGGTCTTTTCAGTTGGCACGGCCTGGGCTTGGAGCGTGAGCAGTGAGGAGACGCCGGCAGCCGCTTCTCGTGCGGGTATCTACGTTCTGACGTATGAGGGAGAAGGCACGATCCAGCTTAAGCAGGGTGCTCACGTTCTGAGTACAGAACCGGGACGCATCGTTTTTGAGAACCCCACCGGCACGACAATGGAAATGGTCATTACCGAGACCGATCCGGATCGGTCGGGCGACTATATCCGCAACATATCAATCGTCCCCGAACAGTATGAAGCGCTTGCCCAGACGGGAGAACTCTTCAATCCGGAATGGCTCGCCGTCATCGAGGACGCGCGCCAACTGCGGTTCATGGACTGGATGAAGACCAATAATTCAGGGCTTGCGGAATGGGGTGACCGTCCCGAACTCGGCGACGCGACATGGTCGGCCGATGGCGTGCCGGTCGAGGTCATGGTGCAACTGGCCAACCAGACCGGAGCCGACCCGTGGTTCACCATGCCGCATTTGGCGTCCGACGACTATGTTCGCCAGTTTGCCACGTATGTGCGCGACCATCTCGACCCGGAACTGGTGGCACATGTCGAATATTCCAACGAGACGTGGAACTGGGCATTTCAGCAGACGCACTGGCTTCGCGATCAAGCAACGACGGTCTGGGGCAGCACCGACGGCGCAGCCTATCTTGATTATGGGGCAAAGCGGGCAACCGAGACAGCTTTGATCTGGGACGCGGTCTTTGGTGCCGAGGCTGATGCCAGAGTTGAAAATGTTCTGGGCTTGCAGACCGGCGGTGTATGGGCCGCTAATCGCAAGCTGACCGCGCCGACCTGGGCCGAGAGTGAACCGGACGCCTACGTGGCACCCCACTCGGTTTTCGATGCCTTAGCCGTGACCACCTATTTCGGGAGTACCACGGTTTCCGATGCTGACATGCGGGCAGACCTGCTTGAAGCCATCCAGGATCCGGAGACCGACGCCACCGCTTGGCTCGCGGACCGGTTGATGGATCCGGAGTATACTCTGTCAATTCCCCAAATCGAAGCGTTCTTGGCCAATATGAGGTCCATTGCGGACGCATACGGTCTGGACATTCTCGCCTATGAGGGGGGGCAGCATGTGCAACACAGCTTTGCGGTGTCGGATCTCACGGATGCCGAGCTAGCAACATTGACCGACTTCCTCGGCGACTTCGTGCGCAGTCCCCAAATGGCAGATCTCTATGCTGAACTCTGGGACGTATGGGTTGAGGTCAGCGACGGGCCATTCATGCAGTTTGGTGATGTGGCGGCGCCAAGTAAATACGGATCATGGGGCTTGCTCAGCGCGCTCGGCGACACGAACCCGCGCGCCGAGTTCCTATTCGAGCAGAACGAAACCGCCCAATCCTGGTTCGGTGATGGCGGCGGCACCCGTTACCAACAGGGCGTCATCAGGATGGCCGGCGATGATGGCGAGACGCTAACCGGAACCGACAAGGACGACTTCCTCGTCGGTGGCGATGGTGACGACACATTCATCGGTGGCGCAGGCGATGATGCATTCAATGGGGGGAGAGGCGAAGACTTCATAGACGGCGGCGAAGGTGTCGATACTGCCAGTTATGCGGGCGAAACAGGCGGCATCGGGGTTTCGCTCGGCGAAAATGCCGCTTGGGCAAACGCTTCCGGGGACACACTATCCCGAATCGAAAACCTGATTGGGTCACGATATGAGGACGTTCTGATCGGTGACGATCAGGACAATTCGTTCGAGGGCAATGGCGGCAATGACACGCTGGAGGGCCGCTACGGGAATGATACGTTAATCGGTGGCAGTGGGGATGATACCCTCGACGGCGGTGTTGGGGACGACAGCCTCTATGGGGGCTTTGGCAACGATTTCCTGTACGGCGGCGTGGGAGACGATATCCTCAACGGTGGCCGTGGAGCTGATCTCATCAACGGCGGCAAAGGTCAGGATTGGGCGGTTTACGCGGACTCATCGGCCGGTGTTTCAGTTGATTTGGATGGTATCAACACAGGCGGCGACGCTGAGGGCGATACACTTTTCGAGATTGAGAACGTCAAAGGCTCCATCCATGACGACATCATCTCGATGGATGACACCGACAACCAGGTCGCGGCAGAGGCTGGAAACGACCTGATCTTTGGTTTTGGCGGGAAAGACATCATTTATGGAGGCGGAGGCAACGACCGCATCAGCGGTGGAACCGGCAAGGATGTCCTTTTCGGCGAGGCCGGTTCGGATATTATTGTGTTCAATCTTGGAGACGGCTCGGATCTCGTGGCCGACTTTGAGAATGGCGTTGATTTTCTGGAACTGGATTGCGCCCTTTGGGGCGGTAGCCTGACCGCCGAAGAAATTGTCGATACTTTTGCCAAACAGGTTGGTGCAAACCAAATCGATTTCGACTTCGGCAAAGGAGACGTGCTCCGGGTTATTTCGGGCAGCCTTCTCACTTTGGCAGACCTCTACGATAACGTCATGATTTCCGGCGATACGACCGCAGTGACCGAGGTCATGGTTGCCGTGCCGCTCGCCGAAAATGAGACGCTCCAGGAACCGGAAGCTTCAGCGCCGATCCTGTCTGAGACGGAGACAGCAAAACCAGACATCTTTTCATTCGCTGATGCATCCAAGCCAACTGACTTCGGCGACTTACAGCGACTTCCGACAGAAGCCGGGTTTTCCGCAGACCAGTACGAAGAGTTCGACAAATCGGTTTCGCCTTCAGATGAGCAGGATTCCCAAATGGCGGATTTCACCGCCGACCGAAGCTCAGTACCGGACCTTTGGGACTTGAATGGGCATCAAGTCGATCACACCAATTTTTCAGCGGATGCTCTGGTAGATCATTATTCCGGCTGGGTGCGCTTCGAACATTGGTGGAATGACCATGGCTTCGGCCTTGAACCCACTTGGGATCTCTTCGGCCAAATCTAATTTAGGAATTCATCGACAGCTATTCAGAAGTTCTCGCTAAGAGAAGAAACTGCCTACGATAGCGACGCATGCTACGGCACGGACAGTGTTCGTTTGTTTGACGCCCCGCTTCGATGGGTTGGACCAGCTGGCTAGAGCGGCATCCGAACTGAGTGAATCGACGTGGATTCCCAAATCAGTGGTTTGATGATTCATGATGTCTGCCTGAGCAAGGAGGTCGGCGGACATGTCAAAGGCGCTGTCGCTCGATCTTCGCACACGTGTTCTCGCCGCCGTGGCCAGCGGCCTCAGCCATCGTCAGGCAGGTGAACGCTTTGGCGTTAGCGCGGCCAGCGTGAGTGGTTGGCGGGCACGTGAGCGCGAGCAAGGCGATCCTCGCCCCAAGTCGCTCGGCGGCGATTGATGGTCGGTGCGCATCGATGCCTGCAAGGGATTGTTCTCGTCGCTGCTCGAGGAGACACCCGACATCACGATTCCGGAGATGCCCCAGGCACTTGCCGAACGCGGCCACGCCTTTGGCTTCGGCATGATCCAACGCTTCTTCAAGCGCCACCGGATAACGCGCAAGAAAAGATTGCGCACGCCAGTGAGCAGAACCGCCAAGACATCCTGAAGCGACGACGGGAATGGTTCGACGATCAGATCGACCTCGATCCGGCAAGGTTGGTCTTCATTGACGAAACTTGGGCCAAGACGAACATGGCGCGCGCCAGTTGCCGCGCTCCGCGCGGCGAGCGGTTGAGAGCTGGAGTTCCTCACGGCCATTGGAAGACAACGGCCTTCGTCGGCGGTTTAACGCTGCGCGGCATGATCGCGCCCTTCGTGCTGAACGGGCCGATCAACAGGATCGCATTCGAGGCCTATGTCGAGCAGGTACTGGTGCCGGAACTGCGGCCGGGCGACATCGTGATTATGGACAATCTGTCCAGCCATAAGGGCCTGCGCCCCCACAGATGATCGAAACTGCCGGAGCCTCGCTGATGTATCTTCCGCCCTATAGCCCCGACTTCAATCCGATCGAGAACGCCTTCTCGAAGCTAAAGGCCATGCTCAGGAAGGCCGCCGAACGGACCATCGACGGCCTGTGGGACAGGATCGGAACCCTACTCCCGACCTTCACGACACAGGAATGCGCCAATTACTTCGCCGCTGCCGGATACGATGCAGTATGAACGGATTCCGCTCTAGCATGACCGTGTCTGCGATCTCGACGATTTCGGTCTCACTTGGGCCCCATACCTGCCACGTCGTGATTTAACGTGCCGGCCTTTCGGCGAACGTCCCAAGGGGTGTTATTGATCAGCATTCTGATAAAGGCGGCAAATCGGTATCCATGCTAACCTGTTCATTATGGAGGACGCCCAATTGAAGCGTCCTGCCTGGTAGGATTTCAATCCTCGACGCGCTGTCCGGGCCGCCTGACACGGTAGTGGAAGAAGGCATTGGCCGGACGCTCCAGCCATTTGTAACTTATATGGGCAAATGCCAAAGTGGCTGTGAGATATACCGGCATCAACCAGGCACTTTGGGCAAAGAAACGCGTCCCTCCGAGCACGAAATCCGCAAAGATCAAAACTCCCATCTGCAACGGGACATGTACAAGATAGATGCTGTAGCTCGTTCTTCCGAGAAACATGAGCGGTGCAGGTGCCTTTAGCCCTGCAGCATCTAAGCGAACCGCCACAGAAACGAGGATCACAGATACCGCAACCACCAGGAGTTCTCGCTGAAAAGTACAATAGCCTGCGGCAAACGCAACTGCCGATGCGCCCAATATTATAATCCCACTTTTGTGCTTATCTCCACCAATATAGTTCGCGGCATAAACAGCAGTACCGATAAAGAAATATCCGACACAGGGTGCAACTGCCTTGCTAATAAAGGGGACGTGCGCAGGCCAGTATGCACTGAAACCAAATCCGAGTACTACGAAAATGATAGCTCCAAAGAGCGGATATTTTCGCAGCACTGGAAGTGAAAAATAAAATATGAAATAAGCAACAATCTCGAGGGAGACTGACCAAATCGGCCCATTAAAACTCAGGCCGCGCGACAAAGTACTCCAATTTGAAGCCAAAATTAACTGCAACATAAAATGTCGGACATCGTTATTTCCATAAATCTGCCAGTGCCCGACCCCGATGATACTGAGCCACTGGAGAAATGTGACGATTAGAAGAGTTGCAAAATGAAGAGGGTAGAGGCGAGCAAACCGAGCGATGACGAAGCCAGGCAAACTGCTGCGGCGCCTGAAGTAGACATGCGCGAAAACGAAACCCGAAATCACCCAGAACAGTTGGACCGCATAGCCCCCATTTTCATAGATTGGCAGAAGCACACCAGAAAAAGGAAACTGGTCAGGTTTCGGAATGTTGGGTCGGTCCTGCCAATCGATAAGATAGAAATGATGATAGTGAAAGACAACCACGCACAGCGCTGCGACACCACGCAACCCATCCAGCCAAGCAAAGTAAACTGGCGACGGTGTTAAGGCCTTCTGCATCGGATCTGACCGGTATGAGTCGCGACGTTTAAATACAGCGCCAAGTAACCTAGAGCCCGATTTTGCGCATCACCCTCTCAAGGAAGTGGTGTAACACCGGCGGGGTATATTTTTGCATCGCAAGGCGCCGATATTCAGTCTTAACTGCTTTGTCCGCCGTGCCGGGGCGAGGCCGAAACAGCGTCGTATGAGCAACCCGACTATCGCTCCAGGTCGCGGTGTAATAATACAGCGCAATGGAAAGTCGCGGATCGCCGTCAGGATGTTTCACCGGTTCCGGGTTGCCATGCATGCTGGTCGAACTGGTCGAAAAGCAGCACATGCGGTTCATGATCGGTGGGAACGCAGCGACTCGTTCCTTCATGTCGTCGGTCCAGACCTCAAAAGCGCCGCCATATTCCGGCTTCCAGCCCGGATTTAGATAGATCAGCACGTTGAGACGCCGCTCCAGGTTCATCTGCTTGTGGTGATTGAAATCAGCATGGATGCCTAGGTAGCCTCCATTATTAGTCCGATGGATACCGCCGCCCTTGTAATAGGGATCGGGGATAAGACCTCCGATCCCGGTCATTTCCTCGAGAAACCGGATAAAGGCTTGAGAATTAAGGGCATTGAAGACCGAGCGCGTAAAAAGGGGCAAGATGTCCGGATTATAGGAGGTTTTGAGATACTCCTGAGGGCTTGAATGCTCAGGTCCTTTCTCTCCCTGAGACAGCGCTTGGTCGCGCACCTTTTCTGCGACCGAAATTGGTAAAAAATTGTCGATACATATATGATTGTAAGGTTTTCCCGACTGATACGCGGCTGCGAATCGCACGCCGATTTCCGCAGCATCTTTCGGCGGAAGATACAAAGTGTCGGGATCTATGGCGTAAACGCCTGCATCCGATGAAGAGGCCTCTGATTTCAATGCAACTTCGGCCATAGCAACCCACCCCGCAGTTTTTCATACTAAGAATAACATTCAGATCTAGCGCGCCCCCATGTCAAGGCGCACGTTCAAGTCCGGTTAATGATGATATTTCTGGAATTAGCGAAGCAAGTGGCAAACTGTCACTGAACAGTGCCCCATTCGCGCAAGGCGCGACGGTGACAGCCTGGCACCCTCGTATGCAGTATAAACCTATCGATCACCAGATTCATGCGACCTAATTCAATTTCTTTAAGTCGATTTACCTTGTAAATCAACACAGTTCGATAGCCCCTACCTCCATACAGGTGCTGCACGAGAAATAATATCAGCAAGCAGCGGAGATTTACTAAAGGCGAGATGATTATTGTCAGTGAAGAGTGGTTTTCCATTTACAATAGGGAGGCATATGCCAGAACCACAAAATTCATCAATGACCGAGATCCTTCTTACGAATGGCCCTTCGACACTACCGAAGGCGTCGAACACCGTCGCAAACTCCTTTTCATGATTGCGTAATGAAACCGCAACTGGCCAATCGCGACCAAAAGCCAGATTACCCGCCCAAGTCTCCGGAACAGGGCGGGCAGCGGCAAACAGGGGCTCAACCAAACTGACCTTTAATCCGGCTTCGGTAAGGCGACTGATTGTTCGTGAAAGATCTGCGGCGAACACTTGCGGGACGTCCGTCGCGGATACCCACCGCCCATCGAACGGCTTACCACCTTCAGGAAGCGCTTGTCTCCAAATCGAAACCATCACGATTTCATCGAGGCTTGGGTGAGTAAGCGCAAAGTCAATTGCTGCAGCAGCATATCTGCGACACTCCTCCTTTCCCGCCCCTAACACTGGCATGCAGCCATGATGGAAGGCAAGGAGACCAGCTTTCCCTTGTCGTTCGAGCCAAAGGTCTAACGCCCCGCCAAAAGCAAGAGCATGGCTATCACCAATTACGAGTACCGATTCTGCGACGCCTTTATTTCCGAGCCGACAGACGTCGGAGGACGGAGGCACTCCCGCCGAATACTCGCAAACGCGATAAATATCAGGCGTATCCTCAGCGTAAGACAAGAGTTCAGACACTTCAGGAGCAAAGCGCGACGGTACTCCATCACTTCGGATCACGAATACCGAAAAGGCAAGGATAATTGCACTCGCAACCGCCGCCCCCGAAAGATATGCGCGTAGGCTATTTAGCAACTTGCCCCGACGAATTGGGGTTTCAATAAACAAATACATCACGGCAGCCAATATCAACGACGATAGCAGGCCAAAGACACGCCAACCTAATGTGAATTCGAACAAATGAGCTTGCAGAAAGACCTTTATTGGCCAATGAACGAGATATGCTGGATAGGAAATCCGTCCGATCCAAATCATCGGCCGCGCAGACAACAGCTGAGTGACCGGAGCCATGGTCGCATAGCCTCCGAGGATCAAAGCTATAGCTCCCAGCACAGGAAGAAGCGCAAACCATCCTGGAAACTCGGTCAACGGTGAATACAAAGAAATTGAAAGCGCAATGATACCAAGACCCACCGGCCCCATTGCATGAAGCCAGGAGCCGACGGGTGATTTCCCCCGAAGCACGATGGAGAGTGCTGCACCCGCCATTAATTCCCACGCCCTAGTTGGCAATAGATAGAATGAGGCCTCAGGTTTCAGGGGTGAAAAAATCAAACTCAATAGAAAGGAAATTAGAAGAGCAAGTATGATGGCAGGAAGAAGCGCTCGTCGCACAAATTTGTGAATAATCAATACAGCAATCGGGAATATAATATAGAATTGCTCTTCGATCGCGAGTGACCACAAATGGAGAAGCGGAACTTTGCTGACCTGCAGGCCAAAATAATTGACGTTTTGCCAGAAATAGAAATTAACTGCATAGAGTAATGACCAGAGCGTTTCTACTCCTAATTCTAAAAACTGCGTCGGTAAAAAAAGGAAGTATCCCGCGGCCATCGTGAGCAATAGCGTGGCCACCAAGGCCGGATAGAGGCGCCTCACTCTGCGGTAGAGAAACCAGCCGTAATGGAAACGCCCATTTTCGAGATCATCTACAATTATTGTACTTATCAAAAAGCCGGAAATCACGAAGAATACATCAACGCCTATGAAACCAGCCTTGCCGGCTGAAAATAAATCGAAGTGAAAGACCAAAACGAGAAGAATGGCGACCGCACGAATGCCATCAATATCCGGTCTATATTTCATGATCAGCGATTCGGCACTTAGATTTTTAAGGCATTCGGCCTAGGGTGAATCTATCAAATTCTTGGTGCCTTCGAGAATGGCCCGTCATGCCTAGCTTGTAAGAGAAAAACACTCCGGCGTACAAGGCCAAACATTCTGCTCGTATAAACCAGCCGCCTTCCCTGCATTCTGAGCTCCTCAACCGCATGAGTTCAACTCGATCATACATAGGTTTGCTGTTCAATGAATATACATTGGCTCGGCGTCAAAAACCCGTCTCGCCTCGAGTTTGCATGGTAGCGAAGCTCGGCAATTCTGACGCAGCCAAAGTACAACGCTGTATCAGAACGATACAACTTATGTTAAAAGGTAAAGATTAGCAGCTTCCCTAGGGGCATTAGGCCGCCAATCGCGGCGGCTGTACCCCTAACCCAACCCTCAGCCGCCGCGCTCCCTTTCCGGTTGGGCTTTGTTCAACAATAAAGAAATTTGTTGAACACGGAGAAGCTGCGGAAGTTTCTCAAATCGTTTGCGGGCAACTGATCATCACGGCGCTTGGCGCAGACGCACGCCTGGACCGATCCCCTCTTCCGCATCAAGGAAGATGATGCCCCCGCTTTCGAGAGCAGTCTGAAGTTTGATGACTGTCGAAACGGCGCCCAAAACTGTTCCGTCTGAACGCTCTGCCCGCTGAACTGTATTGAAGCCGACACCGGACTTCTCCGCGAGTTGTTTCTGCGTCCATCCAAGCATCGCGCGAGCGGCACGTATTTGGGTGCCTGTTACCATATCATCAAAATATCACCGTTTATCATTGACATTCACCCACTAATGGGTATTTTTACACCATCAACGGGTGTGGAAAATCGAGCATGAATACTCTGCAAAGCGAACTTATCCGATTCACAGCCCTTCGTCGTCAGATAATCGAGGCTATCCCCGACATCGACGAAACGACGCTGGCGGACACGCTTGAAGGCGCAACCAACTTGCACGAGGCGATCGGTGCCTTGGTGCGTTCGGCCCTCGATGACGAGGATTTGGTCTCTGCCTTGAAGGTCCGGCTGGAGGCCTACAAACAGCGCGCAGAGCGGCTCGGTCAGAGGGTCAAAGCAAAGCGCGACGTTGCCCGCACCGCGATGGAGGAGGCAGGCATCGACAAGATCCTCGAAGCCGATTTCACGCTCTCACTGCGCAACCCAGCGCCTTCCGTTGTGATCACCGATGAAGAGGCCATTCCCGAATGGTTCTGGATCCCCCAATCTCCCAAGCTCGACAAGCGCTCCCTCCTCGATGCGCTGAAAGCCGGCACCGCGGTGACAGGCGCGGAGCTTTCAAACGGCGAGCGCTCACTTTCGGTGAGGACCAAGTGAGCCGATGTTTAACGTGAAACAAATCCGCGCCCTGAAGGCCCGGTTGAAGGACAGGCATGTCCGCAGCCGCATCGAGAACGGGACATTGCTCAACTACCTCGAAGGCTGGCATGTGATCGCCGAGGCCAACCGCATCTTCGGCTTCGATGGCTGGAACCGGGAAACGATGGAAAGCACATGCGTCTACACCAAGCGCAATGGCGAGCGCTATGAGGCCGTCTACACTGCCAAGGTGCGCATCCGCGTCGAGGCCGATGGTCACACGATTATCCGCGAGGGCACCGGCGCGGGCGAGGCTGACACGATGTCGCCCGGTCAGGCCCACGACTACGCCCTGAAGGCCGCCGAAACGGATGCCACCAAGCGGGCTCTCATGACCTTCGGCAATCAGTTCGGCCTGTCGCTCTATGCCGGCAACGGTGCAACAAGGCGCCCTGATCCAAAACTGGAGCCCCCTGCCCCGCAAGCCGCAGACAATGCTCTCGAGCCGGCCGCCGCCGAAGCGTCCTCAGCTTCGGAACCCAACAATCCCGAAACAAATCCAAACGGGAAAACCAAGCAAAATCAGTCTCCGGACGAACCTGCCCGTCAGAGCCGCATCGACAAGTCCGCCCTGACGCTCTCCGAACCGAAGCGCCTGCGCGATCCCGACCATTTGAAACTCGTCGTCCGCCATGGCTGCGTCATCTGCGGCAAGAACCGCACCCAGGCCCACCACCTGACCTTCGCCCAGCCAAACGCCATGGGCCGCAAGGTCTCAGACGAGTTCACCGTGCCGCTCTGCGCGACACATCATCAGGAACTGCACCACGCTGGCGACGAACCGGCATGGTGGAACAGGAAGGGTGTCGATCCGACGGGGATCGCGCGCGAATTATGGGAAGAGAGCCGGTCTGCGGCCTTCGCTAATAGACACGGTTAGCGGTTCGTTTCAGGCGCGCCTCAATTCCCGCCTCGCCCGTTAACTAGCTTTTTTACCTCAGACGTTACGTTACGGCACATTGTCGTGTTCAGGGGTGAAACAGCCGTGTGCCAAAACTGCGCAGTTCTCAAGACCTTTTCCAGTGATTGCATCTTCGAAGAAGGTTCCGACGGGACTGGTTCGAGTTCATGGACGAGCAGCGTAACCGACACGGCCTATGCAGACCTGCTCGCGACGAGTGGCACGAGCGCGACGGTCTCGGTCGGCGGCAGCTATGTGGGGGAGCTGGAGGCTGCGGGCGACAGTGACTGGATCGCGGTCAATCTCGTTGCCGGGCAGACCTACACGATCTCGC
>Ga0213840_1002365_pt1 | contig 11988 bp, 7 predicted proteins | sample SWPATP22_FD_160132 | JGI IMG/M metagenome (GOLD analysis project Ga0213840, IMG submission 160132) | Coastal seawater microbial communities from Marineland, Florida, United States - SWPA TP2 #2 | ecosystem: Environmental > Aquatic > Marine > Coastal | place: USA: Florida | collected 2016-08-14 | reverse complement strand
ACGTATTGGCCCCTCGATTTTCTTGGGAAGTCGCAGTAGCTGATGGCACTGTGGCACGAGGAGTTGTACAAAATTCGTACCGCATCATTGTCATCGCGGAAGGAAAAGCCGACAGCGATCCTGTGTGGGACTCCGGTGTTGTCTTGGGTGACCCCATCCGCGTACCATACAACGGATCCGCCCTTGTACCGGGCAGTGTATATTCATGGTCCGTGTCTATTGAGCTTGCCACGGCCGATAAAAACACTGAACCAGTTCACGTACAGTCGTCAACCACCACGTCTTCCATCGGATTGCTGACTCCGTCAGACTGGTCCGGACAATTCGTGGGAATGTCGGAATCAAACAAGAGTAGCAATTTTGCTGCTGATCCTTGGTTTCGCAAAACATTTACCTTAGACGCCGACCAAGTTGCAGCAGTGTCTTCTGGAGGAGCTTCAGCGCTTCTCTATGTCGCGTCACTGGGCTTTCACGAAGCCAGTGTCAACGGTAAGCCGGCGTCAGAAACGGCCGTCCTCGTCCCATCAATCAGCTACCTCCCTTCGCGAATTCTATACCGCACATACAACGTCACGGATCTGCTGGACTTGTCCAATGGCGCAACCAACGCCCTTGGTGTGTGGGCCGCCGCAGGATGGGCCGAATATTTCACGTTCGAGTGGGCCGATGATGTACAGTTCGGCGGTCATGCCCCACTCATCATGGCCGAACTCCGAATTGGCGGCAGTGTCGTGAATGAAACCGTACGTCTGCCTCTTGGTATCATCGAGTTGCGCATCGTGACGCTGATTTTGTTGTTGTTGCTTCTGCGCTCCGTTGCTGTCAACTGTACCACTGCCACGCAGGCTACTCGCGATGCGTCATGGCGAGTGAAGCCGAGCACCACGTCCAGGCTGGGAGACTGGGGGAATGGTGGTTTCGGCGGCGACATAATTGACGAGCGTCTTGCGATCGACGGGGGATGGGATGTTGCCACACTGGATGACTCTGATTGGGAAACTGCGACAGCAGTGACGATCAACAAAAACATGACTGTCTCGGTACGATTGACTGATTCACCCGGTAACAACACATGGTACGCACACAACTGCTCACCACCGTGTGATCTTGGTTCTTCCCATCCCAGGCCGATATTATGGAGCCAACGGTTCGAAGCGGAGACATCACGGCAACCTCCATCACACGCATTGACGCTGAGACGCTCCTCGTAGAAATGTACGAGTTGTACACTGGGTACGTGTCATTTTGCGAGTGCGATGTCAACGGCTCGCGTCGTTGCTTACGTCTATGATTCCCGTCTCATGTTGCCTCATATTGGCCAGGTGGTTCGAAGTGTCAAATCTCGTCGGGACCGCCGGCGACAATGTTACTTTCTCCGTGAGCACAACCAAGGGCGTTGAACTGGAGTACAACATGCAGGATTGTCTGATCTTCAAATCATCGGAACCTACTTCCTTCAGAATGAGATTCAGCTACCACGAGATTCACTATATCACCATCCGTGGGAAACTGCAAACAGACTTGACCGTGGATGATATTGTCGGCTACCAACTTTTCTCCGATCTGGAGAGACATGGCGCGTTCACCTGCGAGTCGCAGCTCTTGACGAAAATTTACGATACCACGGTGAACAACTATGAGGGGTTAACTACTGGGGGCCAAACTGTTGATTGCCCTCACCGCGAGCGTCGTGGCTACGGCGGAGACGGTTTGCTGCTTCCACGCTGCATCCGACACAACCGTGCTCGCGGACAACTAATGGCGATTCTGTGTCCGACTCGCAGGTCATACCAGCTACGAATTCGCACTCGCAAACTATGGCGTCGGTGCTTATTTCACGAAATGGGCCCGTGATTTTGCTGATGTGCAGGTGTGGAGCACGAGAGTGCCTCGTCGTCGTCCGCGGCTCGTGATAATTTCTATCGCAAGTTCATGAACGTTTTGCAACTCGCTTTTCATCGTAGACCGATGACGGTAACGTTCCGCACACGGCACCCACCGTTAGTGGCGGAGGTGGTCCTGCGTGGTCTGGGTTTGTGGTGACAATGCCGTGGCAGGTGTACAGAATGTACGTTCTTGCACGTTGCGACAGCGTTTTGCAGTCCTGACAGAACTTCAGGTGACCGTGCACGAATTCCTTGCTTCATAGGTACGGTGATGTTCAATTGATGGCCGACATGTACCCGACGATGACACGACAGCTGGCATTCTTTCAAAAGAACATCAACGACGCCGATGGACTGTTGCATCCGTGGACTACATCACAGTGGGACTTTTTAGGAGATTGGATCACACCTCATGGATCTGAAAGCAATGTTACGTCTCCGGAGAACATTCTGTTCAACAACTGCTATTTTGCATATATCACCCAGCTCACTGCGAATATTGCAGACATTCTTGGCTATTCCACGGTGGGTTCCAGCGATTGGCGTTATCATTTCGCACGGCATTCATCACACGTATCAACCCTGCGTCTATAGGATGCCGTGAAGTATAACGCTCTTGCGGCTGCTCTCGGCGATGCAATCATTAACGCTTTCTACAACTCCTCAACTGGAGGTTTCGTCGATCTTCTTCAGGTTCGCGGCGCTTCACTTCTGGATGAATCAGATTTGCAACCATATTGACTAAGCTTTGCCTCCGCCAATGCTTGTAGACGCATTTGGCTATGCCACTGGCCACGGGTGTGGTGTCGCCGGGATCCGCAGCTCAAGTCGTTGCAAGTCTTGAACAAGCTATTGCGCTGACCGACGGGCACCTTGACACTGGACTAACTGGCACCTATTTCATGACCAAGTATCTCACGGAGTCTAATCGCAACGATCTCGTGTTCACCATGACCAATCAGACAACGTTCCCTTCCTACGGTTACTTTTTGGAGCAAGGCTACACAACATGGTTTGCGCGGCTGCACTCGCTTTCGTAGCGGCTGTCGAGAATCGTCCAGTGACGTGTGCTTGTGTTGTGTAGGCCCGAACAGTGGGACGTGACAGTGCCCAATCTTTCACTCATGCATGGGTGCTACAACGCCATTGGGCTGTGGTTTCTGGAGGTTCGTGCGTTGTTCGGGGTCGACGCTGGCACCCTTTCAACGACACTGACTTGAAATCATGCCACTCAGGGTGTGGCCGGCGTGACCGTTGACATGCTGGACGGCCCGCTACGTTTCAGGGCTCCTGTGGAAATCGCCGAACACGTTCACTGGGTGCGCTACTGTCTGTTCTGCCTATGTGTCCATTTCAGTTCGGTTACTCACAGTCACTGGTCGGATCGGCTCTGAACCACGCCTTTTTTCTGGACTAGGCCAACGGCTCTCGGTTTGCACTTCGTGGAATTGCTCGAAGTTCATGGCAGGTCAACACCGGCCATGCAACCGCGTCGTTCACTCACCAAGTACGTGTTGCCGAAACTAGTAAACCAGTTTTCATGTTGCGCTTACCAGCTTGCACAATTGTGTTCTTGTTGGAAGATCACGGTGCCTGCATTGACAAATGGGCAAGTTCGAATCCCAGTGTTATCGGGGGAAGGCGTTGCAGACGTTTCCGTGGACGGCCAGCCGCTGGATTCTCCACCGCCTTCGATCTCGTTTCATGGTGAGCCCGTTCCCTCCACGGCAGACGCTTAATTGCTGTACCCTGCCCTCACGATGCATTTTTGCAGGAATGGAAACAATTGGCTCCACAGATTATGTCGTCCTCGCTGTGGGATCAGGTGACTACCTCTTCTCGTCCAATTGGACGTTTAACTCACTGTAGGCTGTGGATCACAGACGTGCAGACAACAGATGCACCGGTAAATCATTACATTGTGTGGATTTATTAGTGAAGTCATTACGACCGCGTGTTGACCGCGTGTTGTACACCGAAGTTGTTGTGTGTTTAAAATTTGGTCTTCAGCAAAGCGGCCTGCAAACGACGCACGCCTTCCGCCGCATCAGATGCAGTCAAGTCCAAAACGGGAGTCAGCAAACACCCTGCTTGCTTGGCTTTCATAACGAAGTACGGCAGCACTCTCTCTTCATGGCATGCCTTTTTGAATGACTTGAGCGTGCTGGTGCGCGCAACTTTCCAATCTGCATACTTGCGCGACAAGTCACTGTCTGCCACTTTGTTCTCAGCACCCTTCGCCTCGATTGCTGGTTCCCAGCGAGTGGTGTTTGCACCGTCAATAAGATCTGCGAGTGTAGAAGAGCAAGTGTGAGAGTGCGTCGATGTGGCATGAGCGCCTGATCTCCGACCTACCAGGGAAATAGATGCCCCAGAGCAGCCCTTGACCATGGACTGCAACATGACCTCTCAGTGACGGGTGCTCAGCCATTTTTTGCAGGCTTTGCTGCAAGACATCAGCGACGTGAGCTAGGTCACCTACATTTCATCAATAAATTTTGATTGCTTGGATACCGTCGATGACATTGCAAAAGTTCTCCTTGGGTGGCTGAGAAGTATGTACCGTGGTGTTTGTCAAGTTTCCGTAGCACTTCGACGGCGCTGACCAGCGCACGCGTGCTACTTCCAGCATAAGTGTGCGACTGCATCACGCTCCGGCCAGTGGCGTTGAGGAGACGACCACCAGTCCGGAACAAGCAGCCACTAAGCGGATCAACACCACCAGCAATGGCCTACCACACACCAGCGATGAGAAGACGCGGTGCCCGTGGCAGAAGGCAGCCAACCAAGCGAATGCCATCCAAAATTGCCATCCGAATAGAACTCACCTTGCCGAAAGTGACAGCATCTACGTCGAGATTCAAGTGCTGGGATAAAAACAGGGTGCCCTTTCCATGACGACCCAACCCGCACATAATTTCGTCGGCACACACCTTGTCGTCACAACAAATGACGCACGCAGAGTGGCACGGGATCCAAAGGGGGGGAGGAGAAACACAAGGGTTACGATTCGAAGAACGAGGAGGCAAGAGGGCAACTTCAAGTGGGACGCAGATGCGGTTGTGTCGAATGCATGCTTGCACCCAATGAACAGACAAGCTTAACCATGCAACGAGCGAACATGAACGCAGTGCTCAGTGATCCCGCGAGCATGCAGGCCAGCAGTTGACAGAGTGGTATGGGCAGCATTTCCACGAAGCTGCGACAGACACACCTTAATTCCTTTTGCTTTGGCCTGCTGCACGACGAACCGCAGTTCCTCTGCAGGCCACGGTTGGCCCAATGCTGACGAGCCCCATTGCGGTTCCACAAAGAGGACTGAGACGACCTCATGGTTTGCCTCAAGCCATTGCGTGAACTCCTTACGCTTTCGCGCAAAGTACTGTGCTTCTGGCTCATTGATGGGTCGATCGATGAGCGTCGGAGCCGGGTAGTGGAGTTGCCTTGAATGCATGCCAAGTGGTTGACACGAGCCAAATGATGTTGATCCTGGCCCATGGTAGGACGTGTCGGCAATGGCTGCGAACGACGAGGATAAAATGGCTTGCTTCTTCTCCTCGTCGGGCTCCTCTTCGGCGCGCAATTGCAGCAACACATCGAATGCGGCATGAACGGCGGAGGCACCCTCCACCTGCAACGTGACGAACCAATCGTCGCCCGTTTGCACCTTCATATCTTCACTAGCTCGGTCGCACGAACGAGCGTTATGACGCACATCCGCCCACGGCGCGCGGGAGCCTATCTCTCGCGCAAACTCGCCAAAGAACGGCGACAGTCCAACACTGGTGTGCGTGTTGAGTGAGGACGCAGGCTTACCTGCGCGAAGATCAGCAAGAGCCTGCCGTTCCATTTCGTGGCTACGATGAAGCACACCCGCCAGATTCGGTCCGCTGAACGATTCGCTGCACGCTCCGCCTAAGATCATTACCTCGCGGGAGGACTGTGCGCTGCGATTTCCTTTCGATCCGCCTTCAGGAGCAACGAGAGTGTATCGGACGCCGGATTTGCCCTGCACCGTGTCGTACGCGGTGTGCATCGTGTACCTGCCTGCGTACCGCCGATGAGACCCTTCCAGGTCATTCGTGGGCTGCTCTCGCTGAGACGACTTGTGTCGTCGCAGGAGTGCGAAAAACAACGCCACACCGAATGCGGCAATAAGGCTACTGACAGCCATTAACTGCGCTGAGCCGAGCAACCCGTCCATTGACATAGCAACCATTGTGAAAGTGCAGCGCGAGGCGAAGAGTGTTTAGATGACAAACGAACAACGTGAAAAACGGGTCATGGTGAACATGTCGCAAATTTTGTCGGCATTCCGTGTGCAAAGGGGTAAAATCAAGTGCTGCACCAATTGCCCCGCGGGCAACGGTCAACCAGCATAAACACACGTCGACAACGCCAACATTCACCAACCAGCAAACAAACACTCACCAGCATCACAGCATCGATCTCACCAGACCATCCCGCCAAGCAAACAATTCGTCCATCCTTTCATTTGTGCGCGAGGACACACCACCAACAACAACGGCAATAACACACACACATAGCAACACAGTAACGTAGAAGCAAGAAGCACATTTGCGCGCAACTGAGTATCGTAGCGGGCGGAGTGGAGTCACGGAGAGACAACGCCGACGACCGACGCACACGAACACTACTCCTCAGTTGACACACAATCACGAGTATGCCAAACAGCGATGATTGAAAGACGCAGTGCCTCCCTGCAAAAGGTTTTCGGTTCGTTTGAAATGTTTTTCTGCGGGAACGTCACGCACACCTCACGTTTTGGTCCTTGCGCAACAACGCAACGAACGAACGAACGAACGACGAACGCAGCGAACGAACACAGAACGCAGTGAACGCAAACAAAAGCGCATCGCAAACCGGCGGTACCGTTATCTATAACTACTATTCAATGTTTTCGGCACTGTACGCTGCCTCGTAAACCGTGGAATCCCTAATGTGGATATCAATGGTGCGCTGCACTGTCGGTCAGACTTTTTGTCACCAACCAACCGACTTTTCCACTTTCCAGTTTCCGGTCAGTCAGTCACTTCATTCGTACAAGATCTGTACATTACCGTACATTTTCATCTTCACTGTTATTTCACTTTAGCCCAATCAGTGTACGGTGATGTACAGAATTTGTACGCTGTTAAAACCGCGCCATACCTTCACTCACTCACACTCACGCCAGCGAGCGTGTCAGCAGCGTGTCAGTGCAGCCCTCGCGCCAACTGTACACCTAATGCACGGCCGTACAAAACGTGTCACGCAGCGTTCACTTGCTCCCTTACCACACCTAATATCAGTCCATACTCAGTCGACCTTTCAAAACGTACATAAATAGTACGTTTACGCCGTATTTCGTACATTTTATGTACGGTTCTCTGTACACTGTTATGTACGTTTACGTACAGTGTCAGATTAACCCATGTTAAGGTGAACGACTGAACTGTACATTAATGTACGTCAGTGTACAATACACACTGCTGAACCTGGTCGTTCACCCGGCCAGACAGAGACAACGGAGAACAGTGGCCGAGTGGCGCTGCCGGCCAGTGCGTGACTGCGGGGACAGTGCGCTGATGCGTTCGGGCAAGAACAGTGGATAGCGGTGAGTTGCTTGTTTGTATATATCTACAACTAGGATAACTCTGTTTACGTGAACACTTTGTGGGGATAAAATGTAAAATCGTACTTGTAGATAGGTAGGTGGTGTCACCACGTTTGAACGAACGAACACACGGCTAACGGCTGTTTCTGGAATCAAGTCGTACTCGGTACTACACATCGTACAAAAAGTACGATTGCAGGGCGACGACAACGGCGCACGAACTGATGACGACGATGGACTTCGTCGAATGCACGCCAATGACCTACGAGGATGCTACGGTGACTCCAATAACGATGCCACGATTACTACCATGAATACAATGACTCTATCATACAAGAGTACTGACAGCAATGGCAATGACAATTTCCATTTTAACGTCATGGGCGATGACAGCGGCTCAAATTGATTATAATGACTGCAATGACCACAACTTTGTGGGCATGCCTCGACTGGACTATACGGGCTACGATGGACTTCGATTTTTTCCGCGTCACACACATTGCTTCCCATTACTGTTCTGTGTTAGATTGGGCACAATCCCATAGTTTTCGAGTGATGGACCGACACCACGACGACAAGGGCGTATGGCCATACAAGATCGACGACTTGTGAGCGCGATGCAAGCAAAGGCACACTGTATAATGCGACTTTCGTGCAATAATCCAAGTTTTAAATAATGCAAGTCGAGGTAGTCTACAAGCGTCGCAGTATTTATGGTGACAGCACCACGACGCCATCTAGAATGGTGCCGCCGCCCCGCCAACTTTACCGCCTTGAGCTTGCGCCATGCCGAACAACTGCTCAGGCTTAAGGAGCCCAGGCACTTGGCTCTTTTGCTGCTTCATCGCATCAGCCCGCTTCCTCATCGCTTCGCGTGTCTAACAACACAAAATCAGCACAGAAAAAAGCATAGAGATGTCAACAGTCGCTCGAGGCCAGTTTGTGAACAATACTTGTTCATTGTTCAATTTGCTCACCTTAATGTAATTCATTTTGGCGATCTCCTGGTTCGAGAACTGCTTCAGCTCGATGACAAAGTCTCGCATCAGCGTCTCAAACTTGAGTGCTTGCTGTCCGTGTGGCTCCCGCGCCACCTGCTGCATGGCGTCCACGAAGCTCTTGATTTTCGCATCGTCCATGCGCTGGGAAAACTGGCCCTTAATAAGATGCATCAAAAATTTCCCGACTCCTTCGTGGTTATTGGGGAATTGCTCAAAGAGGGGCATCGTCAGCTGACCGGACTCCACGATGGAGAGCACCGTCAGGAGCAAAGACACTTGCTTCACGAAGCCAGACACGTGCATCCTGTCCGTGAGAACGTGCAGGAGCTGCTTCAACATGGTTTGGATGAAGTTCTTGAAGAACATAGTGCATACCGACATATTGCCCCGCAACGGCTTCAGCAAATCGCTCAGCATGTCAAGGCCTTGTTCATGGATGTCTCGGTCAAAATGCAGTATGGCTTGGATGACAGAGTCGAACACGAGCTTGAATGCTGCGGCAGGCAGTCCGAACACGGGACGCGAGCACTCTCGGATGGTGGCTCCGAGCAGTTTGAAGAATCCGGAGCGAATTTCGGGATAGGCCGTAAATGCGCTCCCGGTTTCAGGAGACACTGTCATGATCATGGGGAGGGTCACATCGAAGACACAGCTCAGCATCTGCGCCACGTATTTCTCCATCCCAGCTTTCAGACGGTCGATGGACGTTGTCAATATCGACAGAACTGCGGCATCGCGAAGCTTTTCGTTGCACTGCTTGTAGTCCAACAGTATTGCGCTCATGAGACTGGGAAGAATTTTCTCTGCCAGCATTTGCGGCTGATTGCTACCTTCAATAAAGCTTTCGCACAGCAGGAGAACTTCTTTTTTCACTAACCGCGCTCTTCGGCACAGGTTGTCGCCGACGGCCGCGGCCCCTCGGGACGCGATCAACTGGGAATAAAACTGGTAAACCTTCAACAGGTCCTCGAAGATCGCCGCGATTTGGAACACAAACCCAGATTGCAGGCTCTTGCAAATGGCAGCGTTTTTGCGCAGGAAGTCGACGATCCACGTCATGGCCCCTTCACGTTGCAAGAACTCCGGCGCATCTGGCCGCTGCAGGTGCGCGTGCCACTGGTCATTGCCGGACCGCATCGCGGCTGACAGCAACCCCTTCTGGCGGGTGGCGTCCTTCTCAGCAGCAAGCATGCAGCCTACGGCCTCGTAGAAAACCAGGACCTGATGTCGTTCCAGAGCAGAAATCGTGTCGTCTAGATCGTGAATGAGGGTCAAGATGAAAATCGGATCGGGCTCGCCGACACCTTTCTCGTCGTCGTGAGGAATAACAAACTCCTTGCTGCATCGTTTGGAAATTTTTAAAAACGTCTCGCATGCCATGTCTTGCACTCCTGGGTGCGTTTCCTTCATGAACTCGAACAGTTTGTACACGACCGTTTTCAGAAACCGCCAGTGCTCCCTCAGAAATTCGGGATATTGCCCAACTACGTACATGATGTTGGAAGCGATGACAGCCTTGTTGGCTTTACCTTTCTGCGCTATTGTGAGGTCAAGGAGTTCCTTGATCACTGTGACGAGGAACCTCTTCTCAGTTGAGGGTGGCATCGTACCACTAATCGAGCCTATTGCCCAGCACAGCCGATTGAGTGAGTCGTGCGTGAAACCGTTCGGTTTGCTTTGGTTCTGTAGGTACTCGTTCATGATCGTTTGCATGTCGTCGAGGTCGAGGTGGGTGAGGTACACCAACGTTTCCTTGCACGTCTCGTACAGCGCACTGAGTTCCGTGTCGTGGGTCTTGACACGCTGAATGATCTCCCCAGTTTCTTCCTCCTTTTCTATCAAGATCTCCTCCGGCATCACCATTTTGGAGATCACCACGCACCGCAATGCGTGAAGCAGCTTGCCGATGACGCCCCCAGAGTTCGATGGCTCCAGTTGGTTCTTGACGGCCGGCGGGGCGGCGTTCCACAGCGCGGGAGCGCGCCCCAACTTTCTACGGTACAGGTCCTTGGTGAATTCGTGCCAGAAGTCAAGGCACGTGCTAAAGAGGTCCTTGTCGTCGGCCTTCGTGATTTCGACCAAATACCGCATGGAGGCGGCCAGCACCATCACGTTTGACTCCGACATGAGCACCACGGACATGTGGTTGGACAAGAATTGCGTCAAGAAAGTGCACAGCGCGTGCACAAACTCCTGGCCTTCCTCCGGACCGTCGGTCGCCAGGCGGCACACAGCTGCAGGCGGCACCATTTGCGTCAGCAATTGCATGACGTTGGAGAACAGCTTCGCCAACACCATCATAGCAGGCTCGGGAAGCGGAGTTTTGTTGTCATCTAGAGTAGTAATGGCAGCAATCTCGCCAAGACACCTCATGGCGTGGCCGCTGAGCTTTCGGTCCTGAAAGCAGCGCATGAGCGCCATCAACAATCGCGTGTCAAACACGACCTGTACTGGCATCCAATGAATGATCCGCTTAAAGAGATCGAGGATGCGGGCCACAAACGGGCGGGCCTGAACTTGAACCCCAGACCCGTCGGCTTCGAAGCAACCACCCAGCTTGCCCATGCACAGAGTGTAAATTGCTCGGAGCTCCGTGTGCAACTGCGTCTTGAGGTCGACTACCTTGCTTGAAGTGAGGTTGTTCTTGGAATAGTCGAAAACTTCCTCCGAGATGCCCTTGATGATATCCAGTGTGTTGCTGCAAATTGTGTCGCTGGCCATTGATGCCTTGACGAGGTCTTGAATGAATGTTGGCCACTTCGACGGCCAGTCGTGCTTGGCAACGGCCACGATGATACTGTTCAATTTGATAATCAGCTGTTTGTTGTCAGCGTACGACTTCGGATTCGCCAGCAGTCCATTCAGCAAACGCTGCGTGTGGCCCTTGATCTTCGCTTGGTACTCTGGTGCGAGCACCTTCCATTTTTCTTGCACGCAGGTCTCCAGCACTTTAGCAACCACAAACCGCGTGTTGATGTCGTTGGACAGCTGCAGAATATCAAGTGAACGATTCCACGACAACTCGTGCTGCCTGAAACGCTCTAACATCTTCAGCGCCTCATGATTTTCGGAGTTGCGAGCATCAAGCATCACCTGGACCACCTGCTGAAATACCTCCACGAAGTGGCGGTCCGTCGGTCGTCCGAAATCGAGGATGTACTCCATGATGCTGAGGTGGTGAGGCAGGAAGTGGCCAGCTGCTGCTGGAGCACTGCGTCTATTCTTGTCGCGCTGCGCGGCGCAGGTGAATAGCAACGCAGGAGGGCGCAGACCTCCGCGACTCAACGAGATTTTCAATGCACATACACCTTGACGAACCGACAAAACAGCGAAAAGCGACGAAGAGCAAAAAGCCGTCCACTGAAACAATGCGGCTGCGAGCCGAGCCGTTCACAGTGTCAAGTCTGGCAAACTGGCGAGCAAATTGACCGATCTGTGAGTCTCTAGCAACGCCGGGTGTCCCTGCGATAACCGCTTCGCCCCA
>Ga0213840_1002360_pt1 | contig 11997 bp, 10 predicted proteins | sample SWPATP22_FD_160132 | JGI IMG/M metagenome (GOLD analysis project Ga0213840, IMG submission 160132) | Coastal seawater microbial communities from Marineland, Florida, United States - SWPA TP2 #2 | ecosystem: Environmental > Aquatic > Marine > Coastal | place: USA: Florida | collected 2016-08-14 | reverse complement strand
TGAGCCAGAATATTCAATCCCATATGGCACGGCACTAGTCAGAAACACCCCTTGGTTGGCTCGTGCCGTGGGGGTCATCTCCGATGGCAATAGTCTGCCCAGCGTTGAGTTCAGACGTTTCGAGGTTGACTCTGAAAACCGGGGGTTTCTGCTTCATTTCCATAAGGGAAGTGACGGAAAGGTGGTAATAGAAGATGACAAAGGTGAAAGAGTTTGCGAGTTCTCTGTAGGGGAATACTCGATATGCGCGTCAGATTCCGGTGAGATCCCGAACATTGAAATCAATGTTAGAAATATTGCCGCCGACGACGGCGTGGGCTTTCGTTTGCAATATTACCCTAGGCCGGTCGCCATTCAGAGGTTAAGGGCGGTCATATCCGTCTTTGAGGTTGGGAGAGATACAGGGGTTCTCAAGATCGTCGGAGAAGGGTCTGACAAAGATAAGATTAAGGATGTCGTGGAAGCTACGGCCAATGCGTACGTTCGTCAGAACGTAGAGCGGCGGTCAGAGCAAGCCAGAAAAAGTTTAGAGTTTCTAACTGATCAGCTGCCAAAGGTTAGAGGGGAGTTGGAGGTGGCGGAGAACCGTCTTGCTAGGTTCAGAGAAGAAAATTCGACTCTGGATTTGTCTTTGGAGACCGAAACGCTCCTCAGTCAAGCAGTCGATGTAGAAAAGAAGATTACAGAGTTGGAGTTAAAACGTGCCGAGCTTGGTAGATTATACACGCCGACTCATCCGTTGCTTATAACTTTAGACGAACAGAAGGGGCAGTTGGTAGCGCAAAAAGCGCAGATGGAAAGCCAGACGTCAGATCTGCCTGATCTGCAGAAAAAGCTGCTGACACTGATGCGTGAAGTGGAAGTGTCTACGCAGCTCTATACCTTCTTGCTGAACAAAACTCAGGAGTTGCGCGTTGTTCAGGCAGGTACTGTAGGGAACGTTCGAGTTATTGATCATGCTGAGTCCAGTATTTTCCCCGTTCGCCCTCGAAAGAAGTTCATTTTGCTGCTTGGGGGCTTGTGCGGGGCGATAGGAGCTTTTGGCTTTCTCTATTTGAGGGAGATAATTAAAGTTGGTATTACCAACTCTGAATCCATAGAGAAAAATATCGGACTGCCCGTCTATTCAACGTTGCCGTATGATGCAGAAGCCGCCAAGAGGAAGGACGCTCTTGTATGCGCATTGGATTCAGAATCTGTAATAAGCGAGTCATTTAGAAGTCTAAGGACGGGGCTGCATTTCGCCGAGCAGGCTATAGAGCGGGTTTCTGGTTCGAATTCGACAATAGTTACAATTTCAGGTCCTGCGCCGGGCGTTGGAAAAACTTTTGTATGCTCCAACCTCGCGGCGACGCTGGCGCTTACCGGTGAAAAGGTTTTGTTCATCGATTGTGATATGCGCCGGGGTGATGCAGATAAACTAATGGGAGTACCGCGAAACCCTGGGTTTTCTCATTGCTTATCTGGCGCCCGCGACCTGGAGTCTGTAGTGCAGCAGCATCCGGAGATACCGGCTCTTAACGTCGTTAGCCGTGGAAAATGCCCTCCGAATCCAGCTGAGTTGCTTATGACGGAACGTTTCGCTGAAATTCTTGCTGAGGCAAGACGAAAGTTCAGATACATAATCATTGATACGCCACCAATTTTGGCGGTTACCGATGCCTCTCAAATTTCCGAAAAAAGTGACTTGCTATTTCTGGTGGCGCGGGCAGGTAGAACCCAGTTGGGTGAGCTTCAGGAATGTAAAAAGAGGTTCGAGCGGGGGGGGCATGTGATAAGCGGCGTAATAGTGAACGGTATGACGCGGGCGATTAGCCGAGCCGACAACTACTCTGCTGGCTACGGATACTACAATTACACATACAGAAGAACCGATGAGTCAAAAGCGACATAGATTGATTGCGAAAGTGGGGGCCACTGGCCTTGGCTTATCGATACTTTCAGCTTGCGCCGTCGTGCCGGGCATTGATTTAACGCTAAATGCAGAAAAAGACGGGGCCCCGACTGAGTTGGGGGGGTATGACCTTGTAAAGATCACCCCCGGAGTGGTGAGGGAAGAGAATAGTAAAAAGTACCCCCTCGTGATCGACGGGAGGGAGGTGGTCTCCAGCTCACCACCCAAAGCGGAAAGTGGTGAGGGTATTTATTCCTACAAGGTTGGGGCCGGGGATGTGCTCTCCGTGATCGTCTGGGGGCACCCTGAATTGACAAGTCCAACCGGCGAATTTAGGGATCCGGAAAGCGCTGGGCGTTTGGTCAGCACAGATGGCAATATTTTTTATCCCTACATCGGGGAGTTGAAAGTTGCCGGAAAATCAACCCAAGAAATAAGAAGATTGATTGCGAATGGTCTTTCCAGGGTGGTGCGAGATCCGCAAGTAGATGTAAGGGTCGCGTCGTACCGCTCAAAGTCAGTTTCGGTTATTGGTTACGTCGGGACGCCCTCAATATTGCCAATCACAGATCGCCCCCTAACCCTGCTTCAGGCTTTAGCCGCCGCTGGTGGAATCAAGGAAGGTGCAAGTGAATCCTCGGTGCTGCTTAAGCGGGCAGGCCAGTCCTATCTTATTCGTGTAAACACCGAAAAACTTGATGCAGTATCGCACCAAGAATCAGATTCTACAGATGGCTATTCAGTGAGTGGGCTCGAGCTGAAAAATGGGGACACGGTGGTAGCGTTACATCCGAACTCGCAGAAGGTTTACGTGTTGGGGGCGACAAACTCTGCGAGTACCATACCGATTGTGAGCGGAGAAACATCTTTGGCGGAGGCGTTAACCGGCGAGAGTGGGGTGAATCAGTTAACAGCAAATAGTAACGGAATATTTGTTGTGCGTAAGCAAGCTAACTCGCTGGACGGCACGGGGGAGCGCGCCACTGTATTCCAGATGAAAATATCCGATATATCGGATCTCTTGATCGCCGAAAACTTCAAGCTGATTCACCATGATATTGTATATGTGGATAGAACGGGGCTGGCGTCATTTAATTCCGTCATCTCACAAGTGCTTCCCACTGTATCAACAATATTCCAACTGGATCGGGTTTTTCTGAATGATTAGTTTGTTGCCGTTCTGCGGTGAGCAGATGCTTTTGCTTTAGTTCGCAAAGGGTTCTTCGGTGGATAGGTTCGTCAAGGCGTTGCTCGATAGGGTTCTCGCACTATTTTTGCTTGCTCTGTTCTCTCCGATTTTTTTTGCTATTGTCGGAATATTAATGTTTCAACCTGGGCCGATCTTTTTCAGTCAGAAACGAATTGGAAAGGGAGGGGTGGGGGTCAGAATATTTAAATTTCGAAGTATGGTCGTCGATTCCGATAGCGCGTTAAAAGCGCATTTGGAGTCGAGCCCCGCTGCCGCGCTGGAGTGGAAGAAATACCGAAAGCTAAAAGAGGATCCTAGGGTGACCTCGGTCGGTAAGATTATCCGACGATACTCACTTGATGAATTGCCCCAGCTCGTGAATGTCCTACAGGGCAGCATGAGCCTGGTTGGCCCTCGTCCGGTCGCGGAGGACGAGCTCGCGCGATATGGCCCATCTAAGCGATATTATTTGCAAGTGAAGCCGGGTATTACGGGAATTTGGCAGGTAACCAGAACTGATGAAACTTCTTATACGCGAAGGGTTGCCTTGGATCGTGTATATGTTATTAAAAGAACTGTATGTTTGGATTTGAGGATTATGTTGCTAACGGGCCTACGCTTAATTGCCCCTAGAGGGGCTTATTAGGCATGTTCGTGAAACTTAACATTTATGGTTGGTCTCAATTCACTGTTTGATAGCGGGGCTAAATTATGGCAGGAAAACCATACAACCATGCGTTTTATGGGAGTCAGTCCGCGGATTCCGCAACTTCAGCTGGAGAGATGGTTCCCTACCTCGGGGAATTGCTCCAGTGTAAGTCTGTAATCGATGTCGGGTGTGGAGTTGGTACCTGGTTGGCAGAGTTTCGGAAACTAGGTATCACCGATTTGTTGGGTCTTGATGGCCCCTGGGTAAAGAGCTCTTCGTACCGTATTCCGTATGCACAATTTCTTAGCTCCGATCTCGCAGCGCCATCCGAGATCATAGTGGATCGTCGATTTGACTTTGCTCTTTCAATGGAAGTTGGAGAGCACCTGCCCCGAGAAAAAGCTAATGATTTTATTAGGTTCTTGACGTCGCTGTCAGATGTCGTCCTATTCTCCGCTGCTATTCCTGGTCAAGGTGGTCGAAATCATATAAATGAGCAGTGGCCAGACTTTTGGATAGACATATTCTCCGAGCTCGGGTATGAGATGTTTGACGTGATCCGGCCTCGCTTCTGGGATAACAAACTGGTTTCGTATTATTACGCTCAAAATGCTTTTCTATACATAAAGAAAGGATCGCAGGAGTCGTTGGTATCCAGGCTTGTTGGGGAGAGGGTTCAGGGTTTTCCTACAAGGGCGGTACATCCGGAGAAATTCGTTAAGCATGCGAACTTAAGGGTGGGGCCAAAGGCCTTATTGAAAGCGTTGCCTGCCGCATTTCTTGAGAAGGCGCGAAGAGTTAGGGAGGGGAGGCCTTGAAGAAAAACGATCGAAAGATGAATGCGGGTCTGAAACGGCGTATCTTATCGAAGCCGGTGATAAGCGATTTAACGCATGAATTAGGGCGGCAGGATATAGGAGGAACCCTCCGACGGATTTTTTTATGGCAAATCTCGTCTAGGTTGATGCGACGACCTATTCAATTGGAGATGGCTGACGGCGTTAAGTTGCTGGTTCAGAAGGGGATGCACGGTGCGACCAAAAACTTCTATGTGGGTCTCTGTGAATACCGTGACATGGCATTTGCGATCCACTATGCGGGAACGGGGCAGCTTCTGTTTGACGTAGGCGCCAACGTGGGTGTGTATTCATTGATCTTTTCCTCCAGAGGCGGAAGGGTGGTTGCGTTTGAACCGATACCAAGTACGTTTGCTGTTCTGAACGCAAACGTTCTCCTAAATCAATACGACGATTTGATACGCCGAGAGAACCTCGGTGTTAGTCGCGAATCTGGAGCTGTTACTTTTACTCTAGGCGAGGATGCTACAAACCACGTTTTGCAACCAGGAATGACCGCCGAGTCATCGTTAACGATTCCGACGGTATCGTTAGATGCATATGTTGAAGAATCTGGCCTCTCACCGAATTTTCTAAAGATAGATGTGGAGGGTTTTGAGACTGAAGTTATACAGGGCGCGTCAGGCCTGCTCCGAGATGACAAAATTCGACCAAATGTTGTTCTTATAGAATTGAATGGTCTCGGTGCGAGATACGGCTACGACGACGCAGCAATAGATTCCACGCTAAGGCAGCATGGTTATTTGCCGTACTCATATGATCCCGTCTCCAGAAGCCTGATGGTCCTTGAATCATTTAATAGATCTTCAAACACACTGTATGTGTACAACGCACGTGAAGCAGAGATGAGAGTTAGGTCTGCGGAAAAAATACGTTGGTCAAGCATTAGCTTTTAAGTCAGTGAAAGTAGATTTTTTATATATAGGGCCTGACAAAGCGGGTTCGACTTGGCTAGATGGCGTTCTACGTCAGCATCGCTCGATTGTTATGCCAAAATCAAAAGAGTTATTCTATTTTGATAGGTACTATAATCTGGGTGATAACTGGTACAGATCGCAGTTTTCACCGGGGCATATTAATGACAGCGGCCGCCGGCTGGGTGAGATATCGCACGATTATTTATATAGCGAAGACGCTGCCAAGAGGATATTTCAACACAATTCGGCGGTGAGGCTTATAGTGAACCTCCGAAACCCAATTGATCGGGCTGTTTCAGCTTATAGATACCTAAAGCTCCAAGGTCGGACATTTTCATCATTCGATAAGGCGATTTTGGAGCATTCTGAGATCATCGATCATGGAAGGTACTATAAGTACATAAGCATGTATCTGAAGTATTTCGATAGATCACAGATCTACTTCGGTGATTTTCAGGATCTAACTGACCAGCCTCGGCTATACGTTAACGAAGTACTTGACCATATCGGCGTGGAGTCGGATTGCGAACTGTCGCCAGAGCGCCAAAATAAGAACAGCTTTCGCTATGCACGTGCTCCACATCTAAATAAATTTCTTCGCTCAGTCGCGAGTGGTGCAAGGGCTATAGGTCGGCCTGAACTTGTTACTGCAGTTAAGACGAGCCGCCTTGTTAATTGGGCGCTATTCTCAAGTATCACAGCTGATCCAGCTTCGGATGTAGTTTCTCTAGATAGCCGTGAATATATACGTTTGCGTGTTCTTGATGATGCGGTAAAACTAAGTGAGATCGCCTCGGTTGACTATGTGAAAAAATGGGATTTCGATAAGTTCGCCGGTGTGGCCAAATGCACGTAAATCTTTTTTTGGTCGGCGCGATGAAAAGCGCAACAAGTAGTTTGCACGATCTCCTGATTTCATTTCCGGGTGTGCAAGGGGCGGAAAGAAAGGAGATCTATTATTTCTCTAAAAAGACGGAATGGATAAGGGGCGACGACTACTATCATTCTCATTTTTCCGGCGCGGATGATGATGCGAGATATTATTTGGATTCATCCGCATCATATTTGGTTTGCGAGGATGCGATAGACCGAATCAGAACATATCGAGATATAAATGGTCCGGTAAAAATAATTGTTTGTCTTCGCGATCCAATCTCGCGCGCGATTTCAGCGATTCAATATTGCAGGACGTTGTTGAACGTTGAGCATAGAGGGGTGGACCAAATCATAGCTCCTCTTTTGCAAGCAGGCTCAAGGTCAGATTTGATTGCGCTTGAACGAGCACAGCTGGTTCGATACCGAAGCGTTGGCGCTATCTCTCCAGTGTGGGGCGAATCAGATTGTTTGACACACCCGTTCGCCTACTTTACATCAAGCATGTACTCATATTGGCTTGAAAAATGGCGGAGTGTGTTTGGGGATGAATCTATCCACCTTTGTCTTTTTGAGGACGTTCTGGCGGGCTCGCCGATTCTTATTAACAATTTGGCACGCTTTCTGGATGTCGAGATCGGCGTGGATCAATCGCCTGTTATAAGGCATATGAGGCAGACCGCTATTTATCGTTCAAAACTGTTGCAGATGGTAGCGCATGTAGGACGGCCCTTTGTGAGAAAGCTCCCCAAGTCGCTTCGCTATGGGCTTCAGCAGAACATCTTAAAGTCATTTAAAGAAAAGCCGGTTATTTCGTTGAATCCAGGTCATCTTGATATGTTGAGTGACTTTTTTTCGGAAGAGCGTGGTCTGCTGAGTCAGCTAAAAGTCTCGGCCGCAGGATGAAAATTAATCGGTTGCACATCACTATCCCTTCAGAGTAGATATGAGCCAGGCACATTGGGTCACAACTTGGTTTCACCAAGACTCCAAAATAACGGAAGGCCGTTATGCTAATGTTGGCGCTAATAGTTCCGATCAATACGTGCAGAATGTGTATTGGCGGTGTGTGTACGGTTTCTTTCATAGCTCGATCAGAGTAAATCCCGAGGCGAAGCATGTGCTATTCACAAATGCCAGAAATTTGCCGATCGTGGATGGCGTGTGCTTCAGAGCGGCGTTGGAACAGCTTGGTGTTTTAGTTGTTTTTTTGGAGTATACATTCTCCCCTCCACCAGAATACCCAAAAAACTGGAGGAATCAGTTTTATGTGTTTGACTGTATTAAGTGGTTTCGAGAAAACGCCGCTGCTGATGACATAGTCGGATTATTCGATTCCGACATTGTGTGGTTGAAGCCCCTTTCTAAAATCTCAGAGGGTATGAGTGAAGGGTCGGTCATGGCATACGATATGCGATATCCTGTAGACAAGGACATTCACGGGTTGACGTTGAATGATAGTAAAGAGCTATACAGGGAGTTAGGTGTGGACCTGGGTGGTCAAGCGCCAAAGTACTATGGCGGCGAGTTCTTTCTATGCGAGTTCAGTGCTCTCGAGGGATTAATTGAAGCCGTAAAATTCGGATGGTCCGAGTCGATGCGGCGATGGTCGATTGGTGAAACGTTTTTCACGGAGGAGGCTCACGTATTAAGCTTCGCATACTCCCAATCAGAGAGAGATATCCATGACCTTTCAGTGTACGCTAAAAGAATTTGGACGTCGTTTAAGGGATATAATAACTCATCCGAGAGCGATTTAGATTTAGTCATGTGGCACCTGCCATCTGAAAAACGCTTTGGATTTCGAAGGTACTACGCGGCAGTGAGAAGAAAACCGACGCTGTTTGACGGGGTGCCACAGAGTGAGTTTGTTAGATACCTGTCAAGAGTGATGAATGTGCCGAGAATGACCGTTAAGAACAGGGTTATGAACTACGTTGAGCACGTGTTGTGGAAAGCAAAGGGGATTGTTCGTCGTGGTGTGTGGTAGAGAGGCAGGGGTATATATATCGGTATTTTTTTAAAAATTGTGTATGAGCCTGTCTAGTACATACCGGTCGTTGCTCGTTTTGGCTACGGGTCTGTTAGGTTCAGCGCTGTTTCTGTTCGCGTTCGGTCACATTAATAACAAAGACCCTGTCGCCTGGTCGTTGCTGATCCTTAATGGCACATTTGCAGTGTGCATGCTTGCCATTGGTTTGGCAAGAAATCCGCTCGGGTTCTTTTCAATTTTTTTCTACTTCATCGCTTTTTTCTATGTGATTATACCAGCCATATGGCTGATTACAGACGAGTGGCCATATGCGTCCACGTACCAATCGTACCCCGGCGGGATATTCTCATACGCTCAGCTTTGCGTTTTTTTGGCGTCGATCGGATTTGCGGGTTCATATTTTTCGACGCGATCACGACCCTCTGAGGCGGTTTCAAGTGGAATCAAGAGAGGTGCATGGACCCTGAGGCGGCATCATTTTTTTTACCTGTTAATTTATCTTTCAATGCTGCTGGCCGGTTATATTTTATTTGGCGGCTCTGTTGTTGATGCCGCTTTTAGGAGCGAGACATTGGAGGGTGCAGGTGTCGGGGAGCTCGGCGCTACTAAACAACGGATAGCTGGCGATTTGCTAGGTCTACTTCGACGTGCAGCCTTGTTTTCGTCGATACTGCTTTATCTCGAGTATAAGAGGTGTGGCGAGTTGAGAGGAAAAAAGAGAGCTGCTTGGGTGTTAGTCGCTGCGCTGGGGCTGGGTTTGAATTTGCCGATGTCTGTTCCGAGAGGTTGGTTGTTGGCTGTTGTCTTTGTTTTGATGGCGTTATTTGTCTCAAATAAATCGTATCGGGCTCTAGCGTTTTCTTTTGTGATGATTTTTGGATTATATGTATCTAGTGTTATAGATATATTTAAGCGTGAGTACTGGATCACACGAGATTCCCTGGCGTTCGATAGGTCATATTTCCTTCAGGGGCATTTTCAAAGCTTCGATACTTTTATGAGTCAAATACTCGTTGCCGGGCAGCGGGGTTTTGATTTCGGACTGAACTCCATCGGCATGATATTTATGCATGTGCCGCGAAGTTTATGGTCCGGTAAGCCGTTATCGCCGTCTCTACAGCTTGCATCAGAATATTATTATCAGAACTTTAACTGGTATCACAACGTCGGCGCGTCCTCTGTAGGGTCGTTTTATTTGGATTTTGGCGTGCTTGGGGTGGTTCTTTTTGGCGTGCTGCTTGGATTTCTCTCTAGGCGGTTGGATCCGATGCTGGCCACAACAAGAGGTGGCTATTTAAAATGTGAGGCTACCCAAATTTTTCCGATGGGGGCGGGATTGACGCTTCTACCCTTTTGCGTCGGTGGGTCTATCGTATTTTTGCGTGGCTCGTCTTGGGTCGGCTATAACTTTTTCCTAACCTCGATAGTAAGTTTCTTGTTCATTTGGGTTATCTTGTTTCGTAGGGTTGATGGGGTTCGAAAACACCGGTGATGGCTAAGGTTCCTGATTTTTTAGTGATTGGCTCGATGAAGGCGGGTACTACTTCACTGTATGCTGATTTAAAAAGGCACCCCAAAATATTTCTGCCTGAGCGGAAAGAGTTGAATCTGTTGAATCGATTTCCAAAAGATTCGATCTCCAATATTAGGGACGGATACGCTCGCTACTATGAACAGAGTCATCTTGGGTCGACGTGCGGGGAATTTTCAACTCAGTATTCTAAATTCCCGACGTTTCCATATTCGCCTTACGTTGCAGAAAAGATATTTCCGGGGTCTGTAAAAATTGTTTATATGATCCGCAACCCTGTTGAAAGGTTGCGAAGTCAGCATCATCATGAATTTCCTCATCGGCAAACTCCACGGAATATTAGAGAAGCGGTGGAGTTCGATCATCGCCTTTTGCTTTACTCGGCCTATTTTCTTCAGCTTTCACGTTGGCTCGATTTTTTTCCGCATGCGGATGTTGCGATATTGCCATTTGAGCGTTATCTAACCGATAGAGATGCAGTCCTTCGGGCGCTGTATGGGTTTCTTAACGTGGAGGCCGGGCGCATCGAAGGGGACGCGCCAGCAGAAAATATGTCCAGCGAGCGTAGGGTTTTTAACCCGATGGCCGCGGCGTTTGCCAGAACAAATTTTTATCGAGAAAAAATTCGGCCAAGGATTACTCCTGGTATCTTATCGGGTTTTAGGAAAGTTGCTACGTTAAGAAAAGCGCCTTCAACTCGTCCGGAGATGCCGGCTGATTTGATTTCTTTTGCGAATGAGATTTTGCGACCGGACTTCCTTCAGCTTGTGAGCCTCCTCGGTGTTCGGGCGAGTGAATATGAAGAGCTTGTTTCAGAGCCCCGTTTTAACTTGATCTGCCTTTGAGGGTAAATAGATGCAAGCAAAGTCGATGCTGCTGCGTAACGCGAGATGGATAAGGAAATTTCTACCCCGGCATGCAGAATATAAGATCCGTGATCTGATGCTGGCGCTGTCTCCTGTTAAATACAGGTCGAGTGCCACGCGAGTCATACATGCGTGTACTTGGAAAAGTGCAAGTCAGTGGGTCCGGATAATATTATCGGATCCGATTATCTACAAATATTCCGGGTTGCGCCCTCTTGTGCCTTCCACGGCGGATGAGATGGCGGGACTGATGAATGTGGCGAATTCTGATAGTGATAGCCCATTTCGATCGGGGCGAATACTGACACCGGCCTATGTCTCGTGGAGCCAGGTCAATGAATGTCTGACCGACGCATCAGATAGGGCGTTTTTCGTGTCTCGAGACCCACGTGATCTACTTATTTCTCGATACTATTCTAGGGCGTCTGCGCACCCGAGCAACAAAAAAATTGACCAGTGGCGAAGGTTATTGAGTGGCCTCAGCATGGAGGATGGTCTTATTCATGTGATGGATGATTTCGATGATATAGCGAATATTTTGCGGAGTTGGTCGCAGTCTGCAAGTGCCGACCCTAGATTCCTCATAACTTCGTATGAGGGATTAACGGGTAGTGCAAGACATGCCACATGGCAGCGATTGATGGTTCATCTTGATATCAATATAGGAACCAAAGAACTCGAAGCGCTATTGGAGCAGTATAGCTTTACAAAAATGAGCGGGGGGAGAGACGCCGGTGATGAAATGACTAGTCACAAGTACAGAAAAGGAGCAGTTGGTGATTGGAAGAACCACTTTACTGGCCTTGTGGAGAAGCGCTTTATGGATAAATATGAGGATTTAGTTGTTAATTTTGGCGTCTAGTTGTTGATTCAATCTATTCTCTATTAAGGTCCGAAGAATGGTTTTGAAGATCGTTCTTTTGCACAGATTTATTCCCCATTATCGTAGCCGTCCGTTTCATAAGCTCCATGTTGATCACGGATGGCGTATAGTTTCATCTGCTTCAAGGGGTAAAAGCCTTGGCATAGCCCTTTCCGATACTGACGACTGGGTTGAACGCGAGAACATGATCCTTTTGAGGGGGGGGCGTGTCGCAATATTGTTGTTGCGGAAGGTGCTGTCCCGGATGCGCGGAACGGATATTTTAGTATCGGAGTTTTCTTTAAATATCTCTTGGTGCTACGAAATGGCGATCCGAGCATGTGTGCCGGCTCGATTCAGGAGGAC
>Ga0213840_1002357_pt1 | contig 12002 bp, 14 predicted proteins | sample SWPATP22_FD_160132 | JGI IMG/M metagenome (GOLD analysis project Ga0213840, IMG submission 160132) | Coastal seawater microbial communities from Marineland, Florida, United States - SWPA TP2 #2 | ecosystem: Environmental > Aquatic > Marine > Coastal | place: USA: Florida | collected 2016-08-14 | reverse complement strand
TACTTCGTCAGCCTGCTGGCGCTTGGCATAAGTACGTCGCTACTGTTTATCTGGCAAAATCCCGACAACTTTGTCCAGGGACAGGTTGTTTTTGGCCTCGCCTACGGTGTCGTCATGCCTTGCATGTTTGGCTTTGCCGCCGTATTGGACAGGGAAGGACGCTGGGCGGCAATAATCTCAGGCATCTTTATGTTCAGCACCGTACTTTCGCCGTTGATCGGTGGCTACCTGTTCCAGCATCTGGATCATAAAGATACAGGCGCGCTGATTGTCGCCACCAATGTCCTGGCAGGTACAGTGTTGGCATTCATTCAGAGATCCATGCGATCACGTGCGCGAGGGTTGGAATAAGCCGAATCTGGCAAAGTTTATACGGGGGCAATGTTGGGTAAGTTTGGCCATGGTCATGCGGCGAGCCGATAATGCACCGGTGGCGTTACCGGCACTGTCGCGGCTGATACCCAGCGCTAGCAATACCGGCAAGCTGATAGCCGCAAATACCTTAATACGCAGTGTTTGTGAGCTGTTCAGGGATATAAAGGTGCGAGTCTTAGTTGACTCCTGGTATATGCGCCGCATTTTTATTGCGGCGATGCTCGAGCATAACTTTGAGGTGATCGGGCAAGTGCGGATTGACACCCGGCTCTATGATGAGCCTCCGGCGAGAAAACCGGGACAGCGCGGGCGGACACGCAAGTACGGTGACAAATTGACTCCGAAGCGTATCGCCCATTTTAAGCGAACAGTCACCACACTGAGACTGTACGGTAAGGACCAAGAGATACGTTATCGCAGCAAGGTGGCCAAAGCTCGCTTCCTGAATGGTCGGTTGGTACGGGCAGTTTGGTTTGAATTTAAGAGCGAGCGTAGGGAGTGGAAGACAACCTGTTTGCTATTGAGCACCGATGCGTCGCTCACCCCCGAACAGGTGATCGAAAGTTACGTTTTTCGCTGATCGATTGAGCCGATGTTTCATCAATTGAAACTGGCTTGGGGAATGATGGAGGCATGGCAGCAATCGCGCCAGGCGCTGCACCGATGAGTACACCTGACCATGGTAGGTTATGGGCTGACCCAGCTGCTGAGCTGTATAGGTAGCCCGACGGTTGCGGAATTATGTCGTCACTCACCATGGCGTCAGAAAAACCCGCAGACAGCGGGCCAAATCCACAAAGGGCTGGTTCGTATTTTTAGACATGTTGCCGTCAGGCAGTGGTGGAACAGTAAATGCCAAAAATTCGAGCCCCCCGATGGGGCCAAAAGGAGAGATTTTGAGTATGTGCAGCGTATGGCTGCGTAATTCAAGGAAAATTCACGAGCGAGCGAGATTATCCAGGCTGAAAAATGTCAGCCTGGTCAGGCTGTTTCGCTCTAAACTTTAGTTATTAACGACGCTTCTCTTATTCCAAAGCACACAGGTTTCTATACTTATCGGATATTGCAGGTTCACCTCATATAACAACTGCGCATATTGAACTGCAATTCCATGGTAAACTGCTATATTGAGATCATCAGTTTGGCGCTACTTCAATAACTCCGGATATTTGGACGCCGATATGCAAGACCTGGAATCGATAGTCGATGCATTTTACAGCGATGACATTATTGAGTTTGATAGTCTTCCTCATACCGACTGGAGTTCCTTGCTCGCAGACTATTCACGCTTCAGGATTCACCATGAAGATGCAGATGGGAGCGGCTATGAACTGGTCTATTGTTTACGCGACGGGCTTATATTGCGTGTACTCGATTTGCAGTTCCTCCGCGACAATGAGCACAGCTACGGGCTGATAGGCGACTACATCAGCTTTTTCTTCAATCTTGGTGGACCTCAGATCGGTCTGGAAGACGATGGCGATTTTGTCGTGTCTGAGGATTTTTGCTGTCTGCTCTATCAGGCCAAAAGCTGCCAGCACTTGGAGTATAGCCGTAAGGGAGATAGGATGCTGGCAGTCAATATACAGATCAAGAAATCTCTATTGGCGGCCGAATACTTTGACTCGAACACTGAAAGTATCCCTGGGGCCTTGCTGCCCATCTATCGGGATGGGGCAGCGGAATTCAAATATACTTTTCCGTTCGATGCCGAAGTCAAATGCGCTCTTCAATCAATGATTTTCTCTGACTATACCGGTAGTCTTAGAGATCGATTTATCGAAGCCAAATCCGTGGAATTGATTTGCTTGCTGATGCGAGCATTACAACGAGAGGAGCGCAGTAATCTTCATAGCCCGATTAGTGAACGGGAATCGGACCTTCTTGAACAGGTACGCTCTGCTCTCGTTGCAGACCTTTCATCGCCACCCAGCGTAGAAGAACTGGCTCTGCAAGTCGGCATGGGAAAGCTCACTCTGCTGAATCGGTTTAAGCAAGTATATGGTGTTACCTTGCGCAATTACCTGCTACAGCGCCGTATGGAGGGCGCGAAGACGTTGTTGCTACAGAAAAATCTCAGCCCGAAACAAGTCGCCTGGAAATTGGGCTATGGTCATGCCTGTAATTTTGCGACTGCGTTCAAGAGTTATTACGGCCTGACTCCGAGTGCCTATAGAAAATTGAATTCCATCAACTGAACCTTCAATCCTTAATCCGAAAATTTCACCCCGCGGCCAGCCATATGTCTGCAAGCCCATCGATCGGTGAAATTGATTCCGCATCGTACACATCCGTCGAAGGCGGATTATGACAAAACTCAAGAATTTCCTGTTCATCCAGCGTGAGTACAACGCCATTCTCCATCACGATCTGGCCTCCGACTCGTCCGGAATTCCTGTTCACTTTCCGCCGGAATCGACGTTCAATATCGGCCGGAATAGGTGTTCAATTTCGCCGGAATACGCAGCCTTCACTATTTTCTTCATATGCCCTGGACAGCCAGAATTGGCGCCAGGCGATAATGCTTTTTAGCACAATGTACTTTTTCAGTCGTTCGGCGTGACGCAGTTGTGCATCTTCTACCCCGAAGCCCGATTTAAGCACTTTGTGTTATAGTTCAATGCTCCAACGAAGCGAATACCAGCGAATCTTTTCGATGGCTTGCTCAATACTGTTGATGTCTAGATTGGTTAGTAGAACCCAGAAAATGCCCGTTTCATTTTTAGGTGGATTTCTATCGAATGCCATAATAGCGTACATGGACACCATGGGTAGATTCGTACCATCTTTGCTTGCTGTTTTGTTCGGTTGGGGGCGGCATGGTGATGGGCCGATAGACAATGGAGAGTTCTGCATTCCTGTATTTTTTCTTGCCGTTGACCTGGATGGTAATTTTGGTTTTGCCTTGGTCTCTTTTAGCCTTGAGGTAATCAAACAGTAATTCCGAAGATAGCTCACGCCGATTGCGCTTATTAATGGCTCTGTTTTTGGCGGCTCTAATCAGAAAATTATCGCCCAGACCGCTCGCATCTCTGAAAAGCTCATAGATGTCACACTCACGATCAGCTACATGGACTGTCTCTGTTTGCGCGAAGTCTAACTGGTTACACTTTCTGACCACATCGATCCAGCGCCGGCTTTCTTTTTCCTCTATGGGTCGATTCCAATTTCGTATCTTGCGTTTTCGTCGTGGCTTTTCCCAGAAAATTCCTTTCGATCTATAAAGGTCTGGTCAATCAGTCCCAGCGGCACACCGTCATATTGCTTGGCTAACTGTATGGCAATCAACTTAAATCGCTGATTCGGTCGCCCATCTCCCAGGTCAATCCTCTCGAATTCGCTGTCGACCCAGGCACTGGCTGCCAATTGGCTGCACGATAACAAGTGCCGGAGAATCGCGTCGTGTCAACGAAGGTCTCCAACATGCACACGCCATGGCCATAGCTATCCGTCCAATCCTGTGAAATGCAGCGATCGAGCAGTGACAGGATATGGCTTGCTAAGTGTGGGACCTTCACCCAAGGAAGAATGAGATACTTCATGTTCTCGCCCACGGTGCTTGTATACCCCAAGTAGTGATAACGCGATAGTAGGCAGCGATACAAGGGTTCAGCTACACTCTGGGCTTGAATTGCAATAATGCGTAAAGGGCGTAAATCGGCTAAAGAGTTTTCGATGGGGGCTGTATCGTGGGCGATATCGGGCACACCACGTTTGGCCATTCGGCGTGTTGGCGTTTGGCGGCGCGGTGGTAGAGTGATCAGCTCTCGTTCGTGAAGTTTGACCAGTAAAGTCCGGCACGCCATGTCTTTGAGGGCGCCCTTCGCGTTTCGCCATAGCCAGGCCGTGCTCAATGCAATCGATAGCTTACGACGACTCCAGTCCGGGTTTTCGGTGATCAACTGCAATCAATATTAGGACTTTTGCTAACCTCACAGCTTCAACTGGTTATCGTAGGGTTGGTTGTTAAATACCTTCTGATCGAGAAAAAGCGTAAGACTCAGCAAGCTTGATCACCCAATAGTCGACCAGCCGCGGCAGCTTTACCCTGCCGCCCCATCTTCCCAGTAGGATGCTAAATACGACCTTAACATATGATTAAATTCATCTGTGGTTCCTTTTCGCACCTTACCGTATAACGCAAAATCAGTATGCAGGACACCATTAGCACACCGGTAATAGATCGTAGCTATCTTTTTCAACTTGCTCCTGGATAAGGTGCCGCCCCGTTGTTGCAGAGCGGTAGCGAGCTTATTAACAAAGACATCCTCCGCCCAGGCTTCGAGGTACAACAACTCCGGAGTCGCTTGAATTGCGCGACGCACGGCCCATGATCCCTTGCGCGCGCTTAACCATCTAAGGTATGAAGGATGCATGGAGTCCAACGCCACCCATATATCACAGTCGGGATCACTTAGCTTTTCCATGCTGGGAATCAACCACTCATCCCATTCATCGACCATTTTTTCCCAAACCGCTGCAATTACCGCAAACTTGTTGGGAAAGTAACGATAGACTGAACGCACAAGGACATTGGCATGCTTGGCGAGCATATTGGTATTGAATGTATCAATGCTGGTTGTCTCCAGGAGCTCGGCCGCGGCTTCCAAAATGACGCGAATCGTCTCTTTGGCGCGCTTTTGTGTAGGCTGAACTCTCTGTTGCAGTTGCGCCTGCATTTCGCTGCCCTTATCTGTTACAGACATTCTATTGGAACGTGGCATTTTGTTGACGCCTCCTCACCTTTTGGGTAACCAGGCCTGCGCTAACGGCCCACAAAAGGAGCAATAATAGCACGGGTTGTCAGTAAGGGCTAATTAGGGAGCTTCATCCCAAAGTACATCATCTGCTCTATGAGGATTACCCGCATTTCAGCGAAAGTAGCTTTAGTTCAATTTTCGCACGCGCAAGACTGGCAAGCCAATATCGACAAGGCCACCCACTTTATACGCTTGGCAGCAAAGAATGGACGCCAAAGTTGACGTGGGCATCGGCGAGCCCGGCGCTCTCGGCAGCGAGTATGATGTCACGGGCCATGGCCAATTCCAATCCCCCCGCACAAGTGACACCGTTAAGTGCGATAACCATTGGCTGGGAGAAGTTGGAAAAAGAGCCACGCTTGCGCGTGGCGAATTGACACCCAAGATCCATAGAGAGCAGCACACCTCCGTATGCTGCTATGAGAATACACTTAACATTATGGAAGTACAAGCTCCATTTGAAGATATTGTCCACCCATCATCGCCGCAAACATATACACACTTGTACTCCCTTTATGTGCGATATATACTTATGGCGAGTGACGCCATAATTCCGCAACCGTCGGCGAGCTATGCAGCTTAGCAACTGGGTCAGCCCATAACCTACCATCGTCAGGTGAACCCATCGGTGCGGCATCTGGCGCGATTGCTGCCTGTCTCCACGAATCATCGGACTCACCGAACTGATAAGCACTGTGAGCTGGGATTACGCATCATAAGGAAAAGCAGGGCCTAATGGGATCGGTCGAACATCTCTGCGTATATGCCATAGGCTTTTTTTCGGAAAAATGCGGCATGACTACGAGTGGCATTTAGTGTAAATGAAGCGCTGTTTGACGAGCACCGACCTGAGACTAGGAACACACGGTTCCCCTATTGAGGTTCATTTGCGGTTACCGTTGGTCACAATACTAATAGGATTTTCTGAATACCTTTTCAAGCTGGTAAAGTTTCTTCATGTCGCCCTTTATTTTCATTTTTCTTCCAGCCAAAGCGAACATCGGATTGAGCTTACCGTTAAACAATTTTACGTAGTTCTGATCAGACATCAGAACGGTTACACAAGGGTTATCGGCTTTCCCCCTCAGATACCGTACAAGTTCCGCTTGCGATAGAGAGAAACCATTCCCCACCGTTTTTCCCGGACAGACTGTACTGAATGGTGGCATTCACACCATCGGCGACTTCCACGATAAAAAGCGATTCGGTACGTGCAAAAGCTTCCGTCGGAAAATTTACTGGTCCTGTTGACATAACTAAACCTCTTTCAAAGAATTAAATGGGAGTAAAAGCCATTTCCCGACTATTTCGAAAAAAAATGATTAGCTTCACTTATCAGGCTATTTTCTAACATTGAAATATGGTCATCCAAAACTACCTAAGGAACCATCATATAAATTGGCGTCGACATCGTTGTAGACGTCCCGGGATTTTGGAATAGTGTCAAACTTGAATCCTCGAATAGGATTAACCTCCGCGGCCCTCAAAAATTCCATTAGATCTTCCGGGGTATCAACATCAAACTTCATGCTGTGTAGCATTACCCTTTCGCAGTGAACGTTACTATTCTTGGCACGATTCAAATACTCTTTTGAGGAATTTTCATCGAACCAGAACGGGATTACATCAGGAGGACTCCAGCATAATCCCCATCAATGCCGAAACCGGACGCAACAGGTCTACCTCTTCGCGACTCATAGTCCCGGCATTGATTTGGGGCAATATACCGGTTTCGTCAAAAACCACTCTGGCGATATGCGCGAGGTATTCTAAAGTAGAATTAAAACCCAAGACCTGAAGGGCGTCACGCGCGGCTTGGTAACGAAATTCCGGCCGCTCACCCAGGGTAAACAGCGCCTCCTTACAACCCAGGGTTTGCGCTTGACGAACAGAAACCATCACCTCTTCTATGCTCAAGTAGGGAGATTCAATTTTTTCGGAGTCTGAGCAAAGGTGCAGTAGTGACAAACATCGCAGCACAATTGGGTCAAAGGGATAAACACTTTGCGTGAATAGGTTACCACATTACGAAATCCCTGGTCCCGCAAATCGCTGGCCATATCTACGAGTTGCACGGTATCGGCGAATTTGGCGAGTTCCCGCGCTTCCTGAACGGAAGGCAAGCGATGTTTAAAATTGCTAAGAGTGGAACTCTTCGATGAGTATGTATATGACATCGGTCTTTCTGGTCCCATTAATAGTTCACGTCGTGTCTTGAAAGGGTGGTATCTACACCACCATGCTCCACCGTGCACGGATAATTTTTACCAGAAACCATTCAACTCGGATTCAGCCAAGCGAAAGCAGCCTGCCCTACGGACCACCGTTTGCCTTTAAGTGAGTAGCAAATGCCAACAAATCATCCATGCTTTGACAGCATAGCCCCATCTAAACATACAGTCAAGCTCCCTTTTAAGGGGCGCTCATTATAAACCACTGAATTTTCCTCTAGACATGTTTACTTCTCATTAAAGTGCATATAGACTCCCTTTAACATTATCCTTCAAGATGTGCGGGTATTACCTATGCAAAATAAAAACCGTAATACTATAAACGATTTAAGAGTCGAAGCTTTGGATTACCATGCTTTTCCTAATCCCGGAAAAATAAGCATTGAACTATCAAAACCAGCAGAAACACAGAATGATCTTGCCCTCGCGTATAGCCCAGGTGTTGCTGAACCTGTAAGAGAGATTGCCCGTGATCCCGAAAACGCCTATCGATATACCAGCAAAGGTAATCTGGTTGCGGTCATTACTGACGGTAGTGCGATTTTGGGCCTGGGAAATCTGGGACCTCTAGCCAGCAAGCCTGTCATGGAAGGCAAAAGTTTGTTATTCAAGCGTTTTGCCGGTATCGACTCTATTGATATAGAGGTTAAAGCAGAGTCTCCTCAGGCTTTTGTCGATACCGTGGAGAGGATTGCTGACACGTTTGGCGGCATCAATCTGGAAGATATCAAAGCACCGGAATGCTTTGACATTGAACAAGCGCTAATTGAAAAGTGCAGCATTCCAGTATTTCATGATGATCAACATGGTACAGCTATCGTCACAGCTGCCGGCCTGATTAATGCTTTGGAGATTCAAGGCAAATGTTTGGAGACTGCGCGAATCATCTGCCTTGGTGCAGGAGCAGCTGCCATAGCCAGCTGCAAGCTACTGATAACCGCTGGTGCTAGAGCCGATAATATTATCATGCTGGATAGCAAGGGAGTAATACATGCAGATCGCAAAGATCTAAACCCCCATAAAGCAGAATTTGCGCTGTGCACTCCAGCACGTACTCTGGACGACGCAATACTGGGAGCAGATGTATTTATCGGCTTATCCGGCCCCAATCTGCTTAGTGCGGAGCAACTGTTGAAAATGGCACCCAACCCAGTGGTGTTTGCATGCTCAAATCCGGATCCAGAAATATTACCCGAGCTTGCCTTCTCCACCAGAGATGACCTGATTATGGCAACAGGACGATCAGATTATCCAAACCAAGTCAACAATGTCCTCTGTTTTCCGTTTATTTTTAAGGGTGCTTTAGATGTGCGTGCTTCTTGTATTAACGAACCGATGAAAATGGCTGCCGTTCGAGCGATAGCTGCGTTAGCTAAAGAGCCGGTCACTCAGGAAATAGTCGAAGCCTATGGTGGGGCCTACAAAAATTTCTGTTTCGGACCCGACTATATTATTCCCAAACCTCTTGATTCCCGGTTGACGAAAGCGGTTTCAGACGCCGTGGCTGAAGCGGCGGTCTCAAGTGGTGTAGCAAATAAAACGATTGTATCGGACTGCCAGGAATGTGCGGTTGCGTAACATGTTTGTATGACTGATTATTATCTATTGGTTACGATGTTGTGTATAATTTTTGCTTTATCAAGGCCTCTATCAGTTGAGCCCCGTCGTTGTGGGCTCACTTACTTTCTGCGCAACAACCGCCGTTAGAGAAGGTTGGCAAAATTGACACCAATCGTTTGTCAGGAAAGAGTAGAACCTGACAGCGAACTTATTATTTCCACTTTACTCCCTTCCGCCATTATTGGATAATCACAGAAGAACGTGTACTATAGTCGATTACATAGTGGTCATGGTTAAAAATACGCCATGCACTGTGATTTTCAATAGACTAATGACAGTTGCCAAGCAATGATGTGGAGGGCGGCTTTGAAAGAAATGCTAGCAGGCTTGACGAACAGCGTATCGCAGAAACATCAGGAGCGAACTCAGCCGACACAAGCCCGCTCCAGGAAAACCGTTAATAAGATACTCGATGCAGCAGCTGAACTTCTTGATGAATCCGGGCTAGCCGGGTTCAACACTAATGTGCTGGCCGAAAGAGCCGAGATACGCATTCGCACGATCTATCGATATTACCCTAGCAAGATTGCGGTTATTGCAGCACTCTGGCAGCAAATGGTCTCAGAGTGGGACCAATGGCTGGCCGAAGGCATGGAAGCAATTGCCGATCCGAAGCAGGATCCGGTAGCAGCCTGGCTAGATATGGCTGAACAGTACATTGATTGGATGTCAAAGCGTAAAGGAGCCTTAGCTGTACGCCGCACAATCAGGGCGGTACCAGAATTACATGCTTTGGAGTGGGAGACCGACGACTATTTCACAAAGCAGCTGTCTAAAGCGCTGCGAATCAGAGGAGTCAATAAGCCGGCTAGTAGGCGCCGTATTTTTAGCAAACAGATGCTAGAAACCGCCAATGTAGTGATCCATTCGGAATTAATCCGCCATGGTGGGGTGAGACGTGACGTTCGAAAGGAGCTATATCGTATGCAAGAACTCTACATGTTAGACTTCCTCCAGGATTGAGCAATCCAAAGAGTTTCACCAAGGCACTCACATAAGGATAAGGACCACACCTAACACTGTAATGCCACGTAAATCCGCCATCACGCCGGCGTGGAGATCATGCTGCATGACCACATCCATAGTGCCCCAGCCACTTCCGACCAACCTAAAGCAAGACACTTAAAACCTTCGTGTTAAATTCAACGCGCAAGAGTAACGCCTGAATACATCAACACGATCCTGGCAACTGCAAAGTGACAAAAATACCCGCTGGTGATTTGTCGAGATTTTGATAAGTGACATAAAACACTCTTGCAATTACCAGCTTAAGTCTGATTCGAGACTCAACCCTAACGTTACATAAATTTTCGAGGTCAGAAGCTTTTAGAGTGGTATTTATAGCGTCGCAGAGCCTGCCCCGCGAAGCGTATTGAGCACGGAGATTTTTCTGGATTGAGCGTAGTCACTCTACGTGATGCCCAAAAAAAACGACCGGGCTGGCGTACCTGTACGGCGCTAGAAATGTCCGCCGACGATCCACTGTGCATCCGGGGAATAGCTGAATTTCTGCCGGAAATCACCGTAGGGTACGTGTAGGGAAATATTGCTTTTTCCATCCCCATCACATCTACCATAACCTGAGGACCAAGCAGGATGAATATAACGGAAGATACAAGGCCAGCCATCCCGATACTCATGTTGAATTGGCAGGCTTATAAAATCATTGTGTGTATTAACGCAGTGAATATCCTGACAAGGATATGGATTTAAATTAATGCCATCAACAATGGCTCTAAAACCTACGATGCGAATGGCAGCTTTGTGAGCTTTCGCTTACTTATTCGAGTTCATTCTTATAAAAAAATCGTCTCGTTAGAAAAATTTATGGGTCGTTTTCGGACCCGGTAATGCTCCAAGTGCATGATATAGGGCTATTTCCGCAGCATGATAGGTTTTAAAACCATACGCTTTTCTGGTAGTCAGTTTCGCTTTGTTGTTGAAGCCCTCCACAACACCGGCGGAAATCTGCCTTTTGGCTTTGAACCAGTTCAACAGCAAGACCCGATGCGCCCTCAATGTCTTGGCGACTTTCTTCATCGGCTCAATCTTCGAGCGCATGGTTTTCGTGCACCACTTGTCCAGAAATTGTCCCGCCCAATACGGCGAAATGTACTCCCAGAAAAACTGGAATTCCTCTTTCAACAGATAAGCTCTGACCGATTTCAGATTGTATTGCAACAATTCAGCCAACTTCGTGTCCTGCTTTTCGGTCAAGTTCTCCGGGCGCTTCAGCAGCAGCCAACGGGTTTTCTTCAACACGGGCTCGTAGCCATCTCGCGCCATCTGTCTGGCCTCCTGGGCGCGCACTTCATCAATCGCTTTGTTCATTTTGGCCATCACATGAAAGCGATCCAAAACATGAATCGCCTGACCCGCTTTCTTCGCGATCACCTTCAGGTAGGCTTTCCACATGTCACTGCATATAAATTGCAGCTTCTCGCTTCGTTCCTTGCCAAAACTACGGAAGAAGCGCAACAGCGTCTTAACCGTTCGTTCCTGGCCTACCCAAAGCAGCCGCCGGCAGCCTTCGTCAATCTGATAGACCAGGGTCAAGTATTTATGGCCCTTATGCCATTGGATCTCGTCGATGCCGATCGATCTGACCGACGACAAATCCCGGTGCTTGAGTCCCCAGTTAACGGCCATCTCCACCGAAGCGAACACATGATCCCACGTGGTGTGGAAGGCCCGTGCCACCTCTTTCCAGCTCAGGCGCTTGGCCCAGTCAGCCAGAAACCAGGCATAGGTGTTCGTCAGCTGGTGTTTGCCAGTGGCCCAAGGCATCTGCTCAACGCGAATCCCGCAGCGGCGGCAGTCGACCCGGCGCGGGGCATAAGTGAAGAACACCTTGATGCCCCACAGCGGGATAAATTCAAAGCGCCTTACCGGCAGCTTGTCATAGCCCGGTCGTCGGCGACCGCAGCCGGAGCAGACACCGCGGCTGTTGGCCCGCGCACGCAGCTCCACTTCGACCGCCGGCTCTTTGGCATTGCCGATCCAACGAATGGCCCCA
>Ga0213840_1002339_pt1 | contig 12090 bp, 8 predicted proteins | sample SWPATP22_FD_160132 | JGI IMG/M metagenome (GOLD analysis project Ga0213840, IMG submission 160132) | Coastal seawater microbial communities from Marineland, Florida, United States - SWPA TP2 #2 | ecosystem: Environmental > Aquatic > Marine > Coastal | place: USA: Florida | collected 2016-08-14 | reverse complement strand
AGGGGGACCATCGACCCCGATGGGAGGGGGCGGCGCCGTGGGGGCCAGCGACCAGGCGGCCACACCCAGGCCCACCAGCAGCACAGGCAAGGCCAACCACCACCGGCGCGACGGCGGGGCGGGCAAGGAGGCATCCGCATCGAGGGGCACTGCAGTGGACTGGGGCTCGGCCGCGAACATGCCGCCGTCGAAGGTGTGGCTGTCGACCTCGGACCCGGCCGGCACGAAGGTGGGCGACGAGCGCCCGGGCGCAGCGGACCCGCCAGCGGGCGCCGGCTCGGATGGAAGATCGGCCAGACCACTGAGTGCTGCGGCCATCTCACCGGCAGAGGCATACCGCTGGTCGGGGGCATAGCGGGTGGCCTTGCGCACCACCGCCGCCAGCTCGGCAGGCATGCGTCGGGGCAGCTCGGCGGCGACCTCGTCGACATAGAGGTCGAAGGGCTCGTCGCCCGTGACGCAGGCGTAGAGGGTGGCGCCCATGCTGTAGATGTCGGAGCGAGGGTCGGCCCGCTTGGCGTCGGTGCGCTGCTCGGGAGCCATGTAGGCCCAGGTGCCCATCACGGTGCCGGTGCGGGTGAGCGAGCGCTCGCTGCTGGTGGCCTGGGCGATGCCGAAGTCGGTGAGCTTTGGCAGGCCGTCCTCGGTGAGCAGGATGTTGTGGGGCTTCACGTCTCGGTGGACGAAGCCGGCGGCATGGGCGGCCGCCAGTCCCTTGAGCGACTCACCGATGATGCGCGCCGCCTCTCCGGGTGCGAGCGGGCCCCTGTGGGCGACCCGATCCATCAGGCTGCCTCCGACAACGACCTCCATCACGATGAAGACACGGTCGCCGTCCATGCCGAAGTCGTAGACCTTCACCACGTTCGACCCGGCGATGCGGGCCATGCTGCGCGCCTCCAGCAGGAACCGCTCCCGAATGGAGCGCCGCCGCGACAGGTGGGGTGCCAGCACCTTGATGGCCCGATCCACCTGCAAGACGCCGTCGCGCGCCAGGTAGACGGTCGCCATTCCGCCCACCCCGAGGGGCTGCCTCAGCTCATACCGTCCGTTGTGGAGCGGCGGTGGCGGCAGGTCGGCCATTCGGGCTCCTCCGGGCGAGCATCGTCCCACATCACAGACCGCGCCGCACCCGACCGGGGCGTGGACGACGGTATGCATGGGACTCACGTCCCCAGCGACCCAGCGCATGGCTGGCGCCGAAACCGACGGGCGCAGGTGGCATAGATGAGCGCACACTCGCCCCGACCTGCCAGGGGCGCCATCCCCCCGAGGACAAGATGCAGCAGATCAACACCGACGTCGCCATCCTGGGCGCTGGAACAGCGGGCCTCAACGCCCGCCGCGCCGCCGAAAACGAAGGCAAGTCCGCCGTGATGGTCGACCCCGGCCCCTATGGCACCACCTGCGCACGCGTGGGCTGCATGCCCAGCAAGCTCCTCATCGCCGCGGCAGAAGCCATCCACACCGCCCAGAAAGGCCCCATCTTCGGCTTCGAAGCCGACCTGCGGATCGATGGCCGCAAGGTGATGGAGCGGGTGAGACGCGAGCGAGACCGCTTCGTCGGCTTCGTGGTGGAGTCCATCGACGACCATCTCGACCACGGTCGCCTCGTGAAGGGCCGCGGGCGCCTCATCGGTCCCCACACCCTGAGGGTGTCCGATCCGTCGGGTAAGGACGTCGCCGAGATCGTGTTTCGTACTCTGGTGGTTGCCACAGGCTCCTCCCCGTGGGTTCCTCCCCCGTACCGTCCCCTCGGCAAGCTCCTACTCGACAACGAAGGCATCTTCGAGCTGGAGGACATCCCGGACAGCGTGCTGGTGGTCGGCCCCGGCGTCATCGGCCTCGAGCTGGGTCAGGCCCTCCACCGGCTGGGAAGCCGCGTCCGGATTGTCGGTATCGGTGGTCTCATCGGTCCCCTGAGCGACCCCAAGATGCGGCGTCACGCAATCGACACCTTCAATGAGGAGCTCGACCTGCATCCCGACATCCGCGAAGTCTCCGTCGAGCGACGGGATGCCGGCGCGTGGGTTCGCTTCACCGACCCCGACGGCAGCGTTCACGAGGGCACCTACAGCCGGGTCCTCGTGGCCACGGGACGGCGCGCCAACCTCGGCGGACTCGGGCTGGAGCTTGCCGGGGTGACGGTGAGCGACCGGGGCCGGGTGGACTACGACCCGCTCACCATGCAGATCGGCGACACGCATGTGTTCATCGCAGGCGACGTCGATGGCGACCGTCCTCTGCTCCATGAGGCCGCCGATGAAGGTCGCTTCGCCGGCACCAACGCCGCGCGCTTTCCCGAGGTCTACGTCCACCCGCGGCGGGCATCCCTCGGCATCGTGTTCAGCGACCCTCAGATCGCGACTGTGGGACAGCCCTGGGCCGAGATGTCCTGCAGCGCCCACCGGGTCGGCGAGGTGTCCTACCGAAACCAGGGGCGCGCCCGCGTGATGGCCCGAAACAAAGGCCACGTCCGCATCTACGGTGAGGCGGGCACCGGTCGCATCCTCGGCGCCGAGATGCTCGGACCCGACGTGGAGCACACCGCCCATCTGCTCGCCTGGGCTGTCCAGCAGGGCATGACGGTGGGCGACGCCTTGGAGATGCCCTTCTACCACCCCGTTGTCGAAGAAGGCATCCGCACCGCCCTTCGCGACCTGCGCAAGAACCTGCGGGTCGCCCGCCGCAACGACATGCGCTGCGATGACTTCGAGCCGGGGGAGTAGGTGTGGTGGTCTAGGAAAGCCCCACAATGGTGAAGGCATCGCCGCCTTCGCCGGGGTCGCAGGCGCGCCAGGCCCGCACATAGCCACTCTTCGGCAGCCACTGACGCACTGCCTTCTTCAGGGCGCCCGTGCCGTGGCCGTGGAGCACGAAGGCCACCGACCGGCCCTCGAGGGTCATCTTGTCGAGGAACTCGGCCAGCATCTCCAGGCTCTCGTCGACGCGACTGCCGCGAAGGTCGAGGGTGTTGAAGTCCATGCGGAGGCCGGTGAGGGACGCGCGGTCGGTGGCAGGCAGGGCCTCGCGCCGCTTTGGCGTGGGGGGCGGTGCAGCCGGACGCGGAACCGGTGCCTTGTGGACCGGGGCCTCGGGGACCACCTGGCCGCGTGCATCCACTCGGGCGAGCTCGGACCGCTTGAGCTTCATGGACAGCACGCCCACCTTCACCTGGTATCGGTCGCGCCCGAACACCTCGGTCACCTCCCCTCTTTGCCGCAACGAGCGCACCATCACCTTGTCGCCCACCCGGATGGTCTTCGGGGGCGGGGGGGCGTCGGGCAGCTTTGGGGCCGTGCGGCGCGAGATGTCGGCGCGGATGTCCTTGATCTGCTTGAGGCTGCGGCCGGCGAGGTCGAGGTCTGGGGACTCCTGAAGGGCCGCAATGAGGGCCTTGACCTCCGTCTCACGGTCGCGGAGGCGGCGGGTGAAGCGCTCTGCAATCTCCACCTCGAGGCGGGTCTTTCGGGCCTCCAGAGACTGCTTGCGGGCGAGGTACTTGCGCTCGCGCTCCGCGATGACCCGCTCACGCTCGGCCAGGCTCTCCTGGAGCATCGAGACCTCGGCCTGCTGCGCCTGGAGCTGCTCCAGGAGGTCTCCGATCTGGCGGTTGCCGGCGTCCATCAGCTCTCGGGCGCGGGTGATGATGGCGTCGGGAAGCTGCAGCCCACGGGCGATGGCGAAAGCGTGGGACTGTCCGGCGTAGCCCGGTGCCACCCGGTAGGTGGGACGGCCGTGGGCGTACTGCATGGCGGCGATACAGAAGCGGTCATCGGCCGCCGCGAGGGCCTTGACCTCGGCGTAGTGGGTGGTCGCAGCAACCCGGGCGCCGGTGTCCACCAGGGCCTCGAGGATGGCGCGGGCGAGGGGCGCTCCTTGAGCCGGGTCGGTGCCCACGCCCACCTCGTCGAGCAGCACGAGGGTGTCGCGACGGGCCGCCTTGAGCGTGGCCTTCATCACAGCGATGTGCCCCGAGAAGGTGGACAGGTCGCCCTCGACGGTCTGGATGTCGCCCACATCGGCCACCACCGAGCCGAACAGGTCGACGCGGCTGCCATCTTCTGCGGGAAAGGGGATGCCAGCCCGGCAGAACAGGGCCGCCAGTCCCATGGTCTTGAGGGCGACGGTCTTGCCGCCGGTGTTGGGGCCGGTGAGCACGAGGCAGGGGGTGCGCGGTCCGAGGTCGAGGTCGTTGGGGACCACATCGATGCCCCGCAGCACGAGCACCGGGTGCCGGGCCCTTCGCAGACGCAACACGCCACCCGTGCCCAACTCCAGCAGCCTTCCCTTCAGGCGCTCGCCGAGAACACCCCGTGCTTGCACAAGATCGAGGAGGACGGAGGTGCGCTGTGCCCGACGAAGGGCGTCGGATGCCGCCGCAACCGCAGCGGTGATCTCTCCCAGGATGCGCCGCTCGGCCCGCTCCAGCTCGGCCTGGGTCTCCCGCCAGCGGTTGGACCGGGCCACAATCTCACCGGGCTCCACAAAGACGGTCTCGCCGGTGTTGCTGGTGGCATGGACGATGCCGAGGTGACGGGGCGCGCTCGACTTCAGCGGAACGACGAAGCGGCCATCGCGCTGGGTGACGAAGCGATCCTGCAGGTGGTCGGCGAGCTCGTCTCCGCGGACCAGCTCGTCGAGGCGGGCGCGAATGCCCCTCGCCAGCTCCTTCACCCGGTTCCGAAGCACCCCGAGCTCAGGCCAGCGCCGCGCCGACAGCTCTCCATCGGCGTCGATGGCCTCGGCACACAGCCGCACGAATTCGTCGGGAAGGGACAGCTCAAGGGCCAGCTCAGCCAGGGTCGGGACGCGCTCCTGGCGGGCCTGCAGCCACCGCCACAAGCGGACCACCGCCGAGATGCCACCCACCAGCTCGCGCACCTCGTCGAGATCCAGCACCGACTCGCGCGACGCACGTTGCACCATCTCGGTGAGATCGACCAGGCCTCCCAGCGGCAGACGCTCGGCGGTCTGACCCAATTCCAACACCTCGCCGACCTGCGCATGCAGGCCTTGCACGGTGTCGAGCTCAGACGCGGGGACGAGGCACCGCGCCGCCGCTTGACCGGCAAGCGTGGAGGCACAGGCGGAGAGCGCGTCGAGAACGACCTCCCAGTCGAGCGCCTCGCTGGTGTGGCGCCGGAGATCGACCACAGGACCGACGGGAGAGGACGGCGTGGCAGCAGCTTGGGACGGGTTCGCGGACATCGCCCCCGCATAGCCGACAAGGCCCCACCTCGGCACGCCTGCGCGGGTTCAGGAGTGCCAACGCAGGCGTTGCGCGCCATTCGCCCAGCCCATATCGGTCAGCGGCCTGTGGAGACGGGTTGAATTCCGCGTCGCGCCACCTACACTGGTGAGGAGGCTTGTCACCGAATGTCTCCTTCCGTTGAAGATCAGCTCAGCCCCGACTCCAAAGTCCGCAGCCCCGAGCCCCTCGTGACCACTCCCGACCGCTGGCCCGCTCTGCTGGCCGACGAGCCGCTGCCCACAGCGGTGGTCGATCTGGTCGCGATGGCAGCGAACCGGCGGGCGGTGGTGTCCGCCGTGGGCGACCGTCCCGTGACCATCCGGCTGTCCACCCGGGCCATGCGCAGCACCGCGTTGCTTCGACGCCTGTTGATGGATCCCACGGCCATCACCGCAGACGGTCCTCCGGATCCACTCCAAGGGCTCGCCTGCGACTCCGTCTCCGAAGCGGCAGCCCTCGTGCAGCTTGGCTTCGACGACATCCTGCTCCACGCCCCCATCTGCCGTGCCGCAGAGGCCATGCGGGTGGCTGAGCTCACGGCCGAAGGCGCTCGCGTGGTGGCCACGGTGGACTGCCGCGAGCATGTGGCTCTGCTGGGCGCTGCCGCCGTCGAAAAAGGCGTGGAGATCGATCTCTGCATCGATGTTGACGTGAGCTGGCAGCCGGCCGCCGAGGTGCGCTTCGGCCGCCTCCGCAGCCCCATCGGCGATGTGTCCGCCGCGCGCTAGCTCGGCTTGCTCATTGGCGAGACCGACGGCCTGAGGGTGGTCGGCGTGTCGGCGTGGGAGTCTGCCGTGGCCGACTCTCGTCGCCCCGAAGCCCGCCGCTGGTGGACCGGGCCCTTCCATGGCTGGATGCACACCCGCGCATCGGCCCTCGCCGCCGACCGCCGCGTCGCCGTGGTGGAGAGCCTCAAGTCCGACGGCCACCCCATTGCCATCGTGAATGGCGGCAGCAGCGCCACCCTCCCCACCACGGTCGCCGATGGCTCGGTCACCGAGGTCACCGTCGGCGCCGCCTTCCTCTGCCCCACCCGCTGCGACGCTCTGCCGCTCGAGCTCGCGCCCGCCGTCCACTTCGCGGCGCGGGTGTGCCGCATCCCAGACTCGGAGCATGTGGTGGTGCGGGGTGCCGGCAATGGGGGTCCCGCGCGGGTTGCCTGGCCGAGTGGACTGCGTCCCGTGCCCGGTGAGTGCCTGTCCTCCCACCAGACCCCCCTCATCGTGAGCGGTCCCCCGCCTGAGCTGGGCTCTCCCGTGGTCTTTCGCCCAGCCGAGGTGGCTCCCATCTTCGACCGCTTCGAAGAAGTCCTCCTCGTCGACGAGACCGGCGTGGTCGAGCGGGCCACCACCTACCGCGGCATCGGCATCAGCGACCGGTGAGTCCGCTCAACGACTCCGGTCCCAGGGCTCGGGCAGCAAGATGTCCGCCACAACCGGCCGGTGGTCGGAGCAGTCCGCCCCAGGAATGGCCGCACTGACCGGCTTCAGGTCGGGGGTGGCATAGATGTAGTCCACCCTCAAGGGAACCAGCCCCGCCGCCACGGCTGTGCGCCCCGGCCCCCAGGCGGCCTGCTCGAAGGTGTCGACCAGGTGGACGCGCAGGGCCCCGTGGAGCGGAGTCTCGCGGGTGCTGTTGAAGTCGCCGGCCACCACCGTGGGGTCCTGCAGGGTGGCCATGCGGTCCAGCAAGGCATCCGCCTCGGCATGGTGGGTCTGTGCGACGGCGCCAGGGGACCGCGGACCACTCAAGCTCAGTCGATTGGGCTGCAGGTGGAGCGAGACGAGGTTGAGGACCTGGTGGTCGTCGGCGCGAACCATCTCCGCGAAGATAAAGTACCACGCGCTGTCTTCGACAAATCGCCGGGGACCGGACCGGCCCAGTTTCCAGGTCTCCGTGCGGGCACAGGCCGCCACGCCTCCCCGGTCTTCGCGCCCCGAGCCCGTGTAGTCGATGTGCTCACAATCGAGGCCAAGGCGGTCGGACAGGCGCGCCACATCGAGGCCGGACACCTCCATGAAGGCCAGCACATCCGGGCGCAAGGCCTGGGCAGCCTCGGCGACACAGGCGAGGCGGGGTCCGTCGTCGGCGTCCTCGAAGCCCAGCCGCTGGACATTCCAGCTCAGCACCCGCACGGTGTCGCCGTCCACCTGAGCCGGCGCCGCCCACCACGCGCGTCCCCAGATGGTCAGCCAGAGCGCGAGCTGGGCCACGACGAGCACCCACGCACGCGGGTTCGTCGGACGGCGAAGCACCGCCCCCGCGGCCACGAGCGCCACCAGCAAGGTCCAGAAGGGGGAGGCAACGAGCAACAGCACCAGCACAGACGGCGGCGCGGAGACGTGGCGTCCGACCGTGAGCACAAGCCAGCTCAGCAGCACACCCACCCCCACCAACGCGACGAGGTTGGGCCGGGGCCGGCCAGGAGTGGGTGCGGGCGAAGGCTCGGTCAGCGGGCAGACCAGGCCCAGGTGCGGTCGAGGGCCTTGGGCGGGGTGGCGTCGCCGATTTCGAGGGTGAGGGTCTGGTCCTTCTCCACGTCTGCGACCCCCCGGTAGATGTACTGGCCGGTGTCGGCATCCATGAATTCGAGCTTGTGGCGCCCGACCTCGAGCTTTGTCTTGGCCTTCTGGGCGCCCGGCCCGACCTGCGCGATGACGAAGCCTTCGAGGTAGACCACGATGTTGTCACCCGTGGGGCACTCGAACACGACGTAGCCGGTGTCCGTCTTCTTGGGGATGGGACGGCCCTGGCGGAAGGTGCTGCCCCCGGACAGTGCGCTCACGCCACCGGACTCTGCGTTGCGGACGACGTTCGCGGCACCGTGGGCTGCGGCCGGTGCCACCGTGCCCACCGCACCGCCCACGCCCGGTGCGACCACGCCCCCCACAACCCGCCCCGCAGTGCCAACGGTGCGCGACCAGCTGCCGTAGTCGCCCGCCGGACCATCATCGCCATAGGTGTTGGCCCGCCCGTTGCCTTCGTTCATGTCGAAGGAGTCGGCGGTGGGGTCGGGCTGGAGCTGGTCGCTCTCGGTCGCAGCAGACAGAGCGGAGGCCCCTGCACCCTTGGGTGGGGCGCCATCCGAGGGCGGGGCAGCGTCGGCCTGGGGCGGCGGGGGCGGCGGGGCGTGGGAGATGCCACCCGACTGTCCGGCGGGCGCAGCCGAGGTGGCGGTGGCCCCACTCACCTGCAGCTGACCGGCGTGGTCGACGCGCACCACCACGCTGGCACCGTCGGGCACCTGCAGCGTGCTGCGGGACAGCTCCTGACCACCCTTCTGGATGATGACGACGTGGGAGCCAGCGGTGACGTGGTGGGCCGTGCGGCGGTTGGGGGCACCCATGGGACGGACGGGCCCATGGTCGAGAACAACCTCTACTGCAGGATCTGCGAGCTCGAAGACCACACGGGAGGCCGCGTGGGCCACCGAGGCGAAGACAGTGACCAGCCAAGCGACCGCAGTCATCCAGAGGGCAGCGCGGGTTCCGGACAAGGGGACCTCCAGGACATCGGCTCGACCCCGCTGCGGGGCCGGGGCATCCCCGTGTGGCCGGGGAGCAAGCGTGGACAGAGTCTATCGGGTCGGACCCGGACCGCGGGGGGACAGTCCGCGGGTGGCGGTGATCATGCGCACGACACGGGCGTCTCCGGAGGAAGGTGCGCCGCGCTCATAGCGAAGGTGCCAGGCGGTCGCGCCGCCGGGCAGGCTCTCCACATCGAAGGCCCGCGGAAGCTTGAGCAGCACGGTCGGCCAGCTCGCCACCGCCTCGGCCAGGCGGGGGAGGCGCCGAAACATCGCCGAGAAGTCGTCCGCGCGCTCGCCCATGAGGCGGGGGCCGCCCTCCCAAGGCGGGTCGACGAACAGCAGGTCGCCCGGACGCAGCAGGCGGTCAAGGCAGCGCTCCACGCTGTTGTCGAGCACCGTGAGCTTGTTGGCAACACCGCGTGCTCGGGCGTTCTTGCGGGCCAAGGCAGCGCGGCTGGCATCGACCTCCACCGCCACCACAGTCAGGCCCGCCTCTGCGAAGGCGATGGCGTTCCCGCCGCACCCGCAGCAGGCGTCGACCACGCGCGCCACCCGGCCCACCACGCGACGGGCCATGCGCCGCGCAAAGGGGCGGGGGGTGAGCGAGCGGCGGCCCAGCTCATCGAGGTGTTCGAGCCAGGGGGCATCGCGTCCCCAGCGTCCGCGGTCCACCCGCTGACCCCGGGCCAGGGCAGGCAGGCGGGTGCCGGGAGGCAGGTCCACCTGCACCCGAAGCGGCCGTCCCCCCACCACCTGACCCGACAGTCGATGCACCGCAGCAGCAGCCTCGATGGCGGTCGTCCAGCCGTCCTCCGTGCCGAGCAGCGCGTGCGCCCCGGCGTCCACCAACCCCGGCGGACGGTCGACCAGCGCCACCTTCACCCGCGCCTCCCCAGGCAGCTCCCGCGGCACACAAGCCAGCAGAGCGTCGGCGGCCCGACGTGCGACAACGGTGCGTGCCACGTCATTTTCATTCAACCTCACCAGCTCCGACAGCGCACTCTTGGCACCCGCCACCGTCTTGTTCTCCGACAGAGGCTGGGCGAGCAGGCGGTCGAGGGCGGCACGACTGGCGAGGGGATGCCGGTCTCGCCCGGGGTGGACCTTGCGCTCGGCACGGAGCGCCACCACGAGCTGTCGGAAGGCCGCCTTCAGGGACACATGGGGGGGCGCGGCAGCGAGTGCTCGACGGAGGGTGGCGGACATGGCGTGCTTCCTGCGACGCAGCGCGCCGATGCACCGCTGCTATCCAGGTGTGCGGCAGGTGCCCGCTTGTTGTAGGACTGCGCCATGCCGCCACTCCGCCATGCCCGCGGCCCCGGGCTCGCCGTCCTCCTGGGCACGGTGCTGTTCGGCACCCTCAGCACGCTCAACGCCCTCCGGATGGCGCCGTGCTGGGGGCAGGACCTCGCCTTCTTCCACCAGATCGTCCACGCCGCCGCCACGGGCGAGCACTGGTCCACGGCGCTCTTGCTGGAGCCCCGCGGCTTCTTCGACATGGTGCACACCCACCTGGTGCTCCCGCTCGTGGTGGCCGTCTACGCCGTCATTCCGAGCCAGGCTGTGCTGCTGCTTGCCCAGGCCTTCTTCGCCTCCCTCGCGCTGTGGCCGGCCTGGCGCCTGGGAGAGTCGGTCGCCCCGCGCGGTGGGGGTCTGCTGGCCGCGGTGGGCCTCGCACTCTTCGGTCCCTTCCAGGGATTGGCCATGGCGGACTTTCGACCGTCGGGCCTGTTCCTGCCCGGCCTTCTCGGGGTGTTGGTGGCGGGACAGCTGCGGGACCGGCGGGCTCTGGTGGGATGGAGCCTGGTGGCCCTCATGGGACGCCAGGAGGCGGTCTACCTGCTGGGGGCGGTCGCGGCCTTCTGGGCGGTGGTGCCCGGCCCCGCACCGCGTCGAGGCGGCCTGCTGCGGAGCTTGTGGCGGGGCCTGCGTTGGCGAGAGTGCGCCGTGCTGGGGGCTATCTGCGTCGTCGGACTTGCGGGTTTCGTGTGGGTCAAGCCCGCCATGTTCTTCCACTTCGACCCCCTGCGCCGTCCCGATGCGGCCGCCCTGTCCCCCGACCACCTCGCAGACCGCCTGAGCTTTCTCGGGCAGCTGGGTCGGTCAGGCGCCCTGGCCGGCCTGTTGTCCCCTGCGCCCCTCCTGCCGCTGCTGCCGGTGGCGAGGGAGATGCTGGAGACTGGCCGGGAGTGGGGGCCTGTGGTGGGACCGGCCGCTCACTATGCCGCCTTCTGGGTGCCATTCTGCGCGGCAGCCTGGATTCGAGGTGCTGGCAGGACCATGGGACGCGTGGGCCTCGTGCTGGTGGCGGTCCTCAACGCCGTCTCCCTTCCCTGGCCAGGGCTGCGACGCGGACCGGACCACCTGCGCGCGCTCACCGACCAGGTCGCGGAGGATGCCCGGGTGGCGGCGGACTACGACACCATCCACGCGGTGGCGGGCCGGCGGGTGTTGTGGAACGCCGCTCAGCTCCGAATGCGGGCCGACGAACGACCCCGGGGCTGGGTGGGGGACTGGCCGGTGCCACTCAGTGCCGTCGACGTCGTCATCGCCCGCCGGGACGACCCGCTCGCCGAGCGCCTGACCGACTGGACCGAGGTGGACAGCGCCGGTGACCATGTGCTCTGGGCCCGGCCGGACAGCCTGTCTCCCACCCCATCTCCCTGGGGCGTCGACCCCGACTCCCTGCACCGTCCCAAGCCCCAGCGGCGGCGGTAGCTCAGGGTGGACCGGGACAAGAGGGTCCCCCCGTGGCCGCATCGAGAAAGGCATCCGCACGACCCGAGCGCCGGACCACCTCCACGAGCGCCTGCCACTGCGCCTCCTCCCGGACCAGCCCCGCGTCGTGTCGCCCCCAGCCCTCGGATGGCTCGGCACAGATGGCGACCTGGTCGTCGTGTCCCATGGCATCGCAGCCGGTGGGCGTGGGCCGTCCGTGGTCGTGCCAGGTGTGGGGGGTGTGGGGAGCCTGGCGGGTCTGAGCGCGTGCGGTCCCCCCGAGAACGATGAACATACCGGCCTTCAGGGGACGGTTGCCCGCGGCCTTGCAGGGGGGAGCGTCACAGGCGTGAGCCACGAAGTCCTCATCTGCGACCACCCAGTGGCTGTGGACAGCTCCGTACTCACCGAGGCCCGTCTGGGGATTCCGGCAGTCGGGCGAGCTGCCGATGATGCCGTCGGTGTCGGAAGGACAGAGGCCGGGCCGCAGCTGGCTGCCGTAGACGAAGGGGAGGTTGGCATCGAGACCCGCAACCGCTGCCTGGAGCTCGGTGGCGGTACACAGCCGCCGCCCACCCAGATCGCCCCA